>Ga0209210_1000297_pt1 | contig 54980 bp, 53 predicted proteins | sample RifGroA1_FD_183991 | JGI IMG/M metagenome (GOLD analysis project Ga0209210, IMG submission 183991) | Contaminated groundwater microbial communities from Rifle, Colorado, USA - Rifle Groundwater A1 (SPAdes) (version 2) | ecosystem: Environmental > Aquatic > Deep subsurface > Groundwater >...
AAACATAACAGACGAGATGATTCAGGAATACATTAAGGAACAAGAAGGGGAACCTATGGAGGACGACAGTCGATTTCAAATCGACCAAATATAAACCCCTCGCCTTAGAGGCGAGGGTAGTTTAGTTGACCAACGACGCTTTAATCGCGTGGATCATGGCTTCACCGGAAGGGACCGTGTCACTGGGGCGTACATACGTTCACCTATCGCGGGTTTCTCTCTTGTGGAGAGTGTGGGTGTGCAGTGACGGCTGAGATCCAAAAGGGCATTGTGTATTATCACTGTACCCACTACCGCAACTGCAAACAGCGGGCATACACCCGAGAAGATACCCTTGAAGAACAGTTTCATCAGATTTTGACTGCGCTTCGATTAAAGGAAAAGACTGCGGATGCTGTAAGACAAGGGATTCTTGCACGACGTGAGGAAGAGTATGGCTTTCAAAAAACACGGCTCGTCGATCTCAAACTCCAGTATCAGCACCTCATCGAATGGATTGATAAAATCTACGATGACAAAATGGCTGGGCTTATTGATGAAGAAATGTACAAGCGGAAAAGCGCGGACTATCTGAAACGAAAAGGCGAACTCACGGAAACAATTGCCGATTATACTAATGGGAACATTAACACTTTCGAACTTTCTCTCAATGTGCTGGAGTTGGTAAACAAGGCCTCAGAGATATATAAACGGAGAACGCCGGAAGAAAAACAGATGTTGCTCAAAGTGTTAGTTTCGAACGCTACGCTAAAAGACAAGGAAATTGACGCGACGCTCCGTGTGCCGTTCAACTACATCGTAGAATACAATAAAACTAATAATAAGTCGGGGATTGCGGATTCGAACCCCGATAGAACGCTCGTTGTTCCCGAAGCTTACAGCTTCGCGTTGCAATGTCGCGTCTACGGGGCAGGCCGCCAGCCTCTAGGTCCCCGCCAGCCGGGGTACGTTTTGTCGGAGTGGTGGGGCTCGAACCCACGACCTCATCGTCCCAAACGATGCGCGCTACCAACTGCGCTACACTCCGTACGGCGGTCAGGCCAAACACCAATAGATTGCAGTATATAATATCAGAGGGTTTTTCACTACATTACTTTATCTGACATGCACGTGCATCCGAGATAGAGTAGTTATAGCCTATATGGCATGAATGTACCTGTTGAGGGCATTCCATAGCAGACATACATCGTGGATGCCTTTGGTTCGACGATGACAGATCCAATCGTGATATTTTCTCTGCATATAGGGTATTTTGGATCTTTTATGTCTGACAGGAGGGCTTTCATGTCAGTAAATGTCATACTATTTCGTGCAATTTCCGTTGCACGCTGGAATCGTGCAATAGAGTTTTTTGTAGCAAAAAGCTGATATTCCTGCATGTGCTTGGATATGCAATGATTGGTATGCACGAATGGCATTTTTTCATGTTTTTGGATGTCAATATCATGCCCGGCTATTTCAATATCCCAGACGCTGTCCTCCTGTACCAGAAGATGATTGTATCCGGCAGCACGTTTTGTGTTGATAATGACTCCGAGAGCCTCCTCCAGTGTTTTGCATTCTAAAATTGCGCGGGAAATAAAACATTTCGGAACGCCGATGTTGGTTTCCTGATACAATTCATTAATGCACTGCACAAGTCCCCAGCTATTAAGAGCTGCTGATGTGCCGGCCAGTGATGTAGCATAATTTAAACCTAAAAATGTAGTATTCCCAACAGTGGCTTTCAGAATATAGAGTTCATCCAGACTTTCTATCCCCCAATCCTCATTATGTCCCACAAGGGCTCCGTTTGTATTAAAACTGACGGCGATAGTGCAGTGTTCCTCGGTTTCTGCAAGTTCCCGGTCCCACTCTACAAGAAGTTCCTTATCATACGCCTCAGGACAATTATGGAAAAAAAGGTCGATAAACGGGACCTGGGCTCCATCCGCCATTCCCCGAAGTTCGTCCATAAGATTAGGGTATTGCTCTTGGGCAGCCTTCGCGTATTTTTCTGATTTGGTACGGTAGAGTTGATAGTGCGGAATCATTTTTTGCCGGTCTTCAATAGTTTCCTGAATTTTACCGCGGAACATCTCGCCGATACCTCGGCCGACTTCATAGTTGGTGCCTTTAATTTCGAGATACGGAAATGTTCGGATCATAAGCTATCGCGATGAGCACATGATTAAAAACATGATTAGCACGTGATTATGTGATACATAACAAGAAAAATTGGGTGGGCGCGATCGGACTCGAACCGATACGGTGATTTCTCACCACAACATTTTAAGTGTTGGCTGTCTACCAATTCCAGCACGCGCCCTCGTTAGCCAGTTTCACCCTGCCTGCCGGCAGGCAGGCACCGCGACTACTCTTCTATTGTACCCGAAAAACAGACGGTTTTCTATCCTTGTGACGAAGAAATTTTAATACCTGTATAATTGTTTTTATGAAACGGAAACGGAAAACACAAAAGCACAATCAAAAAACGACCGTAGCGATTCTCTATCACTATGTCCCCAAGACGCTGACGGATGAATATTTCAGTCACGATCATGCGATCATTGATAATCAGACGGATGAAATTGTGTACTACATGAAAAAATTATTTATCCGCCATGGGTATAGTGTCCAGATCATTAAAGTGTCTCCGGATGATTTGTCGGAACTGAAGAAATTGAAAGCAGATTTTGTTTTTAATCTTGTGGACAGCAAAGCAATGGAAATACAAATCGCTAAAATTCTTGACCGTCTGAAAATTCCCCACTCCGGCTCCTCCTTTGAGGCTATTAAAAACAGCAATAACAAAATTCACGCAAAGAGGGTTTTTGAAAAATTTAATCTTCCTACCCCGAAATATTCGCTTATCCGCATGTCCGACCGGTTGAAAAAAAGCATGATTCCGAGTAAATATCCGGTGATACTCAAACCTGCGTTTGAACACTGCAGCGTCGGAATCACAAACAAGTCGATTGCTCAAACATATGAACAGTTTAAATTGATTGTACGAAGATTACGGAAAAAATATCATCAGATGCTTATTGCTGAGGAATTTATACCGGGCAAGGAACTGCAGGTAACTGTTTTGGAAACACCGAAAGAAACAACCGCGCTCCCGATTGCAGAAATCGCGTTTCGCGGGAAAATCCGGAACAAATGGAATATCTACGGATTTGACGAGAAATGGAGCAAACACCTGCCGATTTATAAAAGCTGCCATTTTATCGCTCCGCCAAAGCGCATACAAGTGAACATAGACATGCAAATTAAACACGATTCCATTAAAGCATTCTATGCTCTCGGCATGCGGGACTATGCGCGGTTTGACCTCCGGTACAACCCAAAAGACCGGAAGTGGTTTTTCCTGGAAGGCAATGCCAATGCGGGGTTTGATCCTGATCCCAGGGATGCTATGACTGCCTCAATTCTGGCTCACGGTATGACGTTGGATGATTTTGTTCTTCAGATTGTCAAAAACTCCATAAATTGAAATTCTTATTTCAGATGCAAGGCTAACTTCCGTGATATAATCCCTTCAAAGCCCTGGTGCTGGAATTGGTATACAGGCACGCTTCAGGAGCGTGTGCCGTAACAGGCATGGGAGTTCAAATCTCCCCCAGGGCACACATATCGGCAGGCAGGCACGAATAGTACGGGCAAGGGAGCGTGTGTCCGCAAGGACATGAGAGTTCCCCGCCTGCATCCGCCAACAGCTACGTGAGTTGCGGGCGGAAGCGATGGAGGACAGGGAATCCGCTATCCCCGACTGAGTCCTTCCGAAGGTCGAAAGAGCGAAGGAGGACAAAAATTTCTAGATGGATACAAATACTTACGGAGATTGAAAATACATTAGGGCTGTTTTGGATGAAATACGTTGAATAAGGCTGCGGCGGCTTCTGCAAGAGCTAGATTTGCTTTCCTCGATTCTATTTCCGCTTGGATAGCCATTCCAGGAAGGGTAAGTTCACTTTTTACAATTTTCAACTCTACTTTATGTTAATTCAGTCTGGATATCACGCACTCTCTGTAGTGCCTCGAATAACACAACTAATCCTGGATTAATATTTATCCCATCTTCTTGTTCATTATTTTTAGACATATATTATTTGCTTTTTTAGAATTTACCACATTACATAATCTTTTGCAAGTTAAAGTCTTGGGTTATCTTGTCGGGCTAAATCCCTTTGTGCACTCAATGATGAGTGTCTTGAACACATTATACAGGGAATGGAGTCATTTAGACAACGGTTTATAGCGTGAACAAACCTGTGCTTACTTATTCTTATGGAGGAGTATTTTTTAGAGAGAATTTATTTTTTCCAAAACATCTGAAATTTGTTTAGGTTGCGTTACTAAATAATCAGGGGAGTGATGATTTAGAATTTCTTCAGAATTAAAACCCCAAGTCACTGAAATTATTTTAATTTCAGACTTATGGGCAGCCTCTATATCTCTAATCTCATCACCGACGTATATAGCATTTTCCTTCTTAATCTGAAATTTTTTTAGAAATCTTGAAATAACAATATGTTTACCAAATAGACTCTTATCTGAATAAATGTGTTTAACAAAAGTCAAATTATGTTTATTAAGAAAAATAGAAACATTCTCAACGCTATTTGAAGTAATGATATATAAGTCATAACCTTTGCTATTAATTTTATTCAATAATTGAGGCATTTTTTCAATGGGATGTTGTGAGAGCATCGTTTTCTGAGCTAGTGTAGTAAAATCATTGATAGCAGCTGGCAATTTGAATAACGAAATGTGAAGTTCTTTAAGAATATCTCGCATACTTTTGGACCGTAATCTTTTAATTTCTTCATTTTCAAATTTTTTAAATCCATATTTGTTGGCAAGGGAATTAATTATCTCAATAGCAGATTGAAATGTATCGGCTATGGTACCATCAAAATCAAATATAATTGTTTTTATCATATTTGAAGCATAGCTTATTTAGGTAATATTATAAACTGAATATAATAATAGCCCATCAGAATGTTCTAAATTATGTTGGTGCGGACGAGAGGATTTGAACCTCCATGCCTTGCGGCACAGCCTCCTCAAGACTGCGCGTATACCAGTTCCGCCACGTCCGCAAAAAAATCTTTATGAGCAAACGACCGGATTTGAACCGGCGGCATTTTCCTTGACCAGCCGAAGTGCTTTTTTGAGCGGCGGAAGGGAGTTGAACCCTCGACCTTCTCCTTGGCAAGGAGACATTCTACCGCTGAACTACCGCCGCTTTTTACTTAGAATAACAATATTTATATTTGTTATATATGTCACTTAACTGCAATGCTAATAATTTTCTCCCAGCTCCACTTTTTAAATATTTTTCCCTTCTTAACGAATCTGATTCTAGAATATATGCTTCATAATAAATAAGTTTTAAAGGTTGACGATTCTTTGTTGATAAAACATATCCAGTTAGATGTTTATGTAATCTCTTTCGAAGATCAGGTGTTGATCCGATGTAAAGTTTTTTATCTTTTAAACTATAGAGAACATAAACATAAAACATAGTCGGTGGTGCGTAAAACGCACTAGCACCGCGTTAAACGCGGTGCCGAGAATAGGAATTGCACCTATATAACATGTTTTTCAGACATGCGCCTTGACTGACTCGGCCATCTCGGCCCTTCGACACACTTCGTTTGCTCAGGGCAAGCAAAATGGTCAAAAAGCATTATCAATTATCTAGCGAAGTGGTGAGCCTGTCGAACCACTCGGCCATCTCGGCGAGAAACTCAATCGTTTCCTGATAACTTTCCACCTGTAATTATAGAGGAGATTGACTTCCTTGTCATTATTTTTATCTACCACGGAGAATTAACAGCTATGGGGGTAGCATACGGACATTGAGAGCCAACCAAAGGATTCCACGTATTGGCAAGATATCTTTCTACGCCATTTCTTGATGAATCTGTAACTTGAGCCCATGTTACAAATAAACCATTATTTCGATAGTGTAGGATTGCCGATTCAGTGCGGTGTGCGGCTATTCTATCTCGAATATTGCCTTGCCCCACGTATACTACTGCAGCTCTGGGCGCACCGTGCCAAATAATATATACACCCTCAATGTTATCAAAGTGCGAATGATTTAAATTGAGATTAAAAAAATCACACCACTGATCACCTCCGCATTTTATCCAGTTTAGTATCATTTTCCCCCTTTCTTTTTTAGTGTGGACGATTTAGATTTTTTGCTCGGTGGTTGTGAAGGGGAAGGTTCATCTACGCCGGGCTCTTTTATTACGAGTTGTTTCTTTTGAAAATCAACGAGAAGGATATATCCATGCAATAGCCCACCGCCTATTAACGCAGTATCAGAATTAACTACATTTACTGTGGCGGTACGGCTAGTGGTACCCCAACCGATATTTGCAGTAAATAACATTTGTTGTGAAATTGAACCATCTGCGAGGCGATAAGGTGCTGCACCTGCAAGTTGAAGTCCTAAAGGAATAGCTATTTGGAGAGGAAGAAGTAACTCGCCATTAAATCCTGTATCAATCAGTGCTTCTATTGTCTGTTTGCTATGAAGACCTCCAACTGTCATTGAAACCCATAACTGGTTCTTTTCGTCAATGCGCCCAGTTAAAATCATAGGAATTTTTCTTTCCAAAGAGATCATTTGTTCTGATGGACTGGATGCTGAAAGTAGTTGGTGATCCTATCTGTATAAGATAAAATATTTTTTGTGGGAAGTCTGTTTTTGCTTTTGTAAGTGCCTCTGAGGCCGTTTCTCCAATCCAATGTCTTGAAGTTTCATAGTCTATTGCTACATACTTGTTCGGCGATTCTGCCTCAAGTTGCGCCTTAATCTGGTCATAAAATTCAAGAGATTTTTTACTAAATTCTTCAACATTGATTTGTGGTTGTTGCGGAGTTTGGTCTGTCATAGCAATCTAATCAAAATATGTTTATTTATAAGTTCATTACATCATTGGCGTTATATTATTACTATTAGCATAATCAATTTTAAGTCTGTACGCAATGAGTAAAATCGGAGGTCCCCGTTTATTAGTTCAATTTATTAAGTGAACGTTTTTGAACAAATTCGAACGTATTTTAAAGAATCGTGTTAGCTCGCCTCGCTTCGCTCGGCTCGCAATGTTGCGCGGCGCCCCCACCCGCCGCGCCTCCGCTCATTTTTTGCGCGCGCGATTTTTTGGAACTCCGTTCCCATATATTACCACAAATTGAATCGGCCAAAATGGTGGAAATTGGCCGATCCCAAGCTGGAAACTTCCGGTTCCACAGAGAATTTAGCTTCAATTTTTCGGTTCTCGCCAATCTGACGGAAGAACGAAACCAAAACTTTTCCGGTGGAAATCATCAGATTTTCTTTTCCCCGCCCCTCTGTAGATACTTTGCTATTGTAGAAGAGTACAAGACTACAAGACCGAAATTTAAAAAGGTTTATCTTAATTCCGTCTCAGCCCACCCACCCGATTAATTGTTGGCGGCGACCCCATTCATCGCGCGCTGGGCGCCCTAGGGGGCGCCTGCGACAACGGTTTTACTTTTCTAAAAGTTCCTACTGCGCGTCCCTCGCCCCGCAGCGGCGGGGCTCATTTTTAGTTCTGACTTTTAAGGCTCGCGCGTTCTGGGGTATCCGCTTTTTCGCCCCCGCCTTCTTTATTTGTACCCCTTCCTGTTTTATCAGGGCTTGCGCGCCCGCTTATGGTAAAGCGCTTCGCGCTTTTTTATTTTAGCGCCCTGCGCGATGACTCTCGATGGGCTCGCCCGCTGGTTTCTTTTAAAACAAAGTAAATCTTTGCGGGATCGCGTTAGTCGGGAACGCTCTTTGAAAGGCTGCACTCCCTCGATGGTTTTCTGTCGCTTTCCCTCCTTTTTAGCTTTGTGATCCCAACGGGGCGGGGGCGGCGGAGCCGCCAACAACAAAAAGAAAAACTGACACTCAACAAACTACACCATACACACAATTCTATGTAAGGAGGTTGCTAGTTATTAATAAATTGCCCACGTTGCAGAGTTAGTCAACGTCGCATTATACCCATTTCCTGATGTATCGGAGGCTGTGGTTCCTGTTCCTTCATTAAAACGTAACAACAACTGTCTTGTGCCTGGATCTGGTAATGGTACTGTATAGGGGTCGGAGTTTGCGGACACATAAACAGCATCTCGTACTACATTATCCAGCACAAAATCTCTAATCCAGCCGTCTGAAAAATAATAACTATCGTCCCAGCCGGTCTGACTGGTTATATAAAAATTTTGAGCTGCATTAACTATGGTTGCTCCTAATGTATCTTCCAAAGTGGTCATCGTTTCAAGTGTGCCATCCACATATATTTTAACCCCTGCTGCAGTACTTGATCCATCATATGTTGCCCAGACTCTATGAGTATTACCATCAACAATATTTGTAGCTCCTTTTACCCATATAGAACCATTTGGAGCTGGTGTACTAACAGCATGAATTAAACGAACATTTAATAGCCCTGCAGGACTGACATATAACTCATAGCCTGGAAATGCACCATCATTTGGCACATTGGAAAAAATTATTGCGTTACTGGCTGCTGATGATTTTGACAGGGTGCAACCAACCGACCATGTTTGGGTACGCTCATACTGAAGCACATTACCTAATGAAATATGGTTGTTAATTACTCCTTTTACTCCAGACATTACGGTTAGTTCATTTACGGCGTTTGTCACGGCTAACACTTGAGCCGGTGTCAAAATCGTATTATAAATAGCCGCTGCAGCTAGATGACCGGACCATATGAGGTTTGGAGTATTATTTTGGTTAAAAGCTAATAGATAAATAGTTGGTAATGTGCCAACACCCGTTGTAATATTTCCAGTTTCTGCAATTCCATTACGGTATGCAGTATTCCCTGATATTGCAATTACACCACTACTAATATTTGGTCCAACCGTTAAGCTTCCTCCGCTCCAGTATCCTACTGAGTAGGGTTGGAATCCCCAAATTGGTGCGCCGGCTGCTGCTCTGGCGCCTAATATAGCCTTGCTTGTATTTGCTATTGAATCTGTAAATTTTACAATGGTTGACCATGTTTGATCGTTTGTCGGTGTGATTCCAGTTGATAAATATTGAGTTCCTGTACCTCTCCAACCTTTGTCCTGGTTGAATATAGGTGCAATTCCAGGGGCAGCGTTATATGTTCCCGGATTAGCAAGGTTGATATAGCTTGTCGCTAAGTTTGTACTACCTTTAGGCTGGTAGGCAGCTATGGGCGTTGGTGCACCTCCAGCTAGATACCAGGGAATTGGCGTCGGAGTTGGTGTTGGCGTTGGTGTAGAAGTAATACCCAAAGATGTTGAATTACTAATTGATTGGCTATTTGAAGAATTATTTGAGGAAGAGCTTGGTTTGTGAGTATCCCAAAATTTGTTTGTATCTTCGCAAGTTATTCTTGGAACACTGGAATATTTGCCGTCAGCCCCCAAACATCTAATTATTTCCTCTGGATCAGTTGGAAAAGAACCAAGAATTTTGACCCAGTAGTTTTTGTTTGTGTTGCAGATTTCTTGTGTGACATAAGAATATTTTCGATCAGCTCCTAAACATTTAACTGTTTGCTCATTAAAAACTGACGTATCATCGGAATTATTTTTTACCGTTTCATCTTGTGGTAAAGGTTGATTCTCGACTGAAGGCGTTAGAGTTGGTGTATTCCTTATTTCAGTTTTTGAAGAAGGCTTGGGTGAGGTTGGACGAAAAATTTTGTAGGCGACAAAACCACTACCAATAATTCCTACAATTATTAACAGGGCAACGATTAGAACACTTCCGTTTTGAGCAGGCTTTTTACTCTCTCTCTCTCTCGTTAGCGCCTCGGATTTTAGTAGCATATTCTGTAAACATATCTTATAACTGAATTAAAATTATTTCCTAATACTATTATTCAATATATACAAGGCAATTGCAATTGATACTAAAACTTTGTATATTAAAAAATGAAACCAGTTTTGACGGATTGCTTTTTTAATGGCGCGCTTGCAGAAGGGAGCAATCCTAACTGGTTTCAACAGGCGCGCCATTTAAGTTATAGGACATTGAAAAAGTTCTTTAAAATTTTTGCGTTTTTCTTAAACGGATTCAAGCCGACAGTTTTCGGAGGCGCGGCGGGTGGGGGCGCCGCGCCGAACGCGAATAGCGACGAAGCGAAGTCCCGCCGTAGCGGGGCGAGCGAGGAGCTGACGCAATGCGTTAACAATTTTTAAAAAAGGTTCGAATTTTTTTGTAAACGTTCACCAAAATGGAAATGGTGGACGATAAGGGATTCGAACCCCTAACCCCTTCGACCTGCCCGCCGCTTGTGGTCGGTAGAGGACTCGAACCTCTAACCCCTTCGATGTAAACGAAGTGCTCTACCATTGAGCTAACCGACCCCGCTTTGGCAGGCGGGTGTAAACGAAGTGCTCTACCATTGAGCTAATCGTCCCATTCTAGGCGCTCTAGCCAGCTCCAGCTAAGTGACCTCTGGATTATTGTAACGTATTTTGACAATGAATATAAGGGGATAGTGTATTATAAATCATATTGTAATATGGGGCTTTAATCACTACAATTATACTATTGCCGGGTGGTGTAGCGGTAACACCATGATACCAGGGCAAAGCTCGGTACCTAGCATGCGTCTGCCGGCGCAAGGTCCCGTACAGTGCTGAGGAGTCGTCTAATGGTAGGACACCAGCCTTTGGAGCTGTGAATCTTGGTCCGACTCCAAGCTCCTCAGCCTTGTACGGGAGAGATGTACGTCTAGGTCCGAATCTAGGGAGCGTCAAGTGGTTGAAAACCTCACGGTAGAATTATTTTTTCCTCTCAATGCTGTAGGTTTTGGGGTAGTAGAGGAATATTGCAGGAGCCTCGTCGACGAGACGTTTTTGAAAATCCGCGTAAATTTCCAGACGTTTTTCATGGTCAATTTCTGCCCTTCCGTCCTCGAGGAGCTTATCGATTTTTGCATTTGAGTAATTCGTGATATTTGTAAAATTCTGCGTTGAATGCCAGAATGCATATTGGTCAGGATCTTTCGGAATATCCCTGGCCGTAAGAAGCGCCTGGTATGACGGAGGGAGCGTATTTTCCACTTTGACATCTGTTTTAATACCAAGATCCGTCCAGCTTTTCGCAATTGTTTGGGCGATCTTCAGGTACGGCGAGAACGTATAGAGAGTAAGAGAGGCGGACGACGTGGACATTTTTGACGATTCAAAAAGTTTTTTGGCCTGCACGGTATCATACGCATACTGTTTTACGGAATCGGAATAAGCCCAGGAAGTTTTTCCGATAGGCGAATATGCGCGTTCTTCCTGAAGATCCGGTATGGCATAGGCAAGAGACTGGCGGAGGGATTTTTCTGAAAGCAGAGGATCTTTCACATTAAAAAAAATCGTAACCATCCGGTCGTAATTGATGTTACTGGTTACGTTTGTATTTTTCCATTTTGACATCGTTTCGTCCCGGGAGAGCAACCCCTCAATGCGGTCGATTTCTCCCTGCTTATACGCAAGGAGTGCCTGAGTTTCGGTTTTATAAAATTTATACATTTTGTTCGGTATAAGAGGATTTTTGGAAGAGAGCGTTAATGACAGAAACGTACCGCCTTTAAAAAGAAGGCCGGAAACAAAATACGGTCCATACCCAACCAGTCCTTTTTTGAAAATCGGTTTTGATACAACGGTTAAGAATGGACTGTACGGCATCGGGATTTGGTACGTAATCGTATTGGGAGGCTGTCTGGTTACGGTAACATCCTTAATATTGTAGTTAATGTCCGACAGAGACACTTTTGTTTGGTCATGCCACAAAATATTGGTGTTTATCTGAAAAATATATTTTTTTCCGCTGTCGGTAGCTTCCCATGAGGAAGCAAGACCCGGAGAAATGTTTCCCGATTCATCCTGCTGGGTAAGTCCATAACTAATTTGTCCCAGGATGCTTTGAGGTACTGACCAAACCGTATAATCTCCGACGACACCGATATACTCAGTTTTTTTTGCTTTTGATCTGTAAAACGGAAGAAAGAAGTTCTGTATGGCAACTATTGTTATGCTGCCGATGACCAATCCGAATATGATTTGCCGCTTATATTTTTTTCCAAGCTCCTGGAAAAACCAATAATAGAACCTGCTGCGTTTGAGAAACGACATACATCTCTTGGTGCCCTGTTTATTTAACAAGAAAGACGTTGATGATGGTCATAAGAAAAAAAAGCGACGCTGCAAGCATGGTGAGAGTAAAAACAATTTTTTCAGCTCCCCGTTTGGTCCGGTAAAAATCAGCTCCTCCCATCTGCGTCTGAAGACCGCCTTTACTGGTCTGCATAAGGATAAGACCGATGAGAGTAATTGCGATGAAAAGCTGAATAGCTAAAAATACCGATTTCATAGGTTATCCCTCCATATACACTGCATGAGTACTGCTGCCAGTTTATCACTGTCATGGCGAATAAGGCTACGGACAAGCGTATCAGTATGTGATTTTCTCACTATGTGTGAGCTGATAAGGTCAGACCGAATGACTTTCCAGTGATATGTGTCTGTAAGATCGTCAAGAACCGGAAATTCGTGATATTTAGCATATACTTCAAGAGCATAGTCAGGAATTTTACTCGTATTGACCAGTACCGTGTGGATGCGGGGACCGAGGTATGATTCTATTGCTTCAATGTGATCGAGTGCAGAAAAATTATATGTTTGTCCGTATTTTGTCATAAGATTGAGAACGTAGACGATTTTAGCTTTTGTCTTTTTTAAGCTTTCGGTAATGCCTCTGATAATGAGATTCGGAAGTATACTGGTATATACATCTCCGGGGCCTATGACAATAAGATCAGCCTTCAGGATTTCTTCCACGGCCTTAGGATTTGACTTGGCGGGAGGAGAAAGGGAGATGTTGGTAATCTTCAGCGTTCCGTCATGTCTTGGTTCGTCGATAAAATGCTCCTCGCGTTCAACTGTGCCGTCCTCGTAGGTTGCCACAAGATTTGTGTCAGTGAATGAAACCGGTATGACTGATCCCCGGATCCGTAAAATCTTGCTCGTTTGCTCTATAGCCTCTTTTTGGGATCCGACAATATCAGCCAATGCTGCCATAAAAAGATTCCCAAACGTCATACCTCTTATTCCTCTGCCTTTTTCAAACCTGTACATGAACAATTTCCGCAATGTCCCCGCTCCTCCGTTTTCATCGGAGAGGGCTACAATGCATTGTCGTAAGTCAGATGTCGGTAACAGGCCGAATTCATCCCGAATCCTCTTGTTGCTTCCGCCTGAATCGCTCATGGAGACGATTGCAGACAAATGCTGGCTATAGGATTTGAGACCTTTAAGCGTCACAAACGTTCCTGTACCGCCTCCTACACAGACAATTCGGTTTTTTCGTTCTTTCTGAATCATAAATAGTTGTCAGTGCTCGCTTATAGTATGCAGGATATTTGTTATAACCGTAAGAGCAATTGTTATACCCATCAAAGATAGTATGTAGGAAATGTGAAAGCCTGGAATAACAAATCCGTAGGAAGAAAATCCAGGGAAGTCCCATGGGGAAATAAGGACTCCGGGAGCCAAAAACGTCAAAAGATACACCACAATAACATTCACTGCCCAGGATAAAAGGCCAAACGTCATGATGTTGATGGGGATAAATAAGATTTTTAAAAGCGGTTGAACAATCAGCATAAGAAGACTTAAGATCAATGCCGTACACAGCATCCCCTGCCATCCGCCGCTTACTATAATCCCCGGCATAATCTGGGAAGTAAGCCAGAGAGCAAACGCATTAAAAAGAAAACACCGTAGTAGGTACTTCATAGAATCTATCATACCAAATCTCTGATATGGGGAGCAAATGCACGCTTCCGCAACTTTTTATGGTAGGAAATGGCAAAACGGTGTGCTTCATCTCGGATGTGCTGCAAAAGCTGCAACCCGTGGGATGAGAACGGGATAGTTTCAATATGAAATCCGTCTTTTGTTTGTATCACAATCTGTTCAAACCGTTTTGACAGGCCGATAATGGGAACGAAGATTTTTTTTGACTGAAGAAGGGTATGTATGCAGGCAACCTGTGCTTTTCCTCCATCAACGACAATAAGAGTTGGGAAATCCCATTCGGCATGATGGAAACGGCGGCGTATCATCTCTTCCATCATTGCCGTATCCGGCATCTTTTCCGTCCCTTTCATTTTAAACTTCCGGTACTGATCCGTATTGGGGATACCGTCAAGAAATACTACCATGTATCCTACCGAAGACGTTCCCTGCATCGTAGATATGTCATAGCATTCTATGCGGGTCAGCGATACCAGCATGGGGAAAAATGGCTTCAACACCCCCAAAAGGCTTTGTGTTTGTTCAGCAGGCGCTCTCTCAAGCATATCTTTCTCTTCAAAGAGAAATGGGTCATACCGGTTGTTGATGATGGCAATGAGAGCCTGAATCTGATCCCGCAAAATTCCTGCCTGCTCAAATTTTTGCTGCCGGGACAACTCTCGCATCTCTTTTTGAAGGGATTGGATTGTTTTTTTCGTTTGTCCGGATAGTATCCAGCGGAGTCTTTTGATCTGGGTAGTATATGTTTTGATACGCATCTTTTTTTGGTTTTCTTCCGGCATTTTTGCTATGACGGAAGGGCATGGATTGCAAAGTCCAAGATGCGTGTAAAAGCAAGGGTGTCCGTTTTGTATTTTTTGCTGGCAAAACGGTATGGATCGTCTGAGAGTTCTCAGGATATAGATCGCAGTTCTTTTGGTAGCAAACGGTCCGAAATAATACGGACCGGTCGCATCAGCGCTTTTTGGTTTTCTGGATACTTGAACAGTTGGTAAAGGTACATTTTTTGGAATGTGAATATATATCGGACTTTTATCGTCCTTTGCAACACTGTTATATTTCGGGGAATAGAAACGGATACACTTTGCCTCCAAAAGAAGGGCTTCAAATTCAGTTGCTACCCGTGAGACGCGTAAGGAACGGATATGAGAGACAAGCTGTTGGGTTTTGGGTAAAACCCGTGAAGATTCCAAAAAATAGTGATGGACGCGTTTATACAGATCCCGTGCTTTTCCTACATAGATAACCGTATCGTTGATGTCTTTGAAAAGATAGACGCCGGGACTATGCGGGAGAGTTTTTATTGTTTTCTGAAGAGTGTCCATAGAAACAGCAGGAATCCGATAATCACCAACGCTATAGGAATAAGAAGTGTCCAGCGCGGAGTTAAAGAATAATACGCGGTTGACAACTCTCCGTTGGTTGTGACGGTTATTTTACCGTTCCCGTTCGGCATAAGTCCGGTTGTCTGGATAGAAAGCGGTATGGTGATTATCCCGTACGGAGGAACATAGGCCTCTTTTTTTGTAATGGTAAAAGGATATGGTTCTGAATACACAGAGATCGTTACATTATCTACTGATGAGCCGGAGGTGTTCTGGACCGTTACCGTTCCGTCCAGCATTGACCCTACGGATATGGTGTCCGGAATGGATATGGAAGTTGTCAGGGACTCTTTTTGTGTCTGAATGGATTTTTCCGCAAACGCGACGGTTACATTTTTTTTGGGAATTGTGCCCTGTTTAAATGACCCGGCAGGATACGGATAGTCGCTCTCTATCCCATGGATAACAAACGCAATATGGTTGAAATCCAATATGTCGAAATAATCAACTCCTTTGGTTGTTTTGGTCCATGTGGGATCAACAGGAATCCAAAGTTTTAGATTTTCATCATAATATTCCGGCCAGGAATGAAGAATATCGCCATATGTTGTAATAGGGCGAAGCTTTGTATTGGTCGTATAGGCATATCCCACTGCCTCACGCGCAGGAATGCCTGCAGATCTTGCAAGAGCAATAAAAAGATCCGTAAACTCCGAACAGAGAGCGTCGTTCGGATTTTTCAGCGTATCTTTTGCCCCATATCGTCTGAACGGATCTTTTGTCCTTTCATAATTATACGAGAGGGTTGAAGTGACAAAGTCAAAAATTTCCCGCGGAGTTTTGTACCGGGAAGCTATTTTTTTGATGACCGGATCTTCTGTTTCCCAAAAAGGTTTTGATTTCAAATACTCCGACGGAGTAATTTCCTTTGTTTGAAAGTCCTGGCGCGGATTCACATAGGTTGTGATCGCAAGTTTAGCTACAACCCGGAGTTTTTGACTTCCTTTCAGTTCAAATGTCGCTATCCAATTCCCGTCAGAATCCAATTGCGTGTCTTTTGGTTTGGGATCAATTGATTGAATCTGAATTTTCTGGAATGCAGTATCAGGAGGAAGGGCAATCTCGTAGAGAGCATCCGTTAATTTCGCATTTTCCAGATCATAGGATAATTCAGCGGTAAATTCCTGCTTAGTCCCGTATGCAGTACTGATTCCTCCCTGAATCATCTGATTTTTCACCCATTTTCTCCCTGAGGAAGGTATCGGCTTAGTATATGCATTCGTCCCAAAACTCGTAGGCGTCCTCAGATTGACCGTATATGTTCCTATGGTAGGATCATTTTCTATTCCGGGAATATTCACTTCCCATATGTTTCCGTGTTTATCCGCTATATCGCCCTGATCATAGCGGAGTTCAAACGGTAATGTTTTTCCCATTCCCACGACCTGTTCATTAAATGATAGGGATATTTCCGTTTTCCCGTCTTTTTGGGAAATAACTGGGGTTATCATCCCCTTATTGTCATACGCAATGACATTTTTAATGTTGACCGTATCGATTGTGATAGCGTATTTCTTTGGGTACAAATGTGTTTTATTATTTGTGAGAGCTACCTTTTGGGTGACAATAGTCGATCCGGCCGGGGATACAGCATAGTCAATGTCATAATCAGCGGAAAAATCCGCCGCATCGGCGAGGGAGCGTGTGACAAAAAAAAATATGAATAATAATAGAATAATTTTTTTCACATTCAATTAAATTGCGGGACTTACGCAGAACACATTGATTCACTTTATTATAAAGATCGCTTCGTCTCCCGACGTGACGTCGGGATCCTCGCGATGACAGTCTGCGTAAGACATGTAAATTGCCAAAGCAAGTTATAAATACATTCCCGTATAAGACTTTTTATTTTTTGCAATATCTGACGGCGTTCCAACAGCAATAATATATCCCCCCCGGTCTCCTCCCGCCGGACCCATGTCTATAATCCAATCTGCATTTTTTATGACATCAAGGTTATGCTCAACTACAATAACAGTATTTCCGCTCTGAATCAAACATTCAAATACGGTTATAAGTTTCTCTAAATCCTGAAAATGAAGACCGGTCGTCGGTTCATCAAGGATGTACACGGTTTTTCCTGTAGAACGCCTGGACAATTCCGTTGCAAGTTTTACCCGCTGGGCTTCTCCGCCGGATAATGTGGTGGCGGGTTGCCCAAGATGCATATACCCCAGTCCTACGTCATGAAGCGTCTGCAATTTCTCCCGCAGAGCCGCATGATTTTCAAATACTGAAAGTCCTTCATCCACGGTGAGAGCGAGTATGTGAGCGATATTTTTCTCTTTATATGTCACTTCCAGCGTCTCATTATTATATCGCGTGCCTTTACAGACATCGCAGGTCACATATATGTCGGAGAGAAATTGCATTTCAATCTTTTTTTGTCCCTCCCCTTCACAGGCTTCACACCGTCCGCCTCTCACATTAAAGGAAAATCTTCCGCTTGTGAATCCTCTGGATCTAGCATCGGAGAGCATGGAGAAAAGATCGCGGATATAGGTAAAAAGTCCGGTATAGGTAGCTGGATTGCTTCTCGGCGTCCTTCCTATGGGCGACTGATCAATGAGAATCACTTTATCAATATTCTCTAATCCCTGGATGCTCGTAAATGTTCCCGGTACTACTTTACTGGTCGGGAAACAATGCTGAGCAAGTGCTCCATACAGCGTATCAACAATAAGGGATGATTTTCCGCTTCCGGAAACGCCGGTAATACAGATGAATGTGCCCAAGGGAAATGTCGCGGAAATATTTTTTAGGTTATTCTGCCTGCATCCGGTGATGGTAAAGTATTGTTGCTCTTTGTTTTTCTGATAGTGTACCATTACAGAGGATCTGGAAATTCTTTTTTTTCCTGAAAGATATGCCCCTGTTATTGAGTGGGTATCTGCAATAACCGCCAAAGGCGTTCCCTGGACTACAATCATGCCCCCTCTGTCTCCTGCACCCGGTCCGAAATCTACCAGATGATCACTTTCCATCATCATCTCGCGGTCATGTTCAACCACGATGACGGTGTTCCCTATATCGCGCAGATACGAGAGCGTCCGGATAAGCTTTTTATTGTCGCGCTGATGCAGTCCGATAGACGGTTCATCCAGAATATATAAAACTCCGGATAATCCTGAACCGATTTGTGAAGCAAGCCTGATTCTCTGGGCTTCCCCGCCCGAGAGAGTTGAGGATCCTCTGTCTAACTGGAGATATTCCAATCCTACGTTTTTCAGGAAATGAAGCCGGCTTATGATTTCCCTCAAAATGGGCTTCCCGATCGTCATTTCGGTTTTGGTAAGGATAGATGTCCCTTCCTCAAGAAGTACTGAAAACCATGAAACCGCATCAGATATGGACAGTTTCGTTACCTCATGGATGGCAAAATTATCGACAGTGACCGTGAGACTTTCTTTCTTCAGCCGTGCTCCAAGGCATGTCGGACACACTTCCGACCGCATGTATTTCTCAATTTCATTCCGGACAAAATCTGACTGAGTCTCCCTGTACCGTTTTTTTAATTCATTGATAAACCCCGGAAAAGTTTCATGGATGACCGTTTCTTCTCCAAAACGATTTGTCCCTCCCACCTCGTATACCCGGTCTCCTGTCCCAAAAAGAAGGATATCCAGCTTATCTTTCGCAAGTTTTCCTAAAGGCATTTTCATGTCAATGCCATGTGTTTCACATACATACTGGACAACTCTTGAAAACCACGTGTCATGGAAAAACATTTTTGAGAAAGGGAGGATTCCTCCTTCGGATAGAGAAAGGAAAGAATTTGTTGCTAATTGAGGATCAATGGACGAAATGGTCCCGATACCGCTGCAGGTCGGACATGCTCCATGAGGAGAATTAAAGGAGAACGTCCGGGGTTCGATCTCCGGCATGGAGATTCCGCACACAGGGCAGGAAAATTGTTCCGAATAGAGTGAGTCCTCTATCTTTTTTGGTTTATCAGGGAGGTGAAACCCCGGGTCTTCGATTGTTCCTACGTAAACCAGTCCCGACGACAGTTCAAGAGACTGCTCTACTCCTTCTGTAATTCTTGTTTTGAGAGTTTCCAATGCTTTTGTGTCTTTCAGCTGTTTTTTGTCCACGCTCATTGAATCGACTACCACATCGATTGAGTGCTTGTTTGTTTTGATAAGAACAATACTGTCATGTATATCGCTGACCCTTCCGTCTATCCGTATCTGCCGGTAGCCTTTTGACTTTAGGTTATCCAAAAGTCCTGTAAATTCTCCTTTCCGGTCCCTCACAACCGGGGAAAGAATTAAAAAACGCCACGCGTGACGGGTCCTGTGAGACAGGTATTCATTCCCTTTTTCCAGAATAAGGCCGACTATCTGATCAGTGGAAAGCTTTGCAATTTCTCTCCTGCACTCGGGACAATGCGGATGTCCGATACGGGCGTACAGAAGGCGCAGGTGATCATAGATTTCCGTTATCGTTCCGACGGTGGACCTCGGGTTGTGGGACGTTGACTTCTGGTCAATGGAAATGGCTGGAGACAGCCCGACAATGCTGTCTACGTCAGGCTTGTCCATAATTCCTAAAAATTGCCGGGCATAGGAGGAAAGCGATTCGACATACCGTCTCTGGCCTTCCGCGTAGATCGTGTCAAAGGCCAAAGAGGATTTACCGGATCCTGAAACGCCGGTAAAGACTATAAGTTTGTTTTTCGGCAGCTCCAATGAGATATTCTTTAAATTATGTTGCCGAGCACCTTTAATAATAATGGTTGAATTTTCCATACAAAAATCCCCCGGATCTTCCCCGCGGCATCCCCCTATTATACAAATTTGAGACGTATTGTCTATGAGATTTTAGCGATCGTATCCCGTATTTGAGCGGCATGTTCAAAGTTGAGATCGCGGCTTGCTTTTCCCATTTCCACACACAGTCTTTTCAGTAACAATTTTTTGTCTTTCGGAGTGAGGCTGTCAAATTTTTCCTCAGGCATGCCGAGGATATCGAACACTGTTTCTTGCGGCTTTTTGGTTTTTGAAGAATCTATGAGAGCGCTTCTTATAGGTTTTTCAATGCTTTGCGGAGTGATATGGTGTTTTTTGTTATACATAAGCTGAATATCGCGTCTTCGTGTCACTTCTGCGATTGCCTTTTCTATGGATTGGGTCATGGTATCTGCGTAGAGTATGACTTCCCCTTTTATATGCCGCGCTGCCCTTCCCATGGTTTGGATGAGACTGGTTCTGCTTCGCAGGAACCCTTCTTTGTCAGCATCCAGTATCGCAACAAGCGACACTTCCGGTAGATCTAAACCTTCCCGAAGGAGGTTCACGCCGACAATCACATCAAATTCTCCGCGCCGTAACGATGCAAGCCTGTCTGTTCTATCCAGCGTCAGGACATCAGCATGAAGGTATTGAACCTTAATATTGAGTTTTTTCAAATAGTCTGCCAGATCTTCGGCCATGCGCTTGGTCAGCGTTGTCACGAGTATCCGTTCTTTCCGAAGAATTCTTTTTTGAATTTCCCGGATCAGATCGTCGATTTGTCCCTTCATCGAGCGAACAGAAATAATAGGATCCACCAGTCCGGTGGGACGAACTAACTGCTCAACAATACCGCTATTACCATCATCGGTTTTGATCCAAGGATCCGGTTGGGATCCCTCGGATGCGCTCGGGATGATGCTCGCCGATCCGTGCGCTCGCATCAATTCCCATTCGTCGGGGGTTGCTGATACATAAATTGTTTGCGGGATCCTGCGCAGGAATTCATCAAACATAAGGGGCCTGTTGTCCAGTGCTGAGGGCAGACGGAACCCAAAATCTATAAGGGTTTGTTTTCTTGACCGGTCGCCGTTGTACATTCCCCTGATTTGGGGTATGGTCATATGGGATTCATCTATAAATAACAGGAAATCCTGTGAATTATTTGGATAAAAACGTTCCATGGATTCCTTAAAATAATCAAATAATGTATACGGAGGATCTCCAGGGCTTCGTTTATCAAAATAGCGGGAGTAATTCTCGATACCATTGACATACCCAACCTCCTGAATCATTTCAAGATCATGATTAACCCGTTGCTCTATGCGCTGGGCTTCCAGTAATTTTCCCTGTGATCGAAATCGACCGACCTGTTTTTCCAGATCCTGCTGGATAGTTCTAAATACTTCCGTATAGCTTTTTGGGTCGGTCATATAGTGTTTAGAAGGATATATCACTATTTGGGAAACAGACTCGATTGTATCCCCTGTTAATACATTAATGCGGCTCATCTCAATAAGTTCATCACTGGAAAGTTCCATCCGGATTCCCACATCATCGTACGATGGATATATGTCAATTGCATTACCCCGTATACGAAACGTTCCCCTGGTAAATCCCCAATCATTCCGCACGTACTGCAGATCCACCAAACGATCGATGATTGCCTCCCTTGGAATTTTTACTCCTGTTCGAAGTTCCAGTACAAATTTTCCATACTCCCGCGGAGATCCGATATTGTAGATACAGGATACGGAGGCTACCACGATTGTGTCAGGACGCGTGAGAAGATTTGCGGTTGCTGCCAAGCGCAACGTATCGATATCTTCATTAATGTCCGTTTCTTTCTCTATATATGTATCGGTTTGCGGGATATACGCTTCAGGCTGATAGTAATCGTAGTATGAAACGAAATACGATACCGCATTGTCAGGGAAAAAATCACGGAATTCCTGATAGAGCTGGGCTGCCAGCGTCTTATTGTGAGAGATGATGAGGGTCGGGCGGTTGACTTTAGCTATCAGCTGAGCCATTGTATATGTTTTTCCGCTTCCGGTTACTCCCAACAAAACCTGTTCTTTTTTTCTGCTCCGAATTCCCACAAGAAGTTTGGCAATTGCTTCAGGTTGGTCTCCTGCCGGTTGAAATGATGAGTGAAGATGAAATTTTTTATGATCCATGTGTTTTCGGAAATTGATAGTGTTGTATGCTCTTTGAGAGATTGACAGTTTGGTTAGTATTTGGAATACTTACACATAGTTTACATTATTTTCGGTTATATTATATAACGTACTACCCGCCGCAATTTACTTTTCGCCTGTTCCCTACTATTCGCCCGCCTTGCCGGCGAGGCAGGTAGACGGCGCAAAAGAGCATTTGCTGGCGGGTGCAGAGGCCACCTATGTCGCTTCGCGAGGACGCGAATCGGCATGTGGACACTAGCATGCCTGCAACACTGTATCCCAGAGAGCGCCAACTTCTCGATTTTATCATACAGTTTGTGCAGAGGTTTGGATTTGCTCCTACTCTTCGTGAAATAGGCAATTCCATGGGAATTACGTCTGTCGCGACCATCCACGAGCACGTAGAAAAATTACGGCAAAAGGGATTTATCAAAAAACTTGACGGAACGGCCCGCGGACTTGAGATTATTAAAGAAAACTACCGGTCCGGATCCAACCAGTCCGCTGTCGAACTACCTGTATTGGGTTTTATTGCAGCCGGTGTTCCCTTAGAGCCGTATACTGACCCGAACTATTATGTGGGGGTCGCTCCGCACATGATATCGTCCGGCAAGGCAAACTACATTTTGCAGGTCAAAGGGAAATCCATGATTGATGACGGCATTATGGACGGGGATTTCGTCATTGTTCAGCATCAGCAGGATGCCCAGAACGGCGATATCGTGGTAGCGCTCCTTCCCAACGGATGTGCGACGCTGAAGCGTATTTATTTTGAGAAAGATCGTATCAAGCTTATGCCAGCAAATGCTGCTATGTCCCCCATTTTTACGACCCATGTCAAAATCCAGGGCAAGGTCGTCGGGCTTTTGAGAAAATATACAAATTAGAAAGAATTTTGAAGTTAAAAATGCTATTTTCCTCTTACTTCCCATTTCAAATAATTGAATGAAAGATGATTAGCTTCGAGTGCAACTTCAAAAAGTCAGGGATTCAAATATAGGGTTTTCAAACGATAAAACCACAAAAGAAAAATTAGCATTCATTTAATTTTGATATATTGATAAATGGTAGAGTGTGTTATGATAGATATAGAGCTAATTGACAGAGTGCTTAATAAAAGTTATCATAGCAATCCAAACCTATGAAAAAATATATTATTTCTGATCCGAATATACTTGGCGGAACTCCAATTATTGCTGGTACAAGAATTCCTGCAAAGCGTATACTTTACTTATTTCGAGATGGATATACTATCGAAGCAATTCATGAAGATTATCCACAGTTGAGTGTTGAGGTTATTGATAAAGTTATCGACGAAATTATTCAAAATCTCGAAGCTTGTCGAGCATGAAAAGATGTAAATTACTTCTGGATGAAAATTTGCCTCCAAGAACAAAATTCACTAGGCTAAATAATCGATTTAATATTAAACACATTGTCCATGATTATCATAAATCAGGAATATCAGATAGAGAAATATTCAAAGTAGCAGAACGGCAAGAAAGGATAATTCTTACCCTTAATGAAAGAGATTTCATAGGTAATTCTCGTAGAAAGTCCGGTTTAATAGGGTTATCTCCAAATCTAAGTACAGAAGATATTGATAAAAAAGTCACTTCAATTCTAACAAAACATAAGAAATGCTATCTCATTGGTAAATTTATTCATGTCGGGAAAAATAATTTGTAATTAACTTCTTTATCACACACCGCCCAATATGTAATTAGAGGTGACGGTGTAGCTTTGATATGAAAGAGTGTCGTTTTTAAGAATACAAAAATCAATTTCCGGCCAACGATTGGGAAGATGTTTGATTTTTTCAACAGTCATCCAATGGATTCCCTTTTTCAGCTTTATGTGATCATATTGAGTTTTATTGACGGCAACGTCATATATAGCAAACGCATCATCAAACAGAATTTCTCCGGAAGAGGTTTTGACTGTTTTTACATGAAGGCTCCGGAAAGAAAAATACTTCGGATCAAGCGCAAACTGGGTATTCCCTTTAAACGTGCGAGAAAGAGCGGATTCAATCTGTTCTCCAAACCACGGTTTTCCACTCGGTAGATTGTAGAAATTTATCGTTCCTTGCAGATGTTCTTTGATGAGATACTTGCCTTCATACTTGCAAAGAAAACCAAGAAAAAACGTTTTGAATCCTTTATCTTCCAATTCTGTAAGGTCATAGGTAGTAATTGTTTGTATTCCTTGTAGAGTAATTGTATACAGATTTCCTTCCTTTTTAATGAAATTTTTGGCAAGCAGTTGCTTGAGGTGAAACACAATATTATCATCGTAATTGTACCCGCGCGTGAGCACGCTATATTTTTGGCTGTTTTGGGAAAGCAGGCGTTTGAGGAGAATTTTTTGAATGTCGTGCATGCGTTTATTATAGCGGATTTTTGGAGTAGTCACTTACTCTATTTTAAGATTACGGAAATTGGTATAGTAGTAGCATGAAATGGAGGTGATTGGTGTGTTCAAAAAAATCGACAATATTCTTTTGTTTGTAAAGGATTTAAAAACATCACTCGTCTTTTATAAAGATAAGCTTGGGTTGAGTGTAAAAACTAAGGAAGAAGGATATATTGAGTTTGAGTTGAGCGGGGTAATACTCGGGTTAGTCGAAAAAGAAGAGGCTGCGAACATGATCAGCAAAGACGTGGTTATGGGGTCACACGGAACTGCACGCCCCTTTTCTTTAGCAGTTACGGTAGAGGATGTTGATAAAACATATGAAGTACTTGTTGGGCATGGTATCAGGTTTATCAAAAAACCTTTTACACAATCGTGGGGTCAACGGACAGCCTATTTTGAAGACCCGGATGGGAATATCTGGGAAATTCATGCGTAATGTTTTATGAAGCTGTCATATAAAATCATTCAAGAACTCCACCCGGATGTGCCATTCAACTTTGACGCGACGTTTTATAAACCCGCACATTTCCCTTCCGGCGATAACACATGGAAATCTGGTACACGTTGGCAAACGTTCCGATTTGCTGGAAAAAATTTAGGAGTCATATTTAAAAATACGGGATCTACAAATAATCCCACGATCAGAGTTGAAATCTATAGCTCCAGAAAGTTATCAGAAGATCTTGTAATTACATTTTTAAATGAAATCAAATACAGGTATAATCTTGATTTAGATGTAATGGATTTCTATAAACGGTTTACCACTGATATTATCGTTGGTCCTGCGATCAAAAGACTTTACGGCATGCGCCCTGGACACCAAGACTCACTTTACGAATATCTCATCATTGGAATTGTGTTGCAAAATTGTACCGTTGCCCGATCTATCCAAATGATGCAGATTTTATTTGAGAAATACGGGACACAGGTAAAATATGCTGGAAAAAAGTTGTGGTGTTTTTGGGAACCTGGTGGTCTAAAAAACGTTAGTGAAAATGAACTTCGGGATTTAAAACTGGGGTACCGTGCAAAGTCTATAAAAAAGATTGATGATCAATTTGTAAACGGTAAAATGGATGAAATTGCATTACGAAGAGAGGATGTCGAAACGCAAAAGAAGGAACTGCTGAAACTTTTTGGCGTTGGCCCTGCTACTGTTTGGTATCTTTTGTTTGACGTATTTCATCAATACGATTTTTTTTCTCTCATTTCTCCTTGGGAGCAAAAAATTTATTCTAAGCTTTTCTTTCATAGGGATAGTGAACTTTCTGTTCCTGTCGCGAAGTTGATAGCGTATTTCAAAAGATTTAAACCCTATCAGCAGTTGGCGGTGAATTACGTTTGGGAAGACCTATGGTGGCAACACAAGAAAAAGCCAATTCCGTGGCTTAAGAAAGAAATACGAAATGGCGCTATCTGAAAGATAAATTATATTACTGTAAATGAATCGATTGAATTACAGTAGAAAGAAAGATATCTATCTTCCCGTAATCCTTCGTATGATGTTGTAGCGGATGAAGTGTTTTATGCTTTCCCGCCTCTCTGGGTCATTGAGCGCGTGGATAAGAAGCGGTGCTAAAGATCCGATAATGATAAGAAAAATAACATATTCGTAGTTGTGTTTCACAAAAGGGATATTTCCCAGAAAGTATCCCAGTGATATAAGCCCCACGGTCCAGAGGAATCCTCCGATGATATTAAACAACAAAAAAGTCCGATACCGCATTTTTACCGTCCCTGCAATAATCGGTACAAACGTTCTCACAAAGGGAATAAATCTGGCAAACACAATTGTTTTTGAGCCGTTTTTTTCATAAAATTTTTGTGCGCTTACAAGATGATGTTTTTTAAAAAGCAAGGAATCCTCTTTTTTAAAAAGCGCTTCCCCTACTTTTGCACCGAACCAATACCCCACCGCAACACCAAGTACTGCGCCCATAAAGGCAACAACGCAAAGGGTCGGATAATCTAAAAGACCCTGAGATGCTAAAACGCCTGCAGTAAAAAGAAGACTGTCTCCTGGCAGAAAAAATCCGAAAAAAAGTCCTGATTCGGCAAAAAGCACCAAAAATATTCCCAGGAGTCCAGCAGTTTTAATAAGAAGTTCAGGTTTGAGAAGAATTAATAATTGATCCATAAATCCTCCTCCGTCAGATACCGTACGGTACCTGACTACGGAGGGATTGATGGTTGGTAAGTTCGCGAATAAGAATTTACTCACTAACCAACCAATCAAAAAAATAGCACTATCATGTGTTCATAACACTTCCAATGCTATAATACATAAGATTATATGGGTACGCTTTATATTGTGTCAACTCCGATCGGCAACCTGGAAGATATCACGATACGGGCATTGCACACGTTGTTTTCCGTTGATGCTATTGCCTGTGAAGACACGAGAGTTACAGGTAATTTATGGGAATTACTGAAAAATAAATATAATGACCTTATATCTGTTACTCACAAGCCGATACTCATTCCCTATCACAACAATAATGAACAGACGATAACCCCGGAACTCATTCAACTCCTTAAACAAGGAAAGAATATCGCCCTCGTCAGCGATGCCGGAACTCCGCTGGTATCGGATCCCGGCTACAGAATCGTTACAGAAGTTCAAAAACAGAATATTCCGATTATTGTTGTACCCGGAGTTTCCGCTTTTTTAACAGCTCTTACAGGAAGCGGTTTACAGACCAACACGTGGACGTTCCTTGGATATTTGCCGGAAAAGCAATCCAGACGAATAACAAAATTACGAAATATGAAGAAATCATCCGTCATGCTCTCCTCTACCTATATCTGTTATGTGGCACCGCATAAATTTATCCAAACCATGAAAGACATCCATCAATCATTAGGCGATATTCCCTGTGTCATTGGAAGGGAATTAACAAAGATCCATGAAGAATATTGGAAAGGAACACCTCAAGAGGCTTTTGGTCATTTTTCGCATCCCAAGGGAGAATTTGTTCTTCTATTTACATTGTAACCGTTAATCGGCAATCAAGGGCAATAACACCCTGCCCCTTTGGTTTAACCAGTAATGGATTGATGTCCAGTTCTGTTATTTCAGGATGATTGATAGCCAGAGACGAAACCTTTAACAACGCTTCAATAAGCGCCTGTCTGTCAAGCGGTTGTTTGCCTCTTGTGCCATGGAATACTGCTGAAGATTTTAGAGTATGAATCATTTGATCCGCATCATAGTACATGAGCGGAGCAAACCGGAATGTAACATCTTTCATAACCTCTACAAAAATACCTCCAACCCCCAACATAATAAGCGTTCCTAATCCGGCTTCTTTTTTTATTCCGACAATGCATTCAAGTCCTTCCGATATGTTTACCATATCCATGAGGAGTATGCTGTCAATGATAACCGATGGGATAATCTTTTGTACCTGCTCAAGCATTTCAGCAGCATTTCTTTCTGCATCACCTTTCGGGACGTTAACCCGGATTGCTCCACTATCAGTTTTATGAATAATCTGTTTTGAGATGAGTTTAATGACAATGGTATCCCCTAAAGAGGAAAGTGATGGTGGTATAGATTGAATATCTTTTACACATACATAGGAAGGGACGGGTATTTCCAGGGATTTTACTATTGACAACGGATCCATGGTATCTATTGGAGAGGATGAAAGCGACCAAGACTGTGTTATTTCCGATTGAGTTTTTGAAATTTGATTTCTCATCGATGCATACTTATGAAGGTTAGACAGCATTACCGCTGTCTGCTCAGGATATTTGCTGACGGGGATATGTCCCATATCAAGAATTTCTTTTCCTTCTTTCATAATCTGATCACCCATCCAGGAGACTGCAAGCGGTTTTTTACTCGTTTTTTTATGGATACAGAATGCGTTTGCGGTATCGGCTATTTTGGTAACCGCCTGCGGAGTGACAATGCCCAGTATGCTGTGTACCGATTCTTCGCTTTCAAGTTTTGAAAGCATTTCCTGATACTCTTTTGCCTGTGCATCCCCCAAAAGATCAATGGGATTATGGTTTCCTAAAATAGACGGTACTATAACTCCTGATGAGATGAGTGTATCGGTAGCCAGTATCGCGGGGCCCCCGGCGTTGGTCAGAACCGCACAGGAGTTGCCCGAAGGAATCGGATTTTGAGAAAAACACACAAGGGTATTGATAAATTCCTGAGTTGAATACGCTTGCATCATACAGGCCTGGTCAAAGAGCGCCGAGTACGCCTCCGGTATGCCGGCCAGTGATCCGGTATGGGAGTGTACTGCCTCAGTTCCTTCTTTTGTTCTTCCTCCCTTTAATATAACGATAGGTTTCGGATTCGGGTTTGTTGCCATTTTTTTGCCGACTGCAATCAGCTCTTTAGCGTCCCTCAGCTGTTCCACGTACAATCCTATGACAGACGTTGTTTGGTCAGAGGATAGATATTCCAAAATGTTCAATTCATTGATATCCGCTTTATTTCCAAGGGAGATAAAATGCGAAAGCCCGATTCCCTTGGGCGTGATGATATCAAGAAGTGCAGCACCCAAAGCTCCGCTTTGTGAAATAAATGCTATGGATCCGGGAATCGGCTGAGTTCTGGCAAACGACGCATTTATTTTTTCGTGCGGATGAATAACTCCGAGACAATTCGGACCCAATAGGGCTATTTTGTATTTTTTTGCAACTGTCCGGATGTGTATCTCGCGGTTTAAACCTTCAGCTCCGATCTCACTAAATCCCGAGGAAATAATAATAGCCAGAGGAATTTCCTTTTTTCCGATTTCTTCAAGAACCGAAGGGACAACAGAAGCAGGGACTACGACAACAGCAAGATCAATAGTCTGCGGTATAGCCAGCACTGACGGATAGCATACTTTTTGGTGAAACTCCTGAATAAACGGATTGACCGGAAATACAGATCCTTTAAAGCCATTTTCTATAATATTTGCGTAGATCGTAGATCCTACTGATACTGCGTCCCGGGAAACTCCCACAACGGCAATTGATTGCGGGCCAAATAAAGCATTAAGAGCGGCAGTATTGGTCATTTTCGTCTCTCAATAAATTTCGTATCCAGCCTTTTCAGATTATCCATAACTCCCGTATATTCCATTTCATCCATGGGAGCCATGGCCGGACCGTAAAATCCCTGTGATCGTATTTCAAGAGCTTTTTTAGCTGCCTTTGTCCGTATGTAATCCCAGAACGGTTGATCAAATAGGTCGACTGCTTCGGTTAGTTTTCCTTCGTGTACACAGTATCCGGCAGCAGCAATGATCGTCGGTCCATCAAAGTAAGAGATGATCGAATTCTGTTTGACCGGCATGACAGGTGAATGATGCGACCCCCGGTCAAATCCGAGCGTATAATATGCAGCTGCCCACGGAGAAAGTATTTCTCCTGTTGACGGAAATTGTTTTTGGGTCCGGACGATTGCACACGGATCGTCTTTTCCCACGTATTTTCCGGCAATATTATGAAGCCTGCTGGTTGAGGCAACCGCGGCGGTCAAACCTGTTGCATTTTCTACGACGCTTTCAATGACATAATGATTCGGATCCCGTAAAAGCACACAAATATCATAGTAATCGAGAGGAACCTTTAACGTAATAACTTTATCAGTCTCGACATTGTTAACATCCATGATAGTGAAGGTAAATCCCGCGGTCATTTCAGGAGCAAGTAATAGCCCGGCGTTGTGATATGGATTGGCGAAACCTTCAAATAAAGGAAAATTAAACACTCCCGGACCGCATTTGTCGCCGGTAAAGACAATAAACGGCTCTGCTGGTCTTTCCTCAATTTCCATTTCTGAGGAACCCGGACCCATGCCCCGGACATTTCCCGAAAATGCGTCTTTCAGTAAATCCTGTCCGGCACCGTATAACCCCTGGGATTTGGCAATTTTGGTCGTTTCCACAAATGTATCCCAAGCACATTTATGGATGTCCGGATCATCAACTCCTCTTGTGTGGGTCATGAGGAGCGCAATGTCGTCTCCGGTAAATGTCACTCTCCCGTCTTTCAAAAGGCCGCTTTGGATGTTTTTCTCCAACTGCTCTTTGGCCTTTACTACCATTGCTTCACTAGGGCGGTTGTGTCCGCCGATTGAACCGGTATCAGCTTTAATAAGAGAAAGAGTTATTTTCATGGATCCTCCTTTTTATATGATATCCTTTAATAAATTTGCACCCGTCATATCATCAGGAACTGAAACACCCATTACATACAGCATGCTGGGCGCAATGTCTCCCAGCTTTCCTGTCGGAAGCTGTATGTATTTACCCATATATTGCCTGTTTACGGCTATAAACGGTACAGGAAAAACTGAATGTTCCGTATCTATGCCTCCTGTAGGGGTAAGCATTTCTTCTACGTTACCATGATCTGCTGTTATGAAGCAAGTTCCGTTTTTGGATAAGACTGATGTGACAATTTTTTCAACACATGTATCAACATATTTACACGCTTTTATCGCAGCCTGAATATTTCCGGTATGACCTACCATATCCGGATTAGCAAAATTGACGACAATAAATCCGTATACCCCCAGGGATAAACGGTCCAGCAGGCGATCGGTTACTTCACCAGCGGACATGTGAGGCATAAGATCATACGTTGCCACTTTCGGAGACGGAATAATAAGCCGATCTTCTCCGGCAAACCGTTCCTCACGCATGCAATTAAAATAGTATGTAACGAATCGCTCTTTTTCTGACTCACAAATACGAAGCTGACGAATCTCATTATTTGCCACTATCTCACCCAGGGAATCGTTAATGATTTGGGGAGGAAACGCGACAATACACGGAACGTCACGTTCATACTCCGTCATGGTTACAAAAAAAAGATTCTGGAGAATTTTTGTCCGGATAAACGGTGTTGAGACGGTAGGAGGAGTTACAATATGTTTTTTATAATACTTTACCGCATACGGATCAAAAGAGAAATCGGATATATGCTGTTCAAAATCAGAAAGGACAAACGCGCGTGTCAGCTGTCTTGGCCTGTCAATGCGATAGTTAAAGAAAATAACTGCATCATTATTTCCAATCCTCGGATATGGAGATCCTGACGAGTCCAGGATTACCGTCGGCTTGATGAACTCGTCTGTTTCATTTCTCTTATAAGCATATTCGATTGCCTCTACGGGATTGGTGGCAGTATACTGTGATCCTTCCGTTAACGCGGCATACGCGATTTGTGTTCTGTCCCATCGCCTATCCCGATCCATCGCATAGTATCGCCCCATAATTGTAGCAATCTTGGTAAATGAAAATGATTCGCATAACGCGTGGGCATCCTGAAACAATTTTTTTGCCGATCGCGGAGGGGAATCCCGTCCGTCCGTAAAAAGGTGAAGATACACCGGTCCTGAGTGCTGTTCCTTACAGAGTTCCATGATGGCGCATAAATGGTTTTTACTCGCATGTACTCCCGTACTGGAAAACAACCCCATGACATGGATGTTGGAATGATGTTCCTTTGCATGCCTGATGGCTCCGATAAATGCGTCATTTTTGAAAAACGTACGGTTTTCAATAGTTGAGTCTATGCGGAGAAGATCCTGATACACAACGCGTCCTGCTCCGATATTTATGTGTCCGGTTTCCGTATTTCCCGGTTCACCGTCAGGAAGCCCTACGGATTTTCCAGAAGCAGCGAGCGTCGTATGGGGATATGAATTCCACAGACGGGGAACAGCAGTACAGTGCGACTGGGAAATGGCATTACCGGGTCCTTCAGGAGCTATTCCCCATCCGTCTAAAATTATAAGAACGATGGGAGTGTTTTTCATACTGGGACTATTTCATCTTCTATCTGGGAAAGCCGGTTATATTTAGCTACACGCTCACCCCGGGCAGGAGCTCCGAATTTCACATATTCCGATTGGATTCCCACGGAAAGATCCGCAATAAACGTATCATTGGTCTCCCCGCTTCTGTGGGAAACAATGCATTTGATATCATTCTTTTTCGCCAGAGTTACCGTGGATAAGAGTTCAGAGAGCGTTCCGATTTGGTTCGGTTTCAGAATTACTGCTCCGCATGCTTTACTCCGGATGGCCTGTTCAAGCCGTTTATAATTACTTGCAATAAGATCGTCTCCGACAATGAGAGTTTCGTTCCCCAGTTCCTTGATAATTTCCTGCCATCCTGCCCAGTCATCCTCATCAATAGGATCTTCTAAAAGAAGAAACCTGTATTTTTGATAAATATTCTGGAAGTAGCTGATAAATTCTTTCGTTGAGTAGGGAGTCGGCCGATCTTTAATGCTATATCCTTTTTCAGTTTTGAAATGGGACGCAGCCACATCCATCCCTAAAAAGATATCCCGTCCGATTTGCTGATTATTGGATCGAACGGCTTCATTGAGAATTTCAAGAGCATCTTCATTGGTAAAAAGGTTCGGTGCGAATCCCCCTTCGTCTCCTAATGAGTGAATAGCATTTCTATATTCCAGTATTTGTTTAATAGCTTTGTATGTTTCTACACCTCTAATCAGCGCATCGCGAAATAATGAGTTGCTGGGGGGGATAACAAGAAATTCCTGGAAATTGAGATTTCCCGCTCCGTGTTTCCCTCCGTTAATCATGTTAAACAATGGTATGGGAATGCGTTTGATGGTTATAGGAAATTGAGAGGTTATCATCTGGTTGATGTATCGATAAAGAGGAATACGCGAAAATTGTGATGCTGCAGCGCATACGGAAAGAGACACAGCGAGAACGGCGTTTGCACCGAGTTTTGATTTATTTTGCGTTCCATCAAGGTCAATCATGGTTTTATCAATTTCATATTGGTTCAGGACATCTTTCCCCCGGAGGTGTGGTGCAATACTCGTATGTATATTCTGTATTGCAGTTAAAACACCTAATCCGTGATAGCGGTTCTCATCTTTGTCACGAATTTCAACGGCTTCATATTTGCCGACAGAGGCTCCTGAGGGTACGGATACGGTTCCTCGATATCCGCTTTCCAAAACGACAGTTGCTTCAACTGTCGGTGTAGCTCTGGAATCAAGAATTTCCCGGGCGCGAATACTAAAAATGTGAGATCCTGATTGTGTATCCATATTATGATGAACACGTGATTTAATACCACGTGATGAGCACATGATAAACAGAAACTATTTCATTTTAATACGTTTCTTTTCAGCCTCGTGAATCGTTTGCCTCACCCGGTAGATTGCATCGGGATTAACGGAAATGCTGGTTATTCCCCACGAAACCAGTTTATCAACAAGTTCCGGATAGTCAGAAGGCGCCTGTCCGCAGATAGAGGCTTTCACGCGTCGCGAAACTGCGGTTTTCACTGCTTTTTCTATTGCCCACAATACCGTGGGATCCATTTCCGAAAAATCGTGTGCCACCTCGCTGTTGTCTCTGTCGGTTCCGAGCAAAAGCATCGTCAAATCATTGGATCCGATGGATATTCCGTCTATCCCGACATCGATAAATGCATCAAGGTGTATGACATTAGAAGGAATTTCCACCATGAGATAGAGCTGAAACGTGGATGACCGGAGAAGTCCGTTTTTACTGATAATATCCTTTACGCCCTGAAGTTCCTTCGGAGTTCTGACAAAAGGAATCATTATGTGAAGATTTTTTAAATTCATTTTGTTTCTGACTTTTTTAATAGCTTCCAACTCCATGGTGAATACCTCCGGATCTGCGATATATCGCGCTGCGCCTCTGAATCCAAGCATAGGATTGGGTTCTTCCGGCTCAAATTCCCTTCCGCCTTTCAGATTGCGATATTCATTTGTCTTAAAATCCGTAGCACGGTAAATAACCGGCCGCCCGTCAAATGCTCTGCAGAATGTTTCCAGCTTTTGAGCTAGTTCGTTTATAAATACTGTCTGCCTTTTATCCTTAATAAATTTTTTCGGATGGACCCCAATCCCTGCGATCATAAATTCAGCACGCAGGAGCCCCACCCCGTCAACCGCTAGTTTAGCAATTGTCTCGGCGCGTTCGGGTTCAGCAAGATTGACATACACACGCGTGGCAGTTTTGAGTATTTTCTTCTCTTCGTTTGGATGCGTTGAGGATAATTTTGACGCAATGGATCCTTTGAAAATCTCACCTGTTGCTCCGTTTACCGTAATGACATCCCTGTCTTTCAGAATCGTGAGAGCTTTCGGAGCTCCGACTACGGCAGGAATGCCCAATTCCCGGGACACGATCGCAGCGTGTGAGGTTCTTCCTCCTCTTTCCGTCACTATCGCTCCTGCCTTTTTCATGGCAGGAACATAATCAGGGTTTGTTTGTTCGGTTACCAGGACATCACCGGGCATTATTTTCTGGATTTCTTTGGCGCTTTTCAGTATTTTTACCGGGCCCGCTGCTACTCCCGGACTGGCAGGATCACCCTTGATGAGAAGTTCTGCTAAAAGATGAGCGGATTGTTTGGTATCTGCCTTTTTCCCCGTTGTCGTAACGGGACGGGTTTGGACGATATACACGCGATTATTCTCAATTGCCCACTCCGCGTCCTGCGGGAAAAAATAATGTTTCTCAAGCTGTATTCCCAACTGGCTAAGTTTTTTAATTTCCGGGTCCGTTAGTTTTATTTTTCCTCCTTCTTTCTGGTTGAGACTGACAATCCGGTTTTCAAGATGTTTTTTGACCATCATCTTTTCCTGAATCCGAACAACTTTATTGGTAATTTCCAGATTTTTTTTATCTACTTCATAATGATCCGGAGTTACTTTTCCCTGGACGATCATCTCTCCGAGGCCGAAAATTGCTTCAATAGTCACTTTCTCTTTATCATTCGTCACCGGATCAAGGGAAAACAAAATACCGGATTTTTCCGACTGGATCATTTTCTGGACCGGTACGGCAATGCCGACTTTAAAGTGATCATATTTGTTGGTCGCGCGGTAAAAGATTGCTCTGGGGGTAAAGAGTGAAGCCCAGCAGGCGCGTACTTTCTGGACCAATTCCGCTTCTCCATATACGTTAAGGTATGTTTCCTGCTGTCCGGCAAATGATGCGTCGGGAAGATCTTCGGCTGTGGCAGAGGATCTGACGGCGACAATGGCATGCTTCATAACGGTATGATCCATATGAAAATACGCCCGGATGACCTCATCGGATATTTCTTCAGGAATTGTCTGGCGCATCAGGAGATGTCTGATTTTATCGGAGGTTTCCTGCAGTTGGTTTTGGTTGTTTACCGAGCATTTTGAAAGAAGTGCATCAATATCGGACTTAATACCGGTTACGTCCAGGAAATGGAAATAGGCAGCGGAGGTTATGATAAACCCCGGAGGTACAGGAAATCCGGCCTTGGTCATTTCACCCAGGTTAGCGCCTTTTCCGCCGACCAGCGGGACGTCTTCCTTATCAACGTCTTTAAACCACACAACAAACGGTTTTTTCATACTATATAGTATGCGGAATATCTCTCTATCGCGCAATATGGAATTTCATTATTTCCATTTCCCCACCTGTGTCTTAAAGTAGTCAACCCAGGGAATTTTACTGGGGTCCAATCCATAAAGCATAGCCATGTAATAATTAACGTATGCTCCGAATTGTATGCATTCAAACACCTGTGAAATTTTTTCCAGAGAAGTGGGGATAAATTCATACGTTTTAATTTTTTGTTTTTCGACAACGTCTTTCGTTATTCGGAAACGGGTACTGATTCTCGGTGAATACAGCAGCGAACAGAAAAACACAAACACGAGAAGCTGCTTATTCGTATCGGGATTTGTTAACCCCTCCATCAAGTGATGATTCAATTCCGGAATAATATGATAATCTGCAAAATTTTTTGCACTTTCATGTATTTGGTTTCGTACGACTCTCCCAACGTTACTTAAAAATTCAGCCGTCACAATAATCGGGATTTTTTGGTAGAGCATTTTTGCGAGTTGTTTTGCTTTATTCTGTTTTTCAGGATTTTCAATGCCATACCATGAGTTCCCTTTGGAAAGAATTTGGATAACGGCCGTTAGATCATTATCAGTTACGTTTAGAAAACCAAGTTTTGTTAATAGTGCAATTTGTCCAAATATTGAATATCCGGTTCCTAATCTTGGTTGGTTTGAGGGATTGTGAATTGGATTTATTTTGTAAAAAGGAATCGATCTATCAGAAAAGAGTTTTCCTAAAGCGCCCCCAATAGTCAAACCTGTAACACATGCTTTTTTAGCAATTCCTTCCCGGGCTGAAGATACTGTTTCCTCTGTTGATCCTGAATAGCTTCCTAAAACAACTAGCGTATGTTGGTTAACATATATCGGTACATGATAGTCATTAACAATTTCGAAAGGTATCGGAAGCGTATCAGAGAAAAGAGATTTCATGACATAGGCTCCAAGAGCGGATCCTCCCATACCGGAAAAAACAAGAGATGATACATGTTTATACTGTTCGGGGAAAGTTATACTTTGCACATCACCCCATGCCTGTTTACATTGATCTCCGAGCTGTTCGATAGAACCAATAACGCTAACAGTATCCAATTTTTTCATTTCATCCACTGAATCAAGAGTGTTCATGCGCCTCCTTTTGCGGATATTCTTACAATATCAAGCAGTTGTTCATGGAGTATTCCGTTTGAGGCTACTATACCGTTGGACAGATTTCTATTTTTAATACGGTATCCGTCGCAATCCGTTACTTTTCCTCCTGCTTCTTCAACAAGAAGTATTGACGGTGCTACATCCCACCATTTGAGAGGCAATGGAGATATGAGTCCGTCAAATACACCTTTTGCTACAGATGCTAAAAGATACGCATCGTGCCATCCGGGACGGATTCGGTAGCACGCTAACACTGTATTTTTTAAAATGCGGATACCTTTTTCAACCAGATTCTTTTCCTGCTGATATGACGGTATGTGGAATCCAATGTATGATTGAAAAAGATTGTCGGTTTTTGAAACATGGATTTTTTCGCTATCACAATAAGACCCATTTCCTTTAGAACACGTATATAGTTCATTGTGCCCGATTTTACGGGCAACACCTGCAACTAATTCCCGGTTATGTTCAACAGCGATAAGGCATCCGTATTCTCCGGCACCGCGCGCAAAATCTCTTGTCCCGTCCAGCGGATCAATAACCCAGGTATAGTCTGAAGATCCGGGTTGTTCCCCGTATTCTTCCCCTAAAATTCCGTGATCAGGATATTTTTTATGAATTTTTTCACGGATAAGGTTTTCTGCTTCGTGATCCGCATTTGTTGCAAAATCCATTTCCTCTTTCTTTTTGGCAATGGTAAACGTATGTTCATACGAACGAATGAGCGTTACTGCTTTTTCAGCATATTCTACCGCATCTTCCTCAAGTTGACGATAAAAGGCAGAAGTTTTTTTATTCATTTTATTTTTGCTCCGAACGAAGCCATTTTTGATAATAACTCATCGGTTTTTTGCTTTAATATATCAGCGGTATCCGCTTCTATGTTCATACGAAGCAATTGTTCGGTTTTTGATGGTCTGAAATTAAACCAATACGTCGGATACCATACACTGACCCCATCCAACTCATCGGTAGATACTGCATCCGCGTATGCCGCCTTTATAGCTGAAAGTACGGATGGAATATCCGATACGCTGAAATTGATTTCTCCGCTTGAAGGATAGATATTGAGCTCGTCTACAAGTTCTGAAAGTTTTCTATCGGATTTTGAAAGCAGTGCAAAAATCATCAAAGCACTCAATATCCCGCTTTCTGCACAATAATAATCACGGTAATAGTAATGGCCGGAATGTTCTCCTGCAAAAATAGCGTTCGTCTCCCGCATCTTCAGCTTAATGGGGCTATGGCCGACGCGCACCCGGATTGCCTTTCCTTTATATTGTTCAATTACATGAGGTACAATGCGCCCGCAAATTGCATTATAAAGAACAGTTTCTCCCGGATGGTTTTCTAAAATATAACGTGCCAGGAGTGCGGTTGTTATGGTTCCCGGGACAAATCGTCCTTTGTCGTCAATGAGAAACATTCTGTCCGCGTCGCCGTCAAATGTAACCCCAACATCAGCACGTATTTCCAGAATTTTTTCTTGCCCTGCCTTATTGTTCTCCGGTATGAGAGGATTAGGAACATGATTGGGGAAATGGCCATCGAGTTGGAAAAATAACGGTGTAAGCTGTATGGGAGTTCCCTCAAGAGCGTATGGAACAATTTTTCCGGCCATTCCGTTTCCCGCATCAGCTACGACCTTCAGAGGTTTCAATAATGATGTATTAACAATCGAATGGATTTTCTGTTTCCATTCATTCCATAAATCAATATTCGTAACGATACCCTTTTTTACAGCAGGCGGAAGAGGTCCGTTTTTTATCTGATCCCGTACTGCGTACAGCCCGCTGTCGCCGGATACTGCTACGGGACCTTTTTTCACGACTTTCATGCCGTTATATTCAGGAGGATTGTGAGAAGCTGATATCATGATAACTAAATCATAGTCTTTGGTTCCAGCAATAAAATATTGGTTTTCTGTTCCGGCAAGCCCTGCATCAAACACATCAATGCCCAGCGTCGTAAAAACATCTACCAATGAGTCCCGTATTTTTTGACTGGAAAGCCTCATATCTCTGCATATTGCTACTGTTTTTGGCTGGAATTGCCTGACAATAGCGTATGCAATAGCTGTGAATACTTTTACATTTATCTGTGTAGGATATACGCCCCGTATGTCATAGTCTTTAAAAATAGTTAAATCTATTGGAGAATTCATATCAATTTCCTTTATAAATCAAGAATAAACTGCGTTATGAGCTGTGAGAGAGTAAACGGCGCTGCGCCTGTTTTGAAGGAATATTCAAGTTCAATTAAGCGGTTATGCATAATAAGAAGTTTATCCATGGTAAATGACTTTCCCTGGTTTGTCAAACGGCTAAGCTGCCATCCTGATATTCGATTTGGGGTGATACCGTCTTTTACCTGAATAAGCTGACGGACCCGATTCTGAACCATATAGAGAATCAATTCCGGAGCTTCAGTGGTTTCTGCTTTTTCATATGTTCCAATCACATTTCGTGCATTTCCCGGTACTAGTGCGTCAAGAAACGCAAAAATTATGCCCGGAGTTTTGAAAAGATGAATATTTGCGTCTTTTAGACAGGTAAGAGCGGTTTTTCCCAGCTCCTTAGGCTCCCAGATAATAATTGTAGCGGTTTTACCAGCCTGAATGAGTATGTCAGCGTAGAGTTTAATTAATTTCTCTTTTCTTCCCAGAGGCGAGAATATATTTTCTAATGCAACAAGGACGGTTGAGCCAAAAAGAGAAAGGGATTCCACAGCCTGGCGGAGTTCAGATTCCGAAATATCTTTTCCGTTTATGTCGCGGATTTCTTTGTCTTTGGCCAGATCTTTTAGCCGGACTAATTCCGCCCGCGATGCAACGATGTTGTCACCATGAAGAATGATAAGCATATTATTAATTTTCAAATTACAAACACCAATTTTTAGAGAAAATACAAATTTCAAACCTAATCCCGCTTAGCGGGACTATTGAAAATTGAAAATTTAAAATTGAAAATTAGCTGATCTTTATTTATCCTTATATTCTCGAAACAACTTCTCTACCGTCCGTGTATCGATTTTTTTGTGTATCCCCCGATGCGGTACAAGAGCTCCTGAAAAATTCTTCGGTATATGCATGAGTTCATGGATGATAACTCTCGTTTTATCATCCAAAGACAAATGATCAAAATGTTGGGACAGCACTTCGATGATATAGTGTGCAGGTTTGCCGAGAGCCAGCTGCCAGATATGCGGAAAACTCCATATTCGGGCTCTTGCCCGAGACGTTGCCTTTATACTTCTCATGCAGACAATCCGTGAAGCATCTATATATGGAAATAATTTCCTGTTTAATACGGATTTTACGATTTTATCTATATCCGGCGCCTTTTCAACAATCATAAATTAGACTTTTATCTTTACAAACTTTATAACTTTATAAACTTTTATCTTTTATAATATTTCTTCCCCTTTATCTTTTCCGGCAAATGGGATTCAGTTGAGTATTTATCATACCCCTTCCCGTATCCTAAGTCTTTCATGAGTTTTGTCGGAGCATTTAAGATATTTTTAGGCAGAGGAAGATTGCCGTATGTCTTTACGTCATTTAAAGCCTCCATATACGCCTCGTACGTTCTGCGGTCTTTTTTTGCCAGCGCAAGATACACCACCCCATGAGCAAGATTTTCCTGACATTCAGGATATCCGATCTGATGGCACGCCCCAAACACGTCGTTTGCCACAACCAGTGCGGTTGGCTGGGCCATGCCGATATCCTCGGAAGCAAATACGATCATCCTTCGGGCAATGAAAAGCGGATCCTCGCCGGCAGCCACCATCCGGGCAAGATAATAAAGAGCTGCATCCACGTCTGATGCACGCATGCTTTTGATAAAAGCAGAAATGGTATTGTAATGTTCATCTCCTTTGGTATCGTACTGGAGCATTTTCCGTTGGGATGCTTCTTCAATGTCTGCGATGGATAAGGGTTTTTTTCCGACCTGAAGGGTTCCCGCAATCTCAAGAATGGTAATAAGTTGCCTTGCATCTCCATTTGCGATTTGGAGAAGAAAAAAGCGGGCATCTTCCTGTATTGTTTTTTTAATTTCTTTTAATGATATGTCAATAATACTATTTAATTCTTTTTCAGTGAGTGCATTCAGTACAAATACCCTGCATCGGGAAAGAAGCGGAGAAATGACTTCAAATGACGGATTTTCCGTGGTTGCACCGATAAATATAACCGTCCCCCTTTCAACATGGGGAAGAAGGGAATCCTGCTGGGCTTTGTTAAACCGATGGATTTCATCAATAAAAAGTATTGTTCTTTGTCCGGAAACCTCAAGCCGTTCTTTTGCTTCTTTTATCACTTTTCGGATGTCATCCAACCCTGTCGTAACAGCGGATTTGGGTTCAAAAATACTGTTTGTAAGAGTACTTAAAAGATATGCAAGTGTTGTTTTTCCGCATCCCGGCGGTCCCCACAAAATCATTGACGGAATAAAACCGGTTTTCAGGAGTTTCCGGATTACACCGTTTGATCCAACCAAATGTACTTGTCCGATAACTTCATCAAGGTTTTTCGGCCGCAGCCGTTCTGCCAGAGGAATTGCGCTCTCATTCATGAGCCCATTCTATCACAGAATATATAGAACAAAATAAAATTTCATACCGTGCTAATCGGCATGAACATGTATGGGTCTTTTATCCTGAGCCTCATTAACCTCAACAAAGTCAAGTTTATGATAATAAATATCACATGGTTGTCCTGATTCATCAGGATCAATTCTTACATGTTTTTCCGTTCCATTAACAGAAGATGTAAGAAGTCTTAATGCCTCTTCTGTCTCGGCAAAGAAATGTATATATAGAAGTTCTGCTTCTGCGCTTACATAAATATTACCCGGAACACGAGAGACTTCATCCTCGATTGTAACTGCTGGACACATACAGACTCCTTTTGGCTCAAACAGAATGTTTATTGAATTTATACTACCACCTTCTCCCATGGAAATCCATTTCTGCCGAAATGGCCGTATCGGGCTGTTTCCAGATAAATCGGGCGGCGTAAATTCAAACCTTCCAGGATACCCGTAACAGAAAGGTCAAGTAGCTTCCACGCATACTCTTCAATAATTTTTAGGGATTTACGTTCAGTATTGAATGTTTCTATGGCTTTAGCAATCGGCTCTTTGTGTCCTATGACATATGCAAGACGTACTTCAATCCGATCGGCTAATTGTACTGCAACAATGTTTTTTGCAATATATCGTGCTGCATAGGCAGCACTCCTGTCAACCTTTGTCGGATCTTTTCCGGAAAAGCATCCTCCGCCGTGGCGGGCAAACGCACCATACGTATCAACAATGATTTTTCTTCCGGTCACTCCTGTATCTGATGCAGGCCCGCCTATTGTCCAACGGCCTTTACTACCGTTAATGACAATACTCTCACCCGGAGGTGTTTTAAATCCGTATACATGCAATACAGGAGTTATAACGTTTTTTATAAGTTGTTTCTTTAATTCCTCGTTGGAAATTTTTGGGTTATGGGGAACTGCAAGAACAACTCGGTCAACATGTATGGGTTTTCCGTTCTCATACGTTACCTTTACTTCGCTTTTTCCGTCCGGCCGTAAGAATGGCAGTATCTTTTTTTCCCGAACCATATCCATCCGTTCTGATAATCTATGAGCAAGCATGATGGGCATCGGCATAAGTTCCGGTGTTTCCGTACAGGCAAACCCAAACATCATCCCCTGATCTCCTGCTCCTCCGTCATTCACTCCTGCCGCGATATCAGGAGATTGTTCGTGGATGTAGAGAGAGACAGGAGATTTATAGGTGAAATTGTACGCATCTTTTGTATACCCCAGTGATTTAACTGTATTTCGGGCAATTTTTTCATACGGGAGCTTCTTTTTACAGGTAACTTCTCCTGCCATAACAATACGGTTGGTTGTCACTAAAGTTTCTACAGCAACTCGGGAAAAGGGATCAACAGAAAGAGCTGCATCTACGATTGCGTCAGAGATTTGGTCGCAGATTTTATCAGGATGTCCTGAAGCGACTGATTCTGAAGTAAAATAAGAAATCATATTTCCCTTTCTAGAAACACTTAGTAATTTTATAAAAATTATTTAGTGTTTCTTGCCCGCCTTAATGCGTTTTTTTAAATCGCGCTTTAGGCGGGCGGGCGAATCATCCCAGGTACCGTACGGTACCTGGCTCGTTTTGGCACCGCATCCCGACGGACGTCGGGATCGGTTGCCGGATAGGCCTTGGAGCGAGATCTCCTTTATCCTATCTCTCTTGATTTGTATGAAATAATAGTACCCACCTTTGACCGATGAAGTCAATATGCAAAATGCAAAAAAAACATAAAAATAGTTGGCATATGTTACCTTGTTTTAAAACATGGTAACATACTTTCTGCTGCAATCTCTCCTTGATTTTTGGTTTTGTATTACTCTTTGTATTACTCTATGATTAGATACATATGAATACCTCGAGCGGTTTTTTGGAAGTTATCGCCGGTCCCATGTACTGCGGGAAGACAGAGGAACTCATCAGGCAGGTGAAACGCGCAAAAATCGGGAAAGGGACCGTTCAGGTATTCAAGCATAAAAACGATGTCCGCTACGGTAAAGATAAAAAACTGTATTCCCACGCAGGAATTTCGTTTGATTGCGAAATTATTGATAAGACAAAGGAAATCCTTGCTAAAACGGACAAACATACAAAAATAATTGCAATTGATGAGGCGCAGTGGTTAGGGGAAGAACTGGTGAGCGTCGTTCAGGAACTCCTCAATATGGGCAAGCATGTCATCATAACAGGACTTGCAATGACGTTTGACAGACAGCCGTTTGTACCCATCCCTACGCTTATGGCAATGGCGGATAAAGTGACGAAACTCTCATCCGTCTGCATGCTATGCGGAGAGGACGCTGTCTATCATAAACGGATATCAAAACGAAGCAAAATAAATCCTTTAGAAAACGATCCCTCGCTGGTAAAATCCCTGAAAGACAGCGTGTATGAAGCACGGTGCAGAAAATGCTTTCGCAAAAAGCCGTAAGCACATGAATTTGAGAGATATAGCAGTTATATGTATAATATAGGCCTATGAACTATCAAGAAGCCTGTAATTTAAGCCCTAGACAAAGATATGCGTTTGCATGCCGTTGAAGGCACTTTCAACTGCAAGACCCATTCCGGAACAGGAAGCTATGATAAGTTGTTTTGCTCCAGTTAATCCAGTTATTAATACATCATATCGTGAATTCCCTGATCGTAATCACGTTAGAGTCCTTCTTGGATACATCCCAAAGTATGATCTTTAATGTATTATGGAACGTCCTGCCTGTGAAGAATGCCGAATATCTGATATTGCTCAGAAGTTATAAAGTGGTATGGTTACTCTGTTAAGGGAGGATTTTGAGAGCGGGAATATTGAAGCTTTTAAGCCTCAAATTTAATTCCTCCTATTTAGTACCCCGTGTCGGATTCGAACCGGCGATTCTCTGGCTGAAAACCAGATGTCCTAGGCCGCTAGACGAACGGGGCTAAATATCAATCTTAAGTTCTATTATATATCAATTCCCATTTATGGCCGCTACCCCCCTTCGCCAAGGCTTCGGCGGGCAAGGGACGAACGGGGCTAACAAATAATCAAATCAACTAATCAACTAATTATCCAATAAATAGTGGCAAAAGACAATGATTTTATTCCATTGTATGCACACGATACAAATATCTTGACAAAAAGGTTTACAATTACTATACTGGATATGGACAATTATAGTGACAATAAACCTGACAAATATGTACCAACCGCTGTACCGTCTGACCAACAAACTTCTTCGGAACATATCCACTATTGAGCGAACCTACGGGCAAATTGAGAGCCTCCATATACCGAAAAAATTGGAATTAAACCTTACCAAGCGTAACCTCATCGCCTCTTCATATGCTTCAAACCGGATAGAAGGGAATCCCCTAACATTACCTGAAGTTACGAACCTGCTTTTGGATGACCGGGTGCCGGTCAATCGGGATGAAAAAGAAGTGGTGAATTACTTCAGCATGCTTCAGAATCTTTCTGACTTCCAGTCAAAACAGATCTCCGTTGGGCTTATTCTGGAATTCCATACCAAGCTTATGACCGGAGTCGATGAGACGGCCGGTATCATAAGAAACGTGAAAGTCGTTGTAGGAAAATATAAGGAAGAAAAAGGGAATGTATCGCTTCGCGTAAAGCATGACCCTCCGCATCATGACCGAAAGTCTATCAAAAAAGATTTAGACGAACTTTGTATATGGATCAATACAAATATTGATATACCTGCAGTTCTTTTGACCGGTATTTTCCACCATGAATTTGTCTATATCCATCCTTTTGAGGACGGGAACGGACGGGTATGCAGGCTCCTGACAGCGCTTCTTTTTATTAAACATGACTATATGATAAATAAATATTTTGTGCTGGATGATTATTATGATATTGACCGACAGCAGTATTCGGATATGCTCCATAGTGCTGATTCCGGAGATAAAACCGAGTGGCTTGAGTATTACACAGACGGCGTAAAATTTTCCCTGCAGGGCTCTTTAGCAAAATACAGGGAGGCCATAACATCACTGCGCATAGAAGAACAGCCAACCCCTAAAGAACGGGAAGTTCTGAAAATTATTCAGGAAAAACACGAAGTGACTTCCCAGATGATTGTCAAGCTTTTAAAAGTTTCCCGCCAGCAGGCTCACGCACTCCTCCGGGGTCTTATGGAAAAGGGATTACTCGGAAAAAAAGGGAAAACAAAAAGCAGTTACTATTTTATTAAGTAGTCCCCTCTCTCACGACTTACGCCATCTGTCATCGCGAGAAGTCCCGCCAAAGCGGTACGACGTGGCGATCTTTATAATAAAGATTGCTTCGCCATAAGAATAGCTCTCAATGACAAGATGAATAAACGTATTCTGTGTAAGTTCTTCTTCTCTCTTCATTGACAAACATATGCTTATTCTTTACTCTAATATATGAGAACTATGTTTCATAAAGACTATATACGCTATATCATAGCGGGAATTATTATTCTTCTTTTTTGGCTTCTTGTAGGATTTGTAGCATACAAACGTCTTTCTACACATCCAACGGTAAGCAGTTACTGCAATGACTATGGCTGTACGAATTTCCGTGACGGATCCAATTGGGCAATACGCAATTGTCAGGGGAGTACTACAGAAGGGAGTACCTACACATGTACGCAACAAGGAATAACCGGATCGTGTGGTACCACATCCTATTGCTGTCCCGGTCCCGGAATGCTTTGGACAACTGACATGACACAGTGCAGCGGTTCAGCAGAAACATCAGGCTGTTGCGCATGTCCGGCACCTACGCCGTATACGATAACTTCCCAATGCAACGGTCCCTGCATGGGAAACAGCAACTGTACAGACGGAAATATCTGCATATTTGAACAAGGGTTTGGGTGGGTATGCAGAAATCCTGCCTGTTATAGAAATACGGGTTGCAACTGCGCTTCCGTAACTGCTACGCCAACGCTTACTCCTACCCCCACTTCAATTCAAGGCCAGTATTATTGCGGAGAACTCTGTTTAACTACCTCTGAATGCCGGTCTGATCTTCGGTGTGTATCTATCAATAATACCAGAGAATGCAGGAATCCCGATTGCCCTGAAGAAAATACCTGTTTGTGCATAGAATAACGTATGATTCACAGAAAAATATTTTTTCCATTACGTTCATTACGAAAAATAATCATTCCGTTCATCATATTGTTTAGCATAGTTGCTCTCGTATATGCTATTTCGAACCGTGATAATTTTACAAGATTAACGTCTCTCGCAATTTCATGTACTCAAGGTAAAGTCACTACACCATATGGTTATTATTATACTTTCTATCCAAATAGTACCACCATAGATAATAAATGGGTGTGTAACCAATCAAATAAAACTGTTACGTGCGGAGGGAAGAATTATTGCTGTTTCACTCCGGGAAAAGAATGGTCAGAAGGTGAGTGCGAATGTACACAGTCAAAAGTCGGAACCGACTACAAGATAACAAATGGCGTAACCAGTTCCGTATGTTCTGCTGCTAACAAAAATAAAACTACTACATGTAATTCTCAGGTATACTGCTGTCCTGGGCCTGGAAAAAAATGGGTGAAAGGAAAATGTCCTGAATGTGTTAACGGAACCGAAAAAAAAGAGGACATGATAGAGTATGTCTGTAAAAATAACAAATGGGTGCGCAGAAATTGCGACGTAACATGTCCTTATCCGGACGCTCCGACAGTGACCTGCAACGGAGACACATATTGTTGTCTGGGTGCGGGAAAAAAATGGGAAAAATGTATAACTGATACGTCTACTCCGGGCACAAAACCACCGACAGCTGCTCCTACTGGTACTGGTAAAAAGCCTTCTCCTCCGAAGCAGAAAAAGCAGAAAGCATCAAAAACACCGACAAAAGCTTCAGCAAAACAAGGCTGCAATGATAATAAGTGCCAAAGTGTAGCCCAGGGGAAACTCTGGGGATTGAATAATTGTGAGGGCGACGACCCGGACGGCGATATGCAGCTTTGCAACGCAAAAGGAAGAATTGGTGAATGCCGGGGCAAAAAGTACTGCTGTCTGGGCTCAGGACAGAAATGGACGTTGGATATGACCGCCTGTCCGGTTACTGAAGCAACCCTCACTGTTATTCCGCTGGAACTTACCGCCGGACAGTCTCTTACCGCAACGTGGAGCGGAATCCCGGCTCCTTCAACGACAGACTGGTTGGGTATGTATAAACAGGGAGAAACAGATGAACGGAATGACGTGGATTGGAATTATGTCAACAGCGCCAATACCTGCACAAAAGCTCCCGGGGATGGAAAGACAGATGGAACCTGCTTGTTTGCTGTTCCAACAAGTGTGGCAACCGGTTCCTATGAACTCCGGTTATTTTCAAGCGATTCATATGCAAAACTTGCAACAAGCAATTTGTTTACCATCGTAGGTGCTGTAACTCCCACTCCATCTGGATCTATAACTCCATCACCGACTCCGTCAACACTCTGCTGTGCATGTCCATCGCCCACTCCGTATTATTCCCAATCCATGTGCAACGGTGCCTGTATGACGAGTTTTAACTGCACATCCGGGCAGGTGTGTTTACTGGCAGATACGTACGGCTGGGTTTGCAGAAACCCTGCATGTGTTGACAGCGCATCCTGTTCCTGTACTGCTGTTATAAGTACTCCAACTCCGACGACCGGCAGTGTGAAATTAACCTGTGATGAACCATGTTCCGCAACGACCCAATGTAAAACTGGATACCGTTGTGTATATCTTAATGATCAGGATATATCGGTATGCAGAAATCCCAAATGTTTTTCCTCAGGAACCTGTTCCTGTCCGAGAATAACCCCGACAAGCATCACAAAAGGAACTGATCTTACCAGTCCTACTCCGATATCTACCCTGTCCGGTACACCTACCCCGACCGGATTACGGCTCAATGCCCTTCCCACGCTTACTCCTACGCCAACAATCGCACCCATCAATCCATCGTTAGTCATTAAACCGTTTACCGATAAAACAGGAAAAGCGCCTCAAAAATTTACTCTGACCGGTACCTCCGATCCGTTTGCAGACATCGACATCCGGTTTGATCCTGATTCTTTGGGCCAAACAACGACTGCGGACGCAAAAGGCAGCTGGAGATATATCCTGACCAAATCACTGTCTACGGGAAATAAAGAATTGACCGTGACCGCGCGAACGTCTGACGGAGGAGAAACACAGGTTAAACAATCATTTACCGTAAAAGGAGGTAAATCGTTTTTCTCTTTGTTTATCGGATTTTTCATACTGGCTTGTATCGGAGGCATTGGATTTTTTATCTATCAGAAACAAATGAATGATCAATCGTCATTATTTTCGCAATTTCCGCCTATACCGTCGTCTTCAGAAGTAACAGAGGCTCCACCGGAAACGCAGGAGTCATCTCCTGGGGCTCCGGAATCCAAACCTGATACAATTCCGTCGGAACCGTTTATTACTCCTTCCGGTGAAGCAACGCCGGTTGAGGAATCCTCCGATATGTCAGAGGAATTTAAGCCTCCAATTTCGTAAATAACTTCCCTCTTGAAATATAATTGGTATAATACCCTCATGATTGTTACTCCCTATAAAACCAGGCCCGTAGTTGCCGGAGATACACTCTATCCGATTCTTGATACGTACCTTCCCAGACTTCATGAGCGGGATATTGTAGTAGTTACGTCAAAAATCGTCAGTATCTGTGAGGGTAGTGTCGTAAAAATTCATGACTCTCAGGAGAAACAAGATCTTATACGGAAACAATCCCAGTATTACATTGATAATGAGCTAACGCGGCGCTACGAATTTCAACTCACAATAGCCAATAACATGTGCATACCCAATGCAGGAATAGATGAATCAAATGGAAATGGCTTTACCATATTGTGGCCGAAAAATCCCATGCAGTCAGCTAAAAAAATTTGGAACCATTTACGTACGAAAAATTCAATTAAATTTCTTGGAGTCATTATCTCCGACAGCCACACCACAATGCTACGGTATGGAATAACCGGAATAGGGCTTGCGTGGTGCGGATTCCAGGCATTAAAAAACTATATCGGAACACCGGACATTTTCCATCGCAAACTTAGGGTAACAAAATCCCATTTGCTTGACGGTTTGGCGGCTTCCGCAGTCCTTGTCATGGGTGAAGGAAACGAACAGACGCCCTTAGCAGTCATTCAGGAAGCCCGCAATATAGTGTTTACCGATCATTCTCCGACAAAGGAAGAAATAGAAAATATGTACATTCCTCTCAAGCAGGATATGTATGCTCCGCTTCTTATGGATATTCCGTGGCAAAAAGGAGGGAAAAAGTGAAATACTATATAACTCTTATCATCGCTATCATCATCATTGGATTTATCCTTTTTTTGAGTGTAAAAGTGGTAAAACAGAAGAAAGAATCTGTTCATATTGTTCTAGTTCCAACTCCATCAATTATTCCTACGAAAACAGTTAGCCAAACCATCGTGTATAAAAACATAACCTATGCGTATGCATATTTTGAAGTTGAGGGTTTGGCTGATTTGAAACTCATTCCGAATTTTAAAGAGAAAAAAGGGTCAGGTGAATTAAAAAGAGAATACACATGTAAAGCTGGAATTAACGGAAGTTACTATGACAAAGAAGGGGACCCATTGGGAGGATTTACTTCCGGTGGAAATACGCTTAAAAAACCCATATCCAGCCGCCTTATGGACGGATATGTATCTATTGAAGGAACGAAAGCGGATATTGGATTCTCGCCTCTTCCAAAAGCATCCATTATTCTTCAGGCCGGTCCCCTCTTATTAATCAATAGGGAAGTCACAAAACTGAAAATCGCATCTGATGAGTCTGCACGTCGTTCAATTGCAGCTATAACAGTAAATAAAAAATTGCTGTTCCTTACAGTTTATAATCCGGAATCAACGTACCTGGGCCCGTATCTTTCACAATTGCCGGCGATAATTCAGTTAATAAGCGACACATTGCCTTCCCCTATCATTTCTGCAATTAATTTGGACGGAGGAAACGCATCGGTATTTTTTAACGAAGAAATAACCCTTTCCGAACTCTCCCCTATCGGCAGTTTGTTTTGTCTCCGGTAAGTAAGCTCTTACCGAATAACACGTCAGCCCCGCGGTGTCGGAGAAGTGGAGGGATTCTGAGGGATACAAATCCGTCGGTTTGATTTTGGCCCATTTATTACCTTGAATTTACTATAAGCTTTCTCTATAATTGGAGGATGCGGTTAGAAGTTGTGCACCCAGAAAATAATGTATCTCCTGAACACCCCCTGGTAGGAAAATCTATTGCTATTATCGGTGGTGGACCTGCCGGTGCGTTTTGTGCATATGAATTGGCAAGAAACGGAGTGGAAGTCCGTATTTTTGAGGACAGATCTCCTAAACGTCCTGATTTTTCAGCTGGAGAAAAGAGAATCCCATGCACCGGTTGTGCCGGTTGGTTGCAGGCAGACGTTACAAAATTATTGGCTGATAACGGGCTGGAAATGTCACCCGAGGTTGTGCAGTCAAAAACCACGTTCACGAGTATAGTTATGCCTAAAACGGAAGCCAATTTACGCCTAAACGCCCCGTCAACCACGGTTTTTCGCGGATTCAGTCCAATACATCAATTTGAAGGTCATCCTCATGTTGCCAGCCTTGACGGCTGGCTGCTAGAGAAGGCCATAGATGCCGGAGCAAAACATCTTCAGGTAGAAATTTCCAGTATAGATCTGAATGAGGATAGTCAGGGAAAGGTATGCATAGGAGATAGTACGGGACTCAAATATAAAACCGATCTCGTCATTGGTGCATTCGGGCATAATCGCCGTTTAATGAATACTATCCAATACCCAGACTCAAATCCTATGCGGCTGGAAATGCCAGAATCCCAAAGAGCCGGGGTAAGGGAATACTTCATTCCTAAGGAATTTATATCCCGTGACTTGCTGGAAAGTACATTTGTTTTTGCCAATCCAACTCCACGCATCCCGTTTGGTACCATTTGTCCAAAAGGTAAATTCGACCAGGAACCTTCGGGCATGTATATCACTATCGCTTTAATGGGAAGAGGTGATGTAGCTCCGGATGACTTTAAGGATTTTTTGGATAATGAGCAAGTAAAAAGACTGTTACATATAGACACCCAAACCAAGCCTCGTTGCGCATGTTTCCCTCCGTTAACCGTCCAATCTCCAAGACAGTTTATCCTACCGGGACGAAAAGATAATGTCATTATGGTAAATATCGGTGATGCCGGGCCAACCAGGCTAAGAAAAAACGGCATTGGATCAGCCTTGGACAGCGCAAAGCACCTGTCAGATATACTTCTTAGATATGGTAATAGTAGTGAGCATATGGAAATATATAAAAGATATATCGAAAGAACGTATGTCCGGGATAATCACGTGGTTAACTTCGTTATGCATTTGTCTGATTTTATACTTAATCATGATTTTACGCGCCGTGCGGTAATCTGCCTCACTGATCATAATCTCGGAGTCGTATCACAAATAACGCAAAACACCATAGAACGTATCCTCACCGGTAAAGGTCCTTACTGGCGCATTCCTATCGATGTCTTTTTAGAAATTTTTGCCAATACTTCCGGACCGGGCGAGTAATAACAATAATGAACCGCTATTAAGCCCGACGGGATTACTAGGTTCACGGCTTTATACTGAGTGGAGTCGAAGTGCTCCGCAGCCAGCGCTGCCCCTACTGATTCTTCGATTTCACTTTTGGTGCTCGTTTTTGAACAAATTCGAACTCATTTTAAAGAATTGTGTTAGCCCCTCCTTCGCTAAAGCTACGGCAGGGCACAGTTGCCTTGCTCCGCTCGGCTCGCAAGGTGAGCGCGGCGCCTTTACACTGAGCTTGTCGAATGTGCCCACCCGCCGCGCTTCCGTTATTTTTTGCGCGTGCGATTTTTCTCTCCCTGCGGTCGAGTAAGGGAATGACTTAATGTGTAAATCTTTTATCATTCTTCTCGGTCTCCAAGGCGTCTGGGGTACTTACGAATTCAAATGACTCTTTAATTAATCGTTCAGCAGCTTGTAATAGGTTAAGTTGCTTTTCATTTACTTCTGCAGAGTTGATAACAAGATTGAATAATTTTCCTGTAATAGAAACGGTAACACTACCTCCCCCAGAGGGCGGAACAACCTCTATTTTATTGCTATCGTATGTGATGTTAAATCCATACGGGTAAATTAGTCGATAACCATCTTTAAAGTTTTCCAGAACTGCCCATTGGGAGAATTCGTCTCCATAAATTATTTCTTTTTCCTCTCGTATCTGACTGGTAACATGTTCTATAAGCGTTTGCTTTTCAAACGCTCCCGAAGCAGAAGCATTCAGTGTCGTGTTAGTCAGACCATCTGAGGTTATTCCATATTGGTACTGTTTTCGTGGCGAAGAAATAATAGGGAGTTTCCAGAGAATAACTCCTACGATCACCAAACCAACAATAACAAATAAATATCTTCGTGAAAATACATGTTGTTTGGTTTGTCGTGGTTTGTATGGTCGGGCATGTTTTGGTTGACGGCGTCTAACTGTTTTTTTCATAATTTTGCCACTTGACAGTGGTATATGAATATTATTAACTATATACATATGAAGAAACAATACTCAATTTTCGCTTTTCTGTTTTTGATGCTTGGATTAGCAGTTGTTGGGGTACGCACACCTGTTCAAGCAGCCTCGCCTCGAACGACTACGACATGGGCTGCCACTGGTGAAGGGGGGGTGGATGTTGTTCCCTACGTTCGTGTTGATAAAAAGGCACTATTCGTTGACTTCGAAAATTTTAACAACACGATAGATCATGTTTACTATAACCTGAATTATAATCGTCGTGACAATGGGATTAAAGGTGGAGTAGAAGGTTCATTTTTCCCAAGTGTGGCGGCGTATAGCGGCTCATATAATGGAAAAAATTATATTCGGAGAGAGTTAATTTTTGGAACGTGTTCTCAAGGTGTGTGTGTATATCATCCAGCTAAAGATGTGGTTTTGACGGTGAAAACATATATCAAAGATGGCAAGGTAGCTCAATACACCAAAGTACTTAGTTTCCCACAAGATCAGTTTTAACTTTCTTCTTGCATTTATTCCTTCATTTTCTACTTACTTAGAAGGCAGTTTACTAAGGTTGTATTTCTAATCGCGTATTAGCTTATATAAGCAATCGGTTTGAATTCGCCAGTTGCGCTATTTGAATTTAATAAAAAGTTCTTTACATTTTTTTTGCGTTTTTTCTCTGGTTTGAAAAACGAGTTCGAGCCGACGCTTTCGGAAGCGCGGCGGGTGGGTGCGCCGCGCTGGAGTAGCGAGCCGCGAAGCGACGAGCTAACAACTTGACTTAAAATGAGTTCGAATTTGTTCAAAAACGTTCACCAAAAAGGAAATCGAGTCGGAAGTGGGGGCAGCGCTGGCTGCGCCCACCTCCGCAGACAGCGCTGTAAAGGCATAATTCAAATTCGCCGAGAGCCGCCGTAAAAAATAATGAAGAAAAACGCAAAAATTTAAGAAAACAAAAAACATGATCAAATATATTGCTTACTGCCGAAAATCCACGGATGAGAAAGACAAACAAGTTTTGTCTATTGAAGCCCAAATTGCCGAACTCAAGGAGTTTGCCAAAAGAGAAAATCTAACTATCACCGAATTTATCACAGAAGCTAAAACCGCCAAAGTTCCCGGAAGAGAGCAATTTGCGGAAGTCTTAAAAAAAATTGAAAAAGGAATGGCCAACGCCATTCTTTCTTGGCATCCCGATCGTCTTGCCAGAAACTCGATTGACGGTGGAAAAATAATTTATCTTTTGGATACTGGCAAACTCCTTGATTTAAAATTCCCCTCGTTCTGGTTTGAGAATACACCCCAAGGAAAATTTATGTTATCAATTCCGTTTTACCAAGAAATTCGAAATCATTTCAAAGCGGTGGCGTCGGCTGACCCCACCCAGCCGACGCATTTATCGTAACGCTCGGTCTTCGGCCTCGCTTATTTTCAGCGCGCGCGATTTTCTCGGGCTACCGCCCGAGCAGGGATATTTATTGGATTTATACATATGGCGGTGAAATCCACGGGATGCGGATGATGATTGACAAGAAGAAGTCAAGTGTTATAGGACTACAGAATGAGGCTAAATCCGTGCAAACTCCGCTATTTTAGCTTCAAAAGGTCCAATTCGCTCATTTAAGCTAAATATGGGAGAAGCCGCTTTACTCAAACGGCCGTATTGTGTCACGAATAAATGTAACAGAACTAGGTATTCGTTGAATCACGAATAATGTAACGCAACGTTCTGTTCAATTTCACCGTCAACCAGTTGATTTTT
>Ga0209210_1000298_pt1 | contig 54836 bp, 47 predicted proteins | sample RifGroA1_FD_183991 | JGI IMG/M metagenome (GOLD analysis project Ga0209210, IMG submission 183991) | Contaminated groundwater microbial communities from Rifle, Colorado, USA - Rifle Groundwater A1 (SPAdes) (version 2) | ecosystem: Environmental > Aquatic > Deep subsurface > Groundwater >...
CGTTGAGGTGACCGCTCCCGGCTCATGCGAGTAGAACTCCCTAAGGTCAGTGCCCCCTCCGCAGAAGCTTATCCTGAAAGGCGTCTTGGAGATGATCATGCCACTCTAGAAGCAAAAACACGCTTTTAAATGTTATGGCATCCCGCGTCGTTTGGGCCTACAATTTCCCTTCATTGATTGAGAGAATCATCTGTGCTGCCTTCAGGAGATTAGCAGCCTCCCAGTCAGCTTTTGTGGAATACTTGCCATCTTTGCCGGCATACCCTGTCCTGATTAACATCGTCCGCATCCCGGCGCGCCTGCCTGTCTCGATATCTACGGTGGAATCACCAATGAACACGCACTCCTCTGGAAGGAGACTGAAATCATTGAGTGCTTTTTTCACCATTCCGGTGTTTGGTTTCCTGCATTCACACTTCTTCTTGTAGAGCGGGTTCTCCCCCTCAAATCCCTTGTCAGGATGGTGGGGGCAGTAGTAGATGCCATCAATCTTCGCGCCTTCCTCTTGGAGCAGTTTATTTAGGTGGTTGTGGATATCTTTGAGCTCTTCTTCTGTGCAGAGATTACGCGCCACAACTGGCTGATTGGTGATGATTATCGCTTTGATCTTGTGCTGATTAAGAATGGAGATGGCCTTCCCCGCATTTTTTAGGAGCTTAAGCTGGGACTTCTTATGAAGCAGGTTGACTTCCTCGTTGATGACGCCATCCCTGTCAAGAAGGACTGCGTGGATTTTTTTGTGCTTTCTGCTGTGCATAAGCGTCAACTTCTGCGTATCGTTCAGGCGTTCCGGCATCCCTGATGAATTCTTCCGTCACGTAGCCGCAGATGTGTTCTCCTTCGGAGAGGAGGGCAGGGATGATGTCCTTATCCAAATCAGATTCCCCTGCGGGAATGCTGCGAATAAGCTCTTTTTGGCAGGCATAGACTGAGGTTTTAGAGAGAGATGTTGGATAGGTCTCCCGCCTACCGAGTTTCCCGCATATCCTGATTATCCTGCTCTTGCCATCTATCTCGACAAGGTCGCTGTCCCAGGGGTGGTCGGTGCGGTGGAGCACGACAGACAGCAGGGCTCCCGCCTTCCGGTGAAAAGTTACAAATTTCCCCATATCCATGTCTATATACAGATCCCCATAGAGGACAAGAAATTCTCCGGTGATGAAGTGCCGTGCATTCCGGAGCGCGCCTCCTGTGCCGAGCGGTTCCTGCTCTTCTGCGTAGCGTATGCGCACGCCCCATGAAGAGCCATCCCCGCATGCCTGCCTGATGCTGTCTCCCTGGTGGCCGATGCAGAGGATGATGTCGCCTATCCCGGAATCCCTGAGAAGCTCAATCTGGCGCTGGAGCAGAGACTTGCCGCCAAGGGGGAGGAGCACCTTTGATTTTTTCTGGGACAGGTGCCGCATCCGCGTCCCTTTTCCTCCACAGAGTATTACGGCCTGCATGATCACAGCATCTCAGAAAGCCCTTTCACGAGCGTGTAGCGCGGAGACCATCCCAGCGCCTTGAGCTTGGAGATGTCCGCGCGCTCCTCGAATGCCTCATGCGCCCTGAGCCGCGACGCATCAGTCTTTATTGTGCATTCTTTTTTTGCAATCCTGCTTATCTCATCAACGACATCCTGCGCAGAAGATGACAAGCCGCTTCCAACATTGTATGCCTCAAAGCCATGCCCTTTCCTGCTGAGTGCAACCCGGAACGCCCCGACGACATCCTCAACATGCACATAATCCCGCCGAGACTTGATGTCTCCCAGAATGATTTCCCCTTTGTCGAGCTGGGAGAGGATAGTGGGGATAAGGAAATATGCCTTCTGTCCCGGGCCGTAGACGTTAAAAATCCGGAGAGAGGTATACAGCTGCGGCGTGAATGATGCATAGAATATGACAAGGTCTTCGCAGAGTTTCTTGATGTGCCCAAGATAGGTTTCAGGATTTAGGGAATGCCGTTCTGGTATGGGTAGGTTGGCTGGCTTCCCGTATGCTTTACCAGAAGATGGGAAGATGAAATGCTTGCCGCCAGCCTTGACAAATCCGCCAAGTGCGTAAAGCGTGCCCAGGAGACTGGTTTCCATGCTCTTGGCCGGATGCCTGCTGATGCTGCCAAACTCGGTAATCGCGGCAAGATGGATGACGGCATCCATGCCGGAGCAGGCATCCTCCATGAGCTTCCTGTCCAGGACATCTCCGAGGACAATCTCAGCACCTTCGATGTCCAGAGGAGACCTGGAGACCCCATGCACGGCATGGCCATCCGCAATCAGCCTTCGTGCGAGATGCCTGCCAAGAAATCCACCCATTCCGGTAATGAGCACCTTCATCGTCATTCACCCTGATGCGCCGGCTCGTGCCTCTGCGACTGCGCCGGCCATTGTGCGCAGCCCTTCCTCAGAGGAACCTTTCGGCCTATAAGAAAGTTGCCTTTTTGCCTTTTCCGAGGAGAATACATGGTCTCTTCCAAATTCCCCCACAATATTGGGATACTTAAGATGGACGTTGAGGTATCCCCCTAAAAGGGCAGATTTCTCGCAAAGCCGCGACACCACTACAGGCATCCTGATTGGCCTGATTGATACTCCCATGGGCTCGGCAAGGGCCTCATAAAGGGAAAGTGTATCCAATGGCTGCTCATCTCCAACGAGGTAGATCCCGTTGCGTTCCCCCTTACGCTGCGCCAGGAGGAGGACATCCACAACCTTCCGGATATCGACGTAGGTTCTCAGAAATCCTCTCTTTCCGAAGAGAACTGCCTTCCTTGCCTTTACCATGTTCACCAGGGAGACCATATTGGGGGAAGGTTGCGTGCTGTAGAAAACCGCCGGGCGGATGATGACCACATCTGTTGAGGGGGATTTTTCCGGAGCCAGCAGGAGATTGTCTCCTTTGGCCTTGCTCCTCGCATAATGGGTCAACGGCCTTAAGGGGCTTTCCTCGGTGAAAGAGCTTCCCCCATGATTGGATCCATAGACAGTAGAGCTGCTCACGTGGATAAGGCGCGGAACGCCTGCTTTCTGGCAGCACCGGAGGACGCGCTCCGGCGCCAGGGAATTGATTTCATACAGTTCAGATGTCCACCTAGGGTGCTGCGATCCAGCGCAATTGAAGACAGCATCACACCCTCTCATCTCCTTGATGAACCGCTCTGGGCGGCGGATGTCTCCTTTCACTATCCTGATGTTTTTTTTCCTGGAGCGGAGAACTGGAGTGGGGTGCTGCGCTGGCCAAAGGTCAATACAAATCACAGTGTGGCCTTTCGCAATCAATTTCCCGACAAGACATCTCCCGAGCCATCCACCTGCACCGGTCACGAGCGCATTCATGGTTTTCCCTTCGGTCTTCCTGCAAGGAGAAATTCTTTCCTAAACGTGCGGGAAATGATGCTGGGGGAAAGTGCTGCCGCATACGCGAAAATCCTGCTCCTCAGAGAAGTGTAGCAGATGCTTGTCCCTCGTTCGATGGCAGCCGTTATGGTCCTGGCGACGCGGGAAGGGTCTGACTCCGGCAACGTGAGCGGCAGCGGGGCGTTTTTCTTTGATCCAAGGGCGCGCATCCTGAACGCGGTCTTCGTCCTGTCCGGCACAATGAGAAGAGCGGAGATGCCATTTCCCGCTTCCTCTATGGCGATGGCTTCTGTCAGGCGCTCAAGGGCCGCCTTACTCGCAGAATACACGCCTTGGTAATAGAGAGAATGCTTTGCAATTGCCGACGAGATGTTCACGATGAGCCCGCTTTTCCGCTGCCTCATGTGCGGCAGCACCAACTGAGTCAAGTGAAGAGGGGCAAGGACATTTGTCTCCATTATTGCCCTCACGTCCTGCTCCTTTGATGCGGCAATTGTCTCAAACAGGCCGATGGCCGCATTGTTGATGAGGATGTCTATCCTGTCATGCCCGGAGATCACTTTCCTGACAAGGAATTGGAGGGATTTGGAAGAAGTGACATCGCAGAAAATGTGCTCGGCTTTCCGTTGCTCTCCTGCCTGCCTGCCTTGCGGCTTCGAGCGGGAAGCGATGACCACTATTGCTCCCTTTTTCAGGCATTCGTCCGCGATCGCCTTGCCTATGCCGCGGCTTGCTCCGGTAATCACCACTACCTTTCCTTTAATAGAGGTCATCCGCAACAAAACCTCTCCAGTACCCGAGAATGTCCTTGAGGGTGTCGTCGAAGCTTATCTCCGGCTTCCATCCGGTGAATTTCCTGAATTTTGAGCAGTCCCCGATGAGGTAGTTCAACTCCGTCGGCCTGACGCGCTTCTGGTCGACAACGTACCGTATCTCGTTCTTTGATGGAGAGAGGGAGATGAGTCTCTCGAGGCATTCCTTGATGGTGTAGATGTTATCCGATCCTATCAGGTAAAGCTCGTTGGGCATTCCTTTTTCCATGGCAAGAGTATAGGCGCGAACCATGTCCCTGACGTGGGTGAAGTTCCTCTTTGCATCAAGATTTCCCACCTTGATGATGGGCTCCTGTTTTCCCGCCTCTATGCGCGCAATCTGGTAGGCAAAGGATGCCAAGGCTCCGGAGATGTCCCTGCGCGGGCCTTCATGGTTGAACGCCCTTGTCCGTATGATGGGAATCTTGTAGGAGGCATAATAGGACATGCAGATGGCGTCTTGCGCGACCTTGGAGGCAGCGTAATGGTTGACCGGGGCGATGGGCGTTTCTTCTGTGATGGGCAGCTTCTCCTTTGGGACATCGCCGAACTCTTCAGGAGTGCAGCTTACCAGCACACGGGTCTTGAGGCCGAGTTCGCGTATCGCCTCAAGGAGGTTGATGGTGCCGATGGCATTCACCTGCATGTAGGCGGAAGGATGCGTCCATGAGGGAGTGACCCAGCTGAGGGCGCCGAGGTGGTAGATGCGGGAGGGCCTTGATTCCTTCAGGAGGTTCCTAACGCTGAAATAATCTATCAAATCGAAGTCAATGAGCTGCACTTTATCCAGGATGTGGCGGATGTTCCGCAGGCGGCCGTTGATTTTCTTCCCGCCATAAATCTCGGCTTTCCCCTGTTCGAGAAGGAAATCAGCCAGATGGCTACCAACAAATCCGGTGATGCCGGTAATGAGTATCCTCTCTTTCATGTGCTGTCCTCCAGTCCCCCGTTCAATCGCCCTGCAAGCCTCTGTGCGCTCTCTGCCACATGGTCAGAGTTCATGTACTTGAACTCCGCAAACCTGCCGCAGCAAGAAATGCCGATGCCCTCCAAGTACCCAAGCACCTTCGCGCTGTTCTGCTTATGGTGAAGGTCATAGATGACATAAGCGTATTTAAATCTTCGTGCTTCGACGGCAAGGATATCTTTGCCTGAAACCAGGGAAAGTTTCTCAAGGTCGCGGACTACCTGCGCTTTCAGATCCTCTTCAGGCATGATGGCGAGCTGGCTATCCGGGCGGAACGTGATCTCTATGAGCAATGTCGATCCTCCATCCTTGAGGCAGTACCTATCGCCTAGGAAATTGAGCTTGGAGAGGCGATGGAAGATGACGTCCTTGTCAGCGATGGTGAAGGTGAAATTGTCCCCCATGCCATCTTTGGCGCACTGCACGACGACCGTATAGATGGAATTGAACTTAAGCCTATCAAGGGTTTGGCGCACGTCATCGGGGGCCTCGAGATAGCGGAACAGCTCATGGAGAGGCATGCAATTAACAAGCTTGTCGAAAAGCTGGTCTCCCTTATCGGTCTTGACGAGCCACTGCTTTCCTTTCCGGATGATCTTGTTGATAGCGACTGGATTGATGATTTCTGATTTCCCTTCGATGGCTTTTGCATAGGCATTGACAAGCGCCTGGAAGCCCCCTTCCCTCGGATAGTGGAAATAGAGCTGGTGGGTATATCCCTCAGTCGGTATCCCTTGCGCGGACTTAATGACATCCTCTTTCGGCGGCTTGGGGATGCGCTCCACCATCTGCGTGTCGAGGAAGCTCGGGTCAAATTTCCAGATCTTCTCGTTGTAGGGCTCAAGGTAGAGCTTCGTGATGCCTTCCCCGAAGGTCTTGAGAAAGAACTGCAGCATGGTCGATGGCTCGTATCCATCGTACGGGTTGTTGAGGAACCCGTGAAGGCAATAGTCCCGCTCTTCCTTATCCAAGGAAGCAAGGTCATTTTCAAAAGGATACTTGATGAGCTTTCCCTTGTGCAGGATCTTGTTCGAGCGCCGTATCTTATTTGTCTCTAGGAGGGACGTATGAAGATCGAGGATTTCCTTGTTCTTGGAGAAGATGATGTGCGGCCCAATGTCATAATCAATACCATTAAGAGAGAAGCTCCTGCCAAGGCCGCCGAGGTGTGCTTCTCTCTCAAGAATGATGGATTTGTGCTTGAGGAAATAGGCAAGGGACAGCCCGGCAATGCCTCCGCCAAGAATGCCAATGGTCATTTTGCTGAAGAGATGTCTGACTTGAGCCTGAGGAGGCCCCTGAACAGGCCGTGTACCACTTTTGGCAGCTTCCTGAAATTAAAGCTCTTAGTGTCTCCTGCTGCACGGGGATAATGGGTGACTGGAACCTCAATGATGTGATAGCCCTTTTTGGCGGCCCGGATGGTGATTTCCGAGTTGGTGCATTCCGGAAGGGTTGTGCTCTTATCAAGCACGTCATCCAGCACTTTCTTCCGGATGACCCTGAAACCGGAGTCAATATCCTTGAATCGCAGGCCGAAGAGAAGCCTGATGAGCGAGTTGTAGGCCCTAGAGAGCACGAGGCGGTGGAACGGGTCGCGGCGTGGTTTCTTCATGCCGATGATGATGTCATACCTGTCCACGTAATCCAGCATCTTGAGAAAATCTGAGGGATCGTGCTGACCATCAGAGTCGCTGAAGCACACGATGTCATTCTTGGGAAGCTTGAGGGCGTCGCGTATGCCCCTCGGGTATCCCTTCCGTTCATCACCCATGACCACGCGAAGGGGCATCTCCTTTGCCAGCCTCCTAAGGATCTTCTTGGTGCCATCTGTGCTGCCGTCTTCCGCGATGATGAACTCTGACCCCGGCAATTTTTTGATGAGCTTTTCATGGCAATCCCTAACCACTTTCTCGACAGCTTTTGCCTCATTATAGACGGGCATGACCAGTGATATGCGCCTTTGCATGGTGCCGTGGCAATCCACTCGCATTAAAAAGGTTTTGGTGGGTGCACGATTGAAGCAGTCGAGGGGAAAAGAAGAGATGGGAATGTCCTGTTGGCTTATGCTACGCTGAGAATGACAATGCCCTGGTTCTGGAACTGCGGCGTAAACTGGCCGGAGAGGACTAATTCCTGCACCTTCGCATTGGTGGCATTCGCCCCGAAGCGCTGCACGGCCTGGCCATCGATGACGAGGTAGCCATACTCCCACGCCGTAAGCCGGTCATGAATCTCCTGTGCTGTCCCATTGAATCCCGTCTTCTGGAAGTTGCGCTGCTCCACGCACCAGTAGCACATGTACTTGTCGAAGGCGTTGATGAGGGCGATGTTGGAGAATGTGTAGACCGGCGCATCGGGGGGGAGGTTCTGCTGCATCCAGAGGTAGCCTGCTATCTCCTCTCCAGAGGTCCAGAAGCCGCCTGGACTCCATTGGGCGGTGTTCACCGCGTATTTCTGGACGAAGGAAGTGGAGAAGATGCCGATGAGGAGGAGCACGAGCGCCATGATGAAGGCGGGCCTTGCCAGGGATGGGGAGAATGAGGAGGCTGTCCCCCTGACAATCGCAAGAAGCCACCCCATCCCTTCCGCCGCCAAAAGCGCGGCCGGTATGGCGAGGACCATCCATGCCCGGAAGGGCGAGAGCTTGATGTAGAACGGGCCGGCGTTGACGGCGTAGAAGGCAAAAAGCAGCCAGGCGAAGACAAGGACAAGATTCCCATCGGGGAAATCCTGCACCTTCCAGCTGATGACGGCAAGCATGACAAGGGTGAACAGGAGGATAGCCAGCACCGCAACCACAAAGAACTCATCTCCCAGGAATTCCAGAAAGGGGACAGAGCCCACCTCTGCTGCCGGCTGGTTCCGCTTCGGCACGTTCTTGATGTAGAAGCGGGAGAGGAAGAGGAGCATCACCATCAGGAGGATGAGGAATGCGGGCAAGATGGCTTTCCAGCACCTGGCGATTTCTTTCCGATATTTGAAAACGGCAAAGAAAACGGCAAAGAGGAGGAGCAGGAAGACCACGAGGCCAAGCCCAACAGGATTGTTGATCATGTTCTGCTTCTGGGCGATGGCAAAATCCGCCAGAGCGTATTTCCTGTCCGCGGTCCCGCCGATGCCGAAGAGGGTGGGGTTTGCTCCAACTCCAAGCCCGTCGCGGACGCCCTGGAAGCCGTAGCGGACAAGCGCAGGAATCCACCACAAGGCCATGCTTATCCCGAAGCCGATGGCGCCGGCACCGTACACGGGCCAGATCATCTTCCGCTCCACGAGCGTGCGCGCGCCAACATAAAGGGAGAGCAACAGGCCGAAATACGCGCTGTGCGTCGGCGAGACCATGAGCGTCGCCCCGATGAGGAGAGAGGCAGGCACCATCCATTTTCCATCTTGCCGGATGCGTTCAATGGCATAGAACGAGGCGAATATAAGCGGCATGGTGAGGGCTATGGCCCAGATGAAATGGCTCATGAAGGCAGGGACGGCGAACAGCACCAGGGTCGCGTAGAATGCCTTTCTCGAACTCCTGAAGAACGCATGGGCGAAGAAGAAAAAGAAGATGATGGAAAGCGAGATGATGAGGACATTGAAGAACTTGAGCGTCCAGAAGAGGGAATCATTGGTCTGGTGCAGGATGCCCATCACCATGTCATACGCAGGCGGGTAAGGGTCAAGGTAGTGCAGGCCGGCATCCGGCGCGGCGAACACCGTCTTCTCCAAGGAGACGTATTGCGCACCGTTCGCGTGAACCCAGGGGTCGTCATCTTCCAGATACGGGTAGCTGAACGCTCCCTTGTGGTACATGAAGAAGGTGATAACAAACAAGATAAGCATGGCGAGCGCATAGGGGTTGGCGCGGAATGCTGGCTTACGGAGCCCCCATTTCCTGTGCTTCCAGTAGCGGTGGCCGAGGACGGCAAGAATGCCGAGGGCAATGATGGCCAGGAATATCCTGTAATCGAGAGGGACATTGAGCAGATTGAGCAGGTATCCGAGGACGACGAAAACGCCGAGGCCGGTCCCGAACCTCATGAGGTGCCGCTCAAGAGAGTCCTCAGCATCCCTGACAAAGAACGTGGCAAGATAGCCGAGCCCATAGCAGGCAGCGATGAAAAACAGCAGGCTTGACCAATACATGGACATGAGCGGATGCTTTTGATTAATAAGGCTTTTCCTGATGGCAAAGGAGGTGATATTGAAAAGTCTCGCTCACGCCCGGGCAGCACCGGTTCGCTCATTGATTGAGCCTTTGATGGGCGGCCCCTTCCCATAGGGAGCCCCCCCTTCCGCCCCGCTTGTCCAACGGATGATGCCGCTCACAAATTGGTGCTGCCTGCACTTTTCAATATCGCTGCAAAAGAAAAACATATTTAAACGGACATTGCCTCTTGAGGACAATGCGCATCGTCATCACCATTCCCGCCTACAACGAGGGCAGGACGCTGGGAAATGTCATTCAGGACATCAGGAAAGCGATGGACTCCTCCGCATACAAGTCCAAGTATCGGGTGCTTGTTGTTGATGACGGCAGCGCCGATGATACTGCCAAAGCCGCGCGCAAGGCAGGAGCAATTGTCATGTCCCATCCGCGGAACTGCGGGCTCGCGGAGACATTCCGGACAGAGGTAAGGAAAAGCCTTGAGCTTGGCGCGGACATCATCGTCCATATCGACGCGGACGGCCAGTATCTTCCGAAGGAGATCCCTCTGCTCATCAGGGAAGTGCAGGCAGGGAACGACCTCGTGCTGGGAAGCAGGTTCAGGGGAACGATAGAGTACATGCCCCTCATCAAGCGCTGGGGCAACAAGGCATTCTCAAGGGTGATTTCCCGCATTACCGGCGTAGAGATATCAGACGGGCAGACCGGATTTCGGGCATTTACCAAAGAAGTGGCGAAGCGCATCGTCATCATCTCCAGCCACACGTACACGCAGGAGCAGATCATCAAGGCAGTACGCGAGAAGTTCCGCATCAAGGAAGTGCCGGTCTATTTCGCAAGGAGGGAAGGAAAGAGCCGGCTCATCAACAATCCACTCGAATATGCTGCAAAGGCGTGGATCAGCATCCTCCGCATCTACCGCGACTACGAGCCATTGAGGTTCTTCGGCATGACGGGAGGGACCATCTTCTCGCTCGGGTTTCTTCTCGGCCTGTATTTGGTCTACATCCAGATATTTGGAGAAGGCGTCAACCGCCATCTGGGGCTCATGATGCTTGACGTGCTTATCCTCAGCATCGGTTTCCAGCTCATCATCTTCGGCTTCCTTGCGGACATGCAGAGGAAATGAGTGGGGCGGGAAATGTTCCTTGTCATCAATGCGCGCATGAGGCGGCTGTGGGGAGGGCTGTTCTCCAGCAGGGATCGTGTTCTCGATGTCGGGTGCGGAGACCATCCTTCATACCACCGATTTATTCCCGGCGGCATCGTCTGCGCGGACAAGGCGGCATCGGCAAAAGCCCATGTCCTCTCCGATGCGCACACCCTTCCGTTCAGGGACTCATCATTCGACGGGCTCGTGTGCGTCAATTCATTGTACTATTATGCAGACAGCCGTTCCGCAATCAAAGAATTTTCGCGCGTCCTGAGAAAAAGGGGAAAGATGATCCTGGTGAGCCCATTCATCTATCCTCTCCATGATGCTCCGGAAGACAAGTATCGCTTCACCGAGTACGGGCTGCGGGAGCTGCTCCGCAAGGAATTCGTGGTTGAGCGCATCGTTCCGGTCGGCGGCGTCTTCAGCGTCGGGGTGGTCATGGTGCATTCCCTACGCAAAGGAATCCCGCTGCTTGTTCCCGGGAAGATGAGGCGCGTCGTCCGCGGGCTGTGTGCATTGGTGTTTTTCATCCCCGCGCTGTTCGCCGAGACCTTCAGCCTGCTTGATGCCCTTGATCGCACGGGCAGGTGGCCGGTCTATTATTTCACCGTCGCGAGAAGGAAGTAATCAGTTCTTCAGGTATTTGTTGCGCGCTTCCAGGGCCGTGGTGAATTCCACATCCGGGAATGTCTTGGCAAAGGCGATGAAATTCTCGAGTTCCAGCGCAGCCTTCGTCGGGGATCCTTCTCTCAGCGTCGCTTCCGAACTGTGGGTCATCACGACGAAGGGGAATGGGTGCTGGGACCTGTCCGCATGGGCATGATAGCGCGCAAAAGCTTTCCTGAGAAGGACTGAATATTGAGGGTCAGCGCGCATGGCCTTCCCAAAGAAGGAAAAGGTAGCTATGGGAATCTCGAGGACGCCTGAGCCCCTTTGTGCCGTGGATTGGCAATCGGCGTAATCGGTGGAGCTCAAACGCCAAGGAGAATGCCCGTGCGCCTTTTTCCAGTCAAATTTCCTGCTGTCCCCCTCATGGCCGGCTATGCCGGGCGTCGCGGAGCTGTCGACGAGGAATCCGGAAGCGGCGACTGCCTTCGCGCCGTCGGTGTTCAACGCCCAGTTCCCCCAGCGGATGCTCTTAATCGCGCTCTCGGCCGGTTTTCCGAGATGCTCCCCAATAAGTCTTTTTGAAGAGTTGATGAATTCCAGTAATTGGCCCGTATCGTAGAAGAAGCAGCTGGTGGCGGGAAATTCCCTGCCAAGCTTTTTCTGGAGCGCCCTGTCCGAATCCGGATGGGGGTGGAGGCCGATCTCGTGGCCTTCTTTCAGCAGGCCCTTCAGCTCGGTGATGATCCTCGCGTATTCTCCCCCGGCGCTGGAGAAGCAATGCGTGGAGAGGAAGAATGTTGCCCTGACCCCATGCTTGCTAAAAATGCGGCGCAGGTTCCTGATGCCTGCATGATAGCCCTGGAACGCCTCCGGGGCTTCCTTCTGCCAGACCCGGCGCTCATCTTTGGAGACGTAGCCGGCTTCGGTGTCAACGGTGATCAGGACGAGGAACGGGCGCTTCCTTGCCGGTTCACGCGCCTTTCCCGTTCCTGCTGTTTTTTGCCTGAGGAAGGGGACGGATACGCCGAAAGAAAGCGCTGAAAGGATTGCCTGGCCGAGCAAAGTGGAGGAAAGCCTGTAGAGGAGCAGCCTGGCCCGCATCATGATGCCACGTCCCGATAGGCCCTGTCAAATTTCTTGGCTATCTGCTCCCAGGAATAGTTCCTTGAGATGAACGAGGAGGCCCTTCGTCCGAGGGCAGACGCTTTCTTCCGGTTCTTCAGGAGAGCGGTGATGGATGCTGCCAGATCATCGGCATTTTTCTGCCTGACGAGGATGCCGGTCTTTCCGTGGGAGACCGCTGAGGGGATTCCTCCCACGTCCGTCCCCACGACCGCGCAGCCCGATGCCATGGCCTCGAGCAGGGCAAGGCCGAGGGCTTCTGTCCCCGTCCTGTTGGCGAGCGCGGGAAGAACGAAGACGTCGCACATGCCGTGGTACATGGCGACCTTCTCCTGCGGCAACCCTCCGAGGAACCGGACCGCGTGGCCCATCCCGTAAGAGTCGGCAAGCGCTTCCAGCTCCTTCCTGTGGGGCCCTTCCCCGATGATGAACAGCAGGGCGTCCTTCTCCCTGCTGAGGATGGAAGGCATGGCCTCGACAAGATACTGCACTCCCTTCTGGTCGCTCAATCTTCCGACAAAGATGATGATCTTTTTTCCCCTAAGGGATTTGGGCTTTCGGCTCCTGCGCGGCCTGAAAAGGGATGTGTCGACGCCCATGGGGATGATGCGCACTTTCTCCCGGACATGGGGGAATCTCCTCAGGAGCTCGTTTCCTGTCGCTTCGCTGTTCACGGTGATGATGTCTGCCTTGCGCGCGGCAAAGCCCTGCAATTTCTTCAGGAAGACATTTTGAATGGGAAAAAGGTCGCTGCCGTGGATGGTTATGATGAGCGGCTTTTTCGTGAATCCCTTGAGGAGCGCTCCGACCATGCCCTGCGGCAGCATCCAGTGCGCATGGATGATCTGGGCATCCTTCTCCCTGATGAGGCCTGATGCGGAGAAGAATTCCGCGAGGACAAGAAGAGGCAGCTGGAGCCTGGCAAGCATGCTCTTCCCCATGTTCGGGATGATGCCTCCGCCGTAGCACAGTTTCTCCAGGGATTCTGGCTTGAAGTAGGCGAACCTCCTCACCTCGAGAGCGCCCATGCGCTCGTTCTTTTTCGCTCCGGGATGGTGGGGCGCCAATACGGTGATGTCGTGCATCTTTCCCAGCCTATTCTCAAGGTCAAAGACGAATGAAGAGGAAGAGTCCCCTTTCCATCGTGGAAACGTGGTCGCAGTGGCCAGGATGCGCAGGCGCGGCATGGCCACACGAGGGGGAAGTTGGTTTAAAAACGTTCTGGCATTGCGGGCCTGTTGAGAAATTTGCCGGGGAGGGCAGCATCGGCTCGCTTTTGCTTCCGCAATCGAAAGGGCGGGCCCCTCCCGGACGGCGCATCCCCTCCCGCCTCAATGCCCTAATCAGAGAGACGCTCGCGTATTGATGCTGCCCTCTGTTTTTAATGCGGTCTGGATAAACTGGTAGGGCCATCAGCAAGATTATCTAGAAGAAGAAATCCGTGAAGATGCCCTTCTTGTTGAGCCTGTACATGAGCACTGCCCCGAAGATGAACAGCACCACGATGACGATCTGGTTGCCGTAATGGCTGAACGAACCGAGCATGAAGCCGACAAGGAATCCTATGATGATGGCGATGTACGTGAACTTGACGTTGTTGCGCCGCTCCCACATCAGCCTGCCGGCGAACATGCCGGAGAGAAGGATGATGATGTAGCTGATGAACGCGCTCGGGGAAAGGAGGGCGATGATGATGCCGATGACGACGAACGTCAGGGTGACCATCTCCACCCAGTGCATCGCGAAGGTTCCGCCCGACATGGTTCACCCGGGCCCCGACCAGACGTTCTGCTCGAAGAACGCGTAGTACAGTATCCACAGGATGAGGCCGATGAGGATGGCCCCCCCTATCGAGATGAAGAGCGGAATGTCGATGGCGAGGAGGAGCAGCGCGGAGACGATGGCGGGCATGGAGAACGCATACGTCATCTTGCTCCCGAAATACGCCTTGCTGCCCGCAAGGGGGGGGATGGGGAGCATCTGGGTGATGGCGAAGACGACGTTGAAGAGGACTGCCTTATCGACGAAGGCTGCGGGCAGGGCGAAGCTGAAGAGCTTGATGAGGATGATGAGGACAATGGAGGCGACAGGCCCTCCGAGAGCCATGATGCCCTGGCCGAAGATGTTGATGCCGTACCTGAACCAGCCCAGGCGGTGCCCGGTGAGATGCTCCACCAGGAAGCCGGAAGGGAGAAGCACCCACACGCTCCCGTTGGTGAGGAAGCAGATGACAAGGCCGAAGAGCAGGCCGAAGGTCCATACCTTGAAGCGCAGCCGGTAGTTGATGGTCAATCCCAGGAGGCGCTGCCCGGCATCGAACGTGAAAAAGGAGACGGCCACGATGAGGAGCGCGAGGGCGAAGTTCGCGAGGCCGGCCGCGACGTCAAAGGTCTCCCCTCCCCATTCCTTGAAGGAGATGATGAAGGCCATTCCGACGACCGGCGGCAGCATGCTGATGAATTCCCTGCGCTCCGGGAGGAAATAGCGCTTTACCTTATCCTTGTAATCGATGATTTCGGCCATGCCCCTGCCCGAAGATTTGTCCTATTTAAAGATGTCGGGTTATCGTCCTTTTGTTCCTTGCTTCAATCACTCCAGCACCAGGGACATCCCTTTCGGGAGGGAGTAGGTGATGGAGATGTTTCCCTTGTCCAGAGCTTCCCTGAGGTCGTCCTTGTGGCCTGCGCCAACGATGGCAAGGATGCGCTTGTCCGGATTCTCCTGCCGCAGCCTTGTGAGGTTCCTGGTCATGGCCTGGTTGCGCTCCTCGATCAGGACACGATAAATGGTTGGATAGCGGTCCCTGATGCGGGCAATCATTTTTTTGATGATTTCCTCTTCCGGGACCGTGGATAGGTCAAAGATGAACTCCGGCTTGCCGCCGAACAGGCCTTTGAGCACATCGCCAAGGAAGCGGAATTTCTCCTTCCAGGTGATTGACTTGGAAAGGCGCTGCAGGGTGATGCTGATATCCTGGTCTATGAGCGCGACCGCTATCCCCTTCTTCCTCGCGAGCCTGTAGGCAGCCTTCATCTCCTCTCCAGGCTTGACGCCCACGGACTCCCCGAGCCTGCGCTCCGCCCAGCTGCCCAGCAGGGCGAAGAAGTACCCTTTCAGGCCGACCCTGCCGATATCGGACATCCTTGGACCGCGGTGGTCTTTCCTGAGAAGGGCAGGAAGGCGCTGCCTGTCCAGCTCAAGGGCGACGATGTCCGGCTTGACCTTCTCTATGGCTTCCTTCACCTCCCGGATGCTCTGCCTGGCGATGTGGGAGGTGCCGATGATGGTGATGCCTTCCATGGTCTTTAGGGGGCCTTATGTGCTTTTAAGCATTGCCTCGCCATCTTATGCCGTCACCCACACCCCCCAAACAAAAACTTTAAATACTTGCCAGTAGTGAGACAATTGGTCAGATTTAAAAGGTGAAAACATGCTGAAGATGAAACCCATTTCTGAGACGTACGACATGAAGGTCTTCACGGACAACGGAGAGTACTTCGGGGATGTGGAGGAGGTCATTCTCACCAAGAGCAAGATCCATTCCTGGCGCGTGCGGGCCACCAAGAGTTCCTTCCTCAACAAGGTGCTCGGCTCCGCGAAGGGTGTCATCGTGCCCCACCAGCTGGTCAAGAGCATCGGTGACATCATGATCATTTCGAGGGCTGCGGTCCCTGCCTACACAGAGAAGGAAGAAGGCCCGCAGGCAGTCTGATCAGGTTTTTTGATATTTATTCTTCTTATTCTGTCCGATTAATTCAAGAAAGATCACGTGGTAGTGCTGATGACGGCTGGCCTGACCTGATAGGACCTGCCGCAGTAGACGCAGCGCTTGGCCTTCCCCCTTATGGAAGAATCCTGGCTCCGGTACTTCATGGTGTTCTTGCATGCCGGGCATTTGAGGAGGAGCATCATGCGCCATCATCCTTCTTCCTTACCCTCGACGGCCTCTTCCCGCGGTCCGTCCCATCCCCGTCGGTGTCTTCATCTTCCTTGCGCTCCTTGTCCTGCTCTTCGTGATGTGGGGTGAGCATCTCCGCGACTTTCCTGTCTATTTCCGCATCCATCTCAGGAGTAGTGGTGATGCCTGACTGCGGTGCGCCGGGTTGTCCGGGTCTTGGCTGGGCGGTGTCCGGTGCGGAAGGCAATTGTCCGTCTTGCTGCTCCCCTTGCCCGGCAGTCTCCGTTGATTCTGCGCCTTCCTCCCGGTTTTCCTGGCCTTCTGGAGGTTCCTGTTGTATCGCAGTGGTCTCGCCGTCCTGCTGACCGGTATCCTGGCCTTCATCTCCTCCATTGCCTCCCTCAGGAGAGGGCGGGGGTGACAATGGCTGCTCCTGCCCCTCATCATAGACCTCAAGCGGGGTTCCTGTTTGCGGCTGTTCCTTATCCTCATCGTAAACTTCCAGCCTGCCCAGCTTGAGCGAGGCTTCTGCATCCCCGCTTCCCGGCTCTACCATCGGTTCCTGAGGCGCGTCAAGCCCCTCTATCTCCTGCTTGATGCGGTCTTCCTGGGATGCAATCTGCTCCAACTCCTGCGCCTGCTGCTGCTTCCGCTCGGCGAGCTCCTGCTCCTTCCTCGTGATGGCGGCGGCGATGCTCTCGAAATCCGCAAGATGCTCCTTGAGGTTCTCCTCCGGCAGGTCGAAATACTGGAAGAATTTCTCCGTCAGCTTGATGAGGTTCGTGCGGCCATGCTTTTTCCGGCTGATGAAGCCCTGCTGCTCGAGCTCCCTGAGGTGGTCGTACGCCTTGTTGGTGCGGAGCTTGATGAGGTCGGATTGCCTGATGGGATACTTGAAGGCAATGATGGCCAGGGTCTCAAGGACAGTCTTGCTGAGCTCTGTCTCGGTGACGATCTTCTTGACCACGGAGAGATAATGGTCCCTGACCGCGAGCTTCCAGTGGTCGCCGTCCTCTATCAGGATGAGCGACGAGTCCTTTTGCCCGTATTCCTCCTTAAGGTGCTGCAATGCTTCCCTGACCGCGTCTTCCCTGCTCCGCGCGAGGCGCGCGATGTCTCCCAGGGATATTCGCCCGCCTACGGAGAACAGGATGGCCTCCACCTTCTGCTTGAGGGGAAGCTTCTTAGCCGGCGAGGGAATAGGCGTCTCCATCGTTCTGCAGTTTTCCTTCGGAAACAAGCTCGTCGAGGAACGGCTTGAGCTGGTCCTTTTCTACCCCCGTCACCTTAGAGAGGCTTTCCAGGGAAAGCGGCTTCACCGCCAAGGTCACGGAAACGAGGTTGCGGATGGAATGGCGCAGGTTCCTGCGCAGGAACGCGTTCTCATTGGCCTGCTTCTTGACGATCATGTCCACCTGGTGGAGCCTAGCCTGGAGATCGTTGAAGAGGGAATTGACGATGTGGGCCGGCAGTGCCATCTCCTCAGGCTTCTCGATCTCGATGGAGGACGGCATATACTCGAAGCAGAACCCGATGAGGGGGATGACGCCCTTGGAGATGAGCTCCAGCTCAACAAAGACGCTGACGAAGCCGTCCTCGTTGTCCGCCGGCTCCGAGAAATGCTCGGCGAGGATCACGAAGTCCGTGTCTTCCTTTATCTTCTGCACATAGCCGCGGATGGTCTTCTCCACATGCTCCTTCGGCTTGCCGAGCACCTCGATGATGGTGCGGCAGCGTATCTTCGCGTGGTTTGCGTCATGCGATTGCGCCATGGGTTTTCAGGACGGCGGGATGTTTAAAAAGGTTTGTGGTGGGGGTTCTGTTGCGCTAAAGGGTGGTTTATAAGTCGGTTATTCACGGATAAATGTATCACCTCCCGACAATGCACCACTACCGTGGTGGGCTTATCTCCTCCAGACAAAGACGGCGAGAAGCATGGTCAGGGTGATGATGAGGATGAGTGGGGCGAGGTCCTGGGCTTTGCGTGCAGAAGAGGAGAAGATGGTCTCCGGCAGCGGGATGGCCGTCGCAACATTGGCCCTGCTGGAGAGCTGCGCCGGAGAGCCGCTTGAGGGGGTACCGGAAAGGGCGATGGCCTCTGACTGCTCCTGGCTCTGGCTGATGGATATGTCGAAGGTGATGTCCTGCGGCGTCTTGAGGCCGTCCTGCAGGAGGAGGAACTTTGCCTTGTAGCTGCCTTCCTCCTTGATGGAGGGGGTATTGGAGAGATAGGTCTCGGTGACGCTGTCCGGCGGCAGGACGATGGTCTCCCTGTTCGCTTCCCTCTCGCCGCTGTACGAGACCGAGCCGCGGTAGAGGTAGCTCCACAGCCCTGCGCGCACTTCCTCCTGGTTGTTGTTGGTGATGCGGAGCCGCGCGGTCGATTGCCGGTTGTTGGCGTACTGAGGAAGGTCCACCATCTCAAACAGGATTTTTCTCCGCGTCGAAGCCTGCTGCTCCTGCACCTCTATTTCCTCGCACAGGTCATTGGTGATGCCTTCAACATCGATGCGCCGCTCGTCCTCCGTGTCGAGGCCTTCCACCTTCAGGGTATAGGTGCCGTCGTCAATCCCCTGGTCGCAGTTCGGGACGAGCTGGACGGGCAGGGTCAGGGTGACATTGGAAAATCTCTCCTCAACAGAGGCACGGGACTGCTTGCTGAGCTTCTCTCCCTTGCTGTTCTCGACCCATGCGGCGACGCTTTCCTTTCCCGTGTCGCCGCGGTACGCGTTGAGGCGCATCCTGATGGTCTGGCCGAAGGCAGCAGCATCGTCCGAGCCGAGGTCCAGGACGGAGAGGATGGTGAGGTATGATGCCGTGGTCAGCGTCCCCTGGATGGTGAAGATGCGCTCGTCCCCGTCGTTGCCTTTGTTGGAGTCCCCGCACTCCGTGGTGATGTTCGTGGAGAGGATGTAGGACTTTCCTTCCTCGAGATTGGGGGAGAATGGGGAGGAAGTCGCTTTGGTTGTAATGGTGTGGTTAGTGAAGGGCTGGTATTCCTGCTCAAGGTTTCCGAACAAATCATGGATGGCCGCGCGGGCCGTCATGTTGGTGGGGCCTCCCCTGACGTTGCGCACGACTAGCTTCCAGCTGAAGTCGTTTGGATCAGTGAAGAGGCTGCCGTTCATCACGATCTGCACTTCATAATCGCAGGACGTGGTGACGCTGCCATTGTTATGGTAGCCGGGAGTTGGGGATGCATTGTAGAAAGTCCCATTGATGAGCGAGATGCTGAACCCATCCTTTGATGTTGAGTAATTCATCGCAGAGATGAGCGTGCCGTTGGAGTAGAGAAACAGTTGTTCGCCGTCGTCATCGAGACCGCTCCTGCCAAGATCGCCACCATCGATATAGAGGTGGATGGCATCATCGCTCACGTTGTAGTTCTCGTAGACGCGCGTCGTCTCATCCGTCAGGATGGCGAAGCTGAATCCCGGGATAATTGCTCCTTCTTTGCCAAAAAGGGGCCCTTCTATTACATCGTTGGCAAAAGCGTCGCCAAAAACCCATCCGCTTACATTGACAGCCTCTGAGCCGTTGTTGTATAGTTCAACCCATTCGTTGAGGGATTGGTCCTTGAGTGGGTGCGGATGTACCTCGCTGATGATGATTTCTGCCGAGGAGAACTGGGCAAAAAGCAAGAGAATGACGGCAAATGCCCTGTGCATGGGGCTCCTGCGCGGCTTTCCTATTTAAACATTACAGGAAAGCCACCGGCGCATGCCGATAATAGACACCGCTGCATCCAACAATACAAAAGATAAGAGAAAAAATAAGGAATAAAAACAATGAAGCGCTTATTTCTTCACTTCGACGGTCTTGAGGCTCTTCCAAGCGAGCTCGAAGAGCTCCTCGAGTGCGGCGGCGAAGAAGGGAGTGTTCACCCAGATGCCGATGTCATATGTCGGGTGGACTTCCTCATCGTCCATGACCATGAAGATGATCTCCTTCTTGTCCACGATGCAGAACCGCGCCTTGGTGTCGGAATGCTTGACCTCTGCGAGGCCCTTCAGCTCCTTCACCACATGCTCGTTCTCCTTCGTGATGGGGGCGGCGATCCTGACCTTGACTCCGCGCTTCTTGAGCTTCTCGAACGTCGGGAGGAAGCCCTCGACTTTCCTCATGAGGCCCTGGGCAGTCGTCATCAATGTCACGGATTCCTCGGCGTTCCTGATGGTCAGCTCGAGATGATTGTAGAGATTGTGCCTTCCCCTCAGGCTGCCGGAAAGGTCAGCGGGCTCGACCAACTCCACGCCCTGGGTGTGGAGGGTGTTCAGCTCGTTGATGACATCCGTGTTCCTGAGATCGGTCAGGCGCTTGACGTTTTCCTTCGCCTCCTGCTCGACGTTCTTCTTGACCCGCTCGAGGACTTCCTTGGGAGGGACGGCGATGTACTTGATGGGCTTGCCCAGCTTCATCACCACAAAACCCTTCTTCTCCAAAGACTCAAGAACGTCGTAGCTCCTGCTCCGCGGCACGTTGGCGATGTCCGACAGCTCTCCTGCCGTCGAGACGCCACGGCTCAGCAGCGCAGTCCAGATCTTCACTTCATAGAGGTTCAGGTTGAAGAACCTCCTCAGCTTTGACAAAAATTCTTCTTTTATTATCATACGATACACACCCCCCTTTATCATTGATAGGGGATAATCACTTGTTCACTACTATTAAAACATTACGTTTTTTACCCGGATGGAGTAGTTTCATCCTGGAGGGGTATAAACAAATATTTACTTAGTAGTTATAACAAAAAAGCTACACCCCTATTTAAACCTTTTGCATTTTGTGAGGGGCAATTTTGAGAGGGATTAGGCAATCCGTCCCTTCGCCAGCTTCTCCACAACGGAAGGATCTGCCAGTGTCGTGGTGTTGCCGAGGTCTTTTGCGCCTTCGGCGATGGCCTTGAGGATGCGCCTCATGATCTTGCCGGAGCGCGTCTTCGGCAGGTCGTCGGCAAACTGCAGCTTCTCCGGCCGGGCAATCTTGCCCATGTGCTCGGCCACGTGGGTGATGATGTCCTGGCGCAGCCTGTCCGATGGCTTGTTGCCTTTCTTCAGGATGACAAACGCATACAGGGCCTGGCCCTTGACCACGTCCAGGATGGGAACGATGGCGGCCTCCGCGACCGTGGGGTGGGAGACGAGATGGCTTTCCACTTCCGCCGTGCCGAGGCGGTGGCCCGCGACCTTGATGACGTCGTCCGTCCTGCCCATAATCCAGAAATAGCCGTCCCTGTCGCAGCGCGCGCTATCGCCGGTGAGATAGACGCCGAACTGCTCGAAATAAGTGTGTTTGTATCTCTCCGGATTTTTCCAGACCGTGCGGAGCATGCCCGGCCAGGGCTTCCTGATGACCAAGTAACCACCCTCATTCTCCTTTGCCCGTGAGCCGTCCTCCTTCACGATGCCCGGCACGATGCCGAAGAACGGTAAGGTCGCGGAGCCCGGCTTGAGGGGGGTCGCTCCCGGCAAGGGAGTGATCATGATGCCGCCCGTCTCGGTCTGCCACCACGTGTCCACGACTGGGCAGTGCTTCCTGCCGATGACCGTGTAGTACCACATCCACGCTTCCGGGTTGATGGGCTCCCCCACTGTTCCCAGAAGGCGCAGGCTTTTGAGATTGCATTTGTCCGGCCAGTCATCTCCCTGCTTCATCAGGGCACGGAGCGCCGTCGGGGCGGTGTAGAAGACGCTCACCTTGTGCTTCTCTATGATCTTCCAGAAGCGGTCCGGCCTGGGATAGGATGGGCCGCCTTCGTACATGACGACGGCCGCGGCGTTCGCCAGCGGACCGTAGACGGTGTAGCTGTGGCCGGTGATCCAGCCGATGTCCGCGGTGCACCAGTAGATGTCCTTCTCCCGGATGTCGAAGACGTGCGTAAACGTGAGGGACGCATAGAGCAGGTAGCCCGCCTGGGTGTGGAGCACTCCCTTCGGCTTTCCCGTCGTGCCGGAGGTGTAGAGGATGAACAGCGAGTCTTCCGAGTGGAGAGATTCCGCCGGGCAGCCATCCGATCTCACCGAAGAAAGCTGGTCGTGCAGCCAGGAGTCCCTCCCTTTTTTCATGACAACCCTGTTCGCGCATCGCTTGACTACCAGGACTTTCTCCACGGTCCTGCATTCCTTCACCGCCTTGTCCACGATATCCTTGAGAGGGACTATTGCGCCGTTCCTGAAGCCTCCGTCGGAGGTGATGACCATCTTCGCATCCGAGTCCTGCACCCTGTCGCGGACGGCATCGGAGCTGAAGCCGGCGAAGATCACGGAATGGACGGCCCCTATCCGTGCGCAGGCGAGCATGCTGATGGGCAGCTCTGGGATCATGGGCAGGTAGATGCAGACCCTGTCGCCTTTTCCGATGCCATTGCCCTTGAGCACGTTGGCCATCCTGCTGACTTCCTCCAGGAGTTTGGCGTAGGTGAATGTCGTTGCCTGCCCGTTCTCCTGTTCCCAGATGAGCGCAATGCTGTTTCCTTTTCCCGCTTCCACATGGCGGTCAAGGCAGTTGTACGCGACGTTGAGCCGGCCGCCCTCGAACCACTTGAAGAATCCCTGGTCATCCCTCAGGACGCTGTCCCACTTCCTGAACCAGTGCAGCTGCTCCGCCTGCTCCGCCCAGAACTGCTCCGGCTGCTCGACTGATTTCCTGTAGAGCTCCCGATACTGCCTCATCGAGGAGATGCGCGCCTTGCCACTGAATTCCTTAGAAGGGGGGAAGACCCTGGTCTCTTTCAGCACGGAGATGATGGGTTCTTCCATTGGGCCTCTTTTTCCTGCAGTATCCTGCAACAATCTCTTTTCAGGGTTGCTATCTATCGAGCATTTTTATAGCTTTGTTTTGTGTAGGCTGCTGTGGAGAAATCATAATTGCGCTCGGCTTCGCTCGCAAAATCTTGGTGCGCCGCAGTGCGCACACCCTATTTCTGTATTTCCATCGGAAGGAACATTCAATACTGCATCCTAAATCTCAATAATGCCCCTATGCCGCCGATGCCCTGGAGCTGCCTGCCGGCGTCGTGCCCGGTGGAGACGATCATGACATCCCCTTTCGCGGCTTCGGCGTCCTTCATCAGTTGCTCAAGCTCCGGGTACCACCCTTCACGGCGGGATGCCTGCAGCGCGGCGTCCGTCACCAGGAGCAGCCGGATGGCGCCCATGCCGCACGCCTTCTGCGTTTCCTGCCTGCCATACGCGGCCGTGCCCTGCTTGGAGATTTCCGCGAGCAATTCTTCAACGGCCTGCGCCTCCTGCGAGGAGCGCTCCTGCTTCAGCGCTTCCTTCACCTCCGGCCTCTTGAGGACCTCAGCGATGCCGTTCTCCCCGACGGAGGAGCAGGTGGCGAGGACGATCTTTTTCCTGAGCTCCCCGTCTTCCACCAGCCCCATCAGGTCTTCCTTCCAGAAGGCGGGGGAGGCGATGACGATGCTCCGCAGCTGGTGGCGGCTGTTGTACTCCCCGAGCTGCTTCGCGATGTCCGCGTAGAAGTTGCCGGCGGCGGAGGCGGTGTCTCCCTTCTTCTGGACATTGCCCTTAAGGCGGAGGAGCAGCTCGTAGCCGAAGCTCTTGAGCAGCGCGAAGTACGCCTCTTCCCTGTCCATGACCACGAGGAGGACAGAGGTCTTCGATGACTGCAGGGCCTGCTGCAGCCTGTCCCTCTGGAACTTGAGCCAGTGCTGCTTGACAAGGGAGAACTGCGTATGGAGCCCGATGGCAAAGGTATGGTACGTTCCCAGAGGGATGTCTTCCGGTCCCTCGGTGATGGGGCCGCCTGCCCGCAGCTCGCCGGCATCGCCGAAATCAACCTTCTCGACCCTGACGGCGAGCACCATGGGCTTCCTGACGGCGTCCTTCGCGCGCTCGTCCTTGTTCCCGGAAGAGACCTTGCGTAGGGTCCTGCCTCTGATGGCGTCGCCTGCCTCGATGATGCCCTTGAGGTGCCAGAGGTCGTCCGCCGTCTCCACCTCGAGCTTCACTTCTCCCAATCTAAAGTCTGCGAAGAGCTGTTTCATGGTCGTGTTTGGCAGTGTGCTATCGTTGTTCTCGTAAAGGGCGAGTGGAGGGCGTCATGCGCCGATGAAGCGCACGTGGATTGTTCCCTCCCTGATTATTCTTTCCGCTGGCCTTTTGCTGATCGTAGCCAAAGGAAGCCGACGAAAGATTGGCATACACCTGAGTAAATCCAAACATTTATATACGTTTATATCCCGGTTTTTACACTGGTGTAGTGAAAGTGCTCTCATCACGAAAAGCGCAGGGAATGGGCGCCGCCGCATTGGTGGCGATCATCGCGGGACTGATCTTCCTCTATATCCTCTTCCTCCCTTCCGTGGACAGGGAAGACCTCCTCCAGAGCGACACTGAGAAGAAGTCAGTCTCTGCCGAGGACCGCGTCCTGCTCCTGGAGAACGTCGGCCAGCTCAGCGTAGGAGAGGACCTGGAGACGCGCAAGGACATCCCCAACGTCTTCCTCTTTGAGACGACGAACGCGAAGGAGCTTGCGCGGGAAAACCCCTTCGTCGTGCGGAAAGGGTGGTTCGACACCCAGAAGAAGGACATGATGTTCTCGCTCTCCGACCTGGCGAACACCGAGAACGTGCTACTGACATTCAACATCAAGAGCCAGAAGGGCGGGCTGACCATCATGCTCAATGGGCACACCATCTTCGAGTCAGAGGTCGGCGCGGGCAATGTCGAGCCGATAAAGCTGGACAAGAGCCTGCTGCAGCAGCAGAACACGCTGACGTTCGCGGCATCCCCCGTCGGCCTGAAGTTCTGGCGCACGAACGAGTACGCGCTGGAAGCCATCAGGGTCGTGGGGGACATCACCGACAAAAGCAAGCAGGAGAGCCAGAACGTCTTCACGCTCTCCAACGACGAGTACGAGAACCTCAAGGATGCTGACCTGAGATTCATCCCCTACTGCAGCGGGCAGACAAGGGTCGGGGCATTGGACATCTCCGTCAACAACCGCAACATCTTCTCGGCCGTCCCCGTGTGCGAGGATCCCTACAAGCAGAAGCTGCCGTCCGGCATCCTCAACCAGGGCCAGAACACCGTGGTGTTCAGGACATCCAGCGGGAGCTATTCCGTGGAGCAGATCTTCCTCGACTTCGAGTACGACAAGACGACATCCAAGACCTACTTCTTCGAGGTCAACGATACCCACTTCAACGACATCGTCGACAGCAAAGAGAGCGTGGTCCTCACCCTCAATTTCGTGGATGACGACAAGGACAAGCGCGGGGTCCTCGACGTCAACGGCCACCTGCAGTCCTTCGACCAGACCGGGAGGACGTACAGCAAGACCATCAACAGCTTCCTCAAGAGGGGCAACAACTACATACGCATCGAGCCGGAGACCGAGCTCAACATCATCGACCTGAGAGTGGAAGTGCAGAAGAAGTAGGCTGACTGGCACGGCACATCATCCATCACAATTCATCATCATTGCGGGTAAAAAAGAGGGTTGGCTGGGAAGAATTCTTGAGATAATTGCGGACCTTTAGAGTGCCATGGCAGCGACAGGGAGAAGAAGACAAAGGACGCCGGAAGAGATGGCAAGGCTTTCTGCTCGCCTTGGAAACAGGGTGGGGAGGGAATCTGCTGCCGGGAGATCTTCAGAGTGGGCGGATAGGATGAAAGCGCAGGTGGATGCCCAGCTCGCCCAGATGCGCGCTCAGGCCAGCCGACAACAGCAGGCAGGCACCGGACAGCAAAACCCCCGCGGAGGAGGAAACATCAACTTCAATCCGACTATCAACGTCACGACGCCGGAGCAGGCGACGGCCCCTCCCGGATCAGGGGCACTTTTTGGAAGAGACCACTATGAGCCGGGTGGCAAAAAGCGCGAGATGGGCCCTGAGGAGCGGAAGAGCCTCGACAAGGCCTCGAAGTATTTCATGGTTTTCGCATTCTTCCTCAGCTTTGATTTTTTTGTGACCCTCGGTGCCGCATACCTCGCCAGATACGGGTACCCCGGCATTGAACAATTCATCAGCGGAATACCGTTCTTCGAGCCTTTCGGCGGATTCCAGCTGCCGACGGATCCCGCCACCTATTGGGTGTGGCTTTCACTTACGCTTGCGGCCCCCTATTTCCTGGGATTTTTTGCATTAAGGGGGATAATCAGCCTGACCAGGCATGAATGGAAACTCGGGCTGTTCGCGATCTACATCTTCGCTATCCACAGCATCGGGCTGACGATGAGGTCGTGGTCTGACCTCTCCGGCCTATTGAACGAGAAATGGGTCATCCTCCTCATTTTCGTCATCTTGGCGTATTTCATCGGAAAGAGGATATCCCCAAAGGTGCAGGCCTTCACGTGGGACGACATCGGGTATCTGACATTCGCGCTCGTCTTCTCGTTCCTCTTCCTTAATTACGGCTTCTGGACGCAGAGCATCAAGGCGATACTCCACCTGAGCTTCGTCATTGCCTTTGGCTACCTCATCATAAAAAGGTATGAAGACAATGAGTTCTGGTTTTACATATGGATGACCGTGGGCATCATCGCTGACTTTTTTGGATATGCGATTGGCACGTACTTCGGGATTACGTTTGTCCAGTTTTGGCCAATCCTGTTCTTTCTTGTCGTGATGTATATCTCGACACGGGCGCAGATAACCCCCATTTCCGTCATCAGCATCATCCTCTGCCTTGTCGTCCTTTTTGGCGGGCTGGCAGAGGCGCGCACGGACAACACGACAAATTACGCCGCTCCCGGAACCCAGCAAGTGGACATATCAAAAACATCAAGCGCGTGGAGCTCCATGTGGTCGTGGTTCACCGGCCGCATCAATCTGGCCACCCAGCAGTACACCGGCCAGGTGGAGCAGAACCAGTACGAGAGCCTGGGCGTATATTTCTCCAACCTCAAGGCGGCGCAGCCGCGGTTCTACACCGACGAGCCCGTCGTGGTCTGGGGGAGCATCAGGAGCAAGACGTACCAGGACGCGGTCATCGTGAACCCATCGTGCTACATCCTCAAGGGAGGGTCCTTCATCAGTTCGGGGACAAAATCCTATGGCAAGATGGTCCCAGGCCAGCCGTTCCCCATCTTCCAGCTCGAGGACACGGACATCGAATGCTCTTTCCTCAATCACACGTTTGATGCAGGGACGCAGACCGTCACGTTTTCCGCCGAATATAACTTTGTCACCAATTCCTACCAGAAGGCGTATTTCATGGACCGGGAACGCTACCGCGCCTATATCCGGCAGAGCATCGATCCCCTCACCCAATTCGGCATCAAGGACAAGATGCCCAAGGCAGTCTTCACCAACGGGCCTGTCGAGATCGGCATGAGCGTGCAGGCGCTGACAGCGGTGGCTGATCCAAATTCCTACACCGTTCTGCCTGCCATCTCCCTGACGCTCTCCAACAGGCAGCAGATAGAGGACAAGGACAAGAAGGTCATCACGCGTTGGGAAGGAAAGATCCGGAACATCAAGGAGCTCATCCTGCTGCTGCCGCCGGGGGTCACCATCCCCGACCCCAAGAGCTGCACGCCGGTGCCCTTCAAAGCATACACAGAGGCTGATTGCAGGGGCGCGTGCGGCAGCATAGGCAGTACGGGCGACAGCACTGGCGGCAACGGCGCCCATACCGGCAATGATGACACCAATGATTATGGGACGTGCGTCAAAAGCTGCCGGGGAAAGGATGCCTGCACGAAAGAATGCGCGAGGATACTCCAGAGCTGCAATGACGAATGCGGCTTCCTCTTCAAGGGAGACAGCGGGGAGCAGGCGACATACACTGCCTATGCCCTCGACGTCTCCGCCATCAAGCTCAAGGATGACTACAAGGACATCGACAAGTTCAAGACGTTCCAGTGCAGGATGCAGCCGGCTCCCAACGTGCTTGATAATGCCCCGCTGACGACGCGCTACTTCCGCGTCAGGGCAAAATACAACTATCTCCTCGAGAACTCCGTGCAGGTCGTGGTGGAGAAGTCCCCCACCCAGGCGGCATTGGGGGGCCAGCAGCCAGCCGTTCCTGTCGTCGAGACGAATGGCGCCTATGAAGCGTCAGTGGCGGCCCTGGCGCCGATGCTCAACCCGGCAGATACAGCGACCGGCATACGCGAGAGGGAATATGACCAGTATGTGCGCGCCGCTGCCCAGAGCCAGGGCATCGATTATCTCCTCATCAAGGCCATCACCCAAGCTGAAAGCCAATGGGACTCCAATGTCCAAACCTATGATTCCGAGGACTCTGATTACAGCGTCGGGCTGATGGGTGTTTCCGTCGACATCGCGAAGGAGCGGGGATGCGTGCCGGAGGACATGGACCAGGCACTGGCAAGGGACATGCTCAAGGATCCGGAGAAGAACATCAACTGCGGGGCCGCATACCTTAAATATCTTCTTGACATCCAGAAGGCCAGGCAGAACATGAGGCCGGGCATCAGGAATTTGATGGGGGGGTATTACGGCAGCGAGGATGCGATGGAAGACAGCTCCACTGTCCCTGAAAGCACCGGGACAGCCACCCTCACCAAGGTAGTCCCCAAGTGGGAGAACGAGAAGAACCTCGGCTATGCGGAGACAAGGGCGTATGTCAACAGCGTCGTCACCTTCTACAACCAGCTCCGGCAGAAGATAGGAACCCAGACGACCCCCCAGCAGGCGAAGCAGGGCACCTCCATCTCAGAGATATCCCAGCAGATTACCTTCTCCTTAGAGTATAGTGCGCAGAGCAAGCAAGTCACTCTCGCCTGGAGCGTCCCTCCATCGTATGCGCCGGACCAGTATATGGGCACCGTGTCCTTGTATTACAGCGTCGCCAGATCCCGGAACGGTGCTGCCGAGGGAGGGGAGATCTGCCCTGATCCGGCCACTGTCGCTCCTGCCTCCTATAAGTGCGTTGACACCCTCCCAAATCCGCTGCCGGATGAGACATACACCTACACGCTTTCCGGCACCGCGATCTCCTACAACGGCAACAACGTGTTCGCCACAAAGCAAGCGTCAGTCCGCATCCCTCCCCTGCCTTCCCCGGGCGGATCCGGCACCCAGACTGAGCAGCAGACACAACTTGCCTGAGCGCTTACCATGAGAAACACGAGAAAAGACGCCCTGATGATCGGTGCGCTGCTTCTAGCCACCCTGGCCATTTCGGGATGCGGCACCTCCCAGCAGGCAGGGGGGAAAAACATCCAAGACGTGCAGACGGGAACGACCGGGCTGGAGATGGAGTTCCTCAAGAACGCGCCGCCGAAGATCGTGTTCGAGAAGACGCTCTTCCCGGTCATGCTCCGCGTGAAGAACACCGGGACATACCACATCGCAGAGAAAAAAGCCATCCTCTCCCTCGGGGTGGAGCGCGACTACATCTCTTTCATCAATGTCGAGGAAGGGGGGAGGATATCAAGGAACAATGACAATGAGGCCATGTTCACGCTGGAAGGGAAGACGCCCCTCAATCCCAAAGGGGACGAGGAGGTCATCACCTATACGGTGGAAGCCGGCAAGATAGACCCGCAGAGCGAGTCCCATCCTTCCACCATCATCGCCTCGCTGTGCTATCCCTACGAGACGAAGCTGGCCGCTTCCGTGTGCATCGATCCAGATCCCAACAATGTCCGGCCGATAAGGAAGAGCTGCACGGTGCAGGACCTTTCCTACAGTTCCGGCCAGGGGGCGCCGGTCGCGATCACCAAGGTGGAAATCCAGGTGCTCCCGACAGCTTCAGAGGCGGTGAAGCCGCAGTTCCTGATATCCATCGAGAACAAGGGCAAGGGGGAAGTGATGAAGTTCAGCGCCGCTGACGCAGCATGCAGGAGGACCGGGGGGGCACTGACCTACAGGGAATTCAATGCCGTGGAGATGCACGCGACGCTCTCCGGACAGGACCTGGAATGCTCGCTGCGGAATGAGGCGGTTGCCGATGAGAGCAATCCCAAGCCGGATGCCCAGGAATTCGCGCGGCTCTCCTCAGGGAAGGGCGTGGTGAGGTGCTCGTATCCCGACGACGCCCCTGCCATCGGCAAGGCTGCGGAGAGCTATACCGCGCCGTTCACCATCACCCTGAGCTATGGATACACCCAATCGCTGACGACTGATTATGCCATCAAGAAACGCTAGAGGATGGGTGCATGGATGCGCCATCGTGCTTCTCCTTGCGGCGATAGCGCTCCCGGGCTGCACCAGAGGGAACAGCGTGTCAACCGCAGAGAACATCCGCCAGGGCACGGAGGGAATCGTCCTCTCGTTCCTGAGCACTTACTCCAAGGACATCATCGTTGGCGGCGACCAGAAGGAGGACCTCTTCTTCACCCTCAAGGCGGAGAACAGGGGGGCATATCCCAGCCAGGACGACGGGAATGCGGAAGGCCTCATCTGGCTCAGCGGCTATGATCCTGCGGTCATCACCTTCGAATCCCCCTCTCCCGATGCCAGTGTTTCCCTGGGAGAGCTGCAGCTCCGCGGCAAGACGCCGTACAGCCAGGTCGGGGACTCCAGCATCATAGACTTCAAGGGCACCATCAATGTGGACAAGCTGAACTTTCCCGACGGCAAGTATGCTCCGACCATCCTCGGCAATTTGTGCTACCGGTACAAGACCGTGGCGCAGCCGCAGGTGTGCATCGAGAAGGACCCCCTTTCCTTCACCGTGAAGAAGGCGTGCACCGCAGGCGATGTGTCCCTCTCCAGCCAGGGAGCGCCCATTGCAGTCACCAAGGTCGAGCAGCTCTCCACGGCCACGAAGGCCCAGTTCAAGCTCACGTTCAGGAATGTCGGCAGGGGGATTGTCGTCAACCCAGACAAGAGCTGCACGAAAGATGCGATGGCGAGCATCCAGCGCTATGATCTGGACTGGGTGAGGATAGAAAGGATGAGCATCGCCGGGAAGAGGTTGGCGTGCGGCGGCACGGGCAGCTCGAACGCGGTGCGCCTGGTGGATGGCACGGGGTATGTCACGTGCAGCATCGCCCTCCCGGACATCTATCAGGGGACTGCCCCTGCGTTTGCCACTCCGCTCGACATCGAGGTTTCCTACCTGTACAAAGATACCATCCAGCAGTCCATCCGCATCGCCAAGATAACATAAGCATGGGAAATATGGGGAGCGAATGAAAAACCAAACCTTTATTAATCTCCATGAACAGGGTGACTGTTGAAGAGAGGCGCACGGCATACGATGAGTAAGAGGACATACATGAACCCGCTCAAGATTATTCTTGTAGGCATCCTTCTCGCCGTTATTCTAGCGGGCTGCGGCAAGCAGTCCACCCAGACGGGGTCAACCGCCCCTTTCATCGGGGGAACGACCGGCCTGGTCATCGATTTCGAGGAGGATTCTCCCCCTGCGGAAGTCACCGATGACGGCTCATACAGCTTCAACACCATCGTACGGCTTGAGAACCGGGGGGAGTACAAGCTCCAGCCCCAGCAGGTGAGGGTGAGCCTCGAGGGCTTCCTTCCCTCTGACTTCTCCTCCTCAGAGGGGGATCTTATCGACAGGCAGCCGTCTGAGATCCTCGAGCCGAGGAGAAGGGACGCCAACGGCAATGTCATTGACGGCACGGTGACGTTCGTCACCATCCCCAGCGAAGGAAGCTCCCCTCTCGTGCCGAAGAAGTTCACCGGCAATGTCCAGTTCCCCTTCAGGGCCAACGTGTGCTACAAGTACGGCACGACCGCCAATGCGCGCATCTGCGTGCTGAAGGACCTGCTGAACAAGCAATCGAAGGCCATCTGCGACCCCAACACCGGGAAATCCGTGGCAAGCTCAAGCTCCCCCATCCAGATATCCGGATTCAGGGAATCCGTCATCGGCAGGGACAAGATCTCTTTCAGCTTTGACGTCATACATTCCGGCAACGGCAATGTCTTCAAGTCCGACACGGGGGACGCGGTCTGCCCGAGGGACGCGCGGGAGATGCGCCAGAGCGAGGACCAGGTCTCTGTCCGGGTCGATGCGGAGGGTCTCAACAACCTCAACTGCAACTTCCCCACGTCAGGCAACGCAGGGTTTGTGCGCCTCATCTCCGGCAAGAGGACCATCACGTGCACCCTGGACCTCTCCGGGCAGCACAACACCGACTACGAGAAGATCATCGACATCTCCGCAGAGTTCAACTACCGCGACTACAAGGACAAGACGGTGCTGGTGAAGCATCTGATTGAATGAAGGCTAGAATTTCTAGGGTTATCGTGAAGCCTGGGCAGTCTCTTTCCTGTATTTGCCCATCTCTGTTGAAATCAGCGTTCTGAAGAGCCCTCTTTCGTTGACAATCTTGTTCTTTTGGGCAGGGGCGGTGGTGGCTGGAAGGTCTTCTCCCCTGAACCAGCCATCATTGGAGGACATGAATCTCGTGTATTCGGCCACCATTTCAGCTGTATTGGTTTTGGAATAAAATGGGACCACGGCCCCTCCAGTCGGGAAAAGATAGTTGGGTGCCTTGGCAATCCTATTATTTGTATGGTACCCTCTTTCCAGGTCGGGATTCTGGACTCTCTCTTCAATGACAGATCCTCCAAGCGATTTGAGGGTCTTCACGAAAGCCTCTTCGAGAGGGGTACTCTGCCGTTCCGTCCTGCCGCCCAATCCAGAAACCACATGGCCGAACTCATGCGAGAGGAAGTCTTTTTCGTTGGCCCTCCATGATGGCGGAATAGGATCCGCAACATCGAGTTCCATTATTTTAGCTGAAACTTCTGCCTCCCCATTTCTGTAAAACTGATTCGGTTTCCAGAGAACCCTATAAGGAGAGCTTACATAAACAAATGCCTTTACTTCGTCTCCGCTCAACCTTCTGTCAGCCTCTTCCAAAGAGAGCGTAGAAGGGGCATTTGCCGCTTTGGATGCATAGGTCATTTTTTTGTAGTCGATGTTGAATTTCTCTGACATTTCGGTGATGCGATCGGCAAAGGTCTCCAGTTCCCGCTGGGAAAAATACCCTTTTGGTTCCCAGCCTTGCTGATAAAGATCCTCCCTCCTTTCCATGATTTTGTTGTATAAGCTCAGGTGATTGACATAGACACCCTGGTTATTGTCAAAGCTGTAGACTGCCTCTACCTTGATAGGGACTTCCCCAATGCCAATGCGAGCATGGTAATTTGCCGGAGCTACCGACAGCGGAACAGAGCCATAGGCCTTGTCTCCGGTTGGTTTCTGGCGCACCTCTTTATCGTCAAAAGTGACAAAGTTCCCTCCATTCTCTATCTCGACCCAGCCGCGCTGCTGCATCGGGGGCATTGACCGCACTTGGGGAGGAAGAATGATACTTCCTTCTTTCATCCCGTTTCCGATACGCATGCGGAAAAAATCCTCCTCCCGCAACGAGACATCCATATATGTGGTGCCTTCTCTAAACGTCAACGTGATGTCCTTTCCCTTTGCTTCAAGGCTCTCTGTCATCTTCACGCATTCCTGGATGCAGCTCTGGCCTGGAAGAAGCAGTTTTGTCGGGTATTGGGAGGACATAAGCACTCCTTCCACTAGCAGGCTCTCTCCTTTGGTAAGATAGACTTCTCCCTGCCTGATTTCCAGATTCCCCTGCAGGAGAGTTACCTTGCCGAATGCATCGTGTAGTTGCGGCAGCGAGCCATCGCCTCCCGGTGTCTTCGAGAGCACAAAGGAATCCTTTCCCAGCATTAAGCCGCTCTTGTCGCCCCACGAGGGAACGCCCTTTCCTGATTCGCCTGACGCGGTAAACATGATGTGCCCTTCCCTGGTGACGATCAGCGTCCCTCCCTTGTAGGCCCCGCTTGCCAAGGTGACCCACTGCCCCAGCGCCCCGTTCGCGATGAGCACGCCATCCTTGACCCGCGCGGAAAGATAGACGTCTTTGGCGAATTTCTCGACGTTGGCCCCGTATTTGTCCCTGATGGCCTGCCGCGCGCTCTCCTCGTTCACCTTGCTTAGGTCATCTATCTTGTCGAAATTGGCCGCAATCTGGTCGGGGGTCAGCTCCTTGCCCCGTCCGGCGTTCATCACCCGCTGGATATCAAGCTTGTCTGGTGGCACCGCGGAAAGGTCGGCGGCGTCATTTCCGTACTCGAACATCTCCCAGTTCCCCTGGCACGGATCTCCCAATGAGCCGCACGCATAGGCAACAGGCATGCTCAAGAGAGACAAAACCAGAGACAAAACCAAAAATGCTTTTCTTCCCCAATAACCAGACATATCGTTTACCATCTTATGGTGTCCCATGGCCAATGGCGAAGGACAGGTTGTAGGATTGGGCGATGCTGGTGTTGGTTGCGGTTATGGTATAGATGAGCGCGTTGTCAGGATACCTAAATACCTGAATGGAGAGGTTTGATCTCTCTGAAAGCTCGAAAAGGCAGCTCATACAGATGCTTACGGGATCCTGAAGGTGCAACGCTGTTATCTCCCCGGCCGCGCCGAGCATCCTTTCCAGCGGGAATGCGAGCGTGGAGGAGAACCGGCTCACGGACTCTTGCGAATGGCCCTGCGAGATAAGGAGGGGCCAATTGAGGAGGAACGAAACGCCCCCTTCAAAGATGGTGACTGCGATCTCCTTTTCTCCTTTCTCAATGGACACCCCCTGATCGTTGAGCGGGGAAAAGTTTCCGACGCAGCTGTCAAGATGGGCAGATATAGAGCGGGCAAGCTCTGCTTCCATGCGGCTTCTTTCAGGGCTATGATTCGCGACAAGAACATAATAGGGGAACCAGATGTCCTCTGGATGCCATGAATCATCTGAAAACTCCTCGCCATAATGGCTGCTTTCGGGGTGAATATAGTTTGCATATACCTCTTTAGCCTGCCAGGAATAATCGGGGGCAGTATGGTAGCCGCCGTGCTTGCCAATGCTCTGCAAGCCTTCCGCGGCCGCCCTTTCGAGGCATCCCTGGACAAACTGCTTCATCTGCAGCACGGGGAGATCTATGATGGCCGGCTCCCTTCCCCCTTCATCGAGCGCGAAAAACAGGAATCCGCCGAAAAGGATAAGGACCGAGAGTATGAGGAAAATGCTCGCCTGCCCATCCTTAAAACGCATGACTTTTCCCTCTCGGTTATCTTTAAAATGCTTTTGCCCTTTGCCTTTCTTCTGGGTATTCGTCAATACTTTTTTAAACGCCGTTCTTGTCCCCCTGCCCATGGCAGAATCGTTCATCTGGACGGAGAAGTACCGCCCTGAGAAATTCTCCGATATCAGGGGACAGAAGGAAATTGTGAAGCGCGTGAAGGCGCTCGTTGACGGGAAGAACATGCCCCATCTGCTCTTCACCGGGCCGGCGGGAGTGGGCAAGACCACGATGTCGCTGGTGATCGCGAGGCAGCTCTTCGGCGCGGCGCGGCACCAGAATTTCCTCGAGCTGAACGCGTCCGACGAGCGCGGCATCGACGTGGTGAGGAACAAGGTCAAGGACTTCGCCCGGACCCGTGCCATTGGCGATGTGCCGTTCAAGATCATCTACCTTGATGAGTGCGACGCCCTGACGCGGGAGGCACAGCAGGCTCTGCGCAGGACCATGGAGAACTACACGCAGACGTGCAGGTTCATCCTTTCCGCCAACTACTCATCCAAGATCATCGACCCCATCCAGAGCAGGTGCGCGATCTTCCGGTTCAAGCCGCTGTCGAAAGAGGAGATTGTGGAGATTGTCGACCACATCGCCAGGCAGGAAAAGCTCAAGATAGACGAGAAGGCGAAGGAAGCCCTGTATCGGGTGTGCGACGGCGACTGCAGAAGGCTGGAGAACCTGCTGCAGAGCGCGGCCTCGCTGGAGAGCCATATCACGGAGAAGGTCATCTATGAGTTGGCATCTTTTGCGGAGCCGAAAGAGATCAGAGACGTCCTTGAGCTCGCGCTGAAGCAGAAGTTCATCGATGCGCGCTCCAAGCTGCTGGAGACCATGCTGTCCTACGGACTTGCCGGCATCGACGTCATCAAGCAGATCCAGCAGGAGATCGTTTCCCTGCCGATTCCCGAGAGGCAGAAGATGCTGCTGATCGAGAAGTGCGGCGAGGCTGAATTCAGGATGACCGAGGGCTCTGACGAGTATCTCCAGCTGGAAGCGTTTTTGGCGAAGGTTGTGCTGGTGGGGAGCGAGAAGGAGTAAGGTATTAGAGTAAAATTTGTAACTCTAGAATTTTAGTTTATTGACAAGTGTGTAACCACCCTATAATAATATTTAAATACCTGCCCTACTTTCCTCGATAAATGCCATCGGCGGAGCAAGGACAATTAGAAGCATTGGTGACTATTTCTGGACCTTTCTTGAGAACATTCCGTTCATTAATCCCGGATACCTTACAGCATGCAGATGAAATAATGTATCAGAGGAGGGCTGGGACCGATAAAAAGTTAAGAGATGAATATTTTTGGGTTGCAGATTCTGCACTGTATACTACTGAAGGAAAGAAATCAGGACGTGAAGCATTTCTTCGCCTTGGAAGAGGGACACCAATCCGATCTTCACAAATCTTGAGGAGGCAATACATCAGTTGAGAAGATGTAAGTCTGACCCTTATAGCACGGTGTTTTGGGATGAACAGTATATTCCAAATGCCAAGGATCTCCAATCGGTGATGGAAGCAGAAGGCACATTGAAGGTGAGACTTTCAGATTTAGATTTAAAAGTATGGGAAATTACTCCAAAGTCCCGTTTTAGTTTCGGGGCACCTCTTGAAAAAATTGCCTATTTTGAGATTGAAACTGCGAATTATGACGTATTAAATCCTACTCAAAGGTTAGTTGCTGAGAGAATTTATGGACAAGGGGATGATTTTAAGGAGAATATGGCAATGCTGCATGAAAATGGTGTCACGAAGACGCAAATGTATTTCTTAAATCCGGAGTTTGTGGTGAAGAAAGTGAAAGAGGGGCAGGCATTTGCGCAAGCCTGTTGTTTAACTGGTTTTGGGAATAGATCCTTATTTAGTGCCTATGGGAGTTATAGCAACGATTACAATTCCGTACGGGGGGTACTGGTGCCTGCCGTAAGGGAGAGGCACATGATGCCATTGAGAGATGCATACAAGACTCTTTTAATAGACCCAACGAGGGCAGTAGAAGTAATAACTCCGGAAATTGCAAGCGGAATGGCTGGAATACTGAAAACCTATGAAGGGAGGATGCAAAGTCCGGCCTGTTGATGAAACTTTCTTGATTTGATTTCCACTTTATAACTTTATCTTGAACAATTGAACAAAGTAATTTCAAGTTAATATAAGTGTTAAAAAAATAAAACCAACATTGGTGCCAGTTGGACGGAGGTTGCCTCTTAAGGGGATGTTCGACGGGGAGCGAATCGATGACAGCCGCCATAGTTGTGGGTAAATAAGGTGACCCCCGCACTAAAGTGCGGGGCTTCCTGCGAAGTCTGAGAGGATTCGCTGGTGGACGTCGCGCTGGTTCTTCACATAGCTGTCTACAACATCAACCGTGTTGTAGCCGACGCTGCCGGCATATGCGCCAGGGCTCCAGAAATGGCCTTTCGGGTAACGCAGCCGAAACTTTGGCTGCGCTCTGAAGAGGAGGTAGCTTGATCCGCCCTTGAGCAATTGGAGTGCCTTGCTCTGCGACATGCTCGGCGGCAGCTCGCAACTCACGTGGACGTGCTCCGGCATCGCAAAGAGTTCGCGAATTTTTATGCCGTGCCTCTCCGCCTGCTGGCGCACAGCATCTTCACAGGCTTTTTTATACTCATTCTTCCTGAGCATCTGATATCGGTATTTTGTGCACCATTCGAAGTGGTGCACGTTGATGCCGACCTTGTGTGCTGTTGATTTGAGTTCCATGTTGCTCGTCTCCGACGAGCAAAGCTCACGCTAACTTGAAGGGTTAGTGCGTGGCGCAGTATTTTTCCGCTCGCCACGCATTTTTTTATTTCTAAGAAGAAAAAGATGTTGGAGCCATTCATCTCACGCACTGAAGTGCGGAGATTTCTGGCTCACGGTGTTAACATTCACAACACAACTTAAAACTAGAAAGATATAAAATTTTTGTTTGTGTAGCGTTCACACTACTTCCCACTAAAAAAACTCAAAGTAAAATAGAAAAAAAAGACCATGCATAAACCTGAACAAAATACAAGTGTGGGCTGTTAGTAGCAGCATGCTGAACACGTCGTTGCCTTCGTGCGTACACACCTGCTCTATCAAACGGCTCTTTTCGCCGTGCCCTACATGTCTCTTTTCGAGGGGGGTTTCGCGCTTAGATGCTTTCAGCGCTTATCCCGTGGCGCGTAGCTGCCCGGCTTGCCCTGTCGGACAACCGGTGGACCAGAGGCGCCGAAGCTTCCGTTCCTCTCGTACTAGGAACTCCTTCCTCTCAGACATGTGCATTTCCAGTAGATATCAAACAAACTGCCTCACAGCGTTTTGAACCCAGCTCACGATCCCTTTTAATCGGTGAACACCCGCACCCTTGGACGCTTCTGCACGCCCAGGATAGGAAGAGCCGACATCGATGTAGCAAGCCTCGCCGTCGATTTGAGCTCTCGGGCGAGACGACTCTGTTATCCCCGGAGTAACTTTTCGGTCATTCCTGGCCCCCATCAAGGAGGACACAGGAGTTCGCTAGGCCCTGCTTTCGCATCTGGATTGCATCTTGTTAGCAAGCCAGTCAGGCTGGCTTTTGCCCTTGCACTCTACTGGGGATTCCTGACCCCCTTGAGCCAACCTTTGGGCGCTGTTGATATTTTTTCAACAGCGTGCCACCCCAGCCAAACTGTCCACAAGCTGCTGTCCCTCTTTCGAGGTGAGCAGTGCAGATCCCGGAAAATGGTGTTTCATCGTTACCGCCTCTCTTGCGATTGGCTAAGCTCCCATCTACGCTACATACCGGAACCCGCACCACAACAACATGCTACAGTAAAGTTTCACGGGGTCTTCGCTTCCCACTGGAAATCTCTGGCCTCTGCACCAGAAGGGAGTATTCGGAGGATTCTAGGTAGGGACAGTGGGGACCTCGTTACGCCACTCATGCAAGTCGTCAATCAAACGACAAGGTATTACGCTCGATGTTGTTACTGGCTCCTTTTTCAAGGAACCGGATCAGGCATTTCTGCTGACCTCATGGCATCGCTGCCATGTTCGGACTGTATCTTCCGCTTACGCGGTCTGGCATACAGTCTCTGAGGATTCTTCTCGTTAAAGAAGCCTTTCCTGCTGATGGGCTCCACTTTGGGATTTTCAGTTGTTGCCCCATTGTCGCCAATGAAGTGTCCTACCCAAAGATACCGAGCGTTCCCAGCAAATGGCCAGATTGGTATCCCATCTTCTTGCGCGGCATTTCTGTTTAACAATTGGGTCTCAAGGCAACGTACATCACCTTAAGAGAGTTATAGTTACCCCCGCCGTTTACGCGCTCTTAGCCCGGTTGGACCCGGGTTTGAAGTACACGCACTGGGCAGACGTCACCGACTATACACAGCCTTGCGGCCTCGCAGTCAGTTGTGTTTTTGTTAAACAGTCGGGCCCCCCTAGTCATTGCACCCTGCATTCGCAGACATGCGTCCACGAGCGCAGGGACTCCTTATGCCGAAGGCACGGAGCTATTTTGCCGAGTTCCCTTACCTACATTAACTCCTTCACACCTTAGGCTTCTCACCCAGGGGCACCTGTGCTGGTTCTGGGTACGATTGCTCCTGGTTTATCCATGCTCCCTTTTCACGGGCTCCTGGGATCATCCGAACAGCCCATAAGGCTGCTCGTCCTGAATTTCATCAGATTCTCGCGATTACGGCTCTCCTCTGATGTACTTCAGTTGACACACAAGACGATATGTGTCGGACTACCCGGAAGCGTCGGAAACACGGCCTGTGTCGCCACGCATACAGGAACAGTACCGGAATATTAACCGGTTTCCCTTTCCCTTCCCTCCAATTGGGAGTTCGGTTAGGATCGACTACCCCTTGGCTGAACTGCATTGCCAAGGAACCCTTGCCCTTTCGGTGGTGCTGATTCTCACAGCACTAAGGTCCTACTACCGCCAGGATTCTCAATTATGCACGGTCCACGCGCTCTCCCGAGCGCGCTTCTGCCCGAGCATGACGCCTACCTATCACACGCCTTGCGGCGGTCTATGGTATCGGTACATGACTTAGCCCCGACCATTTTCAGGGCCTATCGTCTTGACGAGTAAGCTGTTACGCACTTTTTAAAGGGTGGCTGCTTCTAAGCCAACCTCCTCGCTGTCTATGACAGTAGACACCTTTCACCCGTTAACACTGAGTCATGATTTAGGGACCTTAACCATAGTCTGGGTTGTTCCCCTATCGGAAGTCAAGTTTACCCCAAGACTCCCCGTCTCTCGGCTTCTACGGCATGAAGACATTCGGAGTTGGACAAGGGGCCGATCCCTTTCGGAACCTAAGCCCCAAATCCGTCTCTCTACCATCTCCACGACCTCTGCCGAGGCTTGACTACGGCCAACTTCGGTAGGAACCAGCTATTACCAGGTTCGATGGGCTTTTTACCCCTAACCCCAAGTTAGAAGAACGCTTGTCCACAGAACCTCTTCAGGCCTCCACGGGATATTACTCCCGTTTCACCTTACTCAGGGCTAGATCACCTGGTTTCGGGTCGCATCCGGGTGACTCCAGGCACTTTCATACCTCGCGCCTCCTCGCGTGCGCGCGTGTTGCTTTCGCTGCGGGTCCTCCCCTGCGGGATTACCCTTGCCACCCAGATGCACTTCCTGGCCCGTTATTCGAAACGTACGATACAACTCCTAAAAGCCGTATCATTCCATGGCTATGAGGTTTCAGGCGCTTTTCACTTCCTGCTAAGGGTTCTTTTCAACATTCCATCGCTGTACTGGATCCCCTATCGGTCTCAAAACGTATTTAGAGTTGGAGGTTGATGCCCCCAGGTTCCCGTTCGGTATTCGGCGAACGGTACTCAGGATACTTCCAAGCCCACTCAGTTGCCCTCACGTGGCTATCACACTTTATAGCGGCGCTTTCCAGCGCTCTTAAGGTTCCCGAGTTAGGGCCGAGAGAAAGTCCTGCAACACCACATCTCTTGCCACTTTCATGGCAAGATTCAGTTTGCTCTGTGCCGTGTTCAGTCGCTCTTACTAGCGGCATCTCGGTTGATTTCTTTTCCTGCAGGTACTAAGACGTTTCAATTCCCTGCGTTAGCCATCCTTTCGGATTCATAGCTGAAGTCGCATTCGGGGATCTCCGGTTCAATGGCTGCGTGCGCCTCGCCGGAGCTTTCTGCAGCTTGCCGCACCCTTCGTCGCCGTCTTGAGCCAAGTCATCCACCTCATAGCCTTTATAGTAGTTTGTGCAAGTTTATGCATGGTCTCATGAATGTCAACCAACCCATCGGCAAAGTGCATTGCCGATGAGCTATCATTATCGCTAATGACTGGGATGTTCGGTGAGATGTTATTTCCTTAAATCTCTCTGGATCACGATAGCGTTGCAATAATCGTTTTTACACAGGGCTTGGGAGGTGAAGCGCCTGTTCTTGTTCCTCTTGTTCACCCAATTGAGGACAAATCCTTCAACACAGGTGAGGGAGCTTTTCTTCCCCTCTATGTTGAGGTGGTACCCTTCTACGTCCCTCCTCAGGACATCAGGCCTCTGCTTCTCTTGGATGACGCGCACCAAGTATTCTCCTTGGTCAGTGCATGACGTGGCATTCTGGGCGTACGCAGGAGCATTGTAGAGCGTTCCCACGACGGCAGTGGTCGCCAGTATTCTGTAAAGGCTCATGCGGTATCCTCGGTTGCGTGTTGTCCGTGAAAGGAATGGACCCGTCGGGACTTTCGTTGAAGAGCCGTAGGCCCATCCGTATTCGAACCCGAGGCCTCCTCCTTTCATGTTGCAATGCAAGGGAGGCGCTCTACTGCTGAGCTACGGGCCCAATGAGTGCTCATTACTGATGTTTCTTCAATAATGGTGTGAAAATAAAGTTGGTAATGGTGTTCCCCTTTCAAGGATAAAAAGGGAAAAATCCTAATAAAAAAGAAATGCCAAAACCCATGCGGATTCTGGGTGACTTTTCGTTCGGGTTGTTTCTCTTTTCTCGTTAAAGAAAAGAAAAAAGGAGGTGATCCAGCCGCAGGTTCCCCTACGGCTACCTTGTGACGACTTAACCCTCCTCGCTGAGCTTAGATTCGAGCCCATTGAAAATGGGACCTCATCTAAACCCTGCTCGGGTGGTTTGACGGGCGGTGTGTGCAAGGAGCAGGGACATATTCACCGGGCGATGCTAACACCCGATTACTAGGGATTCCGACGTCACGAGGGCGAGTTACAGCCCTCGATCTGCACTGGGATAGGGTTTCGAGGATTAGCTTCTCCTTTCGGAGTCGCATCACATTGTCCCTATCATTGTTGCGCGCGTGTTGCCCAGAAGATTCGGAGCATACAGACCTACCGTTGCCTGCACCTTCCTCCCCCTTTCGAGGGCAGTTCCTACAATGTGCACAGTCATCCCGTGGGACCCGCTAGCAATTGTAGGCACAGGTCTCGCTCGTTGCTTGACTTAACAAGACACCTCACGGCACGAGCTGACGACGGCCATGCACTACCTCTCGGCTCGTTGGGAAAGCCCTTCAGACTGTCCTTCATCCTGCCGTCGCTCCTGGTGAGATTCTCCGCGTTGAGTTGGATTAAACCGCACGCCGCACCCCTTGTGGTGCTCCCCCGCCAATTCCTTTAAGTTTCAGCCTTGCGACCATACTTCCCAGGCGGCAAGCTTAACATCTTCATTACGACACCGCACAATCCCGAAGATTGTGCGACACCTAGCTTGCAGCGTTTACGGCTAGGACTACTCGGGTATCTAATCCGTTTTGCTCCCCTAGCTTTCGTCACTCACCGTCGGATCTGTTCTCGTGAGGCGCCTTCGCCACAGGTGGTCCTTCAGGGATTATAACATTTTACCGCTCCCCCTGAAATACCCCTCACGCCTCCCAGTCCCTAGCGAGGCAGTTTCTCCTGCACGCTCTCCGGTTAAGCCGAAGAATTTCACAGAAGATTTGCCAAGCCGGCTACGGACGCTTTAGGCCCAATAAAAGCGGTTGCCACTTGTGGCTCCTGGGTTACCGCGGCGGCTGGCACAGGTATTGCCCACCACTTATTCTCCATGGTATTTGCCCATGGCAAAAGCCCATGCGTAGCATGAGCACTCGGGATTCCCTTATCACACTTGCGTGCATTGTAAAGGTTCCGCGCCTGCTGCACCCCGTAGGGCTAGGGCCAGTATCTCAGTGCCCTTCTGGGGGCTCCCCCTTTCAGGGCCCCTACGGATCTTTGGCTTGGTGAGCCATTACCTCACCAACTACCTAATCCGCCGCCGTCCTATCCTAAGGCCTTGCGTTTGTGGAAAAGCCCGTTCCAGGGCATCTTCCCGATCCGGTCTTATCCTCAGTTTCCCGAGGGTATCCCGGACCTTAGGGTAAGTTATCGACGTGTTACTCAGCAGTTTGCCTTCCTTGCGGAAAGACTTGCATGGCTTAATCGAATCCCGATAGCAGCAACCTCCCGCAGGATCAACGGGAACTTCTTGAGATCCTGTTTTATTGGTCGCATTCACTTAAAGGTCTTAGCGTTGATTGTTCACCATTACCAACTATACCTGATTTTTAGGTCAAGTACAATGAAGCGGGCATGAATGACTCATGCCCTATCGTGTTTAAGATGTAGAATTTGGATATCTACTCTTCGTGTGTGGAGGCGAGTCTATTGAGAGGGCGGGGGTTATATATAAAGGTTTGGTTCATGTATTTATAAAAAGTAAGAGAAACAGGACACTCCAATGCTATAAGCGTATCTCCTCCTCCACCTTCTTCCTTATCGTTCCAAAGCATTTCTTCGCATAGTCAACAGCATCGGCAACTTCTTCAATCCTCGGCTTGTATCCATAGTAGTTGATGTTATGGCGCAGCCGCCTGAAATTGTCAAGGACACCCAGTGGGCGTGCAGTTTCAATATCCAGTTTCATAATCTCCTTTATAGGTAGAATATGGTCCTTTGACTCAATGCCTTTCGCGACGAGCAGCGCATCGCCAAGCATCCTGAAGCTTTCGTAAATATTTCTCGCAATAGTGGCTGTGGAATCCTCTGTTAATGGCAAAGAGAGGGTAAAGTTCATATCGCGCTCTGCTGCTGCGACGATGCTCAGGGCGTTCTTTTTGTCCGGGCGCTTTATTCTCATGGCTTGACCTCAAGGAACCCTTCCAATACTATACCATTTGCGATGTTGGCGAACAGGTTCTGGTCGACGGTTTCCCTTGAAAAGACGTGAAGGTTAATACGAACATCCTTCCGATACCCGAATTGCGGAAAGACTCCCAGTTCCTTGACGGCTGTCTGCTGGCTGCCGGTGACCTCAACGGCAATATCTATGTCGCTGGCCTCAGCATCATCTCCTTTCCGGTAGCTTCCGAAGAGAACGATGGTGCGGGCTTCTGGAACTTGCTTGTGAATTTTCCCGATGATGCCTGATTCGTAGATGAGGCGGAGGTTGTAAGGTATTTTTAGGGTGTAGGTGTACAGGTGGCTGGGATTGGGTGTTATTCTCCAAAGCTTTCCGAGCACCTTAACATTAAGGAATCCTTCCTCAATAAGCTCCTGAACGGTTCTCTTGGCGGTTGTCTTTGCTATCTGGAGCTGCAAACAGAGGTCATTCAGGCTCATTTCGTGGGTGGGAAAGGAAAAGAACCAAAGCAGTACTTTCTCTTTCGCCTGATTCAGTTCAAGGGGATGTACTTTTTTCAGCCGCTTCATGGTTCATGGTAACTTAGAGAACTATATAAACTTTTTGGAAACCAAGTGGTATCTTTAAGAACTTAATGGTTTTTAAGAAACCAATAGAGAAGAAATGCTTCCCATCCAAAACCACAATCATGCCATCAGTTTATATACCTCGTTCTTTGTCCCTTCTCATGGACATCATCGGCTACGCCATCCTCCTCACCACCAGCTTCCTGGCGTCCATCATCGGGGGGATGATGGGCATGGCCATGCTGATTCTCCCTCCAGTCATGATATTCCTCGGGGTCCCGATCCACACGGCCATCGCCACCGGCAGGTTCGCCATGCTGGGCATCAACGTCGGCAGCATCGCGATGTTCTCCAGGAAAGGCATGATGCGCAGGGAGTATTACCTCGTCTTCGCCGTCGCCGGCATGATCGGGTCGTTCGCCGGAGCGTCCCTCCTGGCCCTCATCCCTGAACGGGCATTGTACCTTCTCCTGGGCACCTTCATGATCCTCATCTCCATCGTCATGCTTTTCGAGGAGAAAATCAAGAAACTCCACCCGGCGAAAGGCGCCATCACCCTCAGACGCCATGCGCTGAGCGTTGGAGCGGGGCTCCTGCTGGGGGCATACATAGGCATCATCGGCGGCGGCGGAGCCACCATCATCATTTTCCTCCTCGTGCTGATCTACGGCGTGACGTTCCACGAGGCGCTCGCCAACCAGAAGGCCATATCCCTGCCCATCACCCTGGTCGCGGCATTGGTGTTCATCATGCAGGGCCTCATCGACTACTCGCTCGGCATCCCCATGCTGCTCGTCAATGTGGCGGGCGGCGTGATCGGCGCGCACCTGGTCATGAAACTGAGGGGCCCGTGGCTCAAGGTCATCCTCGTGCCCGTCACCATCGCGATAGGGATAAAGCTGATATTTTTCTGAGCAGGGCAAATTGAAGGGTACGGGAGACTGGAGGATGCAAGAAACAGAAAAACGAATGCAAAAAAAGAAGTTTATCTATCGTCCCTTGGCCCTTCTGCGCTTCTCCTTCTTCATGCGCTTGCGCTGCCACTTCCAGCGCATCTGCCTCTTCTTCTTCCATCGCCGCGAGCTTCTTTTCATGGTTTCACCGTCATGACAGAGTATTTCCCTCGCTTTTGTTTTTGATGTTCGTATTTAAAGGTTTGCCCTCATCATTCGGTGCAGTCGGGATAAGGCTGCTCTGCCGCACGCCACTCCAACGGCGGCTGGACGGCCAACTTCGCTTCGCTCGTTGTCCTGCGCGACAGCCCGTAGGGTGCATCCCCGGTCGCGCCCAGCGCCGAGTGAGCTGTGAGCGGGCGAGGCGAGCCCGCTCGCAGATCCCTGGCGTGCGGCGAGGCATTTTCTTTTCCCCAGGGTTCATGGAAATCAGAGATTTCCAGGACACCGGACTCCGTCCGCCGTCGCACCTGCCGCAGACGGCGCTCTTCATTGCTTAACCTGGAGGTACCCATCATCCGGAGATTGCTGACACAAGGCGTTTCCCTTTCCGCACGCCATTTTCCCGCCACCGTCAGGAGAAAACGGATTTCCGCGAAAACAAAGGGATTGCCGTCGAGAAAACAAAGGCAGCCCCCAGTCACATCAAAATTTTTTGCCGTCGGAGAAAAGCGTTTTCCCGAGCAGAAAAAACCAAAAAAGGGAAAGTATTATAAATAAGCTGCCCTCGGAGAAATCAAAAAATACCAAAGGGTGATTACATGGGAAAAGTAATTGCAAAGACGGGAGTCAAGAGGCAGGCTGGTTACCTCTATTTCCTCAATAAGGCCGGCCACGTCGCGAGAGTTCCTATGGCACGCTCCGGCAAGAAGACCAGCAAGAAGCAGGAAGTGCTTGCAAAGGTCGGCGTCAAGCGCAAGACAGGCCACCTGTACTACGTTGACGGCAAGGGCAATGTCTGCGAGGCAGTGATGCAGCGCGGCGGCCGCAGGAAGAAGAGACGATAAGCCTCTCCATCTCTTTTTTTTATTTTTTACTTCTCCCATTTTAACAAGCTTTTTATAGGGAATTCTCCCGGATGGGCGCATGGCGAAGGGAAGGAAGAAAGCCGCGTCCGGGGCCAAGCCGAAGAAAAAGGGAAGGAGCATGCTCGTCCGCATCCTCGTGTTCCCGTTCCGGGCGATGGTGTGGATATACCGGGCGATACGGCATCTGGCCATCCTCTCAAGGCGCGCATCGCAGCAGATGCGCACCGAGCGCACGAGGAAATCGCTGGGAGAGGCGTCCGGCTACAGGCCCCTGGAGGTTGTGGAGAGCATCGGCGGGGAATGGGGCTCCTTCGAGAAGAGGCTGATGAAGGGCAAGTCCACCATCGGCATCATCCTCGGGGCGAGAGGGACAGGGAAGACTGCGCTGGGCATGCGCCTGCTGGAGAACATCTACGTCCGGAAGAAGCGGAAATGCTACTGCATGGGCTTCCACGCCGAGACCCTACCCTCGTGGCTCAGCGTCATCACGGACATCAACCAGGCGGCAAAGGACTCCGCCATCCTCATCGACGAGGGAGGCATCCTCTACAGCTCCCGGGAATCCATGTCCGCGCCCAACAAGATACTCTCCGACGCATTGCTCATTGCGCGCCACAACGACCTGTCCATCATCTTCATCAGCCAGAACTCCGCCAATCTCGAAATCAACGCGCTGCGCCAGGCAGACTACCTCCTGCTCAAGCCCTCCTCGCTGCTGCAGAAGGATTTCGAGCGGCAGAAGATCAAGGACGTCTACGAGAAGGCATCCGCGGGCTTCGCCAGGCATCAGGATGACGCCGGCATCACTTATGTCTACGCCACGGAATTCCAGGGCTTTGTCTCCAACACCCTGCCGAGTTTCTGGACGGTTGAAGTGTCAAAGTCGTTCAGGAAGTGATCTCTTTTCAGAAAATAAAATGCTCCCGCCGGGATTTGAACCCGGGTCCCGGCCTTTCTTCTGTGCTCGAAAGGGCCGGATGATTGGCCGGACTACACCACAGGAGCGCGGGTTCTGAGATTTCCCCCCTTCTTTTAATCCTTTCTCTTGCGGAAAAAGAAAATGCTGCGGCCTGGTAAAGAAATGGTGGGCCCGGGGAGATTTGAACTCCCGACCGCCGGCTGTCCTAGATGAGCAGAGCACTGTCCTATAAGACCGGCGCTCTGGACCGGACTGAGCTACGGGCCCAGAACCATAAAGGAAAAAAATTTGTTTTTAAATGTGTTGGTGAAAACGGGCATGGGGCCCGCGGCAAGCCAAAAAAGGAAAACAAGGAAAAGATGAATGCGCCAGCCGAGATTCGAACTCGGGTCACAGCCTCTTCGCAGGTGCGGAAGCATCTTGGCAAGGCCGCATCTTAACCACTGGACGACTGGCGCGTTGATTTTGAGATTTCCCCATTATTTATAAGGATTATCATGGGCGCGGCGGGGTTCCCATGCCGGAACCTCAGGTTCCGGCACCTCCCCGTTGCCGCCTTCGGCGACTTCTTTTCTTTTTACTGGGTTTTTCTTCGGCGACCTGCAGGAGCCGAAAGAAAAAACTGGGCCCGACCGGATTCGAACCGGTGACCTACACCTCTCCCAGAGGCTTGTAAGGGTGTCGTCATACCGCTAGACCACGGGCCCGATCCCGGCGAGACCGGGACGGCGTATAAAAACCTTTGCGGTTTGCCGGGGGCAGCGTTCAAACTCTCCGCTACGCTCCGGGGCACCGGCTTGAAACGCTCCTCAACCGAGATTTGTAGGGCTGCGTTCCCGTAGGGAGCAACCCCTCGCGACGCCCTTGATACCCGAACCACCAGCGTTTCACTGATGCCGGTGCCCTTCATTTTGAACGCTGCCGGTTTGCTGAAACAGAAAGCTTATACTCTTCTTTTCCGCCCGATGAGGACCATGTTGTCGTGGTATGTGTCCCTGCCGAGCCCGTAGTCAAGACGCGTGGCCTGTTCATCGGCGTAGCGCTCCATCAGTACAAGGTGCTCTTTGGGAAACTGGCTGAACAACGCATACTCTTCCGGAGGAGCGCCATAAGCGACGCCAACGACATAGCCTCCCTCTTTTGCCAGTGAAAGGATTTTCCCGAAGAACGTGGCGGGAGGATGGACCGGAAGCCCGTGCTCCTTCAGCCGATAATCGGGAAACGGGTGGATGAGGAAGATGAGGTCATAAGCATCATGCTCATCAAGGTCAAGCGCATCAACCGGATGATATGCTGCCCCTTCCGGTACCTTTGGAGAGAGCTGGGCTCCAAGGGGATCAACGCCTTTCAGGCGGACATCCCTCTTCCCTTTTCCCACACCACACTTCCCAAGAAAGCCGAGCAGCGCGGGGGCATACTCCCACCTTCCTGCGCCGACGTCCAGCACGGAGATGGAGGAAGGGAGCTTCACCTTTGCCTTCCTGAAGAACTTTTGCAGGAGGTCCGCCAGGATATCATCAGGGGTCATGCTCTGTTCGGAGGAAAGATGCAGCCCCTTTTAAAGTGTTTTTATAGCCATGCTGTCCTAGATGTTGCAGAATAGCCATTGGAGAGGAAAACAAGCAAAAGTTTATATAGTGAAAATCAAAGGGTAACTCGGGTGATTACCTATGCAAGACATACAAAAACTGTATGCAATGGTGTTAGGAGCGGTATTGGCGCTCGTCGGCCTGCTGGGCTTTTTCATGACAAGCCCCCTGTTCGGCCTGTTCGGGACCAATGCGCTGCATAATGTTGTGCACCTCGTGTCCGGGGCATTGGGATTATGGCTTGGCTACAAGGGAAGCGGAAGGATGTTCAACCAGTATTTTGGCATCTTCTACGCTGCCGTGGCCGTGCTTGGCTTCATCCCGTTCACGGGAGACCTGCTGACATCCTTCCTGGGTGTCGACAGCGCGGACAACATCCTGCACGCGGCCATCGGCCTGGTCAGCCTGGGCGTCGGCTACGGCGTCAAGGAATAAACAGGGCGTTTTGCCCTTTCTTTTTTATTTTTTTATACCTTCTTTCCACTTTTTCCTGCTCGTTATGAGGGGAGCTTGTCCTTATCATCAACGGCAAGATTAGCAAGAAGAAGCGCAGGGATTGCTATTATGTGGCATCATCCGGCTGGATGTCGAACATCTTGGCCAGGTCCTGGGCCACCTTGTCCCGCTTCTCGGCGATGACGCTGCTCCTGTCCGGGCTCATGTAGAGCTTCTTATTGATCTCCATCGAGCAGATGAACAGGTCCGGGGTCCTTTTCTGCAGCCATTCCAGGATGTGGCCGCCGTAATACGGTGTGTCGAACGCCACAGGGGAATAGCCGAGCTTGGCGAGGTGCGCCTTCATGCTCTTCACGATGGGCATGTAGAACTTGGGGATATAGTTTGTCCCGAAGCTCAAGGCGGGCCTCTCCGGGGCGTCGCTCATGGTATGGCCGTCAAAGATGATGTTGAAGCGGTAGGTGTCCGTGAGCTGGGCAAGGGTGAAGTAGAACTCATTATGGGACTTCCTGATTTCATCCTGCTCCTTCTCCGTCAGCTGCTGCTTCCAGATCTGCGCCGCCCATTTCTCCTGGCCGTCCCTGTAGATGGACTTGTCATGCGTCCTGTTGACGTCGCACGCGAACCTGCTTTTCTTGTTGTCTATCCAGATGCCCGCCTTGTCCAGCACCAGCCTGGAATAGAGCCGGTGGGAGTCGATGTCCTCCTCCCTGTACCGTTGGGCCTTGTCCATGGCCAGCTTCTTCTCCGCGTATGCCGGGACCCAGGTGCCGGAATGCGAGGTGATGAGCAGCACGTTGAACTGGTTCTTTTTGTAGTTGTCATAGATGAGGAGGCCGCGCTTGGTGATGGTGACGCGGAGATGGCCGTGCTGCGGCGCGAGCCATTCGATGTCCTGCTTCACCAGCCCGTACAGCCCCTTGTCGATGAAGAAATTGCGGAAATACAAATCATCCCTGTCGCGGTGGAACTCCCCGATGGTGCCGGAGAGGAACTTGCCCAGCACCTTGTAGTTCTTGAGCAGGCTGATGAAGTTGAGGTACGGGTCATCCTCAATGGCCTTCACCGCCCTCCGCATGAGCTCAAACACGAAGAAGCGCCTGGAGAGGGAGATGGTGAGGGACATCTTTCTCGGGCTGATGAGCACCGGGCTCGCCCACTCGATGATCTCGTTGAGCTTGACCATAAGGGGCATAGTTTGTACAGAATTTAAATGGTTGTTGGTTTGCGGGACTCTGTAGAAAGTCCCGCTTCGCCCGGAGGGCGCCGGCGCTCGCCTTCGCCAATGGCCCTGAAGGGGCTGTGTCCCGGGAGGGGGCGTCCCCCCACAACGCCCTCGCCTCTGCTTGAGCAAGGCTCGCGGATTGGCGCCCTCTTCACTTTCTACAGAGCTGGTTTGCTGCGTCCTTTACCGGCTTCCCTTCAGCTGGAAACGCTCCCCTGCCCTCTCAAGAAAATCCTCAACAGAGTACAGCCCATAATACGTGTATGCTTTTTTTGGATTCTTCTCCCTGATGTTGCGGTCTATGTAATAGAGGTACGTGGTTTTTTTGAATGTCTCAAACATCCCTTTCGTGCCGAACAGGGCATCGAGTTTCTTTGCCCCCGCGATGCACGTTTCGAAATATTTCGGAGGAGGGGTCATATCGGAGCGTATGAACCGCTGCTTGAAGAACTCCATCCCCTTGAATTTTGATTCTGCCAGATAACCGGATGCTTTCCTGTCCTTCAGGTTTTGGATGTCCCTGTCGAACCCATCTCCGCTTTCCCGTTGAGGTGCAATTGGGCTCTTGAAGCACACGCAGTTGGGAATGTCCTGGCCGGTGGCGAAGTGCTTGACGTGCTTCAGTCCGATGAGGCTGTAGTCTAGCTCCTGCTGATGGAGCCTCTGAAGCTCTTCCCGCGAGACCCTGATGGCGACGGCGTTGAAGTAATGCCGGTGGGAAGGGACGATGTCCATGGCAGCAAGGGCCTTCACGGCCTCGTTTTCCCTTGTCACCCATCGGTGGCTGGTCGCCCGCCTGTTGAATACCCGCATCCAGCCGAAGACCAGGACGGGAAGGAGCCGCTCTCTGGCAATTCCCCTCGGATCGCTTTTGAAACGGGCTTTCAGTTCCGGAGACAGGGGCTCCAGCCGCTCCGCTATCTGGTTGACGTCCATGAGGCTGCCGTACCCGACCACCGTGTAGTCCCATGTCCAGCGTGTGCCGGGTGTGGATAGTTCTTTGATATCCGCCACATCCTCCTGCACAAGGTTGAGCAGCCTTCCCTCGCTGGACAGCAGAGTGTCAAGCTCTCCCGACTTATCAGCGAAGAGGACAGGGTTTTTGCCGGTCTTTTCCAGCAGCTCAAGTTGTTTTCGGTTGACGTCCAGGCATGGCCCAATGCGATGGTGCATGGACACGATATCCCTGAGGAGAGCCAGCCTCATTTTTTTTAGGGGAGATTCTCCAAGTTCCAGCGTCAGTTCTGCCCGCATTCCTTTCAGCAGGGCGGAAATCGTCCGGGAGTCATTCTTTCCCTGGTTCACCATGTCTTTCACTTGAGAAAGAAAAAGGGCCCTGAACTGATTATAGAGTTTCTCGTTCCACTTATTCTTCTCTGGCAGGGAGGAGTATTCTGACAGGAGCTTCGTTTTCTTCAGGTAACTCTCTCTCATTTTCTCAAAAAGAAGAACTGCGTTTCCCAGGTTCTTTGGCAGCTTGGAATCCATGCAGTGGCAAAGGTCCCATGATTTATATCTCTTTCGCAGTCTCGGCTAAGTCAACTTGAGTGGGAAAAATCTGCAAGCCCCTATATACACTCCTATCTTAACACCACAAACTTGACTTAGCCCGCATTCTCAAAAGGAATAAGGACAAAATCAAAACCTTATTATATGATGGAAGCATAGCTTTCTATTGTCAGGCGTGCCTGCTCCAGTGGCGTGAAGGCTTGTTGTTCTATGACGCTGCTGCGGCTTGGAATCACCTCCTCCGGAGAAGAGCATCAGGGAACACCATGGCAGGACGGCATCCAAAACCCAAGAACTCATTGACCGGCTTCGAGGTAGAGCTCTTCACCCTGGATCGCAACGGAACGGTCGTCAACGGCGCCGATGACCTCCTGAAGCAGGCCGCGAAGGACAAGCGCACCGCGCTCAAGGGGGAATGCGCAGGCAACATGCTCGAGATCGTGGGTGATCCCCACCGGAACGTGCCGAATGCCGTGGGCAGCCTGCTCTCGAACATCGAGTACGCGGTGGACATCGCGGAAAAGAAAAACATGCTGCTCTGCCCGCTGGCCACCTATCCCGGAAAATTCTCCCCGTTCATGCGCACCGCTGCCCGCTACCGGATACAGGAAAGCATCTTCGGCAAGAACAGGTTCAGCATCGCCGGACGGTGCGTCGGCTTCCATTGCCACTACACCCTGCCGAGAGGGATGTTCGACGCCCAGCTCCGCATGCTGAAAATCCTCGTGCATTCCAGGATCAAAGACAGCATGGTGAACAGCTACAATACGCTTATCGCCATTGACCCCATCCTCACGACGTTCATGCAGTCCTCGCCGTATTACCAGGGAACGAGGATGGGCAAGGATGCCCGCATGCTGATGTACCGCGGCGGCAAGGAGCTGGACAGCCCCAACGGCCTCTATGCCAACTTCCAGGAATTCGGCGGCCTTCCCCCCTATAAGCTCACCGCCCTGGATATCCTGGACATCATCGCCTCACGCTTCGAGACGTGGAAGTCCCACATCAGGAGCCTGGGAGTGAACATCAGGGCCATTTCCCTGTACGGCTCCATCCTTGCCACGACATGGAATCCGGTCAAAGTGAACCCCAACGGGACGCTGGAGCAGCGGGGCATGGACATGAACCACCCGTCCATCATCGTCGGCATCGGGACGCTCATGAAATTCGTCATGGACAAGCTCCAGCAGGAATACTATGCGGTCGTCCCCTCCGAGATCGGCATCAGGGAGCCGTTCAAGGTGGAGAAGGATGTCATCTACATCCCTCCCTATGCGCACGTGCGCAAGGTGCTCCAGAGAGAGGCTGCCTACCTAGGGATGGAAAGCAAGGCCGTCCACAACTATTGCCGGCGGTTCCTCAAGTTCGCGCTGGCTGCCGCCCCCCAGAGCAAGAAAAACATGCTCAGGCCCCTCCGGAGGATGGTGGCCGGGAGGAAGACCGTCTCCGATGAAATCCTTGACTTCCTGGCGAGGGAAGGATATCCCGGGGCAAGCGAAATCCCACACAGCGCCGCCGCAGAGATCGCCATACACCATTCCAGGCGCTTCATCCGCGAGATCCACGAGACCAGAAGGATGATCGAGAAGGCGGATGAGTGATAAGGAATCAAGGGGATGCAACAGGCCCCACTATCTTTTCCCACTTAAGTTGACTGTGCCCGGGCGTCAAGGCTTTGTCTCAATAGTGCCTCTTGCCTCAAAAGTCCAGATTCTGCCTTAAGAAATGCACGAATTAGGGATTAATCCAGAATTTAATAAAATCAGTTAACCCCTTCTTCATTAAGAAAATTATCAAATAGGGACTCTTCAACTTTCTTTCCGTTTTGTTGTCTAAGTGAATCACTACTCAAGTTTAATCTAAGTTCTGTATCCTCAATCGATGGAATTTTTGAATAAATTTTAAATTTATCATAAAACAAATGAATTTTAGAAATCTTTTCATCCCCATTCTCATACATATCATCTGAATCAAATGGATAAAGAGGGTAACAAATTAAACTCTTATAAACTTCCATCTTTTCTTTATTGTTTAAGATTGTTTTTAGGTCAAATTTTCTTATTAATCTAAATTCTGCCACTAATCCTCTTGCAGTATCATATAAAACTATCCTATCTCCTTTTTTAACATTAGTAAGAACACTTCTCTCTCCTGTCCTAAAAACGTTATAACCTGCCCAAGTTTCTATAGGTTTATTACCAGCGTCCAAAGGGTTATATGAAATAAAATACACATATTTTTCATCCATAATATGTTTAATGATGAGAAAGTATTTATAATTTTGCCTCAAAATTGGCAGTCTGCTCCAATAGTAAGCTAAATAGTGGACTTATGAGACAAAGCTGAGTATCAATACTCCTCCAGCGCCTTGATCTCCAGGTCATCCTCCTTCAGCGAGACGATGGCCTCGAAGAACTGCTTCGCGAAC
>Ga0209210_1000299_pt1 | contig 54779 bp, 45 predicted proteins | sample RifGroA1_FD_183991 | JGI IMG/M metagenome (GOLD analysis project Ga0209210, IMG submission 183991) | Contaminated groundwater microbial communities from Rifle, Colorado, USA - Rifle Groundwater A1 (SPAdes) (version 2) | ecosystem: Environmental > Aquatic > Deep subsurface > Groundwater >...
CGTGCCCAGCGACTCCATTCCGGCGGAAAAGTTTGTCTTCAGCCCGGAATATATTTCCGCCCTGCCCGCCGGCCTGTGGGAACAAAACCGCTACAGCCAGGAACTGGCTCCGTAAAATATGTTATAATGTGGCCAAGTCCTAATTCTCGTAGACCCTCCTTTCCGGAGAAGTACGAATTATGTAGGAATCTCGAAGGAGGTGATTTAAGTGCAAGATCAAACATTAACCTGTAAGGATTGCGGCAAGCAATTTACCTGGACGGCAGGGGAGCAACAGTTTTACCAAGACAAAGGTTTTACCAACCCTCCCATGCGGTGTCCGGATTGCCGCCAAGCTAAAAAGGCAGCCACTCAAGGCCAAAGACAGGACTATCCCATTACCTGCAGCAAATGCGGGAAGCAAGATACTGTCCCCTTTGAACCCAGAGGTGACAAACCGGTACTGTGCCGGGACTGCTTTAAAGCTTCCAGAACCAACTAAAAAGGTCTGGGGACAAAAAAAGAGGCGCTGCTTGATTGCTCAAGGCGCCTTTTTTGGTGGACCCGAGGGGAATTGAACCCCTTACTTCTGACTGCCAGCCAGATATTTTACCGGTAAACTACGGGCCCAAACAAAGCTAATTATACTGGTTTACCCTGAGCTTGTCGAAGGGTGGACCGTGGGGGAATCGAACCCCCGTATCCGCAATGCGAATGCGGCGCACGACCACTATGCTAACGGCCCAATTTATTTGGGATTTCGAAGTTAGTGCTTAGATTTTACTATGGGGAAAGGGACTCGTCGAGCCGGAGGGGGGGATTGACTTTGGGAGTGGGCAGAGGCTCGGGCTGGGTCAGCTGGGAAGCGGCGGGAGTGGCCGGGGCGGCGTTGAGGTCGGCCAGTTCCTGGGCGACTTTGGTGTAATCGGCGGAAGATTTGTCCACCAGGGTGAGGACGGTTTCCAGGGAAGCGACGGCCTGGGGGCGTTCACCTTTTTCGCGGTAAGCGGCGGCTAAATTGTAGTGGGCGTTGGCCAGGTCCGGCTTGAGGTCAACGGCCTGTTGAAAGAGACGGATGGCATCGTCATAGTTTTTTTGGGCGTACAATACTCCGCCCAAGGCGATGCGCAGATTAGGATTGACGGGGTCGAGAGCGATAGCTTGACGGTAAGAAGCGACGGTCCAGGCGTCCGCACCCTGGGCAAAATTGAGCAGGTTCCGGTAGACACCGGCCAGATTTTCCAGATTGGCAACTTGAGCGGGATTAACAGCCACGGCATTTTTGGCTTCCCGGATAGCTTGCTGGACCAGCTGGGTGATGGTGTTTTTGTCGGCGTCGGTGAGCCCCGCAGCTGCGGGGTTAGAAGCCAGGGAGTTAGCTAAAAGCAGGTTAGTTTGGGAGTAAACTACCCGGTAGGAGTCGCGGTAAGGGTTGGCGGAAATGGCTTTGATCAGGGTTTCGTAGGTGGCCTTGCCGTCATTTTTGGCGGCAGCTGTAAGGGCCGCTTGGAAAAGAACTTCGGCCAAATATGAGCGGGCAAAGAAGTAACCCGCGGGGAGAGCGGTAGCGATGGCTAGAATCAGAGAAATAATGGGTAAAAACGAGGATTTGGAGCTGGCGGCGACGATATCAACGCTAGATTCTTGGATGAGAGACGATCCGGCCAGTTTAAGGGAAGCTACGGCTAAGATGAGAAAAAGAAACAGAAAGACGGTTTGGATGAAATAGGCAGGGAGAAAAAGCTGGGTGGCAAAGATGACCAGAACGGGGACTAATTGGAGGCTGCCGGATTTTTTAAGAGCGGCGGCGGCGCGGTAAATTAGCCACAGGTAGGCTACAGTACCCAGGAGGCCGAGAGTGGCCAAAAGATGGAGATAGTAGTTGCTGGCGGAGGTGAAACGCACGGACCAGTTGGGGGTCAGATTGTAGGTGACGGGGCGGAATTGAGTGAAATCGGCCAGGTATGATCCCGGGCCGGTGCCCAAAAATGGAGAGACTTTGAGCGACTCGAGAGCTATGGCCCAGCTGAAACGATGAGAGAGAAAAATTGGGCGGTCGGAACGATAGATGAGCAGACCGGAGGCCGTCAGGATCAGGGCGAAACAGACGGCCAAGAGCAAGGATTTAAAATTAAAGGTTTTTTCGCGTATAAGTTGCAGAGCCAGGAAGGGCAGGAAAGCGATGAACAAAGACAGGGTAGCTAGAGGGGAACCGGTGGGGGACCAAGTAACGGAGTTTAGAAATTGGATATTAGAAATTAGAGGAATTTTGGCAGCCAGGCCGGAAGTCCACAAAATAGTTATAAGTCCTAAAAGGGCGGCCGAGACTGCTAGCGAGGTGGAAAAAATGTCCAGCTGACTTTTGGTACGAATAAAATTGATAGCACAGAAAAAAATGACGGCCAATCCCAAGTAAGTGCCAACTTGACCAGGATCGATGAGGGCGTCCAGACGATTAGGGGATCTGAAGACGGTGGAGAGAACCAGAGACACAAGAATGGCTAAGATAGGCAGGCCGAAGGGGGAAAAAGTGAGAGTGACTTGGCGTTCGGCTACAAAGGAGCCGGTAAGAAGGAGCAGGCTGGCCAGGGCCAGAAAGATAACCAGGGCCTGCTTGTTAAAGTCATAAAATTCCGAAGTGATAGGCAGAAAGAAAAAGGGGAGGAGAAAAGCCCCGATTGCGGTGGCAATGAAGCCAATTTTACAGAAGATAGCTGCGAGTTTCATATATTTATTAAAGAGGATTGACGGTGATGAGTCAAGAGCACAAACGCACAAGGTCTCTCCTTGTGCGCACAAGGTTGCACCTTGTGCGTTTACTCCAGAGTCAGGTTTTCGACGAAGGATTGGGAATCCAGTTTATAATCTTCTACGAATCCGGAGTAGGAGGTGTGGCGGAAGTGGGCCAGAATCAGGGAGGTGTTGAGCCACTGGGGAGGACAGGGGTCGAGATACCAGTGGTAACTGGAATAAGGGTAGTTAACGGGCGATTGGGAAGTAGACAGGGGGCCAAGTTTGGTGGTTTTGACGGGGTTAAGGTGAATGTAGCGGGAAAGGTGTAAAAAATAGGGTTCTCCTGTGATCAGAACGGCCTTGTATACTCCCTCGAAAAGAGTACCGGAACGTTCGTATTTGGTGTTGAAATAGGTGACGTAGCTGGTACATACCCGGCGCATGAGTTTGACCATTCCGCGAGTGGTGTTTTGACGGATCAGGAGGTGAAAGTGATTTGGCATCAGACAGTAGGCCAGAAGTTGAATTTCTGCCCGCAGGTTCATGTCCCGGCGGCGGCGGATGCGGTAGGGGCGTCCGGACTTGAAGGGGGAGCTGGGATCCGGCTTGACGGGAGGGGACAGATAAGTTTTGAGCAGAGACAGGAAAGTCTGATAGTCGTGGTCGTCCAGGAAAATATCCCGTTTGTCGACGCCCCTATTATAAATGTGGTAGTGGCCGTGTTCGGTGTAAGTTTTGATAGTATTTTTAGCAGGCATTTATTTATGGTAGCACCAGGGAAGCCACAAATCCACCGATGATAGATAGGGATATAGTAAGTAGTATAAATAGAGCAAAGCGATAGTTAAAGCGGGGTTTTGCGATGGGTATAATGAAAGAGGTAAATTTGTTCAGGGAGGAGATGCGGCGTTTAACAGTAGGGGGAGGGAAATTAGAAATTAGATATTGGTGGTACGAGAAAATATTAGAGCCGGAAAGTTGATGAGGAAGAGTGAGCAGGGACACCGGCCGGTCGTGATTTTTTAAGTAACGGAAAAAGAGATTGATATCTGCCAGATAGTTTTTGACGGTACTGGCGGATGCGTTTTGGGCCGCCAAATGTTGGGCGAAATTTTGCAGCAGGATGTGGACAACTTCCATATGCGGTAAATATAATCAGCTTTGATTATATAAATTATACTATGAAATTTAGTTTACACTAAAACGTTTGTCAATAAGCTGTTAACAGTTGGCCCTGTAGTAAAGACAAAAAAATTCGATTAGCGGTCGGGTCTTGTGATCGACAGAAATTAAAAAAGTATATTATGTCCGATATGCCCAATGTATTTCTGTCCCGCACCGCGGGACCACATTGGGCATATATTCGTCAGTTCTTCGCTGCGCGAGCGAACATGACGGTTATAGACCGAGTGTGTAAAGAGTGTATAATTTGGGTATGGCAGAGGGGAAATACGATCACCAAAAATCTGAAGAAAAGTGGGCTAGGATCTGGCAGGAAAAGGATTTATATCTGGCGGTGGACGGCGATAAAAAGAAAAAGTTTTATCTGTTAGTAGAGTTTCCTTATCCGTCAGGCGCAGGGTTGCATGTTGGCCACGCTCGATCATGGTTGGCGATGGATGCCTACGCGCGCAAGAAACGGATGGAGGGGTACAACGTGTTGTATCCGATGGGTTGGGATGCTTTTGGCTTGCCGGCAGAAAATTATGCCCTGAAGACGGGAGTGCACCCTTCCCAGGTCGTGCCTAAAAATATCGCCACTTTCAGGAAACAATGTCAGGCTTTAGGCTTGTCTTTTGACTGGAGCCGGGAGATAGATACCACGGATCCACAGTATTATAAGTGGACACAATGGATTTTTGTGCAGCTGTTTAAGAAGGGGCTGGCGTATCAGGCGGAGGTGCCGGTAAACTGGTGTCCGGCGTGCAAAACCAACTTGGCGGATGAGGAAGTGTTGGCGAACGGGACGCATGAGCGGTGCGGTAAGCCGACCCAGCGGCGGCCGCAGAAGCAATGGTTACTGAAAATTACAGCTTATGCAGATAAACTCCTGGAGGGGCTAGGGACGGTTGATTACTCTGAAGATGTAAAAAGGCAGCAGATAAATTGGATTGGGAAAAAAGAGGGGATGAAGATCAGATTTGATGATGTTGAAGTATTTACTACCCGGCCGGATACTTTGGCGGGGGCGACTTTCGTGGCTATTCCGGCTGAGCAGTCAAATCAGCAAGGAGATAAAACTAAGTGGGGTGAGTTTACGGGCAAATATGTGACTAACCCGCTGACCAAAAAGAAAATTCCGGTGTGGAGAGCCAACTATGTAACCGCCCAATATGGCTCCGGAGCCATTATGGGAGTGCCGGCCCATGATCTTCGTGATCTGGAATTTGCCACTAAATATGAGATTGAGATAGTAGAAATGGAGCCCGATCCCGGTTTGTGGGGAAAAATTGAGATGGAAGGATGGGGATTCAAGGCTGTCAGCTATCATTTGCATGATTGGGTATTTAGCCGGCAGCATTATTGGGGGGAGCCGATTCCGATCGTGCATTGTTCTAAGTGTGGACCAGTGATGGTACCGGAGAGCCAGTTGCCAGTAGAGCTGCCGTATTTGGAGAAATACGAACCGTCGGGGACGGGTGGATCTCCATTGGTCAAAGCGGAGGAATGGGTAAAAACTAAATGTCCAAAGTGTGGCGGACAAGCTAAACGTGAGACCGATACGATGCCAAATTGGGCGGGATCCAATTGGTATTTCATCAGGTATTTGGACAATAAAAATGAACGGAAATTGGCCTCAAAAGGGAAAATGAAATATTGGCTGCCGGTGGATATGTATCAAGGCGGGGCGGAGCATATTACCCTGCACCTGCTGTACTCCCGTTTTATTTACAGGTTTTTACATGAGATTGGAGTGGTGCCAACAGCGGAGCCGTATATGAAGCGACGAACCCATGGAATAGTGTTGGGCGCCGATGGGCGGAAGATGAGCAAGTCTTTTGGGAATGTGATTAACCCCGATGAGATCGTGCGTAAGTACGGCGCCGATACTCTAAGGCTGTATGAGATGTTTATGGGGCCGTTTGGGCAGACGGTAGCTTGGAGCGATACCGCGGTGGAGGGGATATACCGGTTTTTGAAGCGGGTGTGGAGATTAGCACAAAGTTCAAAGTTCAAAGTTCAAAGTTCCTCGGAGGCAAAGCGGCGGGCGGCCAGGTTGGTGACTAAAATCGGAACGGATATTGAGGCTCTGAAGTTCAATACAATGGTGGCGGCGGCCATGGAGTATGTAAATTGGTGGCAGGAGCATCAGGGCAAGGTGGGCCAGGATGTGATGGAAGACTTTATATTGGGACTGGCTCCGATGGCGCCATTTTTAGCCGAAGAACTCTGGCACAAACTGGGTCATAAGGATTCAGTACATATGCAACCGTGGCCGGAGTATGATGCCAGGCTGGTGGCAGACGAAAGAAAGATTATGGTGGTCCAGGTGAATGGCAAGGTCAGGGATAGATTGGAAAATGGCCCGGACGTTCAGCAGAGAGCAAGGCAGAGTGATAAAGTCAAGAAATATCTGGGCGGGGCCAAGTACCGCACTATTTATGTACCGGGGAAAATTATTAACTTTGTATGTTTGACTTAAGAGCCTGGGTGGAAGTCCACCGCTGGGCGGTGCTGGCGGCCTTAGTGGGGGCGGCCTTGATCGGGGTGGGGGTGTTTTGGAATAAAACTCAAGAAGAGTCGGCGCCGGTACAAATTCTGTCAGCTACGGCTTCGGCGGAGTTGACGGTAGATATAGGCGGGGAAGTGGCCAGGCCGGGGGTGTATAAATTATCTGGCGGAGCCAGAATAGAGGACGCCCTTCGCTTCGCCGGAGGCTTGACTGGAGACGCCGATACAGAGTATATAAATAAGTATCTAAATAAGGCAGCCAAGGTCAGTGATGGGCAGAAGTTATATATTCCGAAGCAAAATGCGGAAAAAACCAGTGACGGGTTAGTAAATATAAATTCCGCAAGCCAGGGAGAACTGGAGGGGTTGCCGGGAATAGGGCCGGTGACGGCGGGCAAGATTATGGCCGGCCGTCCCTATCAAAATATATCAGAACTGGTCGGGAGAAAAATAGTGGGGACAAAGGTGTTTGAGCAAATAAAGGACCAGATTAGCGTATGGTAATTATCGCTCTGTGGTTGGGAGTGCTGAATGCCGAAAGTTGGCGGAATTGGGCCATACTGCGAACCGAAAGGTGGCTGCCGGGAGACGCGGGGGTGTTGGCCGGGGGCATGTTGTGGGGCGGGAGCAGCGGGTTAAGCTACCGGACAAAAGAGGCCTACCGGCGGGTGGGCCTCTTACATATAGTAGCGGCGTCGGGATACAATGTGACTTTAGTGACCGGTTGGATGTTAAGCGCTAGTTTGATATGGTTATCCAGGCGGTGGGCGTTGGGGTTGACCGTGGTGGGAGTGGTCATTTATATGGCTATCGCCGGCTGGCAGCCGTCGATTATACGTGCGGGAATTATGGCGATACTGGCTATGGTGGGATTGATTTTGGGAAGGCAGCGGGATGCCAAGTGGCTGTTAATATTAACCGGAGCGGCCATGTTGATTGTGAATCCGAAATTGATTTCGGATATCGGTTTCCAGCTGTCGTTTGCGGCGACGTGGGGAATTCTTTTTATATCACCCCCGGTGAATAGGGTGGAACCTCGTCCGGGTCCGAACGGACAAGGTTCCACCCTGTCCGTTCTGGGTGCCGATCTGAAAACGACTTTGGCTGCCCAGGCCATGACTACCCCTCTGATCCTGCACCACTTCGGTAATTTGAGCGTCATTTCGCCGCTGGTGAATGCGGCCCTGTTGTGGACGGTGCCGCCCATTATGCAAATTACGGCGGCGGGAATGGTGTGGGGACCCATAAATTACTTGGCCTGGCCTTTGTTGAGGGGCCAGTTGTGGGTGGTGAATAGTGTGGCGGCTTGGCCGATTAGTAATTGGGAAGTAGGGAAAATGTCTTGGGCTTGGGTAGCAGTGTATTATCTGGTGTTGGCGATATGTATAAAATACTGGCCTTGGCGGCGGCAGCCATCTGGTTAGCGGTATTGGCTTTGCCGGATAACAAATTACATTTGGTAGTGTGCGATGTGGGGCAGGGAGATGCTATTTTGGTGACTTACAAGACGACACAAATGCTGGTGGACGGCGGGCCTAATTCCTCGGTATTAAAGTGTCTGGGCGAGCACATGCCCTTTTATGATCATAGAATTGAGGTGGTGGTATCTACGCATGATCACATGGATCACACAGGGGGATTGGCAAATGTGCGTAAACGATATACTATATTACAGTTTGTTGGTAAAAATAATTATGCCGGAGATGTAGTGAAGGCGGGAGAAATAATGTTGAGGTTAGTGTGGCCGCCGAGAGGGGAAGTGATGGAGGATGAAAATAACAATAGCCGGGTGGGCTTACTGACTTATGGAAATTTTAGAGTCTGGTTGACCGGGGATGTAAATACTGGATTGTTGCCGGAGAGCCAGGCGGCAGACGTCCTCAAAGTGCCGCATCACGGCAGTAAATACGGCATGACCCGTGAGTGGCTGGAGGCGGTCCGGCCCCAGCTGGCCATAATCTCGGCGGGCCGGCGCAACTCTTATGGCCATCCGGCGCCGGAGGCCCTGCGGCTTTTGCAAGATATAGGGGCGAAGGTTCTGCGCACGGACCGGGACGGGACGGTGGAAGTGGTAAGCGACGGCCTCAAGTGGTGGGTTAGAAATTAGAAATTAGATACTAGATATTAGGGGTTATCGGCGATAGTATGAGATTAAGCTATTAAGTTGTTTAAGAAGGGAAAATAGTTTTTCTCGAATTGCCAATTTATCATTTTCGCTCATAAATTTTGTGGTTCCTCTGTGGTTCCTCTAATTTCTAATTAACGATCCACCAATTAACTTTCTCATGGTGATCCCGAAGCCGGGCCGAATCTCACGGCGCTTCCTTCGTTGTACAGGCGTTGGATTTGGGCGGAGGTCATTTCGTAGGGATAAATCTGAACATTGTCGATAAGGCCGTCGAAGGTGGCTGTACCGGAAGTGCTATCGTTGCCGATAATAAGATTGGCAGTGTCAGCGGAAGGATCCCCGACGCCGTCTGCAGAAGACCCCACATTTTTGCCGTTCACCCAAATAGTAATTTCATCATCGGCATCGTTGGTCCAGGTCATAACCACGTGGTTCCAGGTGCCGGTGGTTACGGCGGCAGAGATGTTGAGGGTGGCATCAGTGGCCAAATCCAAACTACATTGAACATCGAGATTACTGCCGGAAAGAGTATCGACACGGCACCAGGTGGCCGCATTTTTGGTCAATATCCGTCCACCCGTGCCTTCTCCGGCATTATTTGCATAAATCCAGGCAGAAGCGGTCACGCCATTGACCAGCCCCGTGTTTTGGTCGATGGGATTTGAGTTGGTAACCGTAATGTAGTCATCAGCGCCGTCAAATCCAAGAGCAGAATTGTATTTTCCGGTGGTGCCGTCATTCCACATTTCTGTACTCGTGCCGGAACCACAAGATCCGACGGTGGTATTGCCCAAGGATCCGGGAGTGATTGTCCCGTTCATGCCGGCAGCCTGGCCGTTTGAGTTGAGGGCGGCGTTGTAGGCGGTAGCTCCGGAACATTCGTCGAATTTGTACCAGGCCACCGGCACGCCACGGTTGAAGCTCCATGCAACTTGAGCTTGAGAAAGAGCATAATCGTAAAGTCTTACATTGTCGATTGTTCCTTCCAGATAGTTTGCGTCTTGAGTTCTTCCGATGTCAAGATTGCTGGCATTTTCGGCAGTGCCAGTTGTGACTACAACATGTTGCCATGAACCTGCAGAAATTGTTGATGAAACAACACCATTGACATAGATAGTTGGGCTAGTTAAACCCGTGGCAGTAACTGTTCCAGAGCTTGCCCAGATGTAATCGGTCGTACTGGTTAGGTTGACGAAATATTCGGTTGTCGTTACCGGCTTTACCCAGAACTCAATTGATTTTACGCTGGTTGGACCGGTGCCAATATCGATATATTTATTACTGCCGTCAAGCTGCAAGGTTGAACCTATTTTACCTGGCGTCCAATCTGCATTTTCAATATTTGTCAAAGTTCCATTGCGACCATTTCCAGATGTATCATAAGTTGTTGATGTACCTGTATTCTCATCCATCTTCCACCACCCCACCGGCGGGTCGCCGCCGAAGCCTTCGGAGTCGTGGGTGCCTAAGACCCCGCCTAAGGCCGCAGCGGAGCCGGCGTTGGCGTCGATGAGGATTTCCGAGGGGGATAGAGCAAAGTTATAAATTTTGACTTCGTCCATATAGGTTATGAGTCCTTCGGAACCGGTGACGTCCGAGTCTCCAAGCCGGAACGCCGTGGTGGAGGCAGAATCCATGGACGTGGGGATGGTGTTGGTAACCGAACCGCCGACCACCCTTCCGCCTTTGTAGACTTTGACCCGATCAGCGGCGGCTGCGGTGCCTTCGTAGACAATGGTGACCTGCTGCCAATTGGCGTATGTGGCGGCGGCCGTCAGGTCTAAATTATTGGTGGTGTAGAAGTCGCCGCTGTCGGCGTTGTCACCGATATACACCCTGATTTCGTCCGAATTGGTCGAGTCGGTGCGGACTAAGAATGAGTGGTTGGTGGCGGACAGATCGGATTTGGAAATGATGGTGTCGTCTACCGAGAGCGTCTGGGGGTTGATCCAGAAAGAGAGCGTCATACCGGTTAAGGAGTCAAAGAGGGCAGGGTCGCCTCCGGTGACTGAATCCGCCTGGGCGTTGAAGTCCAGGCAACCATTGAGCTTGCAGCCGCCGCTAGCACTGTTTTCCAGTCGCCAGCCGGTACTGGAAGTTGTGCCGGTGAGGGAAGATTGCTGGGAGTTGGTGTTGTTGAGGGTGCTGCCGTTTTGTTCATCCATTTTCCAGTGGATAATGGGGGAGGAGATGGGGCTGCCTCCCGCCGGGTGGCCGGCATTCATATCTTCAATGATTTGCTTGGGGGTGCGCACATAATTGTATACACGCACGTCGTCGATGAGGCCACTGAATTCTCCAGTGCTCGTGGGGGAGGCACCGATCGCGAGTTCTTGAGTAGCGCTGGCGTCGGAAACTCTATCGCCAACCGCATCTTGTTGTTGGGCATAGACTGCTGGTTCGACTCCGTCGACATATAAATGAACTGCAGTTGTGGCAGTTTTGGTACCGTCCCACGTGACAGCCACGAAATACCACGTGTTGGCATTCAAAGCGGAGTGTCTGGATATCAGATCTGTGGTTGTATAATCCGCATCGAGCCGGATGCGGCCAAAGGTATCCCATGCTAAGTGCCAGCCGGTGTTATTGCCGCCTTTCTGATTGCTGACGATGCGCATCGTTGTCCCAGGGGTGGGATCGCCGGTATTGTATATCCAGGCGGTAGCTGTCAATTGAGGTAAGTCGTCGAACAACGTCACTGATGGATCCAGCTCAGCCGAGGCATTGGTGCCATCAAATTTAAGACAGCTCCCATACCTACAGCTGGACCAATCGCTAGAACTCAGAGATCCTTGCATAACCATGCTATTGCCGTTTCCGGAACTATCAGAGATCGAGGTTCCGGTGTTTTCATCCAACTTCCACCATCCGACTGGTCCTGGGGCCCAGTTGTAGAGGGCGGAGACTTCGGCGGGGGACAGGGCGCGGTTGTAAAATCTGACCTCGTCTTCTTTGCCAGTAATGACTTCACCGCCAGCGGTGTTGCTGCCGATTTTGAGTCCGGTTTGGTTAAAGGTGGGAGGCGGGGATGAATTTGAGGCAACTCGTTCCCCGTTAAAATAAAGGATGGAGCCGGCCTTTTGGTCCCAGGTTAGAGTAACCAAGGTCCAGGTATTGAGGGCCGGGTCGGTTGCGTAGCTTACTCGGTACTCGGAGGAGATGAAGAAGCCATATAAATTGTTCACCGGACTTAATCTGAAGTCATTAGTGGTCACACCGGCTGAAAGTATGTCGTAGCCCGTAGCTGAGGTAGGGTAAACCCAGACGGAGGAGGTGCCCTCTAGTGAAGGTACGGAGAAAGAGGTGGAGATGTCGATATAGTCGTTTGAGCCGTCGAAATTTCCTCCATTGCCAAATTTGGCGCTGGCTGGATCCGGACCGGTAGTGGAGGGGCAGGATTTACCACTATAACCGTTACCCGATGAGTCTGTGATTGAATTAGTTGAACAGTCGTTGGTCCAGTCTGTCTCGTCCATCTTCCACCAGCCGACGAGGCCAGTGGAAAGCGATTTGTTGGTGTCGGGGCCGAATTGGGCGGCGGCGCCTTTGGCGGTACCGCGGGAGGCGAATTCGGCGGCGATTTGGGCAACAGTTTTGGCGAAGTTGTAGTATTTGACTTCGTCGATGAAGCCGTTCCAGCCGTTGGTGCCGTTGTCAAAGTCATTGCCAACCGTCATAGGAGCGTTGGTGCCGTCTATGGTGGTGGCGGTAATACTGGCATCCTGGGCGATTTGGGCGCCGTCGATATAAATGGTAATACTGGAGGTGGTGGATTTGACTGCAGTCACATAGTGCCACTTCGAATCAGCGTAGCTCGTAGTGGAACAAGCCGAGTCATTGGGAAATGTTCCGGCCACCGCGTCGATGCCAAAACAGAGATAACCTGACGAGTCCATGTACACTTTCCAACCCACCCCGTTGACCGCGTCGACGCGGGAGATAGCGGTATCGGCCCCGGCGGTACTGGTGTGTTTGAGCCAGGCAGAGATAGTAAAGGATCCCGTGCCGGGGAGAAGTTCGGTATCCGAAGAGTAGGATTTGGTGGCGTAGTCGGTACTGCCGTCAAAATACAGGCAGTTGCCGGAGACGCACAGGTCGCCGGTTTTCCAGACGGCATTGGTGATAGTTAAATCGTTATTGGATCCGGTGGAGTAGTCGTTGGCGGTTGAGCCTTGGGCCTCGTCGAAGTTCCAGTAGGAGATGGGGGCGGGGCCTTGTTCGTCGCTGGCGGTAGGAGCGGTGTTTGAAGGATCTCCGCCGGATGGAGTAAGGGCTGTATAGCTCGTGGAGACAATTTCGGCATTGGCAGCACTGGGATTGCCGTAATACACATATGCCAGGTTGGTACCGTTAACTATTGAGGGAAAGATAACTTCATAGGTAGTGGCGGCGTTGTTGCAGGTACCGGTGAGATCGTAAAGAAGAGGTTTGCCGTTGCCGTCGGTGAATCTGGTGTCGTCACAATCGGATTGCATAATGCTGGCGGCGATCAGCTCTGCCGTATCCAGGGTGAAAGTAACCGATCTCTCGGCAGCGATATCAGCGTTGTGGGTAAAGGTAAATTTGAGTCTATATGAATAAGTATCGTCAAACCAGGCGGCCAAGGCGGGGCGGGTGAACCAGACCGCAGTTGCCGCGAACGCGGCGGCTATAACGATTATAAAGGTTATAAGCTTTATAATTTTTGTATGGTTTTTGGTTTTTTTAGTTTTCATTTTTGTATTGTAAACGCTTTTTGAAGAGGTTTTCATTGTTCCTCGGTCCAGCGCAGTTTTTGGTCTAGGAGTGAATTGGTCTGGTTGATGAGGATGATCATGGCGTTGGCGGCTTCTTCGGGGGTCCTCATATAAATTTTATAATCGTTATAATTTTTATTGGTATCGGTAGTCATATTAGTTAACAATCCACCATTGGAATTTGAGATCAGTAGATAACGCTTGGGGGATGCGGACCGTAAGTTGACCGGATTGAGTGGATTGGCCGGAGACAGCAACAGGATCTTCGGGAGTAACGAAAATGGCGGAAGTAGTGGAGGCCAGGGAATTGTCGATACTGAGATCCAAACTTCCAGCTGGAATAATGGCTTTGCCGGCAGAGGCCCCCAAAACTTTGATAGATCCGCTGACGGCTAGGTCGCCTTTGACGGTGATGGTGCCGGTCAGAGAGGAAATGGAGGCTTCCAGGTCGTCAAAAGACAGGAGACCGACCTGCAGTTTGCCGGTAATGGTGAGTGAGGGAACTTGGGTATCAAAAATAGAAGTTAATTTGCCAGACTCGGTAGCGTACACCCATATCTCTCCCCCTGACCCCTCTCCTATTATAGGAGAGGGGAACGAAAGGGGTGAGGTATTTAATTTTAGCTGGGCCAGTTCGGCGGAAATGCTGGCAATGTCAGTCCTCAAATTGGCGATTTCAGGGGCCAGAGTGTCCACGGGATTGTCTTTGACAACTACATTTTGCGCCGTGATAGTACCGGAAACAGTCAGGTTGCCACTTTCATCGAAAGCCAAGAACTGTCCGGGGTCAGACCAAGAGTTGGCAATAAACATCAATATCCGGTCTTTACCGGAGTTGGGCGTCCAACTCTCCAGAGCTTTGCCAATGGTGCGACCAGGACGGGTAGCTTTAGTGGCTTTGCCAGGTTCCTGGCTGGCGGTGAGAGTATCACCAATCTGGATCGGGGCTGACGAAGCGGAGATTTTGACCGGGGTCCGGCCAGCTAGGGCCACGGGGATTTTGCCGGTGGTGGTGTCAAATTCTTCACCGATGGTAAAGGCGGGACTGGTGGAGGTGACGCCGATTACCCGATCAACGTTAGCAGTCGAACCCCGTTCTACCTTCAGCGCTTCACTGGCACCGAGAGCCACTACTTCTGCCGATTCAACGTCGTCGGCTCTTAAGAATTGCTCGGAGTAGTCAGCAGAATCCGAGCTGCCGGTAGAGCCCACGATCTTCCAGCCATCGTAACTTCTGACGATGGTGTAGCTTTCTTTAACCGTGGAGGCGGCGGTTCCGGTTGCTGTAGGCACGGAGCTGACTTGAGTGCCGTTGATCTGCACGGTCACGGTGTGGGTCCTGGACCCAGTACTGATGCCCTTTTCGGCTACCGAGTTGATAAACATCACTGTGCCAAAAGTATCTGGCACGCCGGTGACATTGTAAGTGGTGGTAAAGTCTAAGTCAGTAGTATTGCTATCCGCATGTAGATAGTAGACCATGCCCCGGCCGGTGATAGTGTTAGTCGAGGCCGCGGTTTCATCGTCCCGGCTGGTGATGTTTGTCCCATTGAATGAGCTATCAGTAACTACTTGGCCCGTCCCATAAGTTCTAAGCGTCAAGTTATTGTTTTCAAAACTTTCTCCAGCCTCTATATATAAGGGGGCATTAGATTTGATGTAACTGGCGGTTTGGTTGGTAAAGAGCAAGTCATAGGCAACAGACACGTCGCCGGCGGCGGTGAAACTGTGGGGGAGTGACGAAGTAATGGCCGTTTCGGAGACAGAGAACAGATCACTGCCGGCGTCTCCAACTACAAACAGGTCTCCGGTAGTGGTGCCGTTGGTGCCGATATTGATCTTAAATAGATCCCCGGTGGCGGTGGTGGCGGATCCGGGTGACCAGTCGAAAACAGCCAGACTCCCCGAAGTGAGTGATGTGGCGGTAGTGGCCAAGTTAAAGAGCGTGCCGGTAGTAAGAGAGGAGGAGTTGATGTAGGCGCCGGTGCCGGAGGTTAAAGAGTTGCCTGTAAACACCCAGGCAGAGGAGGTGGTGCCGGTGGTGGCAACAGAGGAAGCAAAAGTCTGGGAGCCAGTGCCGGAGGTGAAGTTGAGGGCAGTGGAGGTGGTGGAGTTGCCGATAGTGGTGCTGTTGGAGTTGGGGCCAATGGCGATATTGCCGGTATTAGCATCCCCGATAGTCAGAGTCTGTTTCTTGGTAGTGGCGATGACCCCGGCGGCGTCTAAAGTCAGATTGCCCGACACAGAAGCGGTGGGCGTGCCGGAGTTGACGTTTAAGAAGGCGAATTTGGCCGAGGCAGAAGCACTATTTCCAATTAGGACATCCAGAGTATCGTTAATGGGGGACAAGGCTCCGTTAGTGATACGCCAGTTGGAGGAGCCGCCGCCGCCGGAGTTTTGATCAGTGCCACAGGAGAATTTGTTGGTGGTTGTGTCCCACAACAGTTTTGAAGTAGCAGCGGTATCACAATCCGTCAAGCCTCCACCGGACAGACCTTCGGAGGCGTCGGAGGAGAGAGTCAGGTGGCCGGAGAGAGTGACGGCGTTGAGATTGGTGGTGGCGGCTCCTCCCAGGTTTAAAGTGGTGACTGTAGAGTTAAATAGATTGACGGTAGTGGCAGTTGAGGTGACGTCGGCTCCATTGACGGCCAAATCACCGGAGACGACGGTATTGGCGTTGTTGATGGTGGTAGTGCCGGTGGCGGCCCCCAGGTTGAGAGCCGTAGCCGCGCCGGCAAAGTTGACGGTGGTAGCGGTGGTGTTGAGCAGGGCGAAAGTGGTGGAGGGAGTGGTCAGGCTGGTGGTTATCGCAGGTGATGTTCCAAAGACTGCTACTCCAGATCCGGTCTCATCACTTAATGAGGTCAGCAGTTGAGATGAAGTAATTGAATCAGTGGCAGTGCCGTAGAGGGTGCCGGAAGTGGGGAGAGTGACGCCGGTGGTACCGGAAACGGTGAGTGTAGTGGCAAAGTTGCCGGAAATGGTCAGAGTGGAAGCGGCGTTGTTGGCAATTCCGGTGCCTCCATACGCCGGACCAATGACCGAGCCGTTCCAGGCGCCGGAAGAGATGGTGGCGCCGTTGATGGTGCCGGCACAAGCCAAGGCTCCGGTGGAATTGGTAATGGTACAGCCGGTGGAAGCAGATCCTCCACCAATGAGAATATCCCCGGTAGCGGTGTTGTTGAGATTGAGGGCGCCAGTGCCTTTGGCGTCTATCGACAAAGCCACGGCGGAGTCGCCGCCGGTCGCGGCCAGAGTGACGCCATTGCCGGCGGCGGCATTGGCCAGAGTGAGTTCGTTGACGGCGGAGGCCACGGAATCAAGGATGAGGAGCTCATTTCCGGAAGAGTCGGCCAGATATCCCAAGTCGGCAAAGCGGGGAGTGGTCAGAGTGGGGGAAGTGGCAAAGACGGCCACTCCGGTGCCGGTCTCATCGCTTAAAGCATTGAGCAGATCAGCTGAAGCTCCAATGGTGGCTAGATTAGAGGAAGCGTCAGTAAACACGACCCGAGAAGCGGTCAACCCTGACAGAGTAGTAGTCCCCGATGAAGAAATACCAGTCAGGCCAGAGACGGTACCTGTTGCAGTAATGTTACCGGAGTTGGCGATGGTGAACTTAGTTACCCCAGCCGCTGAAGCCGTCAGGATATTCTGATCACCGGTTTCATTCAAGATGAGCAGGGCTTTACCAATTTCTGCTCCGGTTACCGTCAGCTTTCCCACCCCGGCCGTCGTTGAGCCAATGGTCACCCGGTCGTCGATCAGGATATCCCCTCCGGCAGGATTGATGGTCAAGTCGGCATCGCTGGTTATGTCATCCCCGTTAACGGCAATATCTCCCGTAAACGTTGTTGTGCCGCTCCCCAAGAAGGAAAATGAGGGATTGGTAGTAGCATTACCAAAGGAGATGTTCTCGCTGGAGTTAGTCGTATTGACATTGATATAGTTATTAGTGCTTTCCTGAATATCCAGAGCATCGGTGTTGTTGTCGACGAGATTTAAAGTGATATCATTTCCGGCAGTGTTGGCAGTCAGGGTAATGGTGGTTCCGGAAAGAGTAATTGCATCTCCGCCGTCTCCAATGTCGGCGATGCCATTGGCGTCTAAAGTGCCGGTAATGGAAAGAGTGTTATTGACCGTAGTCGTGCCGGTTGCAGCTCCCAGAGAAACTGTCGTCGCCGCACCACCTAAGTTAAGCGTGGTTACGGTGGCATTAAGAAGATTGAAAGTGGTGGCTGAAGAGGTTAAATCTCCGCCATTGACGGCAACATCGGCAGTAGCCACAATTGAGCCGTTGACGGTCAGCTCATTAGCGGCCAGGGATAACAGATCGGTGTCGGTGGTTAGGCCGATGGTGGTGCCGTCCAGACGCAGGGAGTCTAAGTCTAAGTAGCCAGTATCAGAAAAAGTGGCAAATGCTACACCCGCATCCGAGACGGTAAAGTCACCGGTTGATGAAAGATTGATGTCTGCGTTGGACGAGCTGGAGACGGTTAAGCTTAGATTTCCAGTCCGACCGAGTGTGGCGACGGTTGTCCCCGAGGCCGAGGCTGTCCAGATAGCCTGATCGCCGGTCTCATTTAGAATCAGGAGGGCCTTGCCAGTAAAGGCCCCGGTAACGTTGACTAAGCCAGTGTCTGCCGCCGATGCGCCGATGCGCAAATTGGCTGATTCGTCAAACCAACTCTGGTCAGTCCCGCTCGAATTTTCCAAAGTGAGCAGATTGGCGGTTTGAGTTGAATTGCCTTGAATTAAAAACTGGATTTCGTCGGTGTCGCCGTCAATCGCCAGTTTGCCCAAGTTGGCTGAGCCGCCGACATTGACATTGTTGGTCGAGGTGTCCAAGAAAACCACTCCGGAGGCTTCACCCCAGGGGCCGGCAGTGCCTCCAGTACAGTTATCCGAATCCAGACAGACCGTGCCGGTAGCATTAGGTAGTGTAATCGTGCGATCCGCCGAGGGGTCGGTCAAAGAAAGGGTGGTTTCAAAGTCGTTGTTGGTGGTTCCCTCGAAGACAATGTTTCCGGTTCTGGTAATGGACAGCACCGGGACACCCGAAGCCGAAGCCTCCAAGACGTTTTGATCCCCGGTTTCATTCAGAACTGCCAAAGCTTTGCCGGTCTTGGCTCCGGAGACGGTGAGCTTACCAATATCATCGGAGGTACTAGTGGAGCCGATGAGAATATTGTAAGCGGCCGAATTTGCGTAGACCGTCGAGCCACTTAAGGTCCAAAGTGATGAACCAGAGCCAGCCGAACAGACAATGATGTTGTTGGAGCCGTCTAGACACAAACCTGAACCGGTGGAGGTGGCTAGGCCATTGAAGATAACAGTGCTATCCGAATCGGTGGTGAAGGTGACATCAAAGGTTCCGGTGGGGGCAAAAGAGATATCACCAGCCGCGGTGACGCCGGTGACGTAGAGGTTGTCCCAGGGTAGGGAGGAAGAACCTAAATCGTTTGTTCCGGTAGTGCCAATGGGAATAAGATCTGAGTCGGCAGCCACCCGACCGGTAAAGGTAATGGCGTCGGTAATAGCATTGCCAATAGTCAAATCATTGGCGATGGTAGTTGTGCCGGTGGTGGCACCAATGCTGAGCGTAGTCGCAGCACCGCCGATGTTTAAGGTAGTTGCCGTGGCGTTGACCAGATTGAAAGTTGTGGCCGTGGTAGTGAGGTCGCCCCCGTTGACGGCCAAGTCTCCTGAGATAACAGTATTGGCGTTATTGATGGTAGTGGTGCCCGTGCTTGCTCCAATGCTGAGCGTCGTGGCCGCACCGCCGAGATTAAGAGTGGTCACGGTTGACTGGAGGAGGTTAAATGATGTAGCCGAGGAGGTGATGTCTCCGCCGTTGACGCCCAAGTCTCCGGTGACCGTGGCCGAGTTGTTGATCGTGGTGGTGCCGGTGGAGGCGCCCAGAGAGATTGTCGTCGCCGCACCTCCGATATTTAGAGTCGTGGCCGTGGCGTTGATCAGGTTAAAGGTGGTGTCGTCGGTCAGTAAATCTCCCTCGTTGATTTGCAGGTCGTCGGCTACCACTAGGGTCGCTCCTCCTAGATCTGAGATTGTGCCTTCGACAGCTAAATTGCCGCTTCTGTCCAGATTGGCCACCGTTGTTCCCGAAGCAGAGGCGGTCCAAATGGCCTGATCGCCGGTTTCATTTAGAACGACCAAGGCCTTGCCAGTTTTGGCTCCTGAAACTGTAAATTTACCCACTCCGTCTCCTGCGGTGATTGAGCCAACCAGGGCGTCGTAAGAAGCCAGATTTGGGTAGATAGTCGATCCGCTTAGAGTCCAAAGGGAAGATCCCGATCCGCTGGAACAGATGATCACATTGTTGGATGCGTCTAAACATAGACCACTTCCACTGGTAGTGGACAAGCCGGAGACGACAAAGGTCGAGTCGGCGTCGGTGGTAAAGGTAATATCGCTGGTCGAGGTAGGGGAGAAGGCGATGGCTCCATTGGCAGTAATCCCGCCAATACCGGTCAGGTCACCCGTGGTAGAAATATCCCAATCTGAGGTGTTGATTGAACCAGTGTCGCCATTGTCTCCCAGAGTGAATGATCCCAAAACAGATAAAGAGTTATTGATTGTAGTAGTTCCGGTTGCGGCGCCGATGGTGATAGTGGTCCCGGCCCCGGCCAGGTTAACCGTGGTGGCAGTGGTATTAAAAAGCGTAGCCGTGGTTTGGGTGGTGGTCAGGTCTCCGCCGTTAATAGCTACGTCGTCTAAGAAGGTGATGTCGCCGGAGATGGAGTCAGCTAGGACTATGTTGCCGGTGGTCGAGCCACCTATAGTCAAAGTTTCATTTTTGGTGGTTTGAATTTGATTGCCGGCATTAAAGGTTAATGTACCGCTGGTGGTAGCATTGCCCGAAGCTCCAAAGATCTGGAATTTGGCACTGGAGGTGGCAGTGCCGCCGACGGCCAAATCATCAGTGATGTTGGTGGGAGCCAGCACTCCCAAGTTTCTTTGCCACCAGCCGACAGTTCCGGATCCGCTGCCGCCGGCCCAGATGGGTACGCCGGAGGAGACGGTCAGGGCTTGACCGTCTGAGCCGATGCCTAGTTTGGACAGGGCGTTGGTACCGGAGGCGTACAGAAGATCGCCGGTGGTCCAGGTAGATTGGCCGGTGCCGCCGTAAATGGCTCCAATAGTATTGCCGTTCCAGGTTTTATTGGTCAGAGTATCGGTGGTGGCCCGGCCGACCAGGGTATCGGTGGAAGTGGGCAGAGTTAAGGTGCCGGTGTTGACGATTTGAGAGATGACCGGAGTGGTTAGAGTGGGTGAGGTGCCAAAAACCGCGACTCCGGTGCCGGTTTCATCGGACAAAGAATTAAGTAGAGCAGCTGAAGCTGCCGTAGAAGAAAGATTAGAAGAAGAATCAGTAAACACTGCTCTGGAGGCTGTCAAGTCAGGAAGATTAATGACACTAGATCCTGAGTCGATAACTATATTTCCAGTGGTTGTACCTCCCAGAGTCAGGGTTTGCAAGGCCGTGCCTTGCAAAGTTGGGGTTCCAAAGAGAGTCAGAGCGCCGGAGATGGAGGCGGCATTATTTATGGTCGTTGTCCCGGTGGCGGCGCCCAGGTTGAGACTGGTAGCGGCACCGGCAAAGTTGACGGTGGTGGCAGTGGTGTTGACCAGAGCGAAGGTGGTGGAGGGAGTGGTAATGCTGGTGGTGATGGTCGGGGAAGTGCCAAAGACGGCCACTCCGGTGCCGGTTTCATCGGACAGAGAGGTTAGCAGTTGAGACGAAGTAATTGAATCAGTGGCAGTGCCGTAGAGGGTGCCGGAAGTGGGGAGAGTGATGCCGGTGGTGCCGGTGAGAGTCAGGGTGGTGGCGTAGTTGCCAGAAAGAGTGAGAGTGGATGCGGCGTTGTTGGCTATTCCGGTGCCGCCATACGCCGGACCGATAACTGAACCATTCCAAGTTCCGGTGTCGATGATTCCCGCATTGGTGAGGCGGAATTTGAGGCTGCCGGCTTGGGATGCGGTAATTAAATCCCGCAGATCATCGGCGTTGATGTTAAGTTTGGCGGCGCCGGAGGCGGCCCCGATGGCTACAATATCCCCGACGGTAGTTAATCTAAGTATTGTTCCATCATCAGTCCAGCCTGAGGTAGTAACGTCTGTGGCAGAGGCAGCGATGGTGATCTTTTTGTCCGAGGTAGAAAGAGTCACATTGCTTCCGGCGGCTAGTTCCAGAGTATCGGCTTTTGATCCGGCTGAAATATTTGTACCGCCCACTTTGACGGTTTTGAAAGTTTGCAGATTGGTACTGATAGTAGGAGTTTGTCCGGCAGAAATATCAATTCCGTCTCCGGCTTTGAGGCCGTAGAGAATGTTGGGAGCCTTGATATCCCGGGCGAATTCGGCCGGGATATTGACTTTGAAAAGCAAGTCTTCAAAGCGGGTTTGGGAAGCCAGGACAGTGCCGCGGATGGAATCGGATAGAGCGATGGAAGCTGATGAGGGACGTTGGAAGAACGACCATAACTCACCCCCTACCCCCTCTCTTAATTTAAGAGGGGGATTAAAGGGGGTGATATTGGAGAGAAGGTCGGATTTAGCCGCAACAAAGCCGGCCGCGGAAATTATCAGGGCGGCGGCGGTGCCCAGTAAAACGCGTTTTTGAGGGAGAGTGAGATGAGGTTTGGGCCGGGGCACCGGAGGTGTGGCCGGGGATTGGATCCGGGGCAGGTTTATCAGGTTTCGGATGCGCTGAATATCCTCTTCGGAGTATCTCCTTTGGCCGCCGATGGTCCGGTTTGAAGTGATTTTGCCTTGGCGTTCCCAGAGACGGAGAGTGACGGCGGCGACTCCTAGAATTTGGGCAGCTTGGGCAACAGTGTACATTTTAAGGCTGTTTTATCAAGTTTTATCAGCTTAATTATTTATGACGTATATTAATATAAGTGTCAATAGTCATTTAGCCGAAAATTGAGTACTTTTTGTTTGTGTTACAATAAAAGCATGCTGATTAGGAAGAAATTGGAACAAATATTGGGTTCGAAGCTGGAACATCCGGTGCGGGAGGAGTGGGGAGACTATTCTGTATTTGCGGAGTCGCCAGAGGAAGCAGAAAAGCTAATTAAACAGATTAAGCAAAGTGAGCTAAATAAACTAATTGAGCAGATTGAGGTTGTAGGGAAGGGTTTTATCAATATCAGGCTGAAAGTTGAATATCTTATCAGTCAAATGTTTCCGGTGCTAAATAAAAAAACAGGCAGGGTGATGGTGGAATATTCCAGCCCGAATATCGCCAAGACTTTTGGGATTGGCCATTTACGCTCGACAATTATCGGCCAGGCCCTGTATAACATCTATAAAAGCTTGGGATATGAAGTGATCGGGGACAATCACTTGGGGGACTGGGGCACTCAATTTGGCAAATTATTATATATGCTGGATCGGGAGAAGCTAAACGCACAAGGTGCAACCTTGTGCGTTGAGGATTTGGAAAAGCTGTACGTACGCTATCACAAGATATCAGAAGATGACAAGCAGGCACGGAAATGGTTTAAGAGGCTGGAAGACGGCGATAAATTGGCGCGGAAATTATGGGAGAAATGCGTTCAAATATCCGTGCGGGAATTCGCGAGGATATATAAATTATTGGAGGTAAAGATTGATAACGCGTACGGGGAATCGTTTTACGAGAGCCTGATGCAGGAGGTGGTGGCCGATGCCAAAACTATCGCCAGAAAAAGCCAGGGGGCATTGGTGATTGATATTCCCGGCCACCCGCCTCTGATGCTTTTAAAGTCCGACGGGGGGACTACTTACGCCACGCGGGATCTGGCGACTCTGAAATTTCGCAAAGATAAATGGGATCCGGACTTGATTATATACGAAGTGGGGGCGGAGCAGACACTACATTTCCAGCAAGTTTTTGCCGCCGCCCGGATGTTAGGCTATGTTAGAGAAGGGTGTAGTTTGATACATACGAAACACGGATTATATCTTGCGGAAAACGGAAAAAAGTTTAGAACCAGGACGGGGAGCACGGTGAATTTGGAAGAAGTGCTGCGGGAAGCTATAACCAGAGCCCGGAATAATCCGGCGGTGGGGATTGGGGCCATTAAGTATTTTGACCTGTCGCATAATGTTCAGAGTGACATTGTCTTTGACTGGGAGAAAGTTATGGTTTTGCAGGGCAATTCCGGGCCATACCTTCAATATACGTATGCGCGAGCGCAAAGTGTACTGGTTAGGGCTAAGGGCCAAGGGCTAAGGGCTAAGAACCTAGCACCTAGCACTAAGCACTTAGCACTAAACGAGGAGGAACTCGCCGTTCTGCGTTGGATTTACCGCTGGCCGGAGGTGGTAGAGGAGGCGGGTGAGAAACTGGCGCCGAATTTGATTTGCAATTTTATCTATGAACTGGCCCAGAGGTTTAATACGTTTTACAATAAACATAGAATATTAAATATCACCCCCTTTGATCCCCCTCTTAAATTAAGAGGGGGAAACCCTGCCTTGCCGGCAGGCAGGCCGAAGGGAGAGGGTGATATAGGGAGTCGGGACTTTCGGCTGGCTTTGACGGAGGCCGTGGGGCAAGTCTTAAAAATGGGGCTGGAGATGCTGGGAATTAAGGCTTTGGAACATATGTGAGAAGAGAAAGTGGATTCTTACAAATTTACACGACCGTCAAAATTTGTAAGGGGTCACAAGTTGACAAGTTGGCGGGCAAGCGGGCGGAGATGATGTAGAATAAAGTTATGTTTCTCCTGCTCGTTCTTTTCTTGATAGCAGCCGCTCCTGTGAGAGCTCAATCGGTCGGGCAGGGAGTGGCGGTGGCTATTTCGGTAACAGGGGAGGTGGTAGATGGGGATGTGGTGTGTAGCTATGTGGGTGAGATTAAACGCTGCAATACAGCCTATGACGGAAATATTTACGGGGTGTATGTAGCGGAGCCGGCCTTGGCATTGGAGAACTTGAGCCTGACGAATGCCAAAACCATAGCTACTTCCGGCAAGGCTTATGTGCGGGTGAACGAGGCCGGCGGGCAGATTAAAAAAGGGGATTATGTCACCAGTTCGGCCATTCCCGGAGTGGGACAGAAGGCGGCGAAATCCGGATATGTGATAGGTACGGCTTTGGAAGACGCCGACGCGGGGGCAGACAGCAAAATTATGGTGGCGATTGGGGCTAAGCAGGCGTTTGTGACATTGCAAAACAAAGGGGGAAATTTATTGGAGACGATTAAGGACGCGATTTTGGCGCCGACCTTAACGCCGCTGGCCTCCCTGCGCTATGTGCTGGCGGCCACAATCGCCTCAGCGGCCTTTATTTTGGGCTTTTGGTATTTCGGCCGGGTGGCCAAGAGCGGGGTGGAGGCGGTGGGCCGAAATCCGCTGGCGGGACGGCTGATCCAATTCAACGTGATTTTGAATTTGCTCTTGACAGTCTTGATTATGGGATCGGGGCTATTAATTGCATATTTAATACTGGTATTATGAAATATCACTCTGTTTATACCTCTCCTCTAACCCCTCTCCTATAATAGGAGAGGGGAACAAAAGGGGTGAGGTATTTGCCTATGGACTATCAATTAATTTCACTGGTTGCCACCGGAATCGCCATAGTTGGTGTGGGGCTTGGGTATTTGGATTTGGGGAGCAGGAAGAAAAAAGAACAACAGGAAGCTGGAAAGATGGTGGATGAGGCCCAAGACAAGGCGGCCAAGATTTTGCGCCAAGCCCAGGACAAAGCTGTGCAGATTTTAGAGAAAGCGCGCTTAGATACGGAAAATAGAAATGAGAAATTAGAAATTAGGTTGGATAGGGTGGAGGAAAAGGAGATGCGGGAGTTTAAAAAAACGCTGGGGCAGACTACGGCCGGGGTGATGAGGCAAAAAGTGGATGAAGAAATAATGGCTGCCCAAGCCCAAATTGAAGGATACAAAGTTAAAAAGATGCAGGAAGTGGACGCCCAGGCGCAGGAGATGGTCAGGCAGGTGACCCGGGCGGTGTTGGGAAAAGCGTTGGATACGTCTAAACATACTGCCTTGATCACGGCGGCTTTGGAGGAAGCTAAGACTGCCCATGTACTCTGATGTTTATGAGTTGGTGCTGACAACCGGCGATAGAGAGTTGCTCATGGGGGAGATTGATATATTAGTTAATAATTTGTATAAGACGGAGGCGTTGGCATCGGAGGTGAGGAGCGAGGCAGCGAATGTGTTGGGTGGGTATAAAGACCAGTTGTGGGTAGTGCGGGAAGTAGTGAAAAAGATGCGGGAGATAAAATTGGAGGTGGCCAGAGAATTGCCACAAAAAGCAGTAGAAGAGATATCCCGCTGGGTGCGTAAGTACTTGGGGGAGGATGTGGTGATGGAATTTAAGTTGAAACCGGAACTGATTGGGGGGGCCACGGTGTATTGGGAAGGCAGATATGGGGATTTTAGTTTGAAAAAGAAGCTGGAAAGTTATTTTTCTGTGGGGTGATATTTATTATGAATGATTTTAATAAATATTTAAATGAGACAGGGGAAACAGGATTCGTGGAAGAGATGACCCAGTCGATTGCCCAGGTGTCGGGGCTGCCGGGGGCGAAATTATCAGAGCTGGTGGTGTTTGAGGAAGGAGAAATGGGGCAGGTGATGGGCTTGGGGCAGGACCGGGTAGAAGTATTAGTGCTGGTCCGGTCCGGAGTCAAGGTGGGAGCCCGGGTGGTAAGAACGGGGGGGCCGTTAAGAATAGCCGTGGGTGAGGCAATGTTGGGGAAAATAGTGGATGGGTTGGGGCGGGGCGCGGAGGGAGAAGAGACGCGGATGGTGGATGTGACGCCGTCCGGCATTTCGGCCAGGAAGAAAATCAGCCGGCCGCTGGAAACCGGAATTGCTTTGGTGGACCTGCTTGTCCCTCTGGGACGGGGGCAAAGAGAACTGGTGATGGGAGACCGCAAGATCGGCAAAACCAATTTTGTCCTGCAGGCGATTTTGGCCCAGTCGCGTTTGGGGACGGTGTGCGTGTACGCGGCTATCGGCAAGAAAAACACGGAGATTATGCAGGCGGAAAGTTTTTTTAATAAAACCGGGGCTATTAAAAATCTAGTGATTGTGGCTTCCAGTTCGCATGATACGGTGGGAGAAATTTGGCTGACGCCGTATACGGCCATGACCGTGGCCGAGTATTTTAGAGATCAGGGGCGGGACGTGCTTTTAGTGTTGGATGATATGACGGCCCACGCTAAGTTTTACCGGGAGTTGTCTCTGACGGCGCGGAGATTTCCGGGGCGGGAGTCGTATCCGGGGGACATTTTCTATGTGCATTCGAAATTACTGGAAAGAGCCGGATGTTTTTTGGTTCCAAATACCTCACCCTCCGTTGCCACGGGCCCCTCTCCTGTTACAGGAGAGGGGAACGCAAGGGGAGAGGTATCTCAAGTTGGTGAAGCGGCCATAACTTGTTTGCCGGTGGTGGATACAGTGCAGGGGGATATGACGGGATATATCCAGACCAATTTAATGTCTATGACCGACGGGCACATCTTTTTTGACTCTGACCTGTATTTCGCGGGCCGGCGGCCGGCTATTAATCCGTTCGTGTCCGTAACCAGGGTGGGATACCAGACCCAGTCCCATATCCGGCGGGCATTGGGGCGGGAGATAGTGAAACGATTAAATGATTACGAGAAAACCCAGAGCTTTGTGCGCTTTGGAGCGGAGTTGGGGGACGCGGCCAGGCAAGTGTTAACTATAGGGGAACACTTCTTAAAGTTGTTTAACCAGCCAATGCAGGTTACCATGGCTCAAGACGTGCAAACAGTGGCGGCGGCCATGGTGCTGGCTGGCCTGTGGGATGGTTCGGAGGCGGAGGTTTTGCAAGAGAGATATGACAAAGACGAAGTGCTGCGCCGGGAGATGAAAGAGGCGGTAGATAAGGCGGCGACGACAGAACAATTAATAGCGGCGGGACGGGAGAAACAATGGTTAACGAAAAGCTAGGTCTGATAGAGATAAAAAGCCTGGTGGAGGCGTATGAGGAAATTGCGGCGGGAAAGATGCAAGATGTGCGGACGGCCGTTTTGACGGCCCGGGAGTTTTTGCAGGGTTTGGCGGAAGTGTTTGGGGAAGTGAAGTTTAATTATAAAACCTCCCGGATAGTTAAAAAAGGCCAGACTGTGGCGGTATGGATTTCGGCCAACGCCGGACTATATGGGGACGTCGTGGGCAAGAGCTTTGAATTATTTGCGGATTACTTGGCTAAAAACCGGGCCGAGGTGGTAGTGGTGGGCAGGTTGGGGACCAAAATGATGGCGGACCGCTTACCAAAGGTACTGTACAACTATTATGATTTGGAAGATGACCGGGTGGAGGCGGAGGATTTGGTTTTGATTATGAGATACCTGCTGCAATATCAAAAAATAGTAGTGTTTTATGGGCAGTTTAAGAGCCTGGTGAATCAGGTGCCGGTGGCGACATCTGTATCGGGAGATGAGATATATCAGCCCTCCTCCGCCGAGGCTTCGGAAGGGCAAGCAAGGCACCAGTATTTGTTTGAGCCGAAAATTGCGGATGTATTGGAATTTTTTGAAGGACAGATGCTGACCACCATGTTTGAGCAGACGGTACACGAGTCACAGCTGGCTAAATTTGCTTCCCGGCTGATGTCTCTGGACACGGCGGTGGACAATATTAACAAAAAAGTGGGACAATTGAACCAAGCGGGGGTGCGCCTGAAACACCGGCTGGACGGGCGGAAGCAGTTATCTAGGATTGCGGGGATGTCGTTATGGAGTTAATTTTATACCTCTCCCCTTGCGTTCCCCTCTCCTATGATAGGAGAGGGGTTAGGGGTGAGGTATTTTAAAATGCCATGATTAAAAATCGGGGAAAGATTGTTTCGGTCCGGGGCCAGGTGGCTGAAGTAGAGTTCGGCCGGACTAAACCGGCGATGCGGGAGATATTGACAGCCGACGGAGCCGTTTTGCAGGTGTATTCGTCTTCGGGGACGGGGAGGTTTTATTGTTACGTGCTGACGGGAGGCGAAAAATTAACCCGGGGGGCGGTGGTTATAGCTACGGGCGAAGTATTGCAGATTCCGGTCGGGGAGGCGGTGTTGGGGCGGGTAATAGATATTTTCGGCCAAGCCGTGGATGGGCTGGCCCAGATAAAAGCGGACAAAAAATCGCCGATTTTCCGGGACGCAGCATCCTATTCAGAGCTGGTAGCGGAGGCGACGGTGTGGGAAACGGGAATTAAAGCCATCGATTTGTTTTCCCCGCTGGTGCGGGGAGGCAAGATGGGGCTGTTTGGGGGGGCGGGAGTGGGCAAGACCTTGCTCTTAACCGAAATCCTGCACAACGTGGTGACCCTGGGCAAGAAAGATAATAAGGTATCGGTGTTCGCGGGGGTGGGGGAGCGGACCAGGGAAGGCCAGGAATTGCATGAAGAACTGAAGGTGAGAGGCATTTTGCCGGCCGTGTCATTAGTCTTTGGCCCGATGGGAGAGAATGCGGCGGTCAGGTATTTGACGGGGCTGGCGGGAGTGACCATAGCGGAGCATTTCCGGGATGAGTCAAAAAAAGATGTGCTGTTTTTTATAGATAACGTGTTTAGGTTTGCCCAGGCCGGAAATGAATTAGCCATGCTGATGAACACCATTCCTTCGGAAGATGGATACCAAGCTACTCTGGCCTCGGAAATGGCGGCTTTTCATGAACGGCTAGTGTCCACTAAAAACGCGGGGGTTTCGGCTATTGAGGCCATTTATATTCCTTCGGATGATTTTCTGGACCATGGGATTCAGTCGATATTTCCGTATTTAGATTCAATAGTGACTCTATCGCGGGCGGTGTATCAGGAGGGGCGGCTGCCGGCTATAGATATTCTGGCTTCGGGATCGACAATTATTGATGAGTCGACGGTGGGGCAGGTGCATTACGAAACGGTGATTGCCGCCCAATCTATGCTGAAGAAAGCGGAGAGTTTGGAACGGATGGTGAGTTTGGTGGGAGAAGCGGAATTGTCTCCGGAAAATCAGCTGCTGTATAGGCGGGTGAAAAAGCTGAAAAATTTTATGACCCAGAGCTTTTTTGTGGCGGAAGAGCAGACGGGGCGGGCCGGCAAATACGTGCCGGTGGCCACCACCGTGCAGGATACCCACGATATTTTGACGGGCAAATATGATCAGGTGGGGGAGGAGAAATTTTTGTATATTGGCAGCGCAAAAGAAATTGTCTAATGAGCTTTAAAATACCTCACCCTCCGCTGCGGCGGATCCCCCTCTCCTGAATTCAGGAGAGGGCAGGGGTGAGGTTTTAAATATGCCGGATTTACTCACAGTCATAATCAGAGACCGCAAGGGCGTAGTCTGGGAAGGGGAGGCGGCAGCCGTAACGGGGCGGAATGTAAAGGGCCCTTTTGACATCCTGCCGGAACATGCCAATTTCATCTCTATTATTTCTAAGAAGCTGATAATTAAAACTCCGGACAAGAAGAGCCGGGAGTTCAATGTGGAGTCGGGAATTTTGCAAGTGCGGGAGAACAAAGTAATGATATACTTGGGTGTCAAGTGATGGCTAATTTTGAATTTTATAGGCTGAAAAACGGAGTGAGAGTGGTGCTGGTGCCGATGAGTGGGGTGCAGTCGGTGGCGGTGGGGGTATATATAGGAACAGGGAGCAGGTACGAAGATACAAAGAATAATGGGATTTCGCATTTTTTGGAGCATATGGTGTTTAAGGGGACTAAGAAATTTCCGACCCATAAAGATACCAGCTATCTGGAGGGGCTGGGGGCGATCCAGAACGCCTGGACGGATGTGGACGCTACGGCTTATTGGTGCAAACTGCCCAGCAACAGGTGGCGGCAGGGGCTGGAGATGGTCAAAGAGCTGGCCTTGTATCCCACTATCCCGAACAAGGATTTGCAAATAGAAAGAGGGGTGATTCTGGAAGAAATCCAACGCCGGAATGACCGGCCGGATGAATTGGCGGGGGAAGCTTTGCAAAAGCTAATGTTTCCTGATAATGCTTTGGGGTGGATGACTCTGGGCCAACCGGAGGTCATAAAAAGCCTATCCAGAGCTGATTTCTTGCGCTATCATCAGTCACAGTATAAGAGTGATAACATAGTCGTGGCCGTGGCCGGAGAAATTAGAAATTGGAAATTAGAAATTAGAGATTTGATTGAAGATTGGTTTGGGGGGTTGGCGAAAGAGAAAGCCGGGTTGTGCCAGCCTTTTATTGACAAGCAAAATGCGGCCGCATTTAAAGTGCAAAATAAAAAGCTGGCCAACCAAGCTCATGTGGAACTGGGAGTTAGGGGGGTGAACGTGACGGACCCCCGCAGGTTTGCTTTAACTTTATTGACGTCTTACTTGGGCCAGGGGCTGTCTTCGAGATTATTTATGGAACTGCGGGAGAAGCGGGGGTTGTGCTACGCGGTGCATGCGTCTGAATCCAGATGGCAGGACACGGGGGAGTGGGATGTGTACGCCGGGGTGAATATCGATAAGTTGGAGGGAGCAGTTGAGGGCATACTAAATGAATTAAGAAGAATTAAGCAGATTAAGCTAAATAAGAAAGAGCTGGAGGCTGTTAAGGAAAAGGTGCGGGGGCCGATTTTGTATTCCATGGAGAACCCGGTCAGGCAAATGAACTGGTATGCCAGGCAAGCCCTGGACCGGCCGGAAGAGGTGATGGATTATGATACTGTAATAGATAGATTAATGGGAGTAACGGCGGAAGAGGTGAGGCAAGTGGCGCAAGATTTGTTCAGGACCGAAAAGTTAAATCTGGCGGTGGTGGGACCGGTGGAGAAAAAGAAGGAAGAAAAGCTGCTGCGGCTTTTGCGGGTATAGCTTTTCTTACAAATTTCAACGGCCGTGTTTATTTGTAAGAAATTGGGGTTTTCAAGATGATAGTTATTTAGTAGAATAAAATCATGAATTTTGAGCAAAAGACAGTGGTTCTCATTAAGCCGGATGGGGTGAAACGTGGACTAGTAGGAGATATTGTGAGTCGGTTTGAGAGGGTGGGTCTAAAAATTATGGCCATGAAGATGATCTGGGTGGACGCAGAACATGTGGGAAAACATTACAAAGATGAAGAAGAGTATCACAAGTCTGTGGGGGTGAAGACTTTGGAAAATTACCAGAAGTATGGATTAGATGCTGGGGAAACTTTGGGAACTAAGGATCCGGTGAAGATTGGGAAACTGGTGCGGAAGTGGAATATGGAGTTTTTGTCTTCTGGTCCGGTAGTGGCAATGTTGATGTCAGGAGAAAATGCGGTGGAGATTGTACGAAAAATGATCGGGCACACTTTTCCGCAGGTAGCGGCTTCGGGAACAATAAGAGGGGATTATTCATTTGAATCTGCCATGGGATCAAATTTGGCCAAAAGGTCAACGAAAAATTTAATACACGCGTCAGGATCTGCTGAAGAAGCAGTGTTTGAAAGGAAGTTGTGGTTTAAAGAGAAAGAGATATATGACTATAAAAGAATCGGAGAGGACCTGTAATATAAATCCTAAATCCTAAATTCTAAATTCCGAGTATTGAGCACAATTTGTTTTTTGGCTATTGACAAGAGAATGGAGAAGCGTCTTTAATGGAGTATGACGCTTCGAAAAACTTCAAAAAGAAAATTAAAAATTACGTTTAAGCCTGTAGTAAAAAATGAGAAATTTGACTTCTGGGGAGTGTTTAAGAGCTTTGTGCTGGTGGGGGGAGATTTGGTTTAGTCGGGGATGGCGGATTCGAACCGCCGGCCTCGTCGTCCCGAACGACGCGCGCTACCAGCTGCGCTAATCCCCGGTGTCCCCAGGAGGAATTGAACCTCCATCGGAGGTTTAGGAAACCTCTGCTCTGTCCGTTGAGCTATGGGGACTCGTGGTAATTATACGTCATATATGTCATATTGGACTTATATGACATATATGGTTCTCCCACCGCATGGCGGTTACCGGAAGCTTTTGTCATACCAGCTGGCGACGATAGCCTTTGATTTCGGGCTAGAGTTTGCCAATAAATATATTGGGACTAGGTCTCGAACCCACGATCAAATTGTGCAGGCTTTGCGGTCCGGGAAGCAAAATATTGTGGAAGCCAGCATGGCTTCAGGAACTTCCAAAAAGACCGAGTTAAAACTATTGGGGGTGGCTCGGGCTAGCTTGGAAGAAGCGTTAGCAGATGCGGAGGATTTTCTGCGGCAACACGGCTTGGTCTTGTGGCCAAAAGAGGATCCCAGGATTCTGGAGATTCGGAAACTCGGTTATAAGTCCGATAAGTCCTATAAGACTTATATGACATATATGGACAATTCGGAATCAGCTGCGAATTGTCTGTTGTGTGTCATTCATCAGACAAATTTCTTGCTGGATCGGCAGATTCAGGCGGTGGAGAAAGAGTTTTTAGAGAGCGGCGGGTTGAGCGAGCGATTGTATAAAGCCCGGCAAAATGTGCGTTAGCGCAGGCTGACGGCGTAGAGGTTGGGGACGGAGGTTTTGGAATTGGGAGAGAGATTGGCCAGAATCAGAAGCTGTTTGCCGGAGGGGTAGGGGAAAGCGAAGGAGTTTTCCATGGGGCCGGCGTAGACGACGGTAGGATTTTGTCCGTCGTACTCTAAAATAGTGACCTTGCCCTTTTCAGCGTAAACGAGATGGTTAGAGTCCGGAAACCATTGGATATTGGATATTGGATATTGGATATTGAAGTTGCGGTCCTCTTCCAGATCATAAACGTAAATTTGTCCCTCGGCTAACGCCCGGGATTGGGGTTGGGTGGAGGAGCCGGGGAGAGGCTTGATAAGATTGTCGGGGATAGTGGCGGAAGCGGTAGCGGTGTACAGGAGCTTATTTTCTTTGGGCGACCAAATCAAGGAGGCAGCCGCCGTGGCCAGAATGTCTTGCATGGTTTGGGACAGGGTGGGCAGGGGATCAACTTTGGCAGGGATTTTCCAGGCGGAAGAAGTGGAGGGAATTTCCTTAATGTCACGATTGATCAGACCCAGGGGAGACTCGGAAAGATCCAGTAAATAGGATTTAGTTTTATTAGTAAAGACCAATTTAGTGCCGTCGGGGGAAAGAGTGGGATTCTGGGCGCCGGAAGCAGTAATGGCTTTGAAAGAAGGAACGGAAGGGAAGAGGGTGGCGGCGGCCCGGGTGACGATTTCAGCTTCGACTTTGAGGGTTTTGGCCCAGGGAGAGAAACCTTCTTTCTTGATTTCTACCTTGTAGGTGCCGGGAGCCAGATTGAGGGTGGTGTTAGTGGCGGAGGAGAGCTGGCCGTTAAGGTAGATTTGGGCCCCATCAGGCAGGGAAGTGGCCACCAATAGGCCGGTAGGAGATAGTTGTTTACGTTGCCAATTGAGACGGTAACCGCGGGCGAAAAGAATAACAAAATATGTACAAAGTGGTACTAGAATAAGACTTGTCAGTAAGAGTAGAATTCGGGTGCGCTGCATTAGCGCAAATTATATATGTTTGCCCGGCGGATTGCCATTGATCTGGGAACTGCTAACACGGTGGTGTGGGTAGCGGGGAAGGGAATTGTCATGAATGAGCCGACGGTAGTGGCCATGGGGGCGGAAGACGGACGAGTGGTGGCAGTTGGATTGGAAGCCAAGGAAATGCTGGGGCGGACGCCGGGAAACATTGTGGCCTCCAGACCTATGCGGGACGGAGTAATCGCGGATTACGCGGTGACGGAAGCGATGTTGAGATATTTCATTCAGAAAGTGTGCGGGCGGGTATTTCTATTTAAGCCGGAGGTGATGATTTGTGTGCCGGCAGGAGTGACCCAGGTGGAGCGGCGGGCGGTCCTGGACGCCACTTTGTCCGCGGGAGCCAAGGTGGCCTACCTGATTGATGAACCGCTGGCGGCGGCTATCGGGGCTAAGATTCCCATAGCGGCGGCATCGGGAAATATGATTATGGACATCGGGGGGGGATCGGCGGAGGCGGCGGTGATATCTCTGGGCGGGGTGGTGGTGCATAAAAGCGTCAGAGTAGCCGGGAATAAAATAGATGAAGCGATAGCCACTTACTTGCGGCGTAAATATAACCTGCTGGTGGGAGAAACGACGGCAGAGGGCGTAAAGCTCAAGATTGGGTCGGCAATCGTCTTGGAGAAATTAGAAGAAATGGAGGTCAAAGGACGAGACAATGTGACAGGTTTACCAAGGGCGGTGACGATTACTTCGACGGAAATCACCGAGGCTATCCGGCCCACCCTCCTGGCTATTATCGGGGCGGCCAAGGGGGTGCTGGAAGAGACGCCGCCGGAGCTGGCCAGCGACATTATCGATAAGGGGATCGTGATGAGCGGAGGTACCAGTAATCTGCGCCATTTGGACCGGTTGATGACGGAGCTGACGGGAGTGCCGTGCCATGTGACGGAAGACGCCCTGCTGTGCGTGGTGCGAGGGACGGGAGTGGCCTTGGAAAACATTGATTTGTACAAAAGATCTATAGTAAAAAGATGAGAATTGGCATTGACGCTTCCAGAGCATTTGTAGAAAATCCGACAGGGACGGAGCGGTATAGCTATGAGGTGATTACCAGGATTTTGCAGCTGCCGGAAGCGAGGAAGCATGAATGGATTTTGTATACACGTAACTCACCTCCCGCTGCGGCGGACCCCTCTCTTAAATTCTCGCAAGCTCGTGGCTTCGCCGTAAGAGAGGGGAGAGGGGTGAGTTATAAAATGCGGCAGATTTCTTTGCCGTATCTCTGGACCCAAATAGGTTTGGCTTGGAGAACATGGACTGATAATTTGGATTGCCTGTGGGTGCCCGCCCATACTCTGCCGATTTTACGAAAGCCGGGAATCAGGACTGTGGTAACCATCCACGGGATTGAATATGAGTGGCTGCCGGCTTATGAGAATTGGCTGCAGAGATGGTATTTGCCCCTAAGTACTCAGTATGCAGTGAGAAGCGCTACAAAAATTATTGCCGTGAGCGAGTTTACTAAAAAGCAACTAATAGAAAGGTTAGGGGCAGACCGGAATAAGATAAATGTAGTTCATGAGGGCGTTACCAATACCTCTCCCTCTAATCCCTCTCCTATAATAGGAGAGGGACGAAAGGGTGAGGTATTAACTAAGTGGGGATTGAAATCCAAACAATATTTATTGTTCGTGGGGACGGTGCAGCCCAGAAAAAACTTGGAGAGGTTAATCCAGGCCTACTCAGCACTTAGCACTAAGCACTTAGCACTTAGGCTGGTGATTGCCGGGAAATTGGGATGGATGTACGATGATGTGGTAGAGATGGCCAAGAAGCATGGGGTAATCACTACTGGATATACTAGTGAAGCGGAGAGATATAGTCTGTTGGGGAATGCTCTGGTCTATGTCCAGCCCAGTATCAGCGAAGGGTTTGGTCTGCCGGTACTGGAAGCCATGGCAGCTGGGGTGCCGGTGGTGTCGAGTAATGGTGGGGCTTTGGCTGAAGTGGTAGGGGATGCGGGAGTTTTATTCGACCCATATGACCTATCTGACATATTTGACAAATTGTCCCTAATCGTAAATAGTTCTAAGTTACGAAAGGAACTTATAACTAAGGGTCACCAAAGAACAAAGGATTTTAGCTGGCAAATGGCGGCCGAGAGAACCTATAATACTCTAATATCTAAGTACTAATTTCTAATTTCTAATGACCTGGAGTAACTCACCTCCTCCTGCGGGTTTTCCCCTCTCTTAAATTCTCGCAAACTCGTGGCTGCGCTGTAAGAGAGGGGAGACGGGTGAGTTACGCAAAGGGTGAGGTATAATAGTGATAGGCGAGGCTAAAATGAATGACACACAGGTAAAACAGAGCCATAATAAGGTCAAAGTTCTGGGGGTGGGGGTGGCTAGCACTGAGCTTGTCGAAGTGCTAACAAAAGTTGATGAATTTGTGAGAAAAAACCATAAATTGAAGCTAATTGTGACGGTCAATCCGGAATTTGTGATGCTGGCGCAAGAAGATGAGGAGTTTAAAAAGATATTAAACGGCGCGGATTTGGCCATTGCCGATGGAGTGGGCTTAAAATTGGCGGGAGTAAGAAACATTGTGCCGGGGCGAAGGATAGTGGAAGCCTTGTTACAGAAAGGATATAAAGTGTTCTACTTAGGCAGCCGTGTCGCTTCCGAAATGGCCAAAAAGTATGGTGGTGCATATGACGATGGGGAAAAGAGTATAAGAGCAGGAGAGCGGGAGAGTAAAAGAATAGTTGCCAAAATAAATAAATACAAACCGGATATTTTATTAGTGGCGTATGGGGCGCCGTGGCAGGAGAAGTGGCTGTGGGCAAATCGTAGCAAGATCAAAGCTAAAGTGGGAATGGGAGTAGGGGGGGCGTTCGATTATTTGACCGGCCGGGTCAAGTTACCGCCGGAATGGATCAATAAAATCGGCTTGGAGTGGTTGTGGAGACTGGTTCACGAGCGGTGGAGATGGAGGAGGCAACTAAGATTACTTCGGTTTGTCTGGCTGTTGGGGAAGAATTTCATCTTTACCAAGTGAATCTTTGAGAGCGGCGGCAGCTAGGTCGGCGTGTTCTGGATGCTCCTCCACCAAGTCGGCAGCCAGCCCAATTAGAGTTCTACCCTGCTTTCTAGCAGTAGAAGGTGGCAATTTCTGGACTTGCTCTGCAGCGGTGACAATTTGTTCTATTGGAGATGGACCGGTCATTTTATTTTAATAAACTTGCGGGAGCCGACGCTAACGATAGAGTTACTAGTCGATAGTTCATAGTTCATAGTGGATACGGCCTTATTATCTACCCTGACGCCTTTTTGGTCAATGAGGCGCTTGGCTTCGGATTTGGAAGAGGCGAGGCCGGATTCGACGAGGACGTCGACGATATTTTTGGATTTGACGCTGATTTCGGGGACTTCGGTCGGTAATTCCCCGGCTTGGACGGTGGATTCGAAGTGGGCTTGGGCCGCGTCGGCGGCAGGCTGGCTGTGTAATTCAAGAACGATTTGATGGGCCAGCTGTTTTTTAGCCTGCATGGGACTTGAATTAGAAATTAGAGATTGGAAATTAGAAATTGGAAGTTTAGTCGCCAACAAAAAGTATTCGGGAATAAGTTCGTCTTTAATGGACATCACTTTGCCGTACATATCGTTGGGGGAGTCGTCCAGCCAGATAGCGTCGCCCCAACTCTTGCTCATCTTGCGGCCGTCGGTGCCGGTTAAAAACCCGTTTGTTATGACAAAAGACTCTTTGTTTTTGACATCTTTTAGGAGCGTGCGGCCGGCTTGCATGTTGAATGTTTGATCTGTGCCCCCGACTTGGACATCGGTATCCAAATTTAGGGAATCGTATCCTTGAAGCAGGGGATATAAAACTTCAGGCAGTTTGACTGATCCGCCGGACTCAAGGCGTTTTTTAATGAGTTCGCGAGAGATAAAATCGTTGAGGGAAAAGTGATAAGCCAGGTCGATAAAATTGGTGGCGCCTAATTTCTTTAGCCATTCACTGTTGTAACGGACGGTAACGCGGGAAAAATCGAGAATTTTTTCGGCTTGCTGTTTGTAGGTTTTGAAGTTTTCTTCTATTTGCAGCTTCGAAAGGCGTGGCCTTTCAGAGGTTTTGTCCGAAGTGTCGCCGACCAGGGCCGTAAAGTCGCCGATCAAAAAGGTGACATGGTGGCCCAGCTCCACAAATTGTTGAAGTTTGCGCAGGGGCACGGCGTGGCCGAGGTGAATGTGAGTGGCTGTGGGGTCGATGCCCAAATACACGTTGAGTTTTTTGCCGGAGCGCAAAACTTTGGCCAGCTCGGCCTTGCCGGGGATAATATTAGCCACCCCGCGGGTGAGGAGTTCGTCAATCTTGTCCATTTGCTAGAATTGTAGCACGAGAGGAGCATATCAAGTAAATAAATTTATTTTTTTAACGGTCGTGTAATTTTGATAAATAATTCAGACTCGTAGTTATTTAGAAGAAATGTTATTCTTGAACTATGGCTTACGAAAAAAGGCAACTTCCCAAAAAATCCGATAATTTATCGGATTGGTATAACGCGGTAGTGCTGCTGGCTGAATTGGCAGATTATGGGCCGGCTAAGGGAACGATGATTTTTAGGCCGGCGGGTTATCGCATTTGGGAGCTGATCCAGGAAGCGATGGATAAGGAAATTAAAAAAAGCGGAGTGGAGAACGCCTATTTTCCCTTGTTTATTCCAGAGTCGTTGATGCGCAAAGAAAAAGAGCATGTGGAGGGATTTGCCCCGCAATTGGCGGTAGTGACCATTGGGGGCGGGGAGGAGCTAAAAGAGAAATTAATAGTTAGGCCCACTAGTGAGACGATTATGTATCAAGCTTATGCCAAATGGATTCAATCTTGGCGGGATTTGCCGGTGCTGATTAATCAGTGGAATAACGTGGTCAGATGGGAAAAGCGGACGTATTTATTCCTAAGGACGACGGAATTTTTGTGGCAGGAGGGGCATTGTGCGCACGCTACACATCAGGAATCTCAAGAAAGAGTGCAGTGGGCCATTGACATGTACGCTCAAATTTACCGGGACTTCTTGGCTCTTCCGGGAATTATCGGCAAAAAGTCGGAAAGTGAGAAATTTGCCGGAGGAGATGCAACCTTGACCTATGAAATTTTGATGCCGGAAGGCAAAGCCCTGCAGGGGTGCACCAGTCATGATCTGGGGCAGAATTTCTCTAAGGCACAAGGAATTAAATTCCAGGACAAACAGGGCCAAAGCCAGTTTGTATGGCAAAACAGCTGGGGATTCACCACGCGGTCTATTGGAGCCTTACTCATGGCACATGGAGATGATGCGGGGCTGGTTTTGCCTCCTAGAGTGGCCCCGGTTCAGGTGGTGATTATTCCGGTAACTTCGGGTGAAGAAGAGTTAGCGGCAGCTCGGAAGTTGGCTGATAATCTAGGGGATGTGCGGGTCAAGGTGGATACCCGGGAGGGGGAAAGCCTGGGATTTAAAATTAACAAGTGGGAGTTGAAAGGTGTGCCGTTAAGAATTGAGGTGGGGAAGAGAGAGATAGAGAGTGGAAAATTTAGGATGGTCAGGCGGGATACTGGGGAAGTGGTCGACGGGGAAGTAGGGGGGATTTTGGATCAAATTCAAAATGATATGCTGGCTAGGCAAGAGAAGTTTTTGCGGGAAAGTACCTACGAGGCGGCAGATTATGAGCAGTTTAAGAAGATTATGGAAAGCCAGAGGGGATTTATAAAAGCTTTTTGGTGTGAGAGTAAGGAGTGCGAATCGCGAATTAAGGAAGAAACAAAAGCCTCGACGCGCTGTTTGCCGCTTGACGCGAAAGAAGAAAAGGGAAAATGTGTATATTGCGGAAAGGCGGCAAGTCACAAATGGCTGTTCGCCCTGGCGTATTGAGATTTACAAATTTTGACGGTCGTGATAATCTGTAAGAATGGGGCCGGTGACTTTGAAAGGAATGTTGAAATTGATTGGTGATATAGAGAAGGATTTTGTGCTTTTGGACCGGTACGAGACTTGGAAGCTGGCCCGGTTTGGGCCGCAACACATCAAGTCTCTGGAAGAATATTTTCCCTCCCAGATTGCCAGGGCGGTAGAAGGATTGCTGCGCCGGGGGTGGGTGAAAAAAGTGGAGACGGAGAAGGGGACGGTAGTACAGATTTCCCAGGAGGGGAAAAAGCGGCTACTATTTTTTGACCTGGAGAAATTGCAGCCTAAAAGAGAAAAGTGGGATGGAAAATGGCGGATGGTTTTTTTTGATGTGGCGGAGGTAGAACGGGGGAAAAGGGACCAGTTGCGCCGCTATTTGAGGAAATTAGGGCTGTACCGGATGCAGGAGAGCGTGTGGGTGAGTCCGTATCCGTGTGAGGAAGAGGTGGCGTATATCCGGGAAGTGCTGGATATTCCTCATGAGGTAAAGTTGGGGTTGTTGGAGAGGATAGAAAACGAGGCGGATCTGAAAAAAATATTCAAATTATGACCTCTTACAAATTTTGACGGTCGTGGGGATTTGTAAGAATTAACGTCTAATGTATAATTGGGAAGACATGGCTAATAATGACGAAATGGTTTTGCCGAAAGGGACGAAGGTGCCGAATCATGTGGCCATAATTTTGGACGGCAACCGCAGATGGGCCAGGGCCAGAGGATTAGAACCATGGAAAGGGCATGCGGCAGGATACGAAGCCGTAAAGAAGTTGTCCAGGGCTTCCCGTGATTTAGGAGTGCACACCTTTACAGTGTGGGCGTTTTCTACCGAGAATTGGGAAAGGCCGGAAGTGGAAGTCAAAGAGATTATGAAGCTGCTGCGTCACGGCTTGGATGAAATGGAGCCGGATTTGCATAAAGAACATGTCCGGTTGGTACATTTGGGACGTAAAGACAGATTGCCCAAAGATGTTATGGAGCATCTTGCAAGACTGGAGAGAGAAACCAAAAAGTACGGAGAAGAACATGTATTTAACATGGCATTAGATTATGGAGGACATGATGAGATTGTCAGGGCGATAAACAAGGTGATTAAAAATAAAAAGACGGAAGTAACCGCTAAAGACTTCGAGAAATATTTAGACACGGCGGATCAGCTTTATCCGTATGTGGATTTGTTTATTAGGACGAGTGGGGAACAGAGGACGTCAGGGCTGCTGCCGTGGCAGCTGGATTACGCGGAGTATTATTTTGTGCAGGATCACTTGCCGGATTTTTCTCCGGAGATGCTGAGAGAAGCGGTTTTGGATTTTAGCCGCAGGCGCAGGCGGTTTGGGGGGAATGACGCCGAGAAGCATTTGGGGTTCAACCCCGCGATAGTAGCAGATTTGGAGGTGCGGTGGAGGCACCAGCTGTCAATCGGAGAGAAAGAGAAATTTAGGGATCTGGTTGTCCGGTATGTAAAAGAGCATTATGGATTGTCGAAGAGCTTAGCCCGCGAAGCCGGATTGGCGATGGCGCGGGCGTTGGTACATGGGCAGGAAAAGGATTGGGATAAAGCCAAAGAGGCTCTAGAGGGGCTGTACGGGATTTTGCAAAAGACGCTGCGGCTAGCCTTTGAGCCGGAAGTGATTGCCAGAATTGAAATTGATTTATGGAAGAATGGGAGCGAAGAAAGTTTGCGGGAGTATCTGGCGGAGAAGTTTAGATTCTCTACTTTTCAGGCCGCCACGGCGGCCCATCTGGGGTGGCTGGCACAAACAGCGGAAGGGGAGAAGAAAAAAGACTACCTGGAGAAGTTTTACCAGGCGCTAAAGGAAAGAGTAGCGTGAATCCGGCGGTACGACTATTAAAAGAGTATGTACCAAAAATTGACGCTAGAATTGCTCAATATTTTGACCGAGAGATAAAAAAGGGATTTGGATTTAATGGCAGACAAGTACAATTAGTCAGGGAGATATTGGAGCACTCCCGGGAGTATATTTTGCGGCCGACGAAGCGGTTAAGAGCCTCGTTTGTACATTATGGATACAAGCTGTCAGGCAAAGAACCGGATGAAAAAGTGTGGCAATCTGCGGTGGGTGTGGAGCTAATACATGCGGCACTTCTCATGCACGACGATTTCATGGATGAGGATGAAACAAGGAGAGGTGGACTGACGACGCATAAATATTTTGGTGGTGGACATTATGGGGACGCGATGGCGGTAAATGTAGGAGATGTGCTACTATGTTTGGGTTTTGAACTGATAGAGGATAGGGGGGTATTTAGGGCGATTGCGAATACGGCTTACGGGCAGGCGTATGACGTGAGTTTAGAGAGTTTTGGTAAGTGGACGGAAGATGACGTATTAACCGTGCATAAGGCCAAGACGGCAATTTATACATACGAGAATCCGTTATTTATTGGGGCGCATCTGGCCGGACTTTCTCAAAAAGCTTTGGAAATATTGCATGAGTATGCGATGGATGGGGGAGTGGCATTTCAGTTGCGGGATGACGTGCTGGGCGTGTTTGGAGACCCGAAAGAGACGGGCAAGTCGGCGGATTCGGATTTGCGGCAGGGAAAATGCACACTTCTAATACTGAAAGCATTGGATTGTCCAAAAGTGCAAAAAATATGGGGAAAAAGAGACGCGGACAAAGGAGATATTGAATTGGCCAAAAAAGCCATTCGTGACAGCGGGTCGCTGGAATATTCGTTAAATCTGATGCGAAAGTTGGCGGGCAGGGCCGCTGTGTCAGCGGCTAAGTTGCGGGAACTAAAATTAAATCCGGAAGCGATAGACTATTTGCAAGGGATAGCAGAGTATATGGTGCAGAGGGAAGTTTAGGTGGTTTTCGGCGTTATTCCCAGCAGCCATTGGACGGCTTCTTTTTTATAGCGGCGGTCGCCGCGGGAGTTGATGCGGATGGGAGTTAATTTGCCGCGTTTGCCCCAGCGTTTGATGGTCAGAGTGGAGACGCGCAGGATTTGAGCCACTTCGCGGACAGTTAATAAATCCGGCAGGTTGTCGAGATTGAGAGCTAGCGTTGCCATTTGATGCACAAGTTATCACTACTTGATAGTTGTGTCAATGGTTATTTCAATTCTACTGTGGCGCCGGCGGCAACCAGTTTAGCTTTGGCTTCTTCGGCGGCTGTCTTGTTGGCCCCATTCAAAATTTCGGCACCTGGCTTTTCAGAAAGATCCTTGGCTTCTTTGAGTCCCAGTTGGGGATTAATTTCGCGCAAAGCTTTGATGACACCAATTTTATTGGCACCGGTAGAGGTTAAGATAACATCGAAAGCGTCTTGCTGTGGCTCGCCGGAGTCGCCAGAAGGCGCGGAGGCGGCGGCTGGAGCTGCGGCGACCGAAGCAGACACCCCGAATTTTTCTTCCAGAGATTTGACCAGGTCGGCCAGCTCGACGACAGTCAATTCAGAAACGGCATCGATGATTTTTTGCAATTTTATCGAAGATATGTTGTCAGACATAATTTAGTAACACCTCCTTTAATATCACCCCCTTGCGTCCCCCTCTTAAATTAAGAGGGGGATAGAGGGGGAGTTATTTGTTTTTTGGTTATAGCGTCCAGTGTGCGGACGAGTTTCGAAGTGTGGTATTGCAGTAAGAACATAAGTTTGGCGATGGAAATTTCTTTAGCGGGGGTGGCGGCGAGTTGAGTGACTTCTGCGGCGGTGAGAAGGCGGTCACCGGCCAGTCCCAGCTTGAAGGGGAGTTTTATGTGTTTGAGGGCGGAAACTTCATCTTGAAGAGAAAAAATAAAGGCGGATTGGCCGGTTAGTTGGTTATTGGTTAGTTGGTTACTTAGTGGGCCGAGAGCAACTTTAAACAGAGTATTTTTGGTAACTTTCATAAGGCCACCCGAAGCCTTAACAGCTTTTCTCAAGTCCGTAGCTTGAGCCACAGTCATGCCGGTGTAATCCACAACGGCCACGTTTTTGGCTTGTTGAAGCAGTTGTTTGAGTTCCTCTACGGAAGCAATTTTGCGTTGATTCATAATTCCTCGGCGCGGCTTATGGTTCGACTTCGCTCACCACGCGCTGTCTTAGGTAATGGGGAAATTATAAAGGTTTAGGGTTTAAGATTCAAGGCTCAAATTCATAGTATCCACATTTTATGTTTGTGTCAAGAGCTAATCAATAATATTAGTCGCGTGCGAGCTGATTTTCAATTTGAGTTATGACTGGACGGCTAGCTTAATGGCCGGGGACATAGTGGATTTGAGGACGGCCTTTGAGATTTGAGAAATGGATTCCTTCGGAAAGAGAGAGTTGAGAATTACAGATGTATTATCTATTAATTGAACATCTGTCATAGATAATTTGCCGACTACGGTGTGAATCAGGGGGGCGTCTTTTTCGGTTTTAACGCTGATCGTATTCGATCCGGCCAGTTTTTTGGCTGTAGCTGCTGGATTATCAACGATGGTGCCATTTTTGGGATTAGGCATCAGGCCCCGGGGGCCCAAGACTTTAGCGTACTTGACCAGTTTGGGCATATCGGCGGGACTGGCCAGCAGCACATCAAAATCTATTTTTCCGGCTGCGATTTTGGCCATAGTGGCGTCATCGGCGATAGCTACGCGGCGGGCAAAGCCGGTAGGGTGGGGGAGTTCGATTTCTTTAGATAAGCCTTTTTCTTTCAATACCAGATGGAGCTCAACTGTGGCGTCGAACTTGGTTAGTGATACATCTCTTAATAGTTTGATAGCCTCTGATATAGGGTAAAGATGGTCAGCAGTAACTTTGGATTTAGCGGCTTGGTAGGGTTTGGAGCGGATGCGAGCCTGCTTAATTTTTTTGGCCTCGACAGTCTCTTGCTGTTTTTTCTCGATGACTTCCAGTTCGGCCAGCGACTCGGCAGTGGTGTCCACTACGCGCTCGCCTTTACCCTGCCTGCCGGCAGGCAGGCCTTGGCGCAGTTTTTTTTGGTGCAGCTTTTCAACCTGCTTTTTTTTGAGCTCCTCTTCGTTTACGGAGCCGATGATGGCCACAGCTTTCTTTCCCATGATGGGGCAATTATACTAGAAGAATGGCCAACAAGCTATATTGGCAAGGAAATTGGAGCGAGGAAATATTTGCCAAGTGCATGGGAATGGTGGGGAGTAGAAGAATGACTAGTTATGGAAGGAGAGTGGTGGAAAAAATCGTGCCGGAACTGGTGCAACAGGGATGGACGATAGTCTCTGGCATGATGTATGGGGTAGACCAGGCGGCGCATGAAGTGTGCATCGAGTGCGGAGGGAAGACGATTGGGGTGTTGGGCTGGGGGATAGAATACCGGAAGCTGGAAGCTAGAGACTTGATGCTGGAAGAACGGATAGTAGAGAGTGGGGGATTGCTGGTATCTCTGTGGAAAGATCAGATGGGGACGAATTGGACGTTTCCAGCTAGGAATCAGGTGGTAGCTGATATCTGCCATGAATTAATTGTAGTGGAAGCGGCGAGCCAAAGCGGGGCGCTGCTGACGGCGCAGATGATGGCCAAGAGGAAGAAACCGGTGTGGGCGGTGCCGGGGCCGATTACCTCTTCTGTTTCCGCCGGGACTAACCGGCTTATTTCTACGGGTAAGGCCAAAATATACCTCACCTCTAACCCCTCTCTTGAATCGAGTGCCTCGCGCTTCGCGAGCAGGAGAGGGGAAACGCAAAGGGGTGAGGTGGATCCAATTTTAAAATTAATCAAAGATGAGGGATTAGAGGCGGATGAAATTGCCAGAAAGCTGGGCCAGTCAATTTCGGAAGTCGGATCGCAATTATCCCTGCTGTCCTTGTCTGGGGAAGTGGAGGAGAGGGAGGGAAAATACTACATTTCACTTAGTTAATCCCACTTTACAGCGGCCGCGGGAAAAAGGTATTATTGGTTTATGAGCAGGAATAAAGTTGTGGTGGGGAAGAGAAAGGCAAATTTAAAGGGAGTGTTGAGGTATATCAATGACAATTTGGAAATTTTGTTTCCTCAGACGCGAAGGGCGTTGATAAGGCTAAAGTATGCAAATTTGCCGGATTGGGAGGATTATCTGCCGTCTACAGTGTATTTGGCGGCGGATAAATTAGAACGCCAGGGATTGGTGGAGAAAGTGTCTGCTCCGGAGGGGATGGTGGTAAAAATTACCGTCAAAGGCAGGCAGCAAATTCTCAAATATGATTTGGCAAAAATGTCGCCCCCAAAAACTAAATGGGATGGCAAATGGCGGCTGGTATTTTTTGATATTGCCGAGATTGATCGGAAGAAAAGAGATGACCTGCGGATGTATTTGCGTAATTTAGGCATGGAGCTGATGCAGGAGAGTGTGTTTGTGTCGCCGTTTAATGTTTTTGATCAAGTTAGGTATGTACGCGAAGTGTTAGAAATTCCCAACAGGGTGAAATTGGCGGAATCGTTCTGGGTTGAAAACCAAGACGAACTAAGGCAAATCTTTGGAGTTTAGTTAATCCTATTTTTTCACGGTCGCGAAAAATTGGGATTAGGAGGTCTTAATTTTGTGGTAATATTAAATTAGAATGTTGGCCAGAATTGGAAGCGTAGCGCATGTGGGGTTGATGAGCGTGGCTATAGAGGTGGAAGTGGATGTGGCCGAGCAGGGATTTCCGGGGTTTAATATCGTGGGTCTGGCGGGCAAGGCGGTGGAAGAGGCGCGGGAGCGGGTAAAAACAGCGATTAATAATTCGGGGCTGGATTTTCCCGGCAAAAAGATCACGGTGAATTTAGCGCCGGCGGATTTACCCAAGGACGGTGGCGCTTATGATTTGCCGATTGCGGTGGGAATTTTGGCGGCTTCGCAGCAAATTCCCGTGAACGGGGCTCTTTTTTACGGAGAATTGTCGTTGGATGGGAGCTTGCGGGCCACTAAAGGCGTATTGCTGGTAGGATTATTTGCCAAAGGCGGGAGTATTTTTGTGCCGATAGAGAGCGCCAATGAAGCGGCGGTGGTGGAAGACGTGACCGTGTATCCGGTGCGGAATTTGCAAGAACTGGTGGATCATTTAAATGAGGTCAAGCCGATTGAGCAGATTAAGCATATTGAGCCGAATGAGCTGATTGAGGAGGCGGTGGTGGATTTTGATTTGGCGGAAGTGGCCGGGCAGGAACAAGCTAAGAGAGCCTTGTTGATTGCGGCGGCGGGCGGGCATAATCTGCTGATGAGCGGGCCGCCGGGGGCGGGTAAAACCATGCTGGCCCGGGCTATGCCGGGAATTTTACCGCCACTAGCACCTGCAGAGGCACTGGAAGTGACGCGGATTTATTCGGTGGCGGGACTTTTAGATTCGGGTGAATCGTTGCTGCGGCGGCGGCCGTTCAGATCACCACATCATGGAATTTCGCCGGCGGGGATAATTGGCGGGGGAACAAATCCCTTGCCCGGAGAAGTATCTTTGGCGCATTTGGGGGTGCTGTTTTTGGATGAAATGGCGGAGTTTCCCAGGTCGGTGTTGGAAAGTTTGCGCCAGCCGATGGAAGACGGGGTGGTGAGCATTGTCCGGGTGGCGGGGCATGTGAGCTACCCGGCTAGTTTTACCCTACTGGCGGCTATTAACCCCTGCCCGTGCGGGTATCTGGGACATCCCCGGCGGGAATGCAAATGCTCGGAAAAAATAATCCGTAAATACCGGGGCCGGATTTCCGGGCCGATTCTGGACCGGATTGATTTGCATGTGCGGGTACCGGCTGTGGAGACAGACAAGCTTAACGCTCAGCCCTCAACTCTCAACGCTCAAAGCTCAAAAAATTTGCGGGGGCAGGTGATTAATGCCAGAAAAATTCAAGCGGGGAGATTTGCGGGAGAAAGTATCTACACTAATTCGCAAATGAGAAATAAACAGGTGAAGAAGTACTGCAAGCTAGATCTGGAAACGGAAAGATTGTTAAGATTAGCGGTAGAGAAACATGACTTATCCGCCCGGTCTTATTTCCGGCTGATCAAAGTGGCCCGGACGATTGCCGATCTGGCTGGTAACGCTGATATCGCGGTAGAACATATGGCCGAGGCCTTGCAATATCGGCAAATTAATTAGTTGGTTATTGGTTTATGGTTCATAGTAGTAATAAATTTATTGGAGCGATAGGAGAAAGAGTTGCCCTTAATTATCTTTTGGCTAAGAACTATGAACTAATAACGACGAACTATTCTACACGGTTTGGGGAAATTGATCTGATAATGCGCGATAAAGATATACTGGTATTTGTGGAGGTCAAGACCAAAAAAGGGCTGGCTTTCGGTACTCCGGAGGAAATGTTTACTCAAAACAAATTAACCCGGGTCAAGCGCATGGCCACGGTATATTTGAAAGGAAAAGAGGTCAAATGCCGGATAGATATGGTGGCAGTGGTTTTGGACGAATTCAACGAACCGGTTTCAGTGAAGCATTACGCCAATGTTACTCAACCTTAACAACATGAATTCATCACGGTCGTGAGAAAATTATGTTAATATAACCTTATGGGTAGGAACAAAATGGTGGTGGCGAAAAAACAAGCTTCGGCAAAAGCCATGCTCAAATATGTCGCGGACAACTTGTCAATTCTATTTCCACTTACCAAGAAAGGAAGCTATAGATTGAAATATGCACGACTCCCTGATTGGGAAGATTATTTGCCAGCATCGGTTTACTTAGCCGCGGATAAATTGGAACGGCGGGGATTGGTGGAAAAAATATCGACCTCCGAAGGCATAATCGTAAAAATAACCGATCAAGGCAAGAAACAAACTCTAAAATACGATTTACTTAAACTTTCTTCACCCAAAAGTGCATGGGATGGCCAATGGAGATTGGTGTTTTTTGACATTGCCGAGATTGACCGGAAGAAAAGAGACAGCCTGCGGATGTATTTGCGTAATTTAGGCATGGAGCTGATGCAGGAGAGTGTATTCGTGAGTCCGTATGATATTTTTGATCAAGTGAGCTATCTCCGAGAAGTGCTAGATGTTCCCAATGGTGTTAAGTTTGCCAAATTGTCGTGGATTGAAAACCAAGACGAGCTTAAACAAATCTTTGAAATTTAATTAACATAAATTTATCACGGTCGTGAGAAAGTTACGTTGATATTTTTCTATTTTCACTATTTCCTAGCGAATGGGTTGGCTGTCGGTATTTTCTCAAAAACTAAGGACTCTCTTCAGTGGCGACTTTTATTCCCATGGATCTGGCTGTTCCGGAGACGGTATTGATGGCGGCGTCCAGAGAATTGGTATTTAGGTCTTTGAGTTTGGCTTCGGCAATCTGGCGGACTTGATCGGCAGTTAGAGTGCCGGCGATTTCCCGGCCGGGTTTTTTGGAAGCCAGTTCTAAGCCTAAGGCTTTTTTAATCATCGCAGACACAGGAGGAAGCTTGGTAATGAAAGTGAAAGACCGGTCCTCGTAAACGGTAATGACAGCGGGAATGATGTTGCCTTTTTGGTCTTTGGTTTTGTCGTTATACTGTTTGACAAATTCCATGATGGGAACGCCGTGCTGACCCAGAGCCGGGCCGACCGGGGGAGCCGGGGTGGCCTCGCCAGCCGGTAAATTCAGCTTAAGAATGACCTTTACTTTTTTGGCAGCCATATTAAATCTTTTTTACTTGTAGAAAATCTAACTCAACCGGTGTTTCCCGACCAAAAATAGAAACTAAGACTTTTAGTTTGCCGTGATCTTCGTCGATACTTTCTATACTGCCCAGGAAATCGGCAAAAGGCCCGTCGGTGATCTTGACGGCTTCGTTCAGACTAAAGTTGGCCTTGTATTTAGGGGCGCCCATTTGGGCAAATTGCATGATGGCTTCCACTTCGGCCGGGGACAGGGGAGTGGGCTTGTTGCCTGTACCTACGAAACCGGTGATGCCCTGGGTGGTTCTGACTACCAGCCAGGAGTCATCGTCCACGACCATTTTGACTAACAGATATCCTGGGAAAATCTTTTCTTTAATGGTGGATTTAGCCCCGTGCTTAATTTGGATTTTGTCCTGGGTGGGGATGAGCAGCTCAAAAATTTTGTCGGTTTGGCCCAAGGTGGTAGCCCGCTGGCGCAAAGTTTCGGCCACCCGGGCCTCGTGGCCGGAGTAGGTGTGGACTACATACCATTTGCCTTGATCAGCGCCTTTATCGCTGATCACCATATGGCCGGGGATGGCCTTTCCGCCCAGGCCTTTTTCGGTGACTGTAGTTTGATCGTTCATTTGATAATGAGTTTAAGTAAGTTGGTAAAAGCAAAATCCAGCCCGCCGACGTAAAATGCGACGACGATGGAAATGGCAATGACGATGACTGTCAGTTTAGTCGTTTCCTGGCGGGTGGGCCAAGATACGTGCTTGAGTTCGCCAATGGTTTCCTGCAGGTACTTAATTGGATTCACGCTGTTATTGTAGCAATAAAAACCGAGTCTGGCGACCCGTTGTCAAGGAGTATAACAAATACGGAGAGATTTACAAGGTGGGGAAATAATTTCTTACAAATTATTACGACCGTGGGGATTTGTAAGGGGGTGGGGCATGATAAGATAAATTTATGCGGGATATGCCGGAGGCGCCCAGGCTGCTAAGGCTCATTGGACCAAGCTTTATTATTTTGGGGGTAGGCTTGGGAAGCGGCGAACTTATTCTGTGGCCGTATTTGGCCAGTAATTTTGGTCTGGGAATTGCCTGGGCGGCGGTAGTGGGAATCACTTTGCAGTTTTTCTTAAACATGGAGATTGAAAGGTATAGTTTGGTGACGGGGGAGTCGGTATTTGCCGGGTGGGCCAAAAAATGGGGAAAAGCGGCCCCGGTGTGGTTTATTATTTCCACGATTATTCCCTGGATTTGGCCGGGAATTATGGCCGCGGCGGCTGTGGCAGCGGCGACGGCGGCGGGAGTTCCTTACTCCAAATGGTGGGGAATAGGCATGCTGGTGGTTTTGGGAGGGATTTACAGTTTGGGACGGGTGGTGTATGTGACTCAAGAGAGAGTGCAAAAGGCCATAATTTTATTGGGGGTGCCGCTGGTGGTGGGGTTAGCCATCTGGTTGGCCGGACGGGCGGATTGGGCGGCGCTGGCGGCGGGGGTGGTGAATATAGGCTGGTTGCCAAAAGGCATTCCGCTGGCCACTTTTTTGGCGGCATTGGTGTATTCGGGAGCGGGGGGAAATTTAAATTTAGCCCAGAGCTTGTATGTAAAGGAGAAGGGGTACGGGATGGGGAAGCATTCCGGGCATATTACCAATATTTTGGCGGGGCGGGAGGAAGAAGTGAAATTGACGGGAGAAGTGTTTGCCCAGACGGATGAAAATATTGGACGCTTTAAGACGTGGTGGAGGAGGATTAATTTAGAACACGGGATGGTTTTTTGGGTCACGGGAGTGGTGACCATGTTACTGTTGATGCTTTTGGCTTACGCGACGGTGCACGGGCATCCCGAAGTAGGCACCAGCGTTAAATTCATACTTTTGGAGGCAAAAACTATGGGTAGTTTAGGGGTAGCTTTTCTAGTAGCCGTAGCGTTGATGCTGTTTGGGACCCAGTTTGCGGTGTATGGAAGTAATGCCCGGATGGCTGCAGAGAATTTAGTTCTAGTTCATAGTTCATGGTTCAGAGTTCGTAGTATTGGGAAGTATTTTTACGGATTTTTGTGGTTGCAGATACTGGCGGGCGTGTTAGTGCTGGGGGCGGGATTTATTGAACCGCTGGCCTTGGTGGTGACGGGGGCGGTTTTGAATGCGGTGGCGATGTGTGTGTACGCGGGATTAATTTTGGGGTTGAACCTGTCTTTGCCTAAGGCTTTGCGGCCGAGTTGGTGGAGAGTAACTATTGTGGGACTGGCCGGCGCGCTGTATGGCGGATTTGCGGTCTTTACGATATGGAATATCTAATACTTAAATTTGGAGTCGGGGTGGGGATGCTGCTTTTGTCTACACACGCGTTTGTGAAATTGGTGATTAAGATATCGCAGAGGTTGAAATTGTCGCCTTTGATAATTGGGATGACGGTGGTGGCAGTGGGGACAAGCCTGCCGGAATTGGTAGTTTCTGGTACTTCTTTGATCAAAGGGGACGTGGGATTGGCTTGGGGAAACATCATAGGGTCGAATATTGTGAACGTGCTTCTGGTGCTGCCGGTGGGAATTATGCTGGGAAAGCTGCGGATTGGGACAACTAAGACCCAGAGGAATGTTTGGGTGCTTTTGGGAGCGGCGGCAATTTTTGCGGCGATCCAGGCGTGGGGGTGGTCGGGGTGGATTCTGTTGGTGCTGGCAGTAGCAGTAATTATCGAGGAGTATATGTGGGGAGTGGCGGGGCGGGAACATGAGGACGCCAAGAGATTTAATCATCTGGCTCCAAAAAAGTTGGGGGCGGGGGACGGGATAGGGATACTAGTTACGTTAGTGGTAATTGCGGTGGGAGGGGTGATGACGGTGGGAGCGGTGGAAGGGATTTCTCTGGCTAGCGGATATTCGACAACCATTCTGGGATTGACACTGACAGCGGTGGTGACTTCGCTGCCGGAGCTATTGACGACTGTATTTGCTCAAAAGGAGCATCAGGCCAAGGTGACAGTGGGTAATATCGTGGGCAGCAATATCTATAACTTGCTTTTGATTGGGGGGATTTTGCTGCTGTTTTCAAGTCCTTTGGCCCTGGGGACGCGGGAGGTGGTGTGGCTGGGGTTGACTACCGCCATTTTTGCCCTGATTCTGCATAAGTTTTCCGGCAAATCGGTACCCAGATGGGTGGGGGCGGGTCTGCTGGGACTTTTGGTAGTGTATTTGCTGGTTTTGAGGTAGGATCACGAAAATAACTTCTTACAAATTTTGACGGTCGTGAGGATTTGTAAGAGGTGGTTTTGGTGAAAGATTCGAACTTGGTACGCTCAAATTTGATTTGTTTTCTGGGCTAGAAGAGAGCTTGAAAATCTTACGTTTTGCAAGCCCTGGTGGATCACAGATACTGAGCGAAGCCGAAGTACTATGTTGGAACCTATTTTTGGATAGTGGAAGAGTGTCAGCTTGACTATTACTTAATAGATCAAAAAGGCGTGGCCTTTCAATTTGGTAGTAGCTTGAACTCCGTTATTATACTGACGTAAATTCGGCTGTTTGGGTTGACAAGAATACTTAGTTATGTTACAGTTAGATCATGAATATTAAGCGTATCCTGGAGCCGGTGATAATTAAAACTTTAAATGAAGTACAAAAAAGTGTGATAATTTATGGTTCGCGGCAAGTGGGGAAGACCACTTTGGCAAACGAACTGATGGGGGTGTTGGGAGGGAAACCTTTGGTACTGAATGGAGACCAACGGGGGGCGTGGTGGGAGGCTTTGACCAGTCGAGAACTACCCAAGATTAAATTGTTGGTATCTGGATATGATGTTTTGTTGGTGGATGAAGCGCAGAGGATACCAGAGATAGGGTTATCGTTGAAAATAATAATAGATAATTTTAGAGAATTGAAAGTGATTGTAACAGGATCCTCATCTTTGGACTTGGCAAGTAAAATAAGTGAGCCCTTGACCGGACGGGCATATACCTATAAATTATGGCCAATTTCGACAGGAGAGCTAGGACAATTTAAAACACCTTTTGAGTTGGGAGAAGAATTAGAAGAGAGGTTGATCTTTGGTTCATATCCAAGGATTTTTTCAATAGAGAGCTTTGAAGGCAAAATCGAATATCTGCGAAATTTATTGGACGCAAATTTATATAAAGATTTACTGGAATTTGGGGATATTCGTAATTCAGTTAAAATCAGAGACCTATTAAAACTACTGGCTTTTCAAATTGGTTCGCAAGTTTCTTTGACAGAATTGGCATCGGCTTTGGAATTGAGTAGGGTTACTGTTGATAGGTACATAGATTTATTGGAAAAATCTTTTATTATTTTTCGTCTGGGTGGATTCTCCCGCAATTTACGTAAGGAAGTTAGTAAGATGGACAAGATATATTTTTATGATTTAGGGGTACGTAATGTTTTGATAGATAATTTGAAACCCTTAAAGGATAGGAACGATAGGGGACAGCTGTGGGAGAATTTTTTGGTGGTAGAGCGGATCAAAAAATTGGGATATGCCGGTGAAATTTATTCCCACTACTACTGGAGATTGTCCAGTGGAGCCGAGTTTGATCTGGTGGAAGAAAAAGGGGGGAAATTGACGGGTTTTGAATTCAAGTCTTCCCAAAGAACGGTTCGTGCACCCAAGTCTTGGCTAGAAACCTATACGGGTTCAGATTTTCAAGTAATAAACCGAGACAACTGGCTGGAATTTGTGAAGTAAGGCAGACCCTATTGGACGTAATTAGGAACTCTTGGTTGAATCTGAATGGCTTTGATTTTGGGGTGGAGGGGTGGGGAGGGTTGACAACTAGAATAACCCTGCTATAATGGGTATCATCTTGGATTATGGCAGGGAATTTCATTTATAGAAGACTGTATTACAGTCTAAAGGCTCATGTAGAGAGTCCGGAGATATCTTTGGTATTAGGCCCCCGCCAATCCGGTAAAACAACTATTCTGGAGAAGTTGCGGGAAGAGTTGCGGGAGCAAGGCAAACCGACCGTTTTTTTGAATTTGGATATTATTGAAGACAGGCAATGGTTTTCCAGCCAGCACGCTTTAATTGAATTGGTGGAAAGACGGGTGGGACAAGGCAGGGCTTATGTTTTCATTGATGAGGTGTCCCGTTTGGAAAATGCTGGGGTGTTTTTGAAAGGCCTGTATGATATGAAGTCCGGCCATAAGTTTGTGGTAACCGGATCGGGTTCTTTGGAGCTGAAATCAAATATTATTGAACCACTTACGGGCAGGAAACAGACGTTTTATTGTTATCCATTATCCTTCACGGAGTTTGTGGTATATAAGTTGGGTTTGGAGGCAGCTGATTTTGACGAGGAATACGCTCGAGTAACACGCGAATTGATAACACAGCCATTAAAGCGACAGAGGTTGGTGGATGAGTATGTAAATTTTGGCGGATATCCGAGAGTGGTGTTGGCCCAAACTGAAGAAGAGAAAAACCGGATATTGCGCGAAGTATATCTGAGCTACCTGGAAAAAGACATTGGATTACTGCTGCGAGTGGAAAAGGAGCAGGCATTTGAAAATCTGGTGAAGATATTGGCTTCCCAGACTGGGAATTTAATTAACAGAGCCGAACTATCCGCGACTTTGGGAGTGTCCGAAAAGACGATTGAGAGATATCTCTATCTGTTGGAGAAAACATTTGTAATTGACGTGAT
>Ga0209210_1000303_pt1 | contig 54315 bp, 49 predicted proteins | sample RifGroA1_FD_183991 | JGI IMG/M metagenome (GOLD analysis project Ga0209210, IMG submission 183991) | Contaminated groundwater microbial communities from Rifle, Colorado, USA - Rifle Groundwater A1 (SPAdes) (version 2) | ecosystem: Environmental > Aquatic > Deep subsurface > Groundwater >...
TGTAAACTCAAAAGAAAGAATTGGCAATATTTTGATTAAAATTTTATTTATGTCTGTAATATTAGGGATATTGATATATGGAATTGGTTTTGGCGGGATTTTATATGATCATTATTTAGCAACTTTATTTCCGATTTATTACATAATGGTTGCTTATCTATTAAAAAAGTATTTAATTAAAATTCCAATATTATTTATTTTACTTTTAAGCATGTTTGCAATTTTAAATATTAATAGTAGTTTAAATATAAAACATTCATATGGTTTTACAGATAAAACTTCAGCTGTTAAATGGGCAATAGAAAAAACAGGGAATAATGAATTTTCCCTAGACGTATTGAGCAGTTGTTTTCGATACAATGGATACAGATATTTGTTCTTACTTGGTGGAAAAGAGCCGGTAAAGAGTTATGTTGATGCAAATTTTACATATTTATTTGATAAACCACCTGCTTTTGAGCATCCAAAATATTTAATATTAATCACAAATCCTGATTTTGTTGAAACAAAGCAATACGATGATAAATTAAAAATATATCAAGATCATATTATTGAAAAAACTAAATTTGGAAAAATAGAAGTAATGTATATAAATAATGTAGGACTAGAAAAATACGCAGATTATTGAGTATGAAGAATAATCTTACCGCACACATGTTAGTGAAAAATGAGGAACAGTGGATTTGGTATGCAATAAACTCGGTAATTAACCGCGTAGATCAAATAATTATTTATGATACGGGATCTTGCGATAATACGATAAAAATTATTGAATCTATAAATAACGGAAAAATTAAGTTAACTAAAGCAGGAGAAATTAATTCAGAAAAACTTATTGATCTCAGAAATAAACAAATTGAAGAAACGAATACAGATTGGTTTTTGATATTAGACGGGGATGAAGTTTGGCCTGAAATAACAATTAAAGAATTAGTTAATAAATTGCTACAAGTAAATAGCATAGTCAATGCAATTGTGGTACCGGCAATTTTGCCATTAGGCGATTTGTATCATTATCAGCCTGAAAATGCAGGTAAATATAATATATTAGGTAGAACTGGTCATTATAATATCCGTTGTTATAGAAAAACGAACAAATACAGATGGAAAGGCATATATCCGTTAGAAGCTTATATGGATGATAAAGGTAATTCTGTTCAGCAAAAACCTGACGAATTAGAATTGCTCACCAATAATTATTGGCATCTGACGCATTTAAAAAGATCAAGATTTTCTCATAATAAATTTAAATTAGAAATTGGGGATTTTAGAAAAATACAAATACCTGAAACTTTTTACATAAAAAGACCAAAAATAATACCAGCCCCATGGGTAAAATATAGTATATGGGAATATTTGTTAGCTTCAATATTGACACCAGTACTTAAAATAAAAAGAAAAATTATTTGTGAATAATTTTAAAAAAACTACCGCTATTTTTTGGATAATAATTATTGTGGGAATTGTTTTTAGAATTGCATTAAATGGAATCAATTATTCTTCAGATGCCGAGTCTTTTATTATTTGGGCTCACTATTTGACACAGCATCGTCTATCGGATTTATATATTTTTCTACCAAGCGGTTATTTACCTTATCCACCATTTTATTATTATATTTTATGGATTTTAGGACAAATAATGAATATTTTCAATATTTGGTCAAATCATTGGTTGTCTCTTTTGATAGTAAAAATGCCCGTATTTGCATCTGATATAGGAATAACTGTGATAGTGTATAAATTGAGTAAAAAGTGGTATTCCGATAAAGCTGGTTTAATAAATGCTACTTTTTATTTTTTAAATCCTGCAGTTATCTATGTTACTTCAGTTTGGGGTCAAATAGACTCATTTATCAGTTTAATTGGACTCTTTAGTATGGTTTTGTTATTTAATAAAAAATATCTTTGGTCGTATGTAATTTTTTTATTTGGTTGTTTGACAAAATTACAAATTTTAGCATTATTTCCATTAGTAGCTTTTTTGAGTTTGATTAAACTTAAAGTAAGTAAATTACTAATTTATTCAGTGTTAATAGTTATTGCTACTTTTTTAGTTTTCTTTCCTTTATTAAGAGATATGGGAGTTTTGTGGGTCTTAAAATACTTTTATAATATGCCAAATCAATATCCATATACTTCTGTATACGCCTATAATTTATGGGCCCCTTTGGGTTTTTTGGTATCGGATAAAATAAAATTATTAAATTTGATAGATATAAGATACGCAGGTCTGATATTATTCATAATTACCAGTATAGTAATCATTAGACCTTTATTAAAGAAAAGTTTAAATAAATTACAGATGATATCCTTTGCAGGATATTTATTATTTTTTGCTTTTGCTTATTTTCCGACCAGAATTCACAGCAGATATTTAATATATTCAATAGCATTTTTTGCTCCGTTTTTTATACAATATCCGGTTGTTGGTGTTTTGTTAAGTTTTTTGATGTTGAGTAATTTATTTTTACCAAATAACGATTTGCTATTTAAACCGGTGGTGAATATTTTAAATAATCCATATACGATATTTATATATACTGTTTTTGCTTTCTGGTTATTTATTTATTCCTTAAAAAAATACTTATTAAACGTTTATAACAAATGAAATATTTTTTTAAAAAATATTTAAACTGCTTTGTAATTATATTTTTATTAATTATTCATCTTGTTTTATTGGTTACACTAAAATTTACTGCTTGGCCGGAAATGCTGACTTATCCTTGGTTAATGTTAAATGGTTATAAATTATATACTGATATTATATTACCTTATCCTCCTTTGTTACCGTTATTGTTAAAATTTTTTTATAGTTCTTTTGGATTATCCATTATTTCTTTAAGAATATTTACCATTACAATTATAATTTTCTCAGACATATTAATTTATTTAGTTTCAAAAAATCAATTAGGTAAAAAGCTAGGAATTTTTTCATTAATTATATTTATTTTTAGTCAATTATTTTTTGAAGGTAACGGATTATGGTTTGAATTGGCCAGTTTACCGTTATTACTTATGGCATTATTTTTATTGCAAAGCAAAAAACTTGTATTTACAGGACTGTTCATAGGATTGTCTATTTTGATAAAACAAAATAATGTTTTATTTATTATTCCGGCACTGCTTTATTTAATTTTTAATAAAAAAAGTATCCTAAAATTTTGTATATCAGCTATTTTGCCATTTTTAACTGTATTTATTTATTATTTATCAAAATCAAATTTTAACGATTTTTTTTACTGGGTTATATACCATCCGCTATTTATTCATGCAAAAAGTCCAGGTTTTTTTCTTAGACCATCAAACATGCAAATTTTGATAATTTTTGCTTGGTTTTTTCCACTAATTATTATCTGGAAGAAGAATTTAATATTATTTGTTTGGTTTATTATTTCTTTAATTTTTGCATTTCCAAGATTTGGTTACTTTCATTTACAACTTTCTGTTGCTTTTTTCAGTCTACTTATCCCTTATATTTTTAATATAAATAAGAAAATAAGATATTTTCTTCTTATAATTTACATTCCGTTGATTTCTTTTGTTTTTTCTAAATTTATTCTAAAGGAATTAGGTAAGCCGATACGTTTTTTTACATCAGACGTAATAGAAACAAGACAGACATTATCAGCTATTATTCCGAAAAATAGTACCATTTTTTTCCTGAATGTTTCTTCAGAATATTTTGTTGGAAGTGAACTATTGCCGGTTAAGCCATGGGCAGATAATTTCCCTTGGTATCTTGAAGTGTCAGGTGTACAAGAAAAAATTATTAATAGCTTTGATAAAAACAATGTTCAGTGGGTAGTTTATAAAAAATACAATAATGAGGGTAAATATGTACCAGGATCATATAAACCGGAATTATTAGATGCTTATATAAATAATCATTATCAGGTTAAAGATAAAATAAATGATTCAATATCCATATTGCAAAGGAAAATTGATGGTAAATAGTTATATATTTTGAAAAACTAATTTTTTTATGCATTTTTATCCTCAAATATCAGGAACGTGATACAATTTTAGTGTGCGTATAGCATTTTTATCCTTTTATAATGGTCGAATTGATCGGGGAGTTGAAGTAGCAACTGCTGTAATAGCTTCAAAACTGTCCCAAGAACATGAAATTACGTTATTTCAGGCAGGGGACAGATTAACTTCTAGTGTTAATACTCAAATATTGACAGTCGATGGCAAATGGCCTCAGGATTCAAGTGGCAGTTGGTGGCGCAAATTCTATCTAGATCACTATAGCTTAAAGATACTTTTATTTACCCTTAAGTTTTTGCCGTACTTTTTCAAACAAAAATACGATGTGGTGATTCCCACAAATGGAGGATGGCAAGTATTGACAGTCCGTTTGTTAACACATATATTTGGTAAAAAGATGATAGTTCAAGGTAATGCGGGTATTGGCAGAGACGATCATTGGCAATTGCGTCTTAATCCGGACATATTCATTGCCATATCACCTAACGGATATAATTGGGCAAAAGAAAAAGCACCACAGGTAAAAATTGTATATATTCCTTATGGTGTTGATATAAAATTATTTGATAAGACAAAACCAGCTTACATACCTCTAAAAAAGCCGATTGTGCTTTGTGTTTCAGCCTTACTGGAATATAAGCGGGTGAACTTACTTATAAAAGCTATGACTAAAGTGTCTAATGTCAGTTTATTGGTTATCGGTCACGGACCATTAGAAGTTAAAATAAATGAGATGGGCAAACAACTTCTGGGCAGCAGGTTTTTATTAAAAACCAATGTTAATCATAAAGAACTGACTGGATATTACAAGGCTGCTGATTTATTTTCATTGCCCAGTAAATCCAATGAAGCATTTGGTATAGTTTATGTAGAAGCAATGGCAGCTGGTTTACCAATTGTTGCAACAGATGATTTTAACAGACGAGAGATTGTTAAGAGTGCAGGTATATTAGTTAATCCGGAAAATGAAAATGAGTACGCCCAAGCGATTAAAAATGGACTAGCGCATGATTATTTTGAAAAATCTTTAAATCAAGCTAAAAAATTTGATTGGGAGACAATTGTTGCCTCTTATAAAGATTTATTGAATAATTTATGAAAATTACAGTAATAATTCCCTCATATAATGAGTGGCCTTATATTAAATATTGCTTAATTTCGCTTTCTAAACAAACTATCAAACATGAAATTATTGCGGTTGACGACGGATCTAAAGATAAAACTTATGAGAAACTTGTAGAATTTATAAAAGAACACCATTTTGAAAATTTAAAATTATTAAAACAGGATCATTTGGGACCGGCCCAAGCCAGAAATTTAGGCGCAAAAAATGCATTAGGAGAAATTTTGGTTTTTGTTGATGCTGACATGACTTTTTCAAGTGATTTTTTACAGCAATTAACTAATCCAATATTAGAAAATAAATTTAAAGGAACATTTTCCAAAAACGAAAAAGTGGCTAATTGGGATAATTTTTGGGCAAAATCTTGGAATTATAATCAAAATTTGGCAAATGATCTAAGAATTCCGAGCGATTACCCATTATTTGCTCCGGTATTTAGAGCTATATTAAAATCGGAATTTGAAAGGGTTGGGGGATTTACGAAAGGCTTGGGTTGGGTTGACGATTGGTCATTATCAAAAAAACTGGGTTACAAAGCTTCCTCAACACAAGCTGTGTATTATCATCATAATCCAGAGACTTTATTTCAAGTTTTTAAGCAAGCAAATTGGATTGGGAAAAATGTTTTTTTAACTGGAAACATAAGTCTTTTCGTTAAGAATTTAATGAAATATAGTTTTCTTGTGTCGATATTATTAGGGTTTTTTAAATCAATAAAGTTTAAACTCTGGAAGTTTTTTATTTTCAAAATTATTTATGACTTCGGTATAACATCGGGTATTTTAAGCACGTTATTTTCCACAAATCGTAATAAATAAATGAAAAATTTCGGAAAAATATTACTAACTATTGCAATATTAATTTTTGGAATTACCAATCCAAATAACTCAATAGACAGACTTCTTACAGGTTTATTATTTTTATATACAGTTTGCATATCTTTTGGAAATTATAAGTATTTTTTAAACATTAGTTTTAAAAAGTATTTTAAATTTCTTGTATTCCCGATAATTATTATTTTTATTATAACTAGTTATGGAAATTCAAAAAATTTAAGAAATTATCTATCACATGAACCTATAAATGGAACATATAGGACAGATATGGATGATTTTTTAAAAACTTATTATCTGATGAAACAGGGAAATGATTATTATTCAAGTTACAAAATGGCTGTAGAAAACAATCCATTTAAAGGAGTTGTTTCAACAAATTTATGGTCATGGAAATTTCCTACAGTTTATTATTTTTGGAAGATTTTACCAGGGAATGCACAGTCGATATATTTTGTTTTCATTATTTTGGCAATTTTTACTTTATATAGTGCTTATCTATTTACAGCAAATAATTTATCGGAAAAAAATAGATATCTGGCAATATTGTCTCCCTATCTCTTATATCCATATCTGCATTATGCCGGGAGGGATGCAACTTTTTTACAGACTGAATGGTGGGCAGTTATGCTACTAATTATCGGTGCGTATTTTATGTCTGTTAAAAAAATAAAACTAACAATTATTTGTTTTTCACTATCAATCTTAATCAGAGAATTGATGATTATTCCGATATTATTTGCTTTTGGATATTTACTGATTAAAAAAAACCATTTATGGCGAATTTTTGTTGTCCCAATTCTATTATTTATAGTGGCCACAATTCTTCATATGTTTTTTGTAAAAAATCAAATTCCCTTAACTAACCAATTTTTTACACCGAGAATTCATATTTTAGGATATAAAATAATTATAGCTACTTTGGCTTTTGGATCATGGGAATTTTACTTTTATAAATTAAGATTATTTATCTGGTTTTATTTAATAGCTTTGATGGGAGTTTATTATCTTAAAAATGATAACAAAGCAATTTTATTAGGTAGCCTAATTTTTCCATTATTGATGTTATTTTTGGGCAGTAGTATTTATAATGATTATTGGGGCATATTTTATATACCGGTTACGTTAGTAAATATTCCATTAATTTTTAATAAATTATGATTTGGTTAATTTTAATTATTGGTTTTATATTAAGAAGCATAGGATTGAATCAATCATTATGGTTAGATGAGGCTGCTCAGGCGTTGGAGTCAATCAGACCATTAAATCAACAATTTGACATTGTTGGTGATTTTCAACCGCCTTTATTTCATTTATTACTGCATTTTTGGTTATATCTTGGTAAAAATGAAATCTTTTTAAGATTGTTACCGGTATTAATCGGAGTATTAACAATCTTTGTTATTTATAAATTAGCTTATATTTTAGGAAATAAAAATATCGCTTTGATCTGTGCGGGCCTACTTTCAATATCCCCATTTCATATTTGGTACAGTCAGGAAATCAGACCTTATGCTTTATCGGTTCTATTAGGCATAACGGCAACATATTTTTTGGTTAATAAGAAATTTGTCTATTATGCAATATCAACAATATTATTTATTTACAGCATTTATTTGGCACCTTTTTTAGTCTTAGCTCATGGAATTTATATAGCCTTATTTGAAAAAAATTCTTTAAAGAAATGGATGATATCTATTGGTTTTATGGTTGTTTCATTTATTCCATGGATACCACAATTTATCAAACAATTAAATATTGGTACCGGTTTGGTGAGTGCTTTACCCGGTTGGGGAGATGCAGTAAGTACGCCAATTGTAAAAATTTTACCATTAATATTTGTCAAATTTATAATCGGCAGGATAACTTTTGATAATAAACTGGTTTATGGAAGCATATCAGCCATTTTGTTTACAATCTTTACTTACTTAACTATTAAAGGCTGTAAGAAAAATATAAAAATGGCAAAACAATTATTAGTTTTACTCATTGTTCCAATAATTTCGGCTTTTCTTGTTTCAATATTTTTGCCCATTTTGGCACCACAAAGGGTGCTTTATGTTTTACCAATATTTTATCTATTAATTTCTTTAGGGTTAAATTCAATAGATAATAAACAAGTGAAAATAGGAATTATCGGGATATTTCTAGTAATTAGCAGTTATTCAAATTATCAATATGTCACTAACGTCAGATTTCAAAGAGAACAATGGCGGCAGGCAGTTAAGTTTGTAGAATCTCAAGGGAATAGCAAGAGCATTGCAGTATTTATTTTTCCTGAGGCTTTTGCTCCTTGGAAATATTACAGCCGGAAAATTGTGCCTTCAATCGGTGTCGCGTCAAAATTTGTCGTAAATCAACAGGACTTAAAACAATCTTTTGACAGAATAAACAAATCAGATAAAGTTTTTTTATTTCATTATCTTGAAGATTTAACTGATCCTGAAAAACAAGTATCAAAATATTTAATAGATCTAGGTTTTATAGAAATTAAAAAAACAGATTTTCCCGGAGTTGGTTTTATCAGTATTTATGAAAAATATATTGCATACAATTGAGAGTATTTTAGGAATTTATAGGTGGCATCCAAAGATAGCACTGAGATATTTGCCTGTTGTTGATGATATCAAAAAAAATTTCTCGGAATATTCTTCGGTATTAGAGGTGGGAAGCGGAGGATTGGGAATTACGCCATACCTAAAAAAGAAAATAGTTGGTGTTGATGTATTTTTCGATCTCCCTGTTGATAAAAATATAACAGCAGTTACAGCTTTGGCTAATGAGTTGCCTTTTGCTGATAAAGCTTTTGATACTGTTATTTGTTTGGATGTAATTGAGCATAATTCTAATCACAATAGAATAAAAATAATTTCAGAATTATTAAGAGTTGCATCCAGTAAAATATATATTGGTTTGCCTGTGGGAAAGTTGTCTCAAAAACAGGACGAGGAAATATCAGTAGATTTTTTTAAAAAACATGATCATAATTATGAATATCTGAGTCAACATTTAGAATATGGATTACCTGAAAAAGATTGGATTATAAAAACTGTCACTGAGGAAGCTCAAAAATTAAATAAATCAGTGCAAATTAAAATTTATGGAAATATAAATTTAAAATTCAGAAAGTTTTTGATGAGTGGATGGATATCAGATAATATTATCGTAAATATCCTATTTAGAAAAATATTTATTTTATTTATACCAATTTTTAGAATTTTCAATCATAGTCCAACATATAGAGAGTTATTTTTTATAACTATTAATTAAATACATGATAAAACGTATTATAAAATTCGGACTTAATTTAGGTAAATCACAAACAGCTAAATCTGTTTATTGGATTTTTTCCGGCAATGCGATATCTGTTGTATTAGCATTTTTCATTACGGTGTTAATAGCCAGATTTTTAACCAAAGAAGATTTTGGATTATATCTGGCTCTTTTTACATTTGCTTCCCTCTTGGCTGATTTAGCTGATGTGGGAATAGGATCATCCTTATCAAATTTTTTACCACCATTGATAACTTTAAAGGATACGCACGGAACTAACGAGATATTAGGTACGGCATTTTATTTAGAATTAATTTTTGGAGGATTAATTTTTATTATATCTTTGATATTTTCTCCATTTATTTCCAGATTTTTATTTAATAATGTGGCCATTTCAAGCATCATTATCACAGTTTTATTGATGATGCTAATTTTATTTACCAATTTTTCAATTTTTGCCCTTACCTCGCAAAAAAAATTTAAAGAAGTTTCTTTAATTAATATCTTAACCAATTTATTAAGATTGTTATTAGTGCTGATTGTGGTATTTAAGTTTACTTTAAATTTAAACAATATATTGATTATATATGTGATTTCCTTGTTTTTTACTTGGTTTTATTCATTATTTTATCTAAAAATTAAATTTATTAAATTTTTTCCAAAAATACTGCAAATAAGAAAACTTCTTCAATTTTCCGGATTTTTAGGATTACAAAAGATTTTCATCACAATGTCTTCAAGACTTGATATGTTAATGTTGGTACCTTTGGCCGGAAATTTGTCTGCCGGTATATACGGTGCGGCGTCAAGAATATTGCAAATATATCCTTTTTTTATTTCCGGGTTTGGTTTAGTAACAGCGCCAAAATATGCAGAGTTTAGTGATCATAGGAAAGCATTACGTTTTTTCTATAAAACTCTGACAGTAGTATTCATATTTTTAATGTCCATAATTTTTTTATATATATTTGCTGATAAATTTATTCTTTTATTATTTCCTAAATACCTTGAATCAATAAATGTTTTTCGTGTGTTGCTAATTTCTACAAGTATATTTGTAATCACATCACCTTTTACCACGCTTTTAATTTATACTTTAAAAAAGCCTCAACTAATGGCAATAGCTACAGGAGTTTCTTTAATTGTTATTTTTACCGGAAATATTATATTTATTCCTATTTATCATGAGATTGGGCCGGCAATCAGTTTAGGTATAGGAAATTTTTCAATGTTGTTAATTTGCGGAATTAGTGTATGGAAATTTTATAAGAAATAATATGAAAATCGGTATTGATATTTCTCAAATAGCATATAAGGGAAGCGGGATTGCGTCTTACACTCAAAATTTGGTTAAGTCTTTATTAAAAATAGATAAAAAAAATCAATATATTTTTTTTGCATCAGCTTTACGAAGACGTTATGAAATAGAAAAATTTATAAAATTGTTTGATGTTAACGGTAATTATCAATTTAAATTATATCCATTTCCTCCAAAAATGATGTCTTATTTATGGAACAAAATGCATATATTACCGATGGAGAAATTTGTTGGAAATACTGATGTATTCCATACTTCTGATTGGACTGAACCTCCGGCTCGGGCTTTAAAAGTCACTACAATACATGATTTATTGATATTTTCACAACCTCAATATGTCAATCCATCAATTGTTGAAAATCAAAAAGCTAAACTTAAGTGGGTGACTAAAGAAACAGCGATTATAATAACCGATTCCCAAAGTTCTAAAAATGATATTATTAAGTACTTAAAATATCCGGCTGACAGGATAAAAGTAGTTTATTTGGGGATTGATAAGATATTTTATCCCCAATCAGATGATGCTATACAAAAAGTCAAAAATAAATACAAATTAAATTTTGATTATTTATTATTCTTGGGTGTTAATGATAAGAGAAAAAATTGGGATTTATTAATTCAGGCATTTTCGCAAGTTAAAACAGCTGGTCTAAAATTAGTAGGCATCAGCAGTTTTCTTAGTACTTATAAATTTACTGATGAAAAAATTAAAATTTTACAATATGTTGACTTACAAGATATGCCGGCATTATATACCGGAGCAAAAGCATTTATTTACCCATCTTTATATGAAGGTTTTGGTTTACCGGTTTTAGAAGCAATGGCCAGTGGAGTACCGGTTATAACTTCTAACAGGGGTAGTCTGAAAGAAATTATAGGCGAAAACGGTTTTGTAATTGATCCCTATTCAACAATAGATCTTGTTTCAACGATAAATCAAGTAATTGGATTATCAAGTGAAGAAAGAAATAATATCATATATAAAGGTATCCAACACACAAAGAAATTTACTTGGGAAAAAACTGCATCCGAAACTTTAAAAATCTACGAAAGTTTAATATGAATATTGGAATAGATGGATATGAGGCCAATATAGCTCAAAGAGTAGGTATTGGTCAATATGCCTATCAACTATTATCGGAAATTTATAAATTAGATGATATTAATCAATATACAATTTTTTTACCTAATAACCCTTTGACTGACATGCCAAAGCCGAGAACCGGTTGGACATATAAAATAGGTAGGTCCGGCTCGTTTTGGACAATACGGCAATTACCTGGGTTGATTAAAAGTATAAAACTGGATAGATTTTTTTCTCCAACGCATTATTGCCCTTGGTTTACCAATCTACCAAAATTTATCTCCATTATGGACCTTTCTTATTTAAAATATCCGAAAATGTTTAAAATAAAAGATTTGATTCAATTAAGATATTTAACAGCATATTCAATCAAACATGCACAAAAAGTATTCACTATTTCTGAATATTCAAAAAAAGAAATTATTGAGCAATATAATTACCCAAAAGACAATATAATTGTTACATATCCAGGAGTAAATAAAGTATATACAAAAATAAACAAATTCTTAGCTCAAAAACCTGAAATTTTTAATAAATATAATATTTCGAAAAGATTCATTCTATTTGTTGGCACATTGCAACCGAGAAAAAATATTTCTAGATTAATTCAGGCTTTTAAGAGCATTGAAAGCGATTTACAGTTGGTGTTAATTGGGAAAAAAGGCTGGCTGTATGAATCAATATTAGCGCAAATAAATAAGGAAAATACGAATAATAAGATTATTTATATAGATTATATTGAAGAAAATGAATTGGCATATTTGTATAGCCAAGCTATTTGTTTAGTTTTACCGTCCTTATTTGAGGGTTTTGGTATGCCAGTTGTTGAAGCTATGAGCATGGGTTGTCCGGTTGTGGTGTCAAATAATTCAAGTCTTCCTGAAATTGCTCAAAATGCAGGAATTTACGTAAATCCTTTAAAAACAGAAGACATTGGCAAAGGCATCTTAAAAGCAGTAAAATTAACACCAGAGGAGCGAAGTAAGTTGATTAATCAAAATTACAAACAAGCACAAAAATTTACCTGGGAAAATTGTGCTAAAAAAACCATTGAGGTAATAACAGCTGACATTTAAATATGAAAGATAGAATGGGAAATGAATTATCGACCAAACAAGTATTTTATAAAGGTATCAATAGAATGGTTAACATCTGTTTAGATTTTGAACTGATGATTTTACGTTGGGTTGGGTATATTCCTATTCATGGTTTTAGAAATTTTTGCTATAAATTGGCTGGTATTAAATTCGGTAAAAACTCAACATTTCATATGTGGGCGAATTTTTATGAGCCAAAGAATATATCCATTGAAGAAGGCACGATTATTGGTAATAATGCGTTTTTGGACGGTAGGGAAAAAATCGAAATAGGAAATCATGTAGATATAGCCTCACACGTATCTATCTATAGCGGTAAACATGATTATGAAAGTGAAGATTTCAAGCCGGTATTTTATCCAGTGAAAATTGAGGATTATGTATTTATAGGTCCTCGGGTCATTATTCAACCTGGTGTTAAAATTGGTTACGGAGCAATTGTTGCTGCAGGCGCTGTTGTTACCAAAGATGTACTTCCATATTCCATAGTGGGTGGCGTCCCTGCGAATATTATTGGAGAACGTAAATTAAAAAATCTTCATTATCGTTTGGGTCGGGCACGTCTTTTTCAATAAAAACAACTTTTTATAAATCTATCAAGAATGGTATAATTTTTTCTAGGTTTTTAAATTTAAAACAGCATGAATATTACCAGAAAATTTTTAAGTTGGTTTGATAACCATTTATTGTTCTTTTTGAGTGGTTTTTTACTCGCATTTATACCGCTTTTCCCCAAATTACCGCTCTTTGATGTTATTCCCGGTTACATAGTTAGGGTGAGACTCGAAGATTTTTTAATAGCAATAGCCATTATAATATGGCTAGTTCAATTATGGAGGAAAAAAATTTCTTTTGGCCCAAATCCATTGGCAAAACCAATACTTATATATTTAACTGTGGGTTTATTATCGATGTTATCGGCTATTTTTATAACCCGAACTGTACCTCTTGAGATTTTGCATATAGGAAAAATGGCACTTCATTTCTTAAGAAGAATTGAATATTTTTCCCTATTTTTTATTTTTTATTCAACAGTTAAATCCATAAAACAAGTTAAAACATATCTTTTAATTTTAATCGTAACTATTTTAGGCGTAACTTTATACGGGTACGGTCAAAAATATTTATATTGGCCTGCTTTTTCCACAATGAACCGTGAATTTTCCAAAGGATGGGCTTTGTATTTAACTCAACATGCAAGGGTAATATCAACATTTGGCGGTCATTATGATTTAGCAGCTTATGCAATGATGGCTTTAATTCTTTTGTGGAGTTTATTTTTCAATATAGAAAAAAAATTATATAAACTTATAATTTTTATTATTTTAGCCGGAACCTTTTGGCTTTTAATTCTGACTGCATCGCGTACATCTTTTATTGCTTATATGGTTGGTGTTACGGTTTTATTTGGGTTTTGGACTTTCCGTAAAGGGATTATGTGGTCGGCAAAAAGATGGTTTATTGTGACGGTTTTAAGCATGTTTGTTATGTTATCTTTTGGTGATTTGTCCGATAGGTTTACTAAATTACTTAAATTAGACCAAAGATTAGGGGGAATCAAGTCATTACTCACACAACCGTTTAGCGCTCCACCAATTGGAGATAATATTGTTTTATTGGAAAATAATATTGAGGCGGTTACTTCAAAAAGTGATTTTCCACTATTGCCTATAAGACCATCTGATGTAACAGATATTATTCCTGAGGGGACTATTGCTACTCAAACAGCCAGCGGAGCTGCTATTACAAAAGTTGTACAACGAAATTACTCAAAAACAGCTTTAGTTTATGATTTATCAACCGGAATAAGATTGGATGCTCTTTGGCCAAGAGCTATAGCCGGTTTTAAGAAAAATCCTTTATTAGGAACAGGATATTCAACATTAACAAAAATTCAAGTAAACGAATTTACAGAGGCTGAATCAACGGACAATGATTATTTGCGGGCATTGGGCGAAACCGGACTGTTGGGGTTATTGGCTTTTGGATGGATTTTAGTAGCTGCTTTATCTATGGTGTGGAAGGCTTATACCTCAATTACTGATAAAGTGATTTTTGGTATGATTACAGCACTGACAGCAATAATTATCGGTTTATTAGTTAATGCAGTTTATATTGATATATTTGAAGCATCAAAAGTTGCCTTATACTTTTGGGCAATAACCGGCATTATTTTAGGGTCGATTAAAATAACTTCAGCTAATAAATTTCAACCTCCAAAATTATCATCAATTTCTGATTTGTCGTCTACTTTGCATAAGATAAAGCAAATCACCCAAAAAATTTATCGAAGTGACAAAACATATTTATTGATAATTATTATATTAGCTCTAGTTGTAAGACATTACAAAATTTCCGAGCCTTTGGCAGATTGGCATTCTTGGAGACAGGCGGATACATCGGCAGTTACTAGAAATTTTGTTCGGTACGGATTGAATTTATTTTATCCCAGATATGATGATTTATCTTCAATTGCATCCGGCATACCTAACCCGCAAGGATATAGATTTGTGGAATTTCCTTTATATAGTTTTTTTGCAGTTTTAACTGATAAATTATTTCCGGGATATAACGTAGAATATTCTGGCAGGTTAACTTCAATTTTTGCCTCAATAGGAACTCTTATATTCCTATATTTCTTAGTTAAAAAATATTTAGGAGTAAGAGTAGGCATGTTAACTGCCGGTTTTTTTGCTTTGCTTCCGTATAACATTTTTTGGTCAAGAACTATTTTACCTGAACCAACCCTCGTATTTCTTACAACAGCCATGCTCTATACATTTGATAAATGGGTGGAAACTTCAAAATGGAAATATTGGGTAATATCAGTTATATTTGCTGTTTTGAGTTTGCTAGTAAAATTTACAGCTGCTTTTTTTGTTATTCCGATGCTGTATTTAGCATGGAATAAATGGAAATTTAAAACTTTTACCAACATTTGGCTTTATATTTATGCAATTTTAACAGTACTGCCTTTTATTGCCTGGCGGATACATATTTCTAAATATCCTGAAGGTGTACCAGCTTATCAATGGTTATTTAATGGTAATGGAATCAGATTTAAAGGTGCATGGTTTTGGTGGCTTTTCAGCGAAAGAATCGGTCATCTAATTCTGGGAACTTGGGGCGTAGGTTTATTTTTGTTGGGGATGATTAGACAGGTTAAAAATAAAATTACCGGTACTAACGTATGGTTCTTTCATTATTGGTTGACGGGTTTGATTATTTATTTAATAGTCTTCGCAACCGGAAACGTACAACATGATTATTATCAAATTATTTTAGTACCAATTTTATGTATATTTTTGGCAATTGGAACTGATTTCTTATTAATAAAATCTGATTTGTTCCATCAATTTTTTTCAAAATTAGTATTAATAATTTGGATAGTTTTTATGTTGATGTTTGGCTGGTATCAAGCGAGGGATTTTTTCAATATCAATCATCCGGAAATCGTAGAAGCAGGCAGGGAATTCGACAGAGTTATAAGTAATAATAAGGTTTTGGTAATTGCTCCATATGGAGGAGATACGGCATTTTTATATCAAACCGGAAGAAGAGGTTGGCCTTTGATGGAAGGCACAATTGATGAAATGATTGCCAAAGGAGCGCATTATTATATCAGCACTAATTTTGATGATACGACTAATAAAATCATGCAAATGGCACTCAACAATCAATTGGGTAAAGATCAAATTCATCAATTTAAAATAATTAAACAAACCCCATCCTATGTAATAATTCAGTTAGTTCCGGATAAATTTCTTCCAAAAACAAACTAATTTATGAAGATACTGATGCTGACTCCTTATTTGCCTTATCCGCTTTTATCAGGGGGACAAATCCGGTCATTTAATTTATTAAAAAATTTAGCATCAAAACATCAGATAACACTGGTAGCTTTGATAAAGCATGATAATGAGAAACAATTTATTCCATACATTCAGCAATATTGTCATAAAGTAATTGTAGCTAAAAGACCGGAAAAACCCTGGACTTTTAGAAATATTATCAAAACAATTTTTGGATTATATCCATTTTTAGTAGTAAGAAATTTTTCATCTGAAGCAAAAACCGCGGTTATCGAAGAATTAAAAACTAATAAATTTGATTTAATTCATGCTGAAACCTTTTACGTAATGCCTCACATTCCTAAAACAAATGTGCCAATCTTGTTGGTTGAACAAACAATAGAATATTTAGTTTATCAACATTTTGTTGATACATTAAAAATCTTTTTTTTAAGATGGTTATTTGCAATAGATGTATATAAAATCCGTTATTGGGAAGAATATTATTGGAAACAAGCGAAAAGAATTGTGGCTATGTCCGAGCCGGATAAACTGATGATGAAAAAACGGCTTAAGTCATTGGATGTTTCAATTGTACCCAACGGTGTTGACTGTGACTTTTTTACATTCAGAAAAAATATTCCTAAAGATAACAGCACAATTTTATTCGTTGGTAATTTCAAATGGTTGCAAAACCGGGAAGCAGTACTTGAATTGGTTAATAAAATTTGGCCAAAAATTTCAACAAAAGTTAAAACTGCAAAATTATGGATTGTTGGTAAATTCCCTACAAGAGAAATTTTAGCTCTAAATAGCGTACGTATTAAAATATCTGCAGATGTTGAAGATATCAGGGATGCTTATTACAAATCAGACGTATTATTGGCGCCGATTTATGGACCCGGTGGTACCAGATACAAGATACTTGAAGCCATGGCGTCAGGTATACCAGTTGTCACTACGCCGCAAGGCATAGAAGGTTTAGGAGTGATAGATGGAAAACAAGCCATAATCAGAAAAAATTTGGATGATTTAGCTCAGGCGACAATTGAAGTATTAAAAAATAAAAATTTATATGCAACGTTATCCGAAAATGCAAATGCTATAGTTAGAAATACCTATAATTGGGAAGTAATTGCCAGATCGCTAGATAAAATATATGAGGATGTAGCGCATGAAAAATGAAATTGATTTATCCATAATAATTGTTTCTTTTAACACAAAAAAAATAATTGATAATTGTTTAAATTCAATTTTCCAATCATTAAAAAACAGTAAGTTTACTTCTGAAACAATTGTTATTGATAACGGTTCAATTGATGGATCAGTGGATTTGATAAAACAAAAATATCCGCAAGTTAGATTAAATTCTAATAAAACTAATTTGGGGTTTGGTAAAGCAAACAATCAAGGGACATTAATCTCTAAAGGTAATTATTTATTGTTTCTGAACTCTGATACGGTTGTTATAAATTGTGCCATAGATAAATTATATGATTTTACAAAATCTAACAATGGAAAAATGATTTGCGGGGGGAAATTATTTAATTTAGATATGAGTCCTCAACCATCGTGCGGTCCCCAATATTCATTGATCAACATATTTATTGCGTTATTTTTAAAAGGTGATTATTTTGGATTAACCCGTTATTCTCCTAATAAGATAACTAACGTTGATTGGATAATGGGTGCCTGCATGATGATGTCTAAAAATTTATTTAATACTGTTGGTGGATTTGACGAAGGAATTTTTATGTATATGGAGGAAATAGATTTTGAATACAGAGCAAGAATGCTTAAATTTAATATTCAATTTTTTCCAGATGCTCATTTTATCCATCTTGGAGCAGCTAGCGGTGAAGGTCGAAATAGAGCGATATTAAATGTATTTAAAGGATTTAAATATTATTATAAAAAACATTTTGGATTTTGGAAGAACATATTACTGAATCTGATTTTAATATCTAAATCATTAATCTCGATATTATTATTTACAATTATTATAAACAATTCTAAGAAAAAATTATATTTAGAGGCGTTAAAAATTTCTGTATCTAAATGAAACTATCAATAATTATCGTAAACTACTACGTAGAAACATACTTAAAGAAGTGTATAGATTCGTTAATCGATAATTACGAATCAAATTTTAAAAACGGCGAATTTGAAATAATAATTGGCGACAATGGATCACAAAATCATGCCTTAGATTTTGTAAAAACTTATGGTGATTATATAAAATTAATCAGAAATAATAATAATTTAGGCTATGCTAAAGCAAATAATATATGTATACAATCAGCTCAAGGTGAATATGTTTTACTATTAAATCCGGATACTATAGTTTATAAAAATACTCTGACCAAATTAATTAAATATCTGGATGAGCACTTAAAGGTAGGTTTAGCAACCTGTCGGATATTGTTACCTGATGGAAGTATTGACGATGCATCACATAGAGGATTTCCCACGCCATGGCGGGCATTTACTTATTTTTCCGGCTTAGGAAAAATGTTTCCCAATTCTCAATTTTTAAACGGTTATCATTTAGGTTATCAAAATATGAATTCAGTTCATGAAATTGAGGCTTGTGTAGGTGCTTTTATGTTAATCAGAAAAGAGGTAGGAGAAAGTTTAAATTGGCTGGATGAGGACTTTTTTTGGTATGGTGAAGATCTGGACTTTTGTTATAGAGTAAAAAAAATAAATTACCAGGTAATGTATGTTCCAAGCGTCTCAATTTTGCATTATAAAGGAATTGCCAGTGGTATTAAGAAGCATTCTCAAAACATAGCTAAAGCTGATAGGAAAACAATCATATTGGCAATTAAAGCCAGATACGAGGCCATGCGTTTATTTTATAAAAAACATTATTTAACCAAATATCCTTCAATTGTCACAAATTTTATTTTACTGGCAATTTGGATTAAAGAAAAAATCAACTTTTTATTTATATGAAAATTGGTATCGATTGTAGACTTTGGAATGAAACCGGTGTTGGCAGATATATAAGAGCATTAGTGAGTCAATTGCAAAAAATTGATCACAAAAATGATTATGTATTATTTTTGCCAAAACTTGAATTTAATAATATTACTTTGTCTAATCAAAAATGGTCTAAAATTTTAGCAGATGTTTCCTGGCATTCCTGGGAGGAACAATTTAAAATGCCAAATATTTATAAATTCTCAAAGGCAGACTTAATACACATTCCTTACTTTTCAGTGCCAATTTTTATCAAACAACCGTATATTGTTACCATTCATGATTTAACAATTTCACATTATGCTACAGGTAAAGCTACAACCAAACCAATGCCAATTTACTTAATAAAAAGACTTGCATATAATTTGATACTTAAACAAGCTGTTTCAAAATCAAACAAAATTTTAACAGTATCAAATTACGTAAAAAATCAATTAATACGGGAATTTAATTTAAATCCTCGTAAAGTAGTAGTGACTTATGAATCCGGAGAATTGGAAGATAAACTAATACCTGAAAAAGCGTCAAATTTGCCCACTAATTATTGTTTATATGTAGGTAACGCGCATCCTCATAAAAATTTAGAAAAACTGCTTTATGCATTTGCAAAAGTACGAAAAGAATTACCGGGATTCAAATTATTTCTAATTGGTAAAGATGACTATTTTTATACAAGATTGAAAAAATATGCAGAAAAACTTCAGTTAACTGATGGTGTTTTTTTTATAAACTCGATTTCAAATTCAGAATTACCAAATTGGTACAATAAAGCCACATTATTGGTTTTTCCATCACTTTCAGAAGGTTTCGGAATTCCCGGGCTGGAAGCAATGAATTGCAATTGTCCTGTAGTTGCATCAAACATTCCGGTTTTTAAAGAAATTTATGGCGATGCAGCGGTTTATTTCAATCCTAATTCAATTGATGATATGGCTCTTAAAATAATCCAACTTTTAAAAAATAAACAATTGCTATTAGATTTAATAGAAAAAGGGAAAATACAAGCTAAAAAATATTCATGGGAAAAAACAGCTACAGAGACTCTTAAAGTATATGAAAATAGCCTTAGTATATGATCATATTAACAAAATTGGGGGAGCAGAAAGAATTTTAGAAGCTCTACATGAATTATTTCCCAAAGCACCTCTGTATACACTAGTAGCTGATACAAAAAAAGCTAAATGGGCAAAAAAATTTCAAATTCATACGTCATTTGTGCAAAATATTCCAGGTGCCAAATCATATCACGAATTTTTCCCCATATTGCCAATTTTTGCATTTGAAAAATTTAATTTCGATGATTTTGATGTGGTAATTTCAGTAACTTCAGCAGAAGCAAAAGGGATCATCACCAGTACGAAAACTCTGCATATTTGTTATTGCTTAACACCAACCAGGTATATATGGAGTCATTACAGAGAATACTTTTCCAACAAATGGATGCGTAGATTATCTTACCCTGTGGTTGTTCTAATGCGGATGTGGGACGTATTGGCTGCAAATAGACCTGATGAATACGTTACAATATCAAATAATGTTGCAAAGAGAATTTATAAGTATTATCGAAGGCATGCTGATTTAATATATCCGCCAGTTGATGTAAATAAATTTACACCGCAAAAAAATAAAACTGAAAAAGACAACTATTTTTTGGTAGTATCCAGGCTGGTTAAGTATAAACATGTAGAAATTGCCATAGATGCTTGTAATCAATTGAATTTACCACTAAAGATTATCGGGGACGGTTTTGAAAAAAATAATTTAAAAGAAATCTCCGGTCCTACCATTGAATTTTTAGGAAACTTGACCGATAGTGATTTAATTAGGTATTATCAAGGATGCCGGGCTCTAATATTCGCTCAGGAGGAAGATTTTGGCATTACTGCTGTGGAAGCATTGTCATGTGGTAAACCGGTAATAGCTTTTGGTTATGGTGGAGCAAAAGAAATAATTACTGAAGGAATAACAGGAGAATTTTTTTATAAGCAAAACAAACAAGCTTTGGCAGAAAAATTAGCAAATTTTGACGATAATAAATATCTTTCCAAAAATTGTTGGCAACAAGCTCAAAAGTTTTCAGTAGAAAGATTTAAATTTGAATTTTTAAATTACATAATTTCAAAAAGGAGCATTTTTAAATAAATATGAAAGTTGTTATTTTTGCAGGAGGAGTTGGTACGAGGTTATGGCCTTTATCAAGAAAAAAATCACCTAAACAATTTGAAAAAATTATAAATAATGACTCTACACTGCAACTGGCAGCAAACCGCTTAAGACCGGATTTTGAGTGGTCAGATATTTATGTATCTACCGGAAAATCATATATTGACATAGTTGCAGAACAATTGCCCCAAGTTCCGCCGCAGCAAATAATCGGTGAACCGTTAATGCGTGATGTGGGACCTGCTGTTGGACTGATAGCAGCGATTTTAGTAAAAGATCATCCTGAGGAGCCAATGGTGATTTTATGGAGTGATCATTTAGTAAAAAATGAAATTTTATTCAGAAAAATTTTAAAAAACGCAGGAGATTATGTATCCAAAAATCCGGAGAAGATCATTTTCGTGTCTCAAAAGCCCAGGTTTGCCAGTGAAAATTTAGGTTGGATTGAATATGGAGATATCGAATATAGTAATAATGGCATAGATTTTCATTCATTTATTGACTTTCAATACAGACCAGATAATAAAACTGCACAAAAATATTTTAAAAGCGGGCAGCATGCATGGAATTTAGGTTATTTTGTAACTACTCCTAAATATCTTTGGAAACAATATCAAAAATTTGCGCCGAATTTAATAACCGGATTATCACAAATTCAAAATGCATGGAAATCAGGAAATTTCTATGATGTATTAGAGAAGGTCTATCCAACGCTTGAAAAAATTAGTTTTGATAATGCTATTTTGGAAAAATTAAGTCCCTCTCAAGCATTAGTTATTTCAGAAAATATTGGTTGGAGTGATATTGGAGCTTGGGAGGCTTTGAAAGAAGCTCTGGAAAAAACTGAAGATAAAAACGTCACTCAGGGCAAAGTTTTATTAAATGATACCAGAGATTCTTTGATTTATAATTATTCAAATCAATTAGTTGCTACAATTGACTTAGACGGATTTTTAGTAATAAATACTCCAGATGTGGTATTGGTTTGCAGAAAAAGCTCGGTTCCAAAAATAAAAAAATTGGTTGAAAGTTTAAATGGAACTGAGCACGAAAAATTAACCTAAAATAAAAATGTATAATTTTATAAAACGATTAATTGATATTATAGGATCATTCATAATTGGTCTAATTTTTTTACCTATAATTATAATTACTGCTATAATGATAGTTATTGATTCCCAAGGTCCAATATTAGCTGATACGCCTGAAAGAGTTGGTAAAAAAGGAAAATTATTTAAACTGTATAAATTCCGTTCAATGATCATCAATGCTCACAATTTACTCAAAACAGACCCAAAATATAAAAATTTATATGCCATGTACAAAAAAAACAGTTATAAATTATATGCAGATCCAAGAGTGACCCGAGTTGGTCATTTTATAAGGAAACATTCTCTGGATGAATTACCGCAAATTTTTAATGTCATAAAAGGTGATATGAGTTTAGTTGGACCCCGTCCTTATTATCCTGATGAATTGGTAGATCAACAAAAGAAATATCCGCACACAAAAGAATTAGTGAATATTGTGTTATCAGCCAGGCCTGGTATAACCGGAGAATGGCAAGTTTCAGGCAGAAGTGAAGTAAATTTTGATAAACGGATACAAATAGATGCAGAATATGTTAGCAGAAAATCAATAAAACACGATATTGCAATTTTATTGAAAAGTCCTATGGCAATGGTGACCGGTAAGGGCGCAGTTTGATAGTTTTGTAATTTTAAGTTAAAATATTATTCTTATGGAAAATCTGCTCAAAAAAAATAACAGTGATAATTTTACGGCAACACCTGTTGTAACAAATATAAATTCAAAACCAGTCCTCACAAACGTATTAAATAAGGAAGCAGCAATTCTTAATAAAATACCTGTATCTGATAAAAAATCTATGGTAAAAAGATCTAAAATTTCAAAAATTTGGTTTGTTCCTCTTATTTTTATCATGTTATTGATAATTGGTGTGATTTTTTTGGGAGTAATACCGGCAAGAAAAGCATATGTAAGTGGTCAGGAATTTTTTCAAACAGCCAAAAACTTAGCTTCGCAATTAAAAAGTCAAAACCTAGAAGAAGCTAAAATTATTTTACCAAAAACACAGGAACAATTAACCAAATTACAAAAAGATTGGGAAAATATTTTAGCTTTAAAATACTTACCTATAATAAATAAATATCATCAGGATGGCGCTCATGGTTTAAAAGCTGCAGAATATGGATTGGATACAATTAAAATCAGTTTAGAGACAATAGAGCCATACGCAGATTTATTAGGATTAAAGGGCAAATCGACTTTTGTATCAGGTTCAGCTGAAGACAGGATTCAAACAGCAGTAAAAACCTTGGATAAAATGACTCCCAGGTTAGCTGATATTGGCGACAAAATTGAAAAATTAAAACAGGAAGTAGATAAAATTGATCCATATAGATATCCGGAAAATTTTCGAGGGCAAGCTGTTCGTTCCAGATTGATAGAAGGTAAAAATATTCTTAATGACACGACCGGACTTTTCTTAAATGCCCGCCCGTTGCTGGAGGTTTTTCCTCAACTCTTGGGTGAACCTGATTCAAAAAGATACTTAATTTTATTTCAAAATGATAAGGAACTTCGACCAACCGGTGGATTTATTACTGCTTATGCAATATTTAAAATAGAGCACGGAAAATTCCTAGTGGAGAAATCTGCAGATATTTATGAACTAGATGGTCAAATTACCAAAAAAACTCCAGCACCTGAAGAAATTCTAACCTATCATAAAGGAGTTTATGATTTCAATATCAGAGATTCTAATTTGTCTCCGGATTTTTATCTTTCAATGAAACAGTTTATGGAATTATACCCAAATAAATGGGATTTTGACGGAATAATTTCTGTGGACACCCACGTGTTGGTCGAAGCTATAAAAATTTTGGGTGAATTTGATATTGCGGGTAGAAAATTTAGTGCAGAAACTGATAAACGATGTGACTGTCCAAGAGTAATTTATGAATTGGAAGATTATGCTACCAGACCTGTAGCATATGTTCGAGATACGCGTAAAGATATTTTGGGCTCTTTGATGTATGAAATTATCAAAAGAGCCTTAGGTATATCACCTTCCCAGTATTGGGGAAGATTGTTTCAAATGAGCATATCCGAAGCGAACCAAAAACATATTTTGGCCTATATGATGGATGAAAAAGCGCAAAAAGGCATTGAATCATTAAATATGGGTGGTAGAATTGCCGGGGATTTAGAAATTTTGGGTTATAAAGACTCTCAAAACTGGGATTATTTACATATTAATGATGCAAATATGGCCGGTGCTAAATCCAATCTTTATGTAACCGAATCTGTCAAAATTAATTATTCATTCGAATCTGACGGCTCTATAAATAAGGACATAACCATTGATTATAAAAATCCTGCACCTGCCTCAGATTGTAATTTGGAAACTGGGGGTTTATGTTTAAATGGAATATTGCGCAATTGGTTTAGAGTTTACGTGCCAGTTGGATCTCAGCTCTTGGAAGATAAAGGTAGTCAATCTCCCAAAGACGGAAATGCCATCAGTTTAAAAACTTATGATAGTTTAGGAAAAAGCGTCTATGAAGGTTTTTTGACAGTCAGACCCCATGGTTCAAGTCAAGTGAGTTTGAAATATAAATTACCATTTAAGAAATCCGGAAATCAATTAAAAATATTGATTCAAAAACAACCGGGAACAGATGAAAATGAATATGTTATTTCGGTAAACGGTAAGCAAAAAGATAAATTTTTATTAACTGCTGATAAACAAATAACCTTAAGTTTGTGAACAGAAACTACAAAGTAGATGCAATAATTCTTTCCCGTAAAAATTTCGGCGAAGCAGATAAAATCATATCTATTTTTACCAAGCAATATGGAAAAAAAACTATTATTGCCAAAGGTATCCGGAAAATTTCTTCAAAAAGAGCTGCTCATTTAGAACTGTTTACCTATTTATCCGCATATTTACATAAGGGTAAATCAATGGATTTGGTTACAGAAGCAATTACCTTGGATGCATACACAAATATCCGCAAAAGCCTAGAACGAATAAGTTATGCCTGTATTGTTTTGGAGTTAGTAGATAGAATGACTGCAGAAAATCAGGAATCTCATGAAGTTTTTAATCTACTGATAAATTTTTTACATAAATTAAACATACCGGGCATAAAAAGAAGCCAAGCAATAACAGAACTTGATCAATTTAAAAAAAATTTAATGATAATATTGGGTTTTCTCAATATAGATAATACATCAAATTCTAAAGAGTTAGATCGTAAAATTGAAGAAATTATTGAAAGAAAATTACAGAGTGCAGATTTGTTATTAAAAATATCACAACATAAATAATATTTTCTGATATAATTTACATATGCAAAATATATTGATGGATAAAGTAGTGGCTTTAGCAAAAAGAAGAGGATTTGTATATCCATCATCAGAAATATATGGGGGTATGGCAAATACTTGGGATTTTGGACCAATGGGGGTATTGCTTAAAAATAACTTACGGGATTTATGGTGGAAACATTATGTTTTGGACAGGGAAGACATGTTTGGGATTGATGCGTCAATTTTTTTAAATTCTAAAGTTTGGGAAGCCTCAGGACACATAGCAGGATTTACTGATGCATTGGTAGATTGTAAAAATTGTCATAACCGAACTCGGGCAGATCATTTAATTGAGGATCAGTTACAGGGATTAAAAGTAGAAGGCCTACAAATTGAGGAATTATCAAAAATTATTAAAGAAAAAAAATTAAAATGTCCAAAATGCGGCTCGACAAATCTTACTGATGTCAGAAAATTTAATCTGCTTTTTGAAACTCAAATTGGCATACTAGAAAGTAAAAAATCCACAGCTTATTTAAGAGGTGAAATTGCACAGGGAATTTTCTTAAATTTCAAAAACGTTTTAGACACAATGAGAGTGAAAGTACCTTTTGGAATTGCTCAACAGGGTAAAGCTTTCCGTAATGAAATAACCCTGGGTCAGTTTGTCTCCAGAACTTTGGAATTTGATTTGATGGAGTTTGAATATTTTATTAATCCCAAAGATTGGAAATCGGTTTTTGAAACATTTAGGAAAGATATGTGGGATTGGGCTGTTAATTTAGGATTAAATAAGGATAATTTAAAATGGAGAGAGCATGAAGAATTTGAAAGATCTCATTATTCAAAAAAAACCATGGATATTGAATATAAATATCCTTATGGATGGAAAGAAATGTTTGGCATAGCATACAGGACGGATTTTGATTTAAAAAATCACTCCAAGTTTTCAGGCAAAGATTTAAGTTATAAAGATCCTATAACCGGCGAAAATTATATTCCACATGTAATTGAACCCACATTTGGACTTTCTAGGCTGACAGGAATTATATTAATTGATGCTTATTATGAAGATGGAAAAAGAGTGGTACTTAAATTAAATCCTAAAATTGCACCCATAAAAGTTGCAGTATTTCCACTGGCAAAAAATAAACCTGAAATAGTTGCCAAAGCTCGGGAAATATATAAAAATATTAAATCGCAAGGTATAAATTGTGTTTTTGATGACAGAAGTAGTATTGGAAAAAGATATCTATCACAAGATGAAATAGGTACACCTTGGTGTGTAACAATTGATTATGCTACACTGGAAAATGATACGGTAACCATAAGAGATAGAGATACAACCTTACAAGAAAGAATAAAGTCGGAAAAATTAGTTGAATATTTTAATAAAAAGTTAATCTAATTTTAGTTTAATTTTCTTAATTAGAGAGGAATTATTTCTATATGAAAAATAAAACTGCCCTATACGTGGTTATTGGTATTGCGATTTTAGCTTTGATTAGTGGAGGTTGGTGGTTAGTTACATTTTTAACCAAACCTTCCCAACAGGTTGTACAAGATGATGTAAAAACTGAATTACCCCCTGTTGATGCTTCTGTAGTTGTTGATTTAAAAACTAAAGCAGACGGTAAATCAGTTATTTTAACAATTTCTAAAATTCCCAATAATACTGAATCAATAGAATATGAACTAAGTTATTTAACTGATAAAGGATTACCAAAAGGCGCATTGGGAAAAATTGATCTTAAAGGAAAAACTGACGTTACTAGAGATATTTTATTGGGAACTTGTTCTACCGGAGGAAAATGTACTTATGATACAGGCGTGAAATCCGTAAATTTGGTTTTAAGATTTAATAGTGCAAATGCGACCAGTCAGTATACAAAAGAATACCCCTTATAATCATTTTTTGACGAGTATTTACTCTAACCCCTACCTATAGTGTTATTTTAGTGGTGAAAACCCCTTGACATATATGGTGAAAAGTGTGCAAAATGGATATAGATGGTGAAATATGGTGAAAGTTTCTAAGATTGGTTTATATTTAGGAGAATTTAAACATAACTTAACAGAAAGAAATCGTCTGGCATTACCTAAAAGAATTAGAGTTGAGATTGATGGATTTGAAGTGATATTAACCCGGGGATTTGAACCATGCATTATCGGTTTTGACAAAAATCATTGGCAAGACATTGCAAAACAGCAATTAGCTATACAAATCAATGAACCACGTGGTCGCATGTTGAGAAGAGAATTATTTTCTGGAGCTATGATTGTAGAACTAGACTCACAAGGAAGAATAGTTTTACCGGATAATTTATTGGAATGGAGTGGATTAAAAGGTAAGGTTGGTGAAGAAGTCGTCATAGTTGGAGCTGGAGATCATTTTGAATTATGGGAAAGATCTAAATGGTTGAAATTTGAGCCGCAAGGACAAAGCAAATCTTGAAGACTTATGTAAGCCTGCCCTGATTTGCTTAAAACTAAAAAGGAGGTGACTAAAATTTGAGTTTTTTACTAAATGGTGAAAAAATGCGACAACGTTTGGCACAAATTTTAGAGCAAACAGAGGAAAGCCAAATGTCAGGTGAAGATAAGAATGAAAACAGAAACAAATCAAATATTTCACGAACCAGTGCTTTTGAATGAAGTGGTTGAATGTTTGCAGGTGTCAGATGATAAATGGTACATAGATGCAACAGCAGGCGGAGGAGGACATACTAAAGGAATATTGAATAAGGGAGGTAAAGTATTATGCATTGATCGGGATCTAGAAGCTGTAGCGTATTTGAAAGAAAAATTTAAGCAGGAAATAGCGACCGGAAAAGTAATTATTAGACAAATGAATTTTAATCAGATTAAGGATTGTGTAAGTCAGGCGGGGATTGCGAAAATTTATGGAATTATTTTTGACTTAGGTCTATCAACCTATCAAATAAAAAAATCGACCAGAGGCTTTAGTTTTAATAATGATGCGATGCTTGATATGAGAATGTCGCAAGAAGAAAAGTTGACAGCAAAAGAAATAATAAATAATTATTCACAAAACGATTTATATGAAATTTTTAGAAAATTTGGTGAGGAAAACTTGGCTAGGGAAATTGCTTACGCTATTTATCGCGCCCGTTCCGTAAAACCAATTGAAAAAACTGGACAGTTAAAACAAATAGTTGAGAGTATTTATAAAAAGGCAAAAGTTCATACAAAGATAAATCCGGCAACAAAGGTTTTTCAGGCATTAAGAATAGAAGTTAATCGCGAATTAGAAAATTTACAAATAGGTATAAATCAGGCGATGGATATATTAATACCAGGGGGTAGATGTGCGGTGATTAGTTTTCATTCATTGGAAGACAGAATAGTAAAACAGTTTTTTAATGAGACGGTAGAAAATAAAACCGGGAAAATAATTTATAAACGGCCATTAAGGGCAAGTAAATTGGAATTAAGGGAAAATCCATCGTCCAGATCGGCAAAGTTACGAATTATTGAAAAATTATAAGCACCATTATGAAATTAAGAAAAAAAATAGTAATTCAACATCAGGCAAAATTACCGATAAGAGCTTTTTTAGTAGGTTTTATCCTGCTTTTATTAATACTGCAAGTAGTGGTGTCTAATAGAATAGCCATATCAGGAAACCAAATTACACAAATTGAACAAAAACTTGACGGATTAAAACAGTCTAATAATAATTTAGGTGAAAAAATCGCCTCAGCTTCTTCTTTGACGGTTATTCGTGAAAAATCTCTAAGTTTAGGTTTTACTAAAAACATTACACCTTATTATGTTTCAACAAATTTACCTGTTGCATTAGAACTACACTAATATGTGGCGGCAAAAATTTGTACTTCTTGGTTTTATCATCTGTTTTTCTCTTATAATCTGTAAATTGTTCTACTGGCAGTTTTTCAAATCAGGAGAATTAGCAAATGCGGCAAGCAACCAATATTATTTTAAATTAAACTTGTCAGCAAACCGTGGCCAAATTATGGCAAACGATGGAAGCGTATTAGTGACAAATAAAACAGCTTATTTAATTTATGCAGAACCCAAAAAAATTGAAGATAAGAATAGTTTTTCAAATACTGTCTCTAAAATTTTGGACTTAGATAAGGAAATAATAAACAACAGACTGAACCAATCTGAAATATTCTGGGTTCCCATAAAACATAAGGTAAACGAAACAACCTGTGAGGAGTTAAAGAATTTGAATTTAAAAGGTTTAGGTTTTGAAAAAGAAAGCCAAAGATATTATCCAGAAGCTTCATTAGCAGCACAATTATTAGGTTTTGTAGGCAATAATGAGAGCGGTGAAGATAAAGGTTATTTTGGAATTGAAGGTTTTTATGATTTAGCCTTAAAAGGCAAATCAGGTTTTTTGATCAGGGAAAAAGATGCCAGTGGAAATCCGATTTTATTGGGAGATGAAAAACGTATACCATTTGAAGACGGCCAAAATTTAGAATTGTATTTAGACAGATCAGTTCAAACGATTATTGAGGACAATTTAAAAAAAGGAATAGAAAAATATGGTGCATCTGAAGGGTTGGTAGCAGTTATGGATCCAATTACCGGAGGAATTATAGGTATGGCAGCAACACCTTCTTATGATCCGTCAAAATTTGGTGAATATGATGCGCAAGTTTATCCAAATCCGATTGTTGCAAATACTTATGAACCCGGATCAACATTTAAAACCTTAGTCATGGCAGCGGCTTTAAATGAAAAAGCTGTAGATGTCCAGACCAAATTTAATGAAGAAGGACCGATAAAAATAGGTCAATATTATATCCGTACCTGGAATGACAAATATAATGGGCAGTTGAATATGTCTCAAATTTTAGAAAAATCATCCAATCCAGGAATGGTATTTGTAGCAAATAAATTAGGTAAAGATAAGTTTATAGAATATTTAAATAAATTCGGTATTGGTAAAAAAACCGGTATTGATTTGGAAGAAGAAGCCACATCGGAAATAAAAGCCAAAGATACCTGGAGTGATATAGATTTGGCAACTGCCTCTTTTGGTCAGGGAATTGCGGTAACGCCAATACAAATGCTTCAAGCAGTAGCTTCATTGGCTAACAAAGGAAATTTAATGGAGCCACAAATAGTTAAAAAAATTAGCGATAAAAACGGTAAAGTAATTATTAAAAATCCCAAAATTATAGGCACGACTGTTGATCAAAAAACTGCCAAAATGATTACTGATATGATGGTGTCTGCAGTTGATAATGGAGATGCTAAGTGGGCTAAGCCTAAAGGTTATCGAATAGCTGGAAAGACTGGTACTGCTCAAATACCCGTTGCAGGACATTATGATGTCCAAAAAACCATTGCTTCGTTTGTAGGATTTGCTCCAGCAGATAAGCCAAAATTTGTGATTCTAGTAGCCTTAAGAGAGCCTCAAAGCAGTCCCTGGGGTTCAGAAACCGCTGCTCCGCTTTTTTTCAACATTACTAAAGAACTATTCACGTATTACGGCATATCTCCTAACGATTAATTAGGTGGTATTTGTTATAATTATTGTCACATGTGGCAATCCATAAAAAATAAATTCCACGGTCTAAATGCTTGTCTAGCAGCCCTTTTTTACGGTTTTCCCGGTAAAAAAATAAAAATAATCGGTGTTACAGGTACAGATGGTAAAACTACAACTACACATTTAATTCATTGGATTTTGACACAATCAGGTAAAAAAACTTCAATGATTTCTTCAGTGTATGCTAGTATCGCCGGGAATATATTTGATACGGGTTTTCATGTAACTACTCCAAATCCCTGGGTTTTACAAAAACTGATAAACATTGCGGTTAAAAATGGAGACGAATTTTTAATTTTAGAAGTAACTTCTCACAGTATTGATCAAAAGAGAATTTCTGGTAATAATTTTTTAGTTGGAGTTGTTACCAATGTGACGCCGGAACATTTAGATTATCACAAGAATTACGAAGATTATTTACACATTAAGAGTCAATTATTAGAACATGCAAAATATGCAGTTTTAAATAAAGATGACGGATCTTACAAATATTTAAATACAATAAATAAAAATATTACCACATATGCAGTAAGGAATAATGCAGATGTTACACCGCAAAATTTTCCTTTTTCTACATCCTTACCCGGAGAATATAATATTGCCAATAATTTGGCAGCGATAAGTGTTTGTAAAATTTTAAAAATAAAAGATAATATTATCAGAAATGCAGTAAAAGAATTTAAAGGAGTTAAGGGCAGGTTTGAGCTGATAAAGAATAATAAGGGGATTAGAATAATTGTAGACTTTGCACACACTCCAAATGCTTTTAAGCAAATATTACCTTTAGTTAAATCTCAAACTCAAGGCAAATTAATTCATATTTTCGGTTGTGCTGGATTAAGGGATGAGTCAAAAAGACCTGTTATGGGTAGAATTAGTGCTCAAAATGCCGATATAATAATTTTATCTGAAGAAGATTATCGGACGGAAAATGTCAACACTATCATAGACAATATTGCCCAGGGTTGTAAACAAGCCCATGGAATAGAATTAAAAATAAATCAGTTAGAAAAATTAGACGATATTGAAACTCCAGTTTTTTTCCGAATATCTGACAGACAAACTGCAATTGATTTTGTATTTAATAAAGTTGTTCGTGAAGGAGATACAGTTATTTTAACAGGAAAAGCTCATGAGCAATCTTTATGTAGAGGAAATAAAGAGTATTCTTGGGATGAATTTAAGGCTGTAGAGAAAGCGTTGTTAATAAATTAAATTATGTCTATAAAACATTCAGATGGAATTATAAGTTTTTCAATCTTCGATAAATTTCCAGAATTAATCTGTTTTTTTTCAACAAGAAAATTGGGGAATTTAAATGTTGGAAAATTACCATTATCTAATGCAAAAAAAATGCTTAATTTTTTTAATATTGATTTGATTGATTTTGCAGCTATGAATCAGATACATGGAAATATTATTTCACAAGTAGATAAATCAAATAAAGGGAAGCTATTTTTAAAAACTGATGGTTTGATTACACAAGACAAAAATCTATTTTTAGGTGTAAAAACAGCTGATTGTGTGCCATTATTTTTTTATGATTCAAAACAAAAAATCGTGGGAATCGTGCATGCTGGTTGGAAAGGCACTTTAATAAATATTGTTCAAAAAATGATTGAAAATTTTGTTAAAAATGGTTCTGATGTTAAAAATATATTTGTGGTAATTGGTCCGCATATTGGAAGTTGTTGTTATGATATTAGTAAAGAAAGAGCTGATAAATTTACCGATAAATTTCAATTTCCAAAATCTATAAAAGAAAGAAAGGGTAAATATTATTTAGATTTAGGATACGTTAATCTACAAATTCTTTTAAATGCCGGTGTAAATCCGGAACATATAGAATTATCATATGAATGTACATCATGTAAAAATGATATTTATTTTTCATACAGAAAAGATACAGTAGAAACATATGGTGAAATGATGGGTATAATAGGAATCAGGAATTAATATTTAATATAAAATTAAAATGAGACATGGATTTAACTAAGATAAAATCAATTTATTTTGTAGGTATAAAAGGTGTTGCTATGACAGCTTTAGCGATCTTGGTAAAAGAAATGGGCATTTCTGTCACCGGTTCAGATATTGCTGAAGAATTTCCCACAGATGCAACGTTAAAAAGATTTAATATCAAATATTTTATCGGTTTTGATCCAATTCACATAAAATATAAACCTGATTTGGTTATTTATACTGGTGCTCACCAGGGCAGAAAAAATATAGAAGTACAAACATCAATTAAAATAGGTATTCCCATTTTGTCACACGGAGAAGCTTTGGGCTTTTTTATGAAAGAAAAATTTCAAATTTGTGTTGCCGGGTCCCATGGAAAAACCACGACTTCAGCCATGATTGCCTTTTCTTTAATACAGTTAAATGAAGATCCCAGTTTTGCAATAGGTTGCGGAGAAATTTTAGGATTACATACTTCAGGACATTTTGGAAAAAGTAAATATTTTGTAGCTGAAGCTGATGAGTATATAACTGATCCAACCGGTGATAGAACTCCCAGGTTTTTATGGCAAACCCCACAAATTTTAGTAATCACTAATATTGATTTTGATCATCCTGATGCATATAAAGACATAACGCAGGTGCAAGAAGCATTTATTCATTTGACAAAAAAAGTTACACAAGGAGGTCATATAATAATTAATTTAGATGATCATGCATCTCAAGAAATCATAAATCAAATATCTGTACCTGTTGTGACTTATGGTATGTCAAAGCAGGCAAATTATCAAACAAAAAATATTCATTTTGAAAATAATTTAACCAAGTTTGAAGTTTGGCAAAATAATCAAAAGTTGAGTGATTTTAATATAAAAGCAGTTGGTGCCCATAACGCAATGAACGCCACATCAGTCATTGTTGCTTTAAAATTGTTAGGTTTTTCTGTTGAAAATATTAAAAAGGTACTTGCTTTATTTTCGGGAACTAAAAGACGATTTGAATATATAGGACAAAAAAATGATAAATTACTTTATGATGATTATGCTCATCATCCTACAGAAATAAAAGCTACGTTAAAAGGAATTAGGGAATTTTTTCCAAACAAAAGAATTGTGGTTATTTTCCAGCCGCACACATATTCAAGAACTGCAAAATTATTGGAAGAATTCGGTAGAAGTTTTAACTTTGCTGACACGGTAATTATTACGGATATTTACGTTTCAGCGCGGGAAAAGCCGATTCTTGGAATATCAGGCAAATTGCTGACAGATATAGTTAAAAAGCAAAATAAACAGACAGTTTTCATTCCCAATGAAGAACTTGTGTTAAAATACTTGAGTCAAGAAACACGGGCAAATGATCTTATTTTAACTATGGGAGCCGGTGATATTTATTCCTGGATTCCCAAGATTCTTAATATTTTATAAATGAATAAACTACAAACATTAGAATCAAAATTAGGTAAAAACAGAATAAAAACCGGTTTTCCGTTATCTTCAATTACGACATATAGAGTTGGTGGTCCGGCAGAATATTTTTTTCAGGCAATAACAACTGAAGAATTAATTAAAGCCATAGAAATTGCCAAATTTTTGGATTTAAAATTAACTCTATTAGGAGGCGGATCAAATGTTCTGATATCCGACAAAGGATTAAAAGGCTTAGTAATTAGAAATGAAAGTAATAATATTACAATTTATAAACGTATAGGAAAAATTAATCACGGTAAATTAAATACTCAAGAAGTTATTTTGGAAGTAGATGCTGGAGTTTTGATGAATAGATTAGTTAGGTACACCTGTGATAATGGTTTAAAAGGATTGGAATATCATTTGGGATTACCAGGTAGTGTAGGAGGAGCAATTTATAATAATTCTAAGTGGACAAAACCCTTAACTTATATTGGTGATTCTTTGTCAGAAGCAATTCTTGTAAATAATGAAGGAAAACTAAAAAAAGTTGATATAAATTATTTTAAATTTGCTTATGATTTTAGTATTTTGCAAAAAACTCATGAATCTATTATTAGTATCTTTTTTCATTTAACGCAAGAAGATCCTAAAATTTTATGGCAACGAGCTAATGATGTAATGAAATATCGGCAACTTACACAACCAATGGGAGTAAAAAGCGCTGGTTGTGTGTTTAAGAATATTTATATAGCTGATGCTATGCGAATAGGTACTCCCAATCATACACTGTCTGCCGGATATTTAATCGATCAGACGGGTTTGAAAAACTTTTCCATTGGCGGAGCAAAATTTTCAGATAAACACGCAAATTTTATTATAAACACAAATAATGCGGTTGCATCTGATATTTATGCTTTAATAAAAGAAGCACAAGAAAGGGTTTTTCATAAATTCAAAGTAAAAATAGAACCGGAAATTATGTTATTAGGTGAATTTAATTAATATTAAGATAAAGTATGAATAAATTTGCTGTTACTGGCGGAAAACCACTACAAGGTGATATTAGAGTAGGAGGAGCAAAAAATGTAGCCATGAAAGCTGTTATTGCTGCGCTTTTAACAGAAGATGATTTAGAAATATGCAATATTCCTTTGATTTCATCTGTTTTGGGAACTGCAAAAATCGTTGAGCCTGTTGGAGTAAATGTTGAATTGTTGGATCATACTTTAAAAATATCTGCTAGAAATTTACATACACATAAAATTCCCTTGGAATTGGGAGGATTATACAGATCGGTGACTATGGCAATCGGTCCACTGCTGGCACGTACCGGTAAGGCAATTGTTCCAAATCCCGGAGGCTGTCGATTGGGAAAACGGCCGGTTAATTGGCATATTCAAGCTTTAGAACAAATGGGAGCAAAAATTAATTATAAAGACGGGTTTTTTTATGCAGAGGGTAAATTACATGGATCAAAAATTAAATTTGTAAAAAATACTCATACTGGCACTGAAACTATTATTTTAGCAGCTGTTTTGGCAGATGGTGAAACTTTGATTGAGAATGCTGCAGAGGAGCCTGAAGTAGATGATTTGATTTTCTTACTAAATCAGATGGGGGCAAATATAAAAAGACATGGACGGGTAATCAAAATATTAGGCGTAAAAAAAATGCATGGAACAAAATATTCAATCATGCCGGATAGAAATGAAGCAATAACTTATGCAATTGCAGCTATTGCAACAAAAGGCAGTGTACGCGTTACAAATTGTCCTAGAAAGTATATACAGTCCTTTTTGGAGGCTTTAGATGTGGTAAATGCCGGTTGGGAAGCAATAGATGAAAATATAACCCGTTTTTATTATAAACAGCCATTAAAAGCCTGTGATATTATTACTTCTTATCATCCAGGTTTTATGACTGATTGGCAGGCACCCTGGGCAGTATTAGCTACTCAGGCTAACGGTATTTCGACAATCCATGAAACAGTTTTTGAACACAGATTTGCGTATGTTGAAGAATTGAAAAAAATGGGTGCAAAAATTGAATATTCTGATCCAGAAGTTAAAGATCCTGTGGATTATTATAATTTTAATTGGTTAGATCGAAAAATCGGTGATCATCAGGGAATAAAAATTTTTGGTCCTACTGATTTACATGATGCAGTTATGGAGATATCAGATTTAAGAGCAGGTGCAACATTGGTACTGGCTGCACTCACTGCAAAAGGAACATCAATATTACATGGAACAGAACATATTGACAGAGGATATGAAAATTTTGACACACAACTAAAGAAATTAGGAGCCGAAGTTAAACGTATTAAAGGTGAAATTTAAATGAAAAATGATGTTACAGTTTTACTTTTAGCAGGAGGAAAATCTAACCGTTTTTGGCCGATAGCTGACAAAATGGAATTATCCTTTTTAGGTCTTACACTGCTCGAGCGACAAATTGAATTTTTTAAATCTGTAGGACTCAATAATATTATCCTTGTTACAAATGAAAATTTAAGCACTAAATATCAAAAATTGGTTAAAAAAGTAATAATTCAAAAAAGTTTAGGAATGGGAGCTGCAGTACTGTCAGCAAGAAAGGAAATTGAAAATAAACAGGTTTTAATAGTAATTGCTGATGATATTGTTGATGAGTCAGTTTTTAAAGGTATTTTTGAAAAAATCAAAGCAAAAACCAATTTTATAATAGGATATTATACTCCAAATTATTTCCCCGGAGGTTATTTAAAATTAAATGGGAACAAAATAGAACAGATTATAGAAAAACCTGAAAAAGGAAAAGAGCCAAGTAAGTTTGTGGCAATATTCGGCAGTTTTTTTACAGATGGAAGTCAGATTATAAATAGTTTAGAAAAACTCAAACACAATCATTTCGACAAGATTTATGAAGATGCCATTTCTGATTTAATATTTCAGGGACATAAATTTGAAATGGTTCCCTATAAAGATTCCTGGATTGCTTTAAAATATCCATGGGACACTTTTAAAATTCTAAATTATTTTTTACAGCAAATCATCGAAAATAAAATTCATAAGTCAGCACAAATTCACAAATCAGTATCAATTGTTGGACCAGTTGAAATTGAGGAAAACGTTAAAGTGATGGAAAATGCTAAATTAGTAGGCCCTTTACATATTGGAAAAAATACAATTATTGGAAATAATACACTGATTAGGTCATCAAATATTGGGGAGAATTGCGTTATTGGTTTTGGCAGTGATATTTGCCGTAGTTATTTAGGAGATAATGTATGGTTGCATTCAAACTACATCGGTGACAGCATAGTGTCATCTAATGTCAGTATGGGTGCAGGGACAACTTTAGCAAATTTACGCTTTGATGAAGCAAAAATTTATTCAGTAGTTAAAAATCAAAAAATAAATACCCAAAAACAAAAATTAGGGGCAATAATTGGTGAAAACAGCCGATTGGGTGTAGAAGTTTATACTATGCCGGGTATAAAAATAGGTAAAAATTGCATAGTTGGACCAGGAGTTAATTTGGAAACTGATCTGCAGGATGGAATGAGTTGTTTTGTGCGTCAAAAATTGATCAGAAAAAAACATAAAAACATAAATTTTCCTCAAAGAGACGGATTCCGTAATAAAATTTCTTGATCATAAATTCTTCAGATAGATTAAGCTATTTATAATAAAGCGATTATAATTTTTGTTTTTTTATTTATATAATATATACTTACCATATGAACAATTCAGTGCTCAATTTTTTTACTGAAAAAGGTGAATTTAGTAATATAGGAATTCATAAAAATGACATCTCAAACATTAGTAATGATGTAAAAATTTTAACCCAGATTATTCAAGGTAACTTGATGCATGATGGATTTTACAAACATTATGGATTAAAACACCAATCTGGTTTGTATCACTATATGGAAGATTTGCTTGGTCAGATTAAAAAGAATGATTCTAATCCAATTACTGTTCCCCGAAGTCCAAATAAGCAAGTTCAGGTTTGTTGTAGAGATTATGCGGTTTTGCTCACATCATTATTAAGAGCTAAAAAAATTCCAGCAAGAGCCAGATGTGGATTTGACCGATTTGATAAAAATGAACAAAGATGGTGGGATCACTGGATATGTGAATATTGGAATAATGAGCATGCTTGTTGGAAGAAAGTTGATGCTCAACTTAATCCCCATGTTCAACAAGCATGGATGATTAAATTTGATCCATTTGATGTGCCTGATGACATATTTCATGTTGCTGGTAAAGCTTGGTATGACTGGAGGAATAAAAAGATAGATGCCTCAAGATTTATTATTGACGAACTTAATGGTTCTTGGTTGATAAGGGGAAATTTATTGAGAGATTTTGCAGCTCTAAACAAAGTTGAGATAGAACCTTATATGATGAGAATTAATTTGAGATTAAATTGGAATTCATGGAGATTAGTATCTATTGAAGACGATGAATTATCAGATAAAGATTGGTTATTGTTGGATAAAATTGCATTACTAACCATAGATGCAGATAGGTATTTTAATGAAATTAGATCACTATTTCAAGAAAATATTGAGTTGCAACCACCAAAAGACTTATTCCCAAGATTCAGACTTAATTAAATTAATTTGACAAAAAGTATATTTTGCTTTTTTGTAATCTTTTCAGCAAGATTAATTAAGAACTTAGCATACTGTAATAAAAAATTGCTAATTTATCTAATTTTAAGTAGAATTGAGGCTAATGGAGAAATATCCAATTGTTATTTTACCAGGTTGGATGCTGCCTGCACCAAAATATCGGGAATTAGCTCAGCTTTTAGCGCAAAAAGGTCATCAAACCTTTGTTTTAGATTTTCCCGGTTTTGATAAGCAACCATTACCGAAGGTGTATACGCTGACTGATTACGTTATTTATCTGCAAAAATTTATCCGTCAACATAATATCCATAAAGCCGTGTTCATCGCTCATTCTTTTGGCGGTCGGGTAGCTTTGAAATATCTAAGCCAAAATCCTCAAAAAGCAGTTGGTTTAATAATTTCCGGAACACCCGGGTTTATAAATATTGCCAGAATAAAACTAATTATTTTTATAAGTGTTGCTAAAATTGGCGGTATATTTTTTTCTTTACCAATTTTGAAAAATATAAAAGATTTAACAAGAAAAGCATATTATAAAATTATTGGTGCCAGAGATTTTTATCATACTCAAGGATTTATGCGGGAAACTTTCAAAAATGTAATCAAAGAACCGCTCAATAATTATATGAAAAAAATTCGTGTACCAACATTACTTTTATGGGGACAAAAAGATAAAACTGTCCCGGTTAAGATTGCAAAAAAAATGCACAAAACAATTTTAAATTCAAAACTGGAAATCATTCCTGAAATGGGACACATGTTTGTTATTAAAGATGCTCAAATAGCTTTTGATTCAATTAATAATTTTATTAACAGTTTATGAATATACTTTTAGATATAATTTTTTATGTATGGTGTTTAAGAATATTAGCAAATATTTTTTCGTTTATACAGCTTTGGTTTATAAAAGAATATCGCTTGGATCGGATGCTGATTCACTTAAGAACCAATCAAGGAAAGAAAATCTATTTTTTGCCTTTCAGGAGACCACCAATTATTCCTAAAACCATCTGTTTATTTTTCTTAATGTTTTTTAGTAATTTTCTGATTTTTTGGATTCCGGAAGCTCATTGGGTATTAAAATTATTCATTATTGATCTTTTATCTTTTCCAATATCCGGATTTTGGGTATTTATACTGCATCTGCCGACAATTATTTGGCACAAAATTATTGTCGAACTTGCAAAAAATAAATTACAAAATCATAAATCACTCAAAATTATCGGAATTACCGGTAGTTTCGGAAAAACTTCAACCAAAGAATATTTATATACAATTTTGTCAGAGAAATTTAATGTGTTAAAAACAGAAGCCAGTAAAAATTCTTTGATAGGTATTGCGGAAATGATACTTCACAAACTTACGCCCGATCATCAAATATTAATTGCTGAAATGGGTGCCTATAAAATGGGGGAGATTAAGCAAATGGTTGATTTTGTAAACCCACAAATAGGAATAATAACAGCTATAAATGCCCAACATCAGGATTTATTTGGTTCACTTGAAGCGACTATTAGAGCCAAATTTGAACTAATTGAAGGATTAAAAGATAAAAAAATTGCCATATTTAATGCTGACAACAAATATACTTTTAAAATGGCTGAAAAAGCGCATCAGCAAAAATTTCATGTATGGTTATACGGCAGAAATACCACTAATTACCCAGACTGGCCGCAAAAAATATTGAGAGCACAAAATATTGACATAGATTTAGACGCAACAAAATTTGATTTAACTGTCGATAATCAGTCGTATCATATTCAAACATCAGTTTTGGGCGAACACCAGGTTGGTAATATTTTGGCTGCAATTGCTGGAAGTTTAAGTATGGGAATGGATATGGAAAGTATTGTAAAAGCAATAAAAAAATTGACTCCGTATGCAAAGACATTTGAAAAAATTTATGGGATGAATGGGACAATTTTTATAAACGATACATTTAATAATAATCCTGATGCTGCCCGAGCTGCAATAAAATATTTAAGTTTAGCAAAAGGTAATAAGATCCTGGTTTTTCAACCCATGATTGAATTAGGTAAATATGCAAACGAATCTCACAGACAGGTTGGAGAATATGCTGCAAAATATTGTGATTGGATTTTTTTACAAATAATAATTTTTATCATTATTTTCAGGAAGGGGTAACTCAAGTTAATCCACAAATGAAAGCTTCAGTTTTGCCTCTGAAGGAAATTGCTGCTCAAATAAAATCAATAATTAAACCTGAAGATATGGTGATTTTCAAAGGCAAAGAAGCTGAAAACGTATTAAAAATACTAATATAAAATATGGTTGGTACACCAATAGTTATAGGTTTATCTCCAAATCTGTTTTACAAGGACTTAATAGAAACTTTCAAAATAATTTTTCAACCTTGGAAATGGAAATTTGGTAATTCAATACAAAAAGTAGAAGATTGGGCTGAAAATTATTTTAACGTTAGTCAGGCAATATCATTTAATGCCGGGAGATCAGCTCTTTACACATCACTGAAAGCTTTAGATTTAAAACCTAATGATGAAGTTATGTTGCAGGCTTTTACTTGTGTAGCAGTTCCCAATGCTGTTATTTGGGCTGATTTGAAATCAGTATTTGTAGATATTAATGATTCTTTAAATATTGACACTAAAGACGCTTCCTTAAAATTAACACCAAACACTAAAGCACTTATTGTACAGCATACATTTGGAATCCCGGGAAATATGGATGAAATTGTTAAATTTTGCCAAAATCATAAATTATATTTAATCGAAGATTGTGCTCATTCACTGGGAGCTACTTATAATGGAAAACAGGTGGGCACTTTTGGAGATGTAGCGGTATTTAGTTTTGGCAGAGACAAAATTATCTCGTCAGTATTTGGCGGAATGGCAATAACGAACAATAAACATATAGCTACAAAAATTACTCAATTACAAGGAAATTTGGCTTATCCCGGCAATTTTTGGATTTTTCAACAATTATTGCATCCGATAATCACTTTTGTAAGTCTGTCGCTTTATTCATTTTTTAATTTGGGAAAACTAATTTTATATTTATCACAAAAATTACATTTATTGTCCATGCCTGTATATAATCAGGAAAAAAGAGGTGATAGACCTGACATTTTTCCCAAAAAATTCCCGAATGCTTTGGCATATTTAGCAATAAATCAGTTAAAGCAATTAGAGCAAATGAATGAAAAAAGACAAAAAATCGCCAAGCAGTATTATAATAATTTAGACAAAAGTAAATTTTTGTTACCAAAAATAAATAATGAAGCCGTTTATTTGCGGTACAATGTTTTAATAAATAATGCAAATCAGGTTCGTGATCAATTGAAAAAACAGAGAATTGTTTTAGGCAATTGGTATCATAATATAATTGATCCTGAAGGAATTGATTTCGGACATATTGGTTATAAAAAAGGCAGTTGTTCGAAAGCGGAAATAATGGCCAAAATGAGTTTAAATTTACCGACTTCACCAATTTTAAAACACAATCAAATTCAAAAATTAATCTCATTATTAAACTCCTAAAACACAATATGCATCAGCAAATTCAAATAAAAACTTTGGTTGTCGGAAAATTACAAACAAATTGTTATTTAATCACTGATTTTGCAAGCAGTGAGACAATTGTTTTAGATCCGGGAGATGATGCTGATTACATAACGCAAATTATAGAAGAAAATAAATTAAAACCTGTCATCATTATTGCTACCCATGGGCATTTTGATCATATTTTAGCCTCCTGGCATTTGCAAAAAGTTTATCATATCCCTTTTGCCATAAGTCCCAATGATGAATTTTTAGTTAAGGACATGAAAAAAAGCGCTCAGTTTTTTTTAAATAAAAAAATCATGGATTTGCCGCCGGAAATAAATATGTCTTTAAATGACCAGCAACTGATAAAAATAGGTAGCTGCAATTTAGAGATTATCACAACACCAGGGCACACTCCCGGTGGAATTTCTTTGTATGATAAAGTAAATCATAAAATATTTGTTGGTGATACTGTATTTGCTGGTGGTGGGGTAGGCAGAACAGATTTCAAATATTGTGATGAAGATAAACTTTGGCAATCAATTAAATCAATCATGTCAAAGCCTCCAAAAACAGAAATTTTTTCCGGACATGGCAAGTTAACCAGCATAGAAAAAGAAGCGTTAATTTTTAAACTATGAAAAACTCCTTTGAGATACAAACAATTAGTGATCAAAACCAATGGGATGAATTTATTATCAAAAATAATTCCTGGTGTTTATTTCAAAGTTTTAATTGGGGAGAGATTCAATTGGCATTAGGTAATAAAGTTACACGTTACGGCTTATTTAAAAATGGTCAATTAGTTGCTGTAGCTCAAACAATTTTAATTACGGCCAAAAGAGGCAAGTTTTTACATATCAGACATGGGCCGGTGATTATAAACACGAGTGTTAGTGAAAAAAATGCAATTTGGGATTTTTTAAGCAAATTTTTAATAAAAAGTGCCAAAAAAGATCACGCATGGTTTATAAGAATTAGCCCGATGATTGCTGATAATTACGAAAATAATCAATTATTAGATAAATTACATTTCCAAAATGCTCCGATTCAAGCAATGGATGCAGAAATTGCCTGGGTATTGGATTTAAATAAGTCAGAAGAAGAATTATTTACCGGCATGCGAAAAACCACCAGATATTTGATAAGACAGGCAGAAAAAATAGGCGTAACAATAACTCAAGCCCAAAATTTGCTCAATTTTAATAAACTATATAAAGAAACTTACAGTAGGCAACATTTTATTCCTCATAAAGGAATAGAGCAGGAATATGAGATATTTAAAAAAGCCAAAAGCGCATTTATTTTAGAAGCTAAATATAAAGAAGAAGTATTAGCTGTAGCATTATTTCTAGATTTTGGGAATCAATTGATTTATCATCATAGCGCTTCAATTACCAATAAAATACCCGTAAATTATTTGTTGCAATGGCAGGCGATAAAAATGGCTAAGCAAATGGGAAAAACTATCTATAATTTCTGGGGAGTTTCACCAACTGGTAACAATCGTCATCCATGGAGGGGTTTAAGCCAATTTAAACAGGGTTTTGGAGGCAGAGAAGTCAGGTTTATACATGCGCATGATTTATCCCTCTCCCTTTTTTATAAAATTTCATATACCATAGAAAAGGTGCGAAAAATTATCCGGGGATACTAGATTTACCAAAACATTGTCAGTATGGCTTATAATATAATAAATAAATGAAAGAATTAATCAGAAAACACCATATTTCCTTCAAAAACGCTCTCGCCGGCCTAAAATGGGCTCTTTATACCCAACCGAATTTCCGTGTCCATTTATTAGCAGCCATACTAGTTATGATATTGGGTCAAATAGTGAGTTTAAGCAGGAATGAATGGATTTTGCTGATTTTTACGATAATTTGTGTTTTGGCAGCAGAAATGATCAATACCTCACTTGAAGCAATGACAGATTTGATAACTCAGGAGTGGCATCAGGATGCTAAAATTGCCAAAGATGTAGCCGCAGGAATGATGTTATTGGTGGCTATAGGTTCAATTTTCATAGGCGGATTTATTTTCATCCCTAAATTACTTACTTGGTTTTAATTAATCTAATATGATCATAATTCTTACCATATTATTATTTTCGATTTTGATTAACACTTTATTGTTTGTACCATTTATCAATTTATTATATAAATATAAATTCAGACGCCAAAAACAACAAACACGGGATGTTTTTTCAAAATTAACTCCAATTTTTGACAAGCTGCATAATAAGAAACAAGGTACACCTGTAGGCGGGGGATTATTGATTATTTTAACTACTGCTTTATTTTTCCCCATTTCACTCTTGGCAATGAAATATTTTTTTGTACCCATAACCCAGGTTTACAGATTGGATGCGGAAGTTAAAGTAATCATTACTACTTTTTTAGCATTTGGTCTACTTGGGCTTTATGATGACATGAAAAAATCTTTTTCCTTCATAAAAGGGTCTTTTTGGGGTTTGCGTTTCAGGCATAAATTATTCATTGAAATAATAATTTCTATAATTATTGCTTATTGGTTATATGCAGAATTAAAAATTGATATTTTACATATTCCGTTTATTGGTGTGTGGGACATGGGATGGTTGTTTATTCCCTTTGCTGCTTTGGTAATTATTTCTTTCAGTAATGCTTGTAATATAACTGACGGTTTGGATGGTTTAGTGGGAGGACTGTTGATGATTGCACTCATCACCTTCCTAGTCATAGCTGCATCAATTTTAGATACACCATTATCGATATTTATTTCCCTTTGGTTAGGCGGTTTAATTGCATTTTTGTATTTTAATATTTATCCGGCCAGAATTATGTTGGGGGACGTAGGTGCGTTATCTTTTGGTGCCACATTTGCCGTAGTTGGTTTGTTATTGGGAAAATCGATGACGTTAGTGATCATCGGTGGAGCATTTATTTTAGAAGTTACGTCTTCATTGTTGCAACTGTTGTCAAAAAAATATTTAGGCAGAAAATTAATGGATGTTGCGCCTTTTCATTTGTGGCTGCAAAATAAGGGATGGCAGGAACCAAAAGTAGTAATGCGGTTTTGGTTACTGGGAATTACTCTATCTATATTGGGTTTATGGTTAGCTTTAATTACACGTAAATAAAACTTTAATCTTTTATGCTCATTAAATCACCTTACAAAAATAAACAGGTTGCCATAGTGGGCTTATCAACTGAAGGCATAGACAGCGTCAAATTTTTTGTTAAAGAAGGTGCTATGGTTACCTGTTGCGATAGACGGAATAAAGAGCAATTAGGTGAAACTTATGAGATGTTAGATAAACAAAAAGTTAAATTTTCATTAGGCCCAAATTATTTAGATAATTTAGAAAAATATGATTTGATCGTCAGAACTCCGGGAGCAGCTCTTTTTTTGCCTCAATTGGAAGAAGCTTTAAAACGAAAACAAATAATTACCAGTCAGATAAAACTGTTTTTTGAAGAATGTCCTTGTCCTGTCATTGGAGTAACAGGTACCAAAGGCAAAGGCACTACGGTTTCATTAATAGGTGAAATTTTAAAAAACTCAGGTTTTGTGACACATGTCGGAGGAAATATCGGGAAACCTTTATTATCAAGTGTCAGAAATATTTATAAAAACCATATTGTGGTTCTGGAACTATCTTCATTTCAACTGGAGGATTTAGATAAAAGTCCTCACATCAGCGTAATTTTAAATATAACACAGGAGCACTTAAACAATATGGATCCTATGGCAACAAATTATCATAAAACCAGGGATGACTATGTTAAAGCCAAAGAAAATTTAATTAAACATCAAAAACCTGCTGATTTTTGTGTGATTAATGCTGATTTTGATACTTCTAAATCTTTTTCAAAACTTACCAAAGCAAAAACTTATTGGTTTTCTAAGCAACAACAAGTTCAGGGAGTATATGTAAAATCAGGCGAAATAATATTAAATTTAAATCACATAAAAGAAAAAATTGCATCTGTTGACCGACTGTTATTAAGAGGAAGACATAATTGGGAAAATATTTCAGCTGCGATTTTAGCAGCATATTTGGCAGGCGCAAAAATAAAAGCGATAAAATCGACAGTAGTTTCTTTTAAAGGTTTAGAACATAGATTGGAATTGGTTGGCGAGATTAACCAGGTGAAATTTTATAATGATTCATTCTCGACCATTCCTGAAACAACAATTGCTGCAATAAAGGCATTTTCTGAAAACATAATCTTAATTGCCGGAGGTTCTGATAAGGGATCTAATTATACGCAATTAGGGCAAGATCTAATTAACAGCCGGGTAAAAACTTTAATTTTGATTGGTTTAATGGCTTCTAAAATTGAGGATGCCATATTACAGGCATCAAGAAAACTTAATCAACCAGTATCTTTTAAAATTGTCAGGAATTTAACAAATATGCAAAGTATTATAGATACAGCTTTTAATGAAACTAAACAGGGAGATATAGTGTTATTATCTCCTGCTTGTGCCTCATTTGATATGTTTAAAAACTATAAAGACAGAGGTAATCAATTTAAATATTATGTTAAAGAATTGGCTGAAAAAAAATAACTCCAATCATAAAAAATCTGCAGGAATTGATAAACCTTTATTTTTTGCGCTTTTGGGTCTCCTATTTTTTGGATTATTGGCTGTTTATAATTCGTCAATTGTTTCGGCTTTCAGAGATTTTCAAAATCCTTATCACTATGTGGAAGATCAGGGAAAATATCTGATTTTAGGTTTGATTTTAATGTGTATTTTAAGCGCTTTTGACTACCATAAATGGTACAAATTATCCATTCCGCTCTTATTTATAAACCTAATTTTGTTAGTTGCAGTTTTTATACCCGGTATAGGAATCAAAGTTATGGGTGCCAAACGCTGGTTGAATTTTGGATTTACTACGCTTCAACCTACAGAACTGACAAAACTAACTTTATGTATATATTTATCTGCCTGGTTTGCTTTTAAAGAAAAAGGCAGATTTTTGCCCTTTTTAGCTCTATTGGCAGTGGTGATTGGACTGGTTGTATTACAACCGGATTTAGGAACAGCTGCAATTATCATTGGGATTGCGGTTATTTTATATTTCATTTCAGGTATGTCCTGGTTACAATTGGGAATTTTAGTCCCTATTGTGCTATGCAGTGTTTTTATCTTGTCAGTTATTGCACCATACAGAATGGCAAGAATTACAACGTTTTTAAATTCCAATTATGATCCATTGGGATCGTCTTACCACATGCGTCAGGTACTTATATCTTTAGGTTCGGGCGGTTTGTTTGGTGTAGGTATTGGAAAATCCAGACAAAAATATGAATATTTACCTGAAGCCAACACTGATTCCATATTTGCAATTATTGCTGAAGAAATAGGCTTTATAGGTGCGTTTATGTTAATTCTCCTCATGATGTTTATAGCTTACCGGGCATTTACAATTGCAGGACAAGCTCCTGACAGGTTTGGACAATTATTGGCCTGCGGAATAGGCAGTTGGTTTTCCATACAGACATTAATTAATTTAGCAGCAATGGTGGGCTTAATTCCATTAACCGGAGTTCCATTACCATTGATTTCTTATGGTGGGTCAAATTTAGTTAGCATGTTGTTGGGTTTTGGAATATTATTTAATATAAGCAGGTCAAGAAACAAATCTTTATGAGAAAAATTATTATTACAGGTGGACATGTTACTCCAGCTTTGTCAGTCATGTCTGAACTTAAATTAAGAAATTGGGAATGTATTTATGTAGGTAGAACACATGCTTTAGAGGGTGATAAAACTCAATCTGAAGAGATGCGGATTGTTGTCAAAGAGGGTTATAAATTTATTCCTATCACAACAGGTCGGTTACAAAGACAAATTACTAGATATACATTAATTTCATTATTGAAAATTCCTATAGGTATTATTCAAGCTTTTATAATTTTATTGCAAAATAAACCGCAAGTTATTTTATCATTTGGCGGATATGTTGGATTGCCTATTGTATTAGCTGGATGGTGTTTGGGGATTCCCATTGTCACCCATGAACAAACATTGTCACCTGGTCTGGCAAACCGGTTAAGCGCGAGATTTGCAAAAGTTATTTGCGTGTCTTGGCCTGCATTATCTAAAAAATTTCCGAAAAAAAGATTCGTTTATACAGGATTACCGGTGCGTAAAGAAATTTTTCAAATAAATAAACAAATTAATATTCAGTCAAACAAGCCGGTTATTTATATAACCGGAGGAAATTTAGGATCGCACAGCATAAATGAAGTAGTGGAAAAAAATCTTCCACAACTTCTAAAAACATATACAATTATTCATCAATGCGGTAAAGCTATGAATGAATTTGATTATAAACGACTCATAAATTTAAAAAATCAGTTACCAAAAGATTTAAAAGATAATTATTATGTATATACCTATATTGATAAAGAATTTATTGGGGATGTTTTTCGGCGTTGTGATATTTTAATCAGCCGGGCAGGGGCAAATATAATTTATGAAATAATTGCCCTTCACAAATTAGCCATTTTAATACCACTTCCGTGGTCGGGTATGAAAGAACAGGAAATAAATGCAAAATTTTTAACAGATCATCAAGCTGGTGTGACCATTGAACAAAAAAACTTATCAGGTGAAATATTGTTAAAACAAATTCCATTTTTAATGGAAAACCGTGATAGATATTTGACAAATCTTGATAAATTAAAAAACTATGTTGTTTCAGATGCTGATAAACGCATTGCCCAAGTGATAGAATCTGTAGAGTGAAAAGCAAAACACCGATTATATTTGCACATTTGCACGTAATAATAAATATATTATTATTTGTGTTAATTTGTTGGCAAATCTTCTTTGGATCTTTTTTCCGGATAAAAACTATCTATATAAAAGGAAGTGAGGAATTAATAAACAATCAGGATTTGCTTAAAACCAATGAAAACCTAATAACTTTGTCAACAAAAAATTACATAAAGAAAATAAAGCAAAATTACCCCTATATAAAATCCGCCATAGTGTATAAAAAATTTCCTTCAAGCATTGTTATTGAAACAATTAATCGTAATCCGATTTTTTATACTGCTTATGAAGATAATATTGCATTTATTGATGAGGAGGGAAAAGTTTTACCTAATCTAAAAATTTGGCAGAACACCCTCAAAATAAAATTAAATTGTGAAATACAAATAGACAAAAATAATGAAACTGTTGCTAATCTTGATTTAACTAAACAATTTATAACTATTAATAATATGATTTCACAAACTGATTTGCGTCCGACGGAATTTATTTGCACGGACAAAAATGTGTATAAAATCATTATTGAAAATATTGAGATAGTTTTTTTATCTGATATTGATGAGAATAATTTGATATCCTCTTTACAAGTCTTATTTAAACAGTTTAGAATAGAAGGTAAGCAACCGGTGAGGATAGACTTAAGATTTTCTAAGCCGGTGGTTCAGTACGAATCAGAAAATTTGAATTCTGCGTTTCCCAGTGGAAATTTGTAAGAAATGGGAATTTCATATGCGTGATCGAACAATTGTAGGAATAGATATCGGTACTTCAAAAATTGCAACTGTGATTGCCTCGATAAAAGAGGAAGGACCTTTAAATATTTTAGGAGTTGCAACAGTTGAAAGCAAAGGCATCAGAAAAGGACAAGTAGTAAAAATTGACGATGCTGAAGCGAGTATTTCTCCCTCTTTGGAAGCTGCAGAAAGAATGGCAGGAGTAGGAATTGCATCTGCATTCGTAAGTGTGGGAGGAAATCAAATCGCCTCACTAAATTCTCACGGCGTGGTAGCTGTTTCAGAACCTGAAAAAGAAATCGTGGAAACTGACGTAGATCGGGTAATTGAAGCAGCGAGAGCAGTTTCGATTCCTTCATCACGGGAAGTATTGCATGTTTTACCGAGAAGTTTCACAGTTGATGGACAATCTGAAATTGCTGATCCAAAAGGCATGACTGGTGTACGTTTGGAAGTGGAAACACATTTAGTGACAGGTTCAACACCGGCAATAAAAACTCTGGAAAAATGTGTTGGAGATTTGGGAATTGGAATTTCAGGGATGGTGTTTTCAGGTTTAGCATCAGCCCAAGCAGTACTGACAGATACGGAAAAAGAATTGGGCGTGGTTTTGATTGATATAGGAGGAGGTACGACAGATGTAGCGATTTTTGTCGAAGGAGCTTTAGCTTATTCATCGGTCATTCCGATTGGCGCAAAAAATATTACAGCTGATTTAGCAATTGGACTGCGAATTTCTCAAGAAAGTTCTGAAAAAATTAAACTTATGTTGTCTGATAAAACTAAAAATAATCCAAACCCTCAAGATGCAAAAGATAGGCATAAAGATGATGAAATGGATTTTACCAGTTTAAATTTGTCAGAAGATTTACGAAAAGTATCAAAGAAAACTTTGATTGACGGTATTATCAGGCCCCGATTAAATGAAATTTTAACTATGGTGGGATTAGAAATAAAAAAAAGCGGATTTGGAGGAATGACACCATCAGGAGTGGTAATTTGTGGAGGCGGAGCTGATACTGTTGGAATAGTTGAGGCAGCCAGAAGAAATTTGGCCATGCCGGTTAGGATAGGAATTCCAACCGGCATAACTGGATTAGTTGATGAAATATTAACACCTGCTTATGCAACGTCAGTTGGTTTAGTTAGGTATGGAGCAAATAATTCGACAGAAGAAACAACTCAACCATTATTGCATAAATTCAGCGGGAAAATGCCTTTTAAAGGTATTTGGGGAAAATTGGGTGATATTTTAAAACCTTTTTTGCCTTAAAAGTTGTTTAAAAACTGGAATCAAAAGGTAAAACAACTTCATAAGAGTCTGTAATGATTCGATTGAATCGAAACTAAACAGACTCTAAAAAATACTATTTACAACATAGATAATTAATGATAAATTGATGTCAAGTTAAATTTACTGCCCCGAGCTTTCCTCTTAAATGATAAAGCTTCGTGATTTTTTTTCAAAAAAATATTTTTATGTTAATTAAGCCTGAAATTGCACGATTTGCCAAAATTAAAGTGATTGGAGTGGGTGGAGGCGGATGTAACGCCATTAATTCCATGATTGCCACATCACAAATCCAAGGCGTAGATTTTATAGCAGTAAATACTGACGCACAAGCATTGTTAACCTCATTATCTCCTACTAAAATTCAAATTGGAGAAAATTTAACCAGAGGTTTAGGATCTGGTGGAAATCCGGAAATTGGTAGGCAAGCTGCTGAAGAATCAAAAGAAAAAATTAAAGAGCAATTACTTGATTCAGACATGGTGTTTCTTACTTGCGGTGAAGGTGGCGGGACAGGAACCGGTGGAACACCTATTATTGCTCAAATTGCCAAGGAAATGGGCGCTTTGACTGTGGCTGTAGCAACTAAACCCTTTGCTTTTGAAGGCACCAGAAGATTGGTAACTGCTGAAGACGGCATTGTTTTATTAAAAGAAAAAGTTGATACATTAATTGTAATTCCCAATCAAAGAATTTTGGATGTAGTTGATAAAAAATTATCACTTTTGGAAGCGTTTCGTGTAGCAGATAGTGTTTTGGGACAAGGAGTGCAAAGCATTTCTGATCTAATAGTAACTCCGGGACTTATAAATGTAGATTTTGCAGATGTCAGAGCCATTATGACTAATGCCGGATCAGCCTTGATGGGTATTGGAACCGGAACCGGAGAAAATAGGGCTGCAACCGCTGCCAGAATGGCAATTGCTTCACCTCTTTTGGAAATTTCCATAGATGGAGCTAAAGGAGTGCTATTTAATATAACTGGCGGTAAAGACATGACCATGACAGAAGTGGATGAAGCAGCTAAGATGATTTCGCAAGCAGTGGATCCTGATGCCAATATTATTTTTGGAGCTACAATTGATGAAACAATGGTAGACCAGATAAAAATTTCCGTAATTGCCACAGGTTTTGATGAAACCAGAAGAACTTTACAAAGTTTTACATCACCTTCTATGTATTCTATGAAATCCATGCAGTCACAATATCAAACTAATAATCAAAAACCGGTGGCAACCACTAATTCACAAAATAATCAGACTCAAGCAACAACACCTCCAACCAATCAAAATCTTCCTACTGATACAAGTGATATTCCGATGGAAGATGAATATGACATCCCCGCATTCTTAAGGAAGAAATCATAATAATTAAATGTTTTCAAATATATCCCTAGCTGTTATGAGAAAAACACATCCGAGGTGGAACAATTATATTTTTTTTATATACTATTTTAGTTATTAATGATGCTTCTTTTTGAGCTTTTGAATTACGGATATCTTTTTTATAAAATTGCCATGAGATTATTTTGCGATTATCTGTAACTTTCTCTAAAAATTCGATTCCCTGTAAATGATCATATTCATGTTGGATCACTCTGGCCAAAATGCCATCACATCTTAGAGAGAATTTATTTCCTTCTAAATCATAAGCTTCAATTTCAATTTCTTTGGGTCTTAAAACTGGTCCGAAAATAGATCCTTTGGTGACACATCCACATCCTTCATAAATTAGATTAGTTTCTTTTGAAGAACACGTTATTTTAGGATTGATATAAACACGTAAATTATCTGATTTTCCAATATTTCGGGCTGCAGTTTTTCTGGGTTGTGTTAAAAATACCTGATAATTTTCAGCGATTTGAGGAGCGGCAATACCTATAAGATCAACAAATTTCATTGTATCTGTAAGATCGCATACAAGTTTTTTAAGTTTTAAAGATTTAAAATTTTTGACTTTTTGATTATTTAGTTTTAAAACTCTGTGACCTATCTCAATTATCTTTTTTACTGCCATAACAACCAAATTATACCATACATAATTATAAATAGAAGTGAAAATTCAAAAAAGTTGAGGTTTGAACGAGTTTTTGGTAAACTAGTTTAAAATTAAGAGCAGCTATTTTCATAATTGGAATTTATTTGTAAAATAGCTGCATAAGAGTTTATAATGATCTTGATTAATATAAGATCAAACAAACTCTAAAAAAAACGTCTGATTTCGGTAATCACCGGAAGAATGAAGATTAACTTCAGCGTTAAACGAAGAACGTAATTAGATCCTGAAACAAGTTCAGGATGACAAATTATAATTAGATCGTTTCGGGAAAGCCCGTGACAGCTTGAAAATAAGAGTTCTGAGTTAATAAAGTTCATAAAGTTCTAAATTAGAAATACTATGAACTACGAACTAAAAACTACGAACTGAATTAAGGTGGTACCACCT
>Ga0209210_1000308_pt1 | contig 53816 bp, 53 predicted proteins | sample RifGroA1_FD_183991 | JGI IMG/M metagenome (GOLD analysis project Ga0209210, IMG submission 183991) | Contaminated groundwater microbial communities from Rifle, Colorado, USA - Rifle Groundwater A1 (SPAdes) (version 2) | ecosystem: Environmental > Aquatic > Deep subsurface > Groundwater >...
TCGGGCATTGCGCGTTTGCGCCCTCACCACTCCCCAACCGCTGGCCCTGTGGGGAAACGGACCCCTTGCCATACCATACACTATAAATCTAGTAACTTTCCAACCTTAACATGGTTAGGAAGTCCAACGGGGAAGATGGGGCATGCAGCGCATGCAAGAATGCATTTTTTTTACCTAGAAAGTATTATAAAAGAGGTACACTCACTGTCACCCCCTCGTGTAGTACGACTTTTTCCCCAAAAATCGTGCATTCCTGCATCCCATGTTCACTGGAAACCAGATATTGCCGCCTTGCCCAATGTTAGGGGGGGAAAATTACCAGATTTTTAGTGTAAGCTCAGTGGTGGGGTCAGTTTGTCCGCAGGGGCAATGGGGCGAGCGTACGGGGCATCGAAAGGCGCGTTTTCCGCCCATGACGAATGCATCGCGATGCATCTCGTGCATCGCCTAATTGGGACATGCGTTTTGGGGCCACCGGCCCACCGGCATAGGGGCGCTGTATGCACCCGACAATTCTAAGCATGTCGGGAGGGGCGGGGGCGCTCGGGACCCATGCGTTGGGTCGCATGGGCGCCTCAAAGTCTCGACCGGCATCGTGCACATGGCGGAGCCGCGACACTTCCGTCACACCGGCACCCGTAGTCTCGCCTTCCCCCCACCGCTCCTTGACCCCCACACACATGGATCGGGAATAGGCGGCAAAAGTGACCGGCACCGACATGGATCAATCCATGTCCAAAACCATAAAACCGCTCCTCCACTACCACTTGCACCCCATCTGCGATCGACTAGGGTTTGTGGTGTGGCGCCGTTTGTCGTCTTTGTTTGAGGCAGCACCTTTCCCCGAGGAACTCTAGGCCCTTGGGCACCATGCAGGCGGCGGATGGCGGCAACGGTGGTGGCGGTGGCGGTCGGCGCTATCCGCTGCGCCGATGTCGTCGTGGTGGATTGCCGGCGCCGCCTCCAACGACGAGTGCACCGCCACCACCATCGCCCGAGGAGGACATGAGCGAAGACGTCGACAACAACGATGCCGACAACGAGGCGCCCGTGTGCCTCGTACACTTGCCGCCGCTTGTACAGATTCGGTCGCCACCCCGCCCTGCGCCCATTTCGCCCCTGCCGTCTTTGAGTTATGCCCCCGATCAGCGGAAACAGCGCCCCAGCAGTGGTGACGACGACGACGACGCCGATACCGACGACAATGCCGCGACAGTGGTGGGGCAGTGGCCATCCGCGGTGCCCCATGTGACTGCGCCGAAGAGCTTGCCCAACATGCGGCGTATAACTGCCGCTCACATGATGCAGATATACGCGTGTTTGGAGGAGCATCGGCGTGTCAGCGGCGACGGCGGCCCCGAAGAGGCGGGCGACGTCACAACGACGGCGACGACGACGGCGGCGGCGGCCGCGTCGCCTGAGCGTATTCCCTCCGAGAGTGAGCAGCCGTCCGCCATCGACGACGACGACGACAACGATACGCCGCCCTCAACACCTCGGCTGCCCGACGACGACGACGACGCCGTGTATGAGCGGCCCCCGGCCACGCCACCCATTGGGCGCCGAGGTCACCCGCACTACTGGTATGCCCACGAAGGCAACGCTGAGAACGGCGAGCCTGGCAGCTGTGTGCCTAACGCACCGGCCCGTCAGCGTGTCCGGTCACTCCTCCCCCGACGGCAACAGTCGCCGGCCGAGTACGACGTGGACCTCGGCCCGCCCGAGGAAGAACCCACCCCGTGGGTGCCACTGGACCCGGGAACCGCTTGCTACTGGGCCGGCGGCAGCGCCTGAGGGGGTATCACGGTCGCGCATGCGTGGCCGTGTGTTGTTGCTGTGAAAGTGGCGCGCGTGTTCGGTCGGGGAAAACGTGTGAGTGCCCCCTGTCGGCCGCGTCGCCGTCGCCGCTGCCGCCGCCACCGTGATCCACCACCACTGTAGCCCACCGCCCGCCTAAAAAATATCTGAGATTATGGCACCCCGCGTACATGGTCGTCGTCGTCGTCGCTCACTTCTTCTCTCTTGCCACTGCTGCTGCTGCTGCTGCCGCCAAGCGGTAGTGTCGGGCGCTCACATTTCTCGGGATTTTCGAGGTCGTCGTCGTCGCGTGACGGGGTCGTTGTCGTTGTTGTTGGCGGCATCGTCGTCGTCGCCGTCTCCTCTGTACCGGCACCTTTGTCGTCGTCGTCGTCGCAGCCATGGGTGATCAGGGCGCAACTCAGGTGAACTCACAGTCGCTACCATCGGGCCTAAACACATATACGTCGGCCAGCATGGACACGGTTGAAGCGTACGCCACCGAGTTCCGAAACGAGATTGTGCCCCTCTCCCCCTACGGCACATCGTTCCACGAGATTCCGGCAACGGGCGGGTGGGGTTCTCTCCTCTCGATCAACAAGCTTCCGCGCCACGCGGATGTGTTGGTAGAGGCGTTCTTCCAAACCAACCTGCCCGCTCTGTTGCCCGACACGGTGACGCACGTGTTTGGCGACTTTGATGTGTTCTACACCAACCACACGGCCGCGGCGATCTTCAACTCGATCACCTGCCGCATTGCCGGCCAAGTTATCGACCAATTCGGCGCCCACTACATGGACGGGCTGTCGGAGTTGCGGCCCCAGCACAAGTTTGAGGCGTACGAGGCCATCATGAAGGGTAACGACCAGGCCACCATGATTGCGTACTCGGCAGTGGCGCGTGAGGTGTGGACGCACCTGCCCACTGCCCACTCGCTGTTTGCCGGCAACGGCCTGCCCACGGTGGGCATGCAGCACAGCGACATCGAGTACGTTGTGCAGACCAACACCCAGAATACCATCTCGTGCTCCAGCCCGCCCAACACAGACGCCGTGTACGCCAGCCAGGCCCCGTGGCTGGTCAACACCCCTACGTTCCGTCTGTGGGTTACGCTTATTTGGCTGCACGAGCGTGAACGTGCTGACTTGAGCACCGAAACTCTCATCTACGTGTACACGCACGCGTTGGGTGAGGTGGTGCAGACGGTCGCGACGGTGGCGGCCGGTGCAACCTCACAGGTCGATTACGAGCTACGATGGAACCATCCAGTACAAAGCTTCTTCTGGACGTTCAATGAAACCGCTCGCAGCCTGCAGGGCGACCTCTTCAACTATCAGGGAGCCGGCTCGGCCGCAGCGCCGCTGGACCCTCTCGTGTCCGCGCAGCTGTGGATCAACGGTGCTCAGGCAACGTCCGCGCACGGACCCCTGTACTGGCGCCAGATCCAGCCGCTGCTGTACGCCAACAGCATTCCGTCACGTCACGTCTACTACTACAGCTTTGGCCGTCGGGGTATGGACTACACCAACCCCAGCGGACCCATGAACATGGCGTTCATCGATGATGCCCGACTGCGCATCAACTGGACGGGCGCCGCGGCCGGTGCTCTCACAGGCACCAGCGGCAACGGTAGTCTGGGTGCCGGCACTCTGCGGGTGTTTGGCATCGGGTGGAACGCTGCCGAGGTCCGCAACCAGTCGTATGTGCTGAAGTTCCTGTCGTAAGCCTCTCGTTCGCACGCTGATGCGGCATAGGGCCGGGACAACGGCGGCGGCAGCGGCAGCAGCAGCAGCAGCAGCAGCAGGCTAAGAAAGTCGGTGGTAGGGTCTTAGCGGTGTCGTTGTTGTTGCCGACGACGTTGTCGGTTGGCGCTCGCTGTCTGTGCGCGGCTGTGAAAAAAGAATTTCAGGGCGGCAGTCATCGTCATCGTCGTCCGCATCATAAGCGCGCGCACACACACACACACGAGCAGCACTACTAGCCAATCCCCCTGTCGTCGTCGTCGTCGCCACCCCGGGACCATGGCCGACAGCGACGCATTGCAGACGGCAGCGGCGGCGGCGGCGGCTGTGAACAACAGACAGCGTGTGCCCAGTGGCAAGCGGCATATGGGCGGTCAGGCAGAACGACTGCCCAAACGGCGACGGGCCAGTAATGCCCCGAAAACTTCCCCCTCTTCGAGAAAAACAACAACCTCGGCCATCAGGGTGGGCGGCGGCGACACCTCTTTGGAAACTGCCTCTGATCTTCTGTCATCAGAGGCCGTTCACCTACACGAGTTCGCGGGTATGTTGCGGCGCCTCGCACTGCCATCGCTGGTGGGTGCAGCTGATGTGGCAACAGCTACTGCCGCTGCTGTGTTGCCTCTTCCTCAACAACAGCAGCAACTGCAGCAGCAGCAGCCGCAACAGGCCCTGCCGACAACAGCACTGAAGACAGTGACTATCCGGTTGGTTGATGCCGTTGAGCGCCTCGAGGCACTTCGCAACGAACGGCGGGAAGTGATCGCCACATACAGGCGCAAGAGCAGCAGTGTCAACCTCCACATCCACTCGTTGGAGAGACTAATTCATTCCCTGTGGCATGACGAGATCACCGAGTTGCTGTCACTGGACAAGTTGGCCCAGCACACGGCCGACCAACTGGGCCCGCGGTTGCCCAACCTAACCCGCGAGCGCCTTTTGGAGCTGTACGTCAGTTGTTGGCGGGAGCGCAAGCGGGCGGATATTGGGGCGGAGCGGGTTGCGCAAATCACAGCCGTTGCTGACGACGATGACGGCAGTGATCGCCGCAACGGGCCCCTGACACCTGCCGCCGCACTGGTGATGACGGTGGCGACGACGACGACGACGACACCGACTACCCGTTCAGCGTCACCGCCGACCCTACGTTCGAGGAGAAGGACTGGCGGCCGTGGAACGACGACGACAAAGCGGCCACAACCCTCCTCCTCCTCCTCCTCCTCCAAGCGACGACGACAGTGCACGGCCGCCGGTGGTGTGACGACAGACGGCGGCGGCGGCGGCGGCAGACTTCAAGCCCGACCGCGTGGGGGCTATTGCAACCAGCCACCGCAGCCCACAGACTTTGTGGGCCAAGATGACCCCGAAGACGAGGACTATGACTACGAGGACGAAGAGGACGAAGTGGCTGAAGACGGCGACATCACAGGCCTGGTCAGTGCATGTGTCGTCGGCGGGTGCACAGACCCCAAAAACACGACCCCCAAACCGACCATGGGCGGGGCTGCAGTGGGACCGAAAGGGTAGGTTTGTTTCGCGCCGCTTGTTGCAGCCGTCGTCGTTTTGTGGGTACAGCACGACCACCCACACTACAAATAAACAACAACCGCCGGTCTATGCCGCGCCGTACGTACTGCACAGCGCCACCCGCTGTCAGGCTTCTACCGCTTTCGTTGTTGATACGTGTACCACATGCTCTGTGCCGGCCACATCTTCCCACACAAGAAGGGCGTCCCGCAACGCGCTCCTCACAGCGGTGATAAAGCCCGGATCGGACGAGGACGTCGATGATGTCGACGTTGCCGTGTCGGTCAACTCCGCGGCTGGAAATTCCTCATACAGATCCTCTATGGCCGACACAAGGGCTGGATCGAGAGTGCCCAGGCGGCCCAACACCGGATGCTCAAGCCCCACTTCTCCACACCGTAGGCGCCGAGGATGGAGGGCACGGTGTTCGGCGTCGGCGTCTAGCGTCCTGTTCGGGGTGGCAGCGCTATTGGCCCCAGCGGCGGCGGCCAGTGACATAGGGGGGTCACCAATGTCCCAGAAAAGCTGTGGCACTTTGCTCAGCGTGTAGGCCGTCCCAAAAAGCCGCCACAATATTTGGGCGCGCCGCAATGTGGCCGTGAACGGCAGGACTGGAAGACTGGTGCTCAGCAGCCACTGAGAGGCGGCCACTACACTTGCCAGAACCCCAATGGCAGCCGGGGAGCCACACAGCGGTCCACCTCCAAACCAGGCAAGACCGACGCCCAGCCACATAAGCGCGTACGTAATCTGCCGGTCGCGCTTTTGGAATCTGCGGGTTGCGGCCGACACCACGCGCACAGTGGCCACGACCGTAGGCGTCGTCGTTGTCGGCGGCGGCGGTGGCGGCGGCGGTAGTGGCGGTACGTGGTGACGGACCCCAGAGTCCACAGCCGTTGTTGCCATTTTAGCGGCACAGGGAGTGGGCGAGTAAAGCACCCGTGCACATACACCACTAGAAGCCACTGGATCACAGAAGAAGGCACCTGTACTTGGCGGACACCCAGACATTTCTCTGTGGTGGCCGCATGTTGCCGGCGTCCGACGACGACGACGACGACGACGACAGCCGTGCGGCCGTGAGTTGGTCGGGCCAAAAAAATCTACGGGGTTTTCACACCGGTGTTGCTGTCGTCCGTGGAGAGTGCGCTTGGCCACCACACACACACGTCTTGCCCAGCGCCGTTCACTCGTCGGTCTGCTATCGTACTGGTCGCCAAGTCTGCGGACCACAAACAACCCCCCTCGCATCCATCCCGGCACGTACGCTTGTGCGTTAGTGGTGGTGGTGGTGGTGGTGGTGGTGGTGGTGGGGAACTTGTCGTGGTCGCCGCCGTCCGTCCACCTAGAGAAACGCGCACACCATGTGGGAGACTATCCGACGCTGGTCCCCGAGGACCAAGTTGTTGGTGGGCCTGATTGTGTTCGCCATTGCCGCGGGCATCGTTTATGCCGCCATGGGAGCTTACACTAATGGGGGCGGCAGCCGAGGGCCTGCCGTCGCTGCTACTGGTGGAATGGGGGACAGTGTCGGGGTGACTACGACAGAGACCGGGGTCGCGGTGGGCAATGAGACTGCGGAAACCGGCGGCGGCGGTGGTGGTGGTGGTGGTGCTGCTGCCGCTGGCGAGGAGGGTGGCGGCGTGCCTGGCTACGCATGGCACGATCCCGCTGGGGACCCGTCATACAGTCGTCAGATGAGCGGGCGAACGACCGGCCGCAACGGAGCGCTGCACTTGAAGTCTGGGGTTGCGCAAGTGGAGTTTGTTCGCTCGTCGCGGGGTGCTAGGCAGCGCGCCGTTCTGGACCAGCAGTTCTATGATCTTGCGGCAAACCCCCCTATTGCTCAGCGTCCCGACACCCGATTTGGCGTGGTGCCTGGGATGCTGCTGACGGGCTCTGGTTCGCGCTCGATTATCGTGCCCACGCCCGCCACACTGTACGCACAGCCAGCACAGCGGTTCTCCATGATCCAACCCACAGCAGTTGTGAATCCCGCTAGGGAGGCCAGTCGCACTGCGGAAACGGTGGCCGAGAGCCTTGGGTACGGCCACACCACGAACGGCCGCCGCAAAACGGCCAACAACTTGGCCGACCAAAAGTCCGCGCGCGATGAGTTGGCCGCAAAGTCTATGGGCCTGGCAGTAGTTGGGCAGCGCCGACACGCACTGGCCGACGCTAAACTGGCGGAGAAGGAACGGCGCAAGTCTTTGATGTCCAGTGCGCGCGAACGGTCGATGGCCGCTTTTCCGGGCGCAACAACGGGCCTGGTGAACAGTGTGTCTAAGACGGTGGCCGCAACGCAGTTCTACGAAGCGGCCCTAAAGGCCCCACAGAACATCCCGGGTCAGTTGGCGACCAACGCCGCTTACCGCCCTGTGCGGCCAGGATACAGTCGCACGTGAGCCGCCACAACAAAGCAGCACAATCGGGCGAGTAGCGGCGGCGGCGAGCAGGCAGGCGCCCAGGTCCTTGGCAAGTAGTATTCTGGGAGTTGGAGTTGTTGTTGTTGGCGCTTGTTCCTAATGCTGCTGCTGCTGCTGCTGCTGCTATTGCCCGCAGCGCGTTTGCCACAAAGCAATATATCCGCCAGCTGGCATCCCCCTGGCGACTGCATGGTCCCGTGCCCATACTTGCGCGCCAGCAACCAGACTCACCCACTCCCGCTGCTGCTGCCACCGCCGCCAACACCGCTTGACACGATGGTGCGCTTCGAGTACACAAAGCCAGCTAGGGATGTCGAGGGGACACTGATCCCCGGGGAAAAGACCTACCCCGATTCAAGGGAGTTCGATGATCCGCGTCTTCCGGGGTTTCCGTACAGCCACGCAGTCCTGCGCTGGTTGGCACCACCACGCAGTGACCAGATGATGATGGGCGTGCGGGCGTTTTGCAATTCCCCGGAAGAAGGGCAGGTGTACATCGAGCGCTTTCGGGCCCATGATCTAACGTGCAAACCGGCCGACGAGTTCCCCATGTGCGTTGTGCCCCTGTACCAGTTCTTCCAATTCCCACCTCCCTGGAGCCCCATGCAAGAGGGTATGGCGTGGGCTGTACCTCCCGAGTGGCGAGCATTGGAGCAAGAGCAGCAGCGCCAGGAACAGCAGCAGCAGCAGCAGCAGCAGCAGCAGCAGCAGCAGCAGCAAGACAGGGTCGGCTTATCGGCCACGGTCGAGGATGCGAGCGCCAGCCCGGTGCGGCCACGCGTCCACATGCAAGCTTTGCCCACAGACCCTGACTTGTCGGAAACACTCCGGTGTCCGGCTGGACCGGCGCCGCCGCCGCCGCCGCCGCCAAAGAAGTACTACACCCATGTGCTATTGACGCAGATCGTGCCGCCCATGTGTACTTGCTGCCAGATCAAGATCCGGGGCGTCTTCACGTCCAATGCGGCAGCAGTACATTACGGCTACCGCCTGCGAGAGCTGGACGAAAACGCCCTGTGTCTACCTTCGTACACATACCCCATTGGAGTTCTGCGGGAGTGTCCGTTGTTTGTGGGTCGCTCAACAGTTCAGATTCGCCGGACCGAGTCGAGGAGTGAGCAGGAGAAACGCCAGAAACACTTTGAGCGATTTCGGCAATCTCTGGCAGAGAGCAAAGAGGCAGTCCAGCGCATGGATATACTCAAGAGTCTGGCCGAGCGGGACATGGCCCGGCGACGGCGTCGAACGGCAGAAAAGGCGGCGGCAGACCCATCCGCTTCGCTTGCCGTCCAAACAACAATTACGACCACTACCACCACAACCACGATGGCCTCCTCCTCCGCAGCAGCCACAGCAGCAGCGTCTTCTCTGCTGACAGTGGCACTCGAACGGGCCGCCATTGAACGCAACCAGCTGTTGGGGGAGATTGAGCGAACCGACGATGAGCATGCCCGGTTTGTCGAGCTCACTCATGCGCCATTCTCCGATCCCGTGTACAATAGATGGAGGGAGACCGCTCTCCTGCGCATAGCTGAGTTGGAGGAGTGTGTGCGCGACAAGCGCGAGCCCCCGCCACCGCCGCCGGAACTTGGGTCTCCAGATGACGCGACTTGCCCCGTTAAGCAAATGCAGGCGGTGTACCCTTCCGCTTACCCCGTGGGTACCGAGTCGGCGAACTTTGTTGGAGTCACGGCGGTCGGCGGCCACGATGAGGAAGAAGAAGAAGAGGCGGAGGCGGACCTTATTGTGGAGCCCGAGAACACTGAAGGCACCAACGCCAAAAGGCCATCGGCGTCGTCTGCTGCTGCTGCTGCTGCTACTGCCACTCCAGACGACCCACAACATCACGGCCGCCGCCGCCGCCGCCGACCGACTCGGCAACAACGCCATGCCAAGATGCGCGGTCGCCACCTGGGCAAAAAAGCCGCCGAGCCAGTGCCCACCAGTTGCGGCCCAGCAATCAGCCGCGGTGAGAGCCAGGCCCAAGATGGTTCCGCCGTGACCAACATCAACGTGACCAAAGAGCTCAACCGTATGGGCCACGGACGTAAAGTAGAGAGTGAAGCCCAGAAAATCGCTCGACAGGCACGGGGGCGTCAAGATCGGCTGGGTGCACTTAGGCATTTACGCGCTCGCCTGGCCGGACCCGCCCGAGCGCTGCGGGAAACGGGACATCAGCAGGAGGCTCTCAGCGCCGCCGCAGCGTCATCCAAGTCGGCGGCCTCCACGCCGCCCGCAACCGAGGCCGACGACTCGACAGCAGCACCAACACAAGCTGCTACACCACAGGCGGCGCCACCGGCCCCCGCAATTGAACAGGTGTTGCTTACGCGGCCCGAAGAACTGGCCGGCCTGCCGCCCGACATCAAGGCCCAGATGCGCCCGTACTTTGAACAGTTGGCGGCTGCTGCTGCTGCTGCTGCTGCTTCAGCGACTGACGACGACGGACAAGCGCCCACCTAATCGTGGCTGTTGTGTGCTTATATGTGTGCGTTAGGCGCGCTTATATATTGAACTAGCACAGTGTTGGAGAGCGAGTACAGCAGTTGTCGGCCTGTGTGCCTGGAGCGACAATGGCCACCATCGCCGCCGCCGCCGCTCCCAGTGATGCCTGGTTTTGTGGGGCATTCGACAGCGAGGGTTGTATTTGTATTCAAAGTAGTCACCCCGTAAATGAGGGACGCCCGCTCACCGATGCGGGCATCACACTGACGGTGAAACAGTGTGACAATGGCACAATTACCGCGCTCTTTTGCGCGAGATTCGGAGGATCCACACGCGCGCACGCGACAACCGCTTACAATGGACGTCCTGAGTGGGTTTGGCGGCTGTCTGCCCGCAATGTGGTGCTCGTCGCTGCTCGTGTTTTGCTGGCGGGCTCGCGTAGTCCTTGGAAACGACTTTTTCTGAAGTTGGCCCTGCAAATTTCTGTTCTGCCACCTGGCCTTATGCGCGCAGCGACTGCCTCGCATTTTCGGCGGCTGAAAGCCCTGGAACATCAAGGCCGCCCAGTGGAAGAGAGCGACGACGACGATTTGGTGGATCCTGGGCGTCTGCCTAGTGCCACTCTTCCGTGGTTGGCCGGCTTCAACGACGGTGACGGGTCGTGTGTTTGTATGAGCGGTGGCAACGTTCGATTAGATGTCACACAAGCCGAGCCGCACGCGTTGTGTGTACTCCAGCCGTTCGTTGATTTCTTCGGCGTTGGACACATCTGGTGGTACTCACCGAAGAATCCCAATTGGATGCGCAGAGCTAGGTGGCAGCTAGATCGGCAAGCGGATGTTGTGGCAGTCGCACGTCTTCTGCTCCCCGAATCCCATCACCCCGACCGCCGAGCGCACCTCGCGTTGGTGATCGAAATGCTCACGGTGCCACCAAGGCCCCTGTCTGAGACGACGGCCGCCACCGCCGCCGAGACACCGGGCGAACGACGCCACAACCGAGTGCTGCACCGCCGGGCCGTTTGGGCCAAGTTGCGACAGGCCAAAAATCTTATCAGAGCTCGGTCAGGATTGGCGCCACGAAGCTAGTGTGGTGTCTCTGATGTTGTTGTTGTTGTTGTTGTTGTTGTTGCTGTTGCTGTTGTCGTCGTCGGCGTTAGGATGGGTTGCGGGATTTCACGGCGTTTGATCGTATGCCGCAGTACCAGAATACCCTGGGTACGAGAGCGAGAGTGGCCCAATTATACGTGGGCAGGGCGCGTTGTGCCCGGCCGCGTCGTTTGGGCACATGATGGGGACACAGTGACCGTCGCGGTTCTTGAGCGCGAGCTTTTGTCGGCGTCATCTTCCGGCCTTTTCTCCTCGTTTTCCCTTCTCTGCTCTTCACTCACAAACACTTGTCGGGAGAGCAGCAGCAGCAACAGCAGCAGGACGGCGACACGCAACAGCAACAGAGACAATTTGCCCTCTGGAATTGTGTATTTAAATGTGCGCGCGAGTGGAATCGATGCCTGGGAAATGCGGCCTGCAAGCAAAGGTCGCACACCCGCTAGTCTGTGTCTCGAACGACGTTTTGCGGAGAAGGCGACCGAGTTCGCTCGTGGGCTCTTGGAGGGTCAGCTAGTATGGCTCGCAATCGACGGGTGGGATAAGTTCGGTGGGAGAGTGCTCGGCGACATCCTGCCCGCCGCCGCCGCCGCCGCCGACGCCACACCGACGACGACAACTGCTCGTTGGTTATTGTGCAAACCGCCGACGTACAGCGCACTTAAGGCAAACGAGCGTCGTTGGAGCAATCAGATGCTACAGCACAACTGCGCTCTGCCGTACTCGGGGCGTCAGAAACAGGACTTTGATGAGTGGTACCAAGCGGTGTTTGTACAAGGCGCCGTCACAACAGCGGTGGCGGCGGCGGCAGGGGTTGCCGGTGCCCTTTACGAAGGGGCCGTGCGACTTCTGCCCGACAACGACGACGACGACGGTGCTGAAAAGCGGATTGTCGGAGGTCGGCAGCAGCAAAGAGCTCGGCACGGCGGTGGTGGCGGCGGCGGCGGCGGTACTGGAGCAGGTGCAGCAGGTGTCCATCGTCATCAGACGGCTGCTGCTGCTGCTGCTGATGTCGATGACCACGAGGAGGAGGGTGGCGCTTCTGGCCCCCCTCAAATGCTCGTTCGCGCCGTACGGGCTGCTGTGGGGTACGGTCGCTGAGTACCACCACAGTGGCGGCGGGGTCGGCGTCGTCGTCGTCGTCGTCGTCGTCGCCGTTCGTCATAACGTGCACGGCGCGGTGTGGCACTTTGCACGTACCTACAGCTGCTGCCGTCGCCTCCGGGGGCGCGGCTGTCGTCTGCCGCATTTTATACACAAGTTGGCTTTCGTGGCCGCTGTCGCCACATGGCTGCCGGCTCCTCATCACAGTGCGGTAAACCATGCACCCAATAGCGCCCGCAGTAAGAGCCGCCAACAGAAGCCCAAACCCCACGACCGACCACGATTCCACCTTCAGGAGCTTTTCGCGATTGTTGTCCTCTGGACAACATTCAGCGGCCAGAAACCACATGCGCAAGGCCCATGCGGCATAACTGGCCACAAGGACGGCGCACATCACATACACCACGCGCACCCAACGGGCCGCACATTGTGTCTCGTCATCGTTGTTCCTGTCGTGCGTGGCTGCCGCTGCCGCTACGCCCCTCCCTTCTTCGGACGATGATGTGAGGATATGTGGTGGCTCCTGTTTTTCTACTGGGCCATCGGCATCTATGGCGGCGGCGCTCATGATGGGGGGAAGAGTGGCTGGCTCGTTGCGGCAGCAACACAGAGGCGATTGTGGTGGTACCGTGAAATGCGCAACGGGCGCGCCAAGGGTCCGGCAAGAGACGCGGTCCAATGTTTGGTGCGGACGAACAATATATTTCTGGGGCGGTACCGCAGCGAGCGCACATACACACGCCCACCCAAACCCACCATCCAACCCCCACGTCTGAAATGCCAGGCCGGCTTGTGCGCCCTTTACTGTTACTGGTGTTTGCGTACTTGGTCCTTGTGGTATGGCAGCTAAACGGCCAAGTGGCCAACACTGCCGATGCCTTTCATGGTGGCCTGAAGATCGCCGGGACCGTGCCCTATGACCAACTTCGCACTGGAGATATCCTGTACTTTGCAGAAGATACACTGGGGCAGATTATCATCCGGTACATGGAACGCGGATACATCGGCCACGTGGGCCTCGTTATTGCCGATCGGGATGGCAGTCGCTATGTCATAGAAGCTTTGGCTGAAGCGAGTGTACCGGACGTTCTTGCTGGCAAAAACTTGACGACGTCGTCCGTTGCGGTAACATCCCACTCAGGCGGCGTACGCGTGCATGAATTACGGGGCCGGGTGGCGAGCTGCCTGCACTCTGTGGCGGTGCGGCAATTGGTGTTTAAAGAAGGTGTCTCCGCCGAAACAGCCGCAAAGATACGCAGAGATATCAGAGCAGCCGCACTGGCCCTTTACCGCCTGCCGTACCACCATGCCTTGTTGTACTGGGCGTACCTCACTTGGGCGCCCTCATCGTGGATTTGGACGGCAGCGGAAGCCCAACGACAAGAGGCAGCTGCATTGACGTCGGCGTCCTCGAAATCGGGCTTGCCGCCCGCTGCCACGTATGTCAATATGTGGTGCTCGTGGTTGGTGGCAGAGGTGTACAAGCGCGCTGGGCTGCTGAAGCCCGTCTATGTGGCAAACGATGATGGGCAAGAGCGCACGACCATTCCGCGCGCATTCACGCCCAAGAGCGTCGAGAGCTGTTTGCCAGCAGCCTTGAATACCGACATTGCCGACTTGTCGGCCCCCAAGTACATCAGTATTGGACGCCCACCACCGCCCGCGCCGCGTACGACGACTGTCACTTCTTCGTCGAGGAGAGGAGAGAGCGTGAAGTTCCAAATGAACACTGCCGCCACCCCTACTACTACCACCGAAACGGATCTGTCGCCGCCGCTTTACAACCCCTACTCTGATGTGCGCCTCTACACCAAGTCCACATTTCGCGTATGCGCATGCGGCGCGCTCTTGTTAGCCATCGGTGGCGTTGTCGGGGCAACCGAGTCCTTTGGATAAGGCGGCGACAGCGGCAGCCGTGTCAGATGATGCCCAAGTAGCGGGAAAAAAATCATCTGTAAACTTCCACCACAGTGGCAGGCAAGCAGAGTCCTGAGAGCGCCGTCTTGCGTTTGGTAGGTTGGGGGCTGGGCTCGTTGTTGTCGCGCTTCTGGGGTGGTCATCGCTGCCGAGGGATTTTGGTTGTTGTTGTTGTTGGTACACGTTGTTGGCAAGGGACCACGTGCGCTGCTGCCCTCTCTTTTGTTCCCCAACATGGCAAGTGGCAGTGAGTACAGTTCAGACGACGCCAATGACAATGCACACAGACGACGACGACAATACGCGCGTGGCCATCACCACCGCCGGCACCCGTCACTGTACGCTGGTGGCGGCTACCGTCGCCAGGATCATCATCATCATCATCAGTACAACCCTCGGCACGACAACTACCCGCCACCCCAGTATGGCGGCGGCGGCGGCGACGTCGGGGCCGTTTCGCCACTTGTGCGTCTATGGCGGCTTCTGGGGCGCATAAAGTCATGGATTGTGCCGGCGGGCGTCTTACTGGTATTAGCGGGCCTGGTTTTCATGTACGTCAGGCTCTCGAGTCTGAAGGGGCGCTTCGATGCAGCATTTGGGACCGCCCCCACTGCCGCCAGCTATGCCTCCTCACATGCGCCGCCGCCGCCGCAACAGCACCTGGCGGGCGCAGCTGCAACCCCATTTGACCCGTTCGAGACCACCGCAGACGACAACTCGTATGGGCGGGAAGTACCCGCCGCTCAGTACGGCGCGTATGCAGAAGCGGGCGGCGGCGGTGAGGCATACGACTACGCTGATGGCACTGGCCCGGGTTTGGAGGCGGAGGCTGGAAGCGGCGAGTTTGGGGGCCCTATGGGCCCACCTGTACCCCGCAACGCCATACACCACCGGGCACCGGGCAAAAGCTATGGGCGCCGCAATCACTCGGGCGGGCAGGCACCGCCACGGGCCCATGATTCTGGCGGTAGTGGGTTCGGGCGCCGTTCGGCTCGTAGGGCCCAGGCAGATGCGGCAGTCCCCGATAATGGCATGGGTGATCAGCAACATCAGCAGCAGCAGCAGCAGCAGCAGCAGCAGTCTCAGTACGCAGACATGGACGAAACAAAGGGTATCGAGCAGTTTGACTTGTGGGGCAAATCAAAGGGCTGGAAACGCTTTGAAAACGCAGCCGCCCAAGCGACAACCGCAAATGGCTAAGAAGAGGAATCGCCGCCGCCGCCGCCGCCCCCGGGTCCCCTAGGCATCCGCATAGTGGTGAAGCCTGCCCGTCGCAGAAACGCAGCGGCAAACGCGTCGGCCTCGTACTCCTGTTTGCGGGTGTATTCGGCGGCCTGTGTGTACACTGGCGGATAGGCACCCAGGTTGCGGTACTGTAAGATGTGCCCAAACTCGTGCAAGATGATAAACGCCCAGTGTGATACGCCCTTGGGCAGTGGCAGGTGGGGCCGCGCCCGGTACTGTCCCTGTTGGATAAAGGCCGCAGACGCGTAAATCTGGGCTGGCAGTGCGCATGCGCGCCGGCAGTCCATACTGGCTGCCTCCTCCTTGTCCACGACCACAAACTTTATCGGCTTTGTACCAGGGGGCAGAAAGTGGTGCGATAGGCGCTTGATCGCCTCGGCCGTGTCGTTGGCACTTTCACTGTTCAATAGCCCAACAACGGTTGCTGCCTGTGCCCGGCCTATGGCGGTCGCAACGGCCGCCTCTACTCGCTCGATGGGCACGCGACGGCCAGCCGCGCCGCCTCGACCCCTTCCGCTTGCCGCCGCCATATAACCGGCAGCCCCACCGCCGGCCACGACCAGTAGCGGTAGTGCCACTTCCATGTGTTGTGGTGGCGGGCAAGCAGCAGCGATTGTGGGTGTTGCGGGTGTGTACGAAGAGCCGTGCGTGCGTCGTCGCTAGCGGGTATTGTGCTCGGCGTCAATCGGCGTGGTGCCGTCTGGCAGTCTTGCAGCCGGCCCCTTTCACCAATCCGTTTGCCACACAATATTTTCTCGCGCTCTCGTATACCTAATCATCAGGGGCAGCAGCAGCAGCAGCGTCGTCGTCATCATCATCATCATCATCGTTGTCGTCCGGCTCTTCCGCGGTGTGGCGTAGTTGTCGTGGTGGCCCATCGCGCGTCCACGATGTCGTCGACGCCGACATCAGGATGGTGGGGTGGAACGGCGTGGGTGGTGGTGGCGGATTGGTGGATGGGCTTCGTGGCCACCCCGTGTCTTGGGGCTTGGGCCACGTCCGTTGGCATAACGTCGTTGTGGGTCATATGGAGTGTGTGGCACCGTCTCAAGACCACGAGAGACACCCAAGCAGCACTGCAGGCGGTGGCAACGGCAGCGACGACGCCGATGTCCATTGCCTGGCCAGACGAGGCACCCCTGCATGCCGTCGGTGTTCGGGTTGAGGGCGACGACGACGACGGCTGTGCGGCCGACCTGTTTGGTACAAGTGCGGCCGCCCACCATCGAACGACGACGACGACGCCGCCGTATGAACAAGTGCTTGGGATTGAGCGTGGGCTTGCGCGTTTCATGGACACGTGTGCTGCCTCATATGTGCGCTCGGCGACGACCACGTTGGAAGACAGGCGACGGCCGTAGACGACTCACTCTGATCGATTTGCGGCGGCGGCGACGACGGGGCACGGCGCTAGCACAAAACACAACAACAATGGCGGCTGCAGCCAGCTGTAACGCCCAAAAGGCAACGAGGAAGGAAAGGGTGCGGACGGAGTGCGGCACCTAAGTAGCAGTAGTAGTAGTAGACGCGATGACTAGCCAGTCGGGTGGGCGGACGCTACAATAAGACCTAGCTTGCCTGCTGTGCCAACAACCCGACACGGTTCGTTGTCGTCGTCGTCGCGGCCGCATTGGTCACACACACGCATTTTCCGTCGCCGCCGCCGCCGCCGCCGCCGCCGCTGCCGTCTGCAGTTCGGCCTGCTGCCCTCGCCTTCCGTTGTTGTTGTTGCCGCATCTCATCGTCGCAGAGGAGCCAGAAGGTCGGCCCCAATCACCCGGGGACCAAGGCCTGCCCGAGCAGTGGTCGCGATGGCGGCGACTACCAATCAACAGAGCCGGCATCATCGCCATATCCCGCCCAACCACCACCACCACCACCACCATACTGCACGGCCCTGAAGCCGTAGCCCAGCTGCCAGCCGATACCGTAACCGGCCCCACCAAAGATAAGAATGGCGGCAATCCACACAAGCCACTGTGGTTGGATTTGGTTCAGCATGTTAGCGCCCCAAGGCCAATAGTTCCGGATGGTCGCGATTGCGCCTACGGCAACAAGGACACCGGCCAGAGTCATAACCAACAACCCCCAGTTACGCCGCCAGTCGGTCAGCGGCATTTCCATGATTGTTGCTTGTGAGCGGCGGTTATCCCGCTGGAAGAGACGAGGAACGATGAGGGGAGAAGCACAATCCCCAAGGAAGTCCGCTGTGGCAAAGCTTTATAGGCGTCGTCGGCGTTGGCGGCACCCACACGAGGACACGGGCCCACTCAATCACGTGCTTGCTGGCGTGGTGCAGGTGCACGGGCCAGTACATATTTTTTGGTACGAGGACGGGCGGCCCCTGCCTGCCTGCCTGCCTGTTGGGTCCGGGAATTTTTATCTGGGCGTGTGGACACAGGGTTCTGTCGTCGTCGTCGCCCTCGCTCTTGTTGGCACTCTCGTTGTTGTTGTTGTTGTCACCTCGTTCCTGTTTGGCGCCGCCGACGGTTGCCGCCCCCTACCTTGCCCCCGTCGTATCCCGACCGACACCGCGGACCCATACACCCGAGTGTCTTTTCCGCCGCCGCCACCGCCGCCGCCGCCTCAACATCTCATCGTTCTCGGCTGGCAGCATGGCACAGGGTCGCCGCCGTCGTCGTGGCGGCCGTCGCCCCCCCGAACTCCTCCGGGAGGGTACGCGTATCCGGGCTCGAGTGCCGCCCCGCCCAAGTCAGCGAATGGTGTTCAGGCCGGAATCCGTGATCTCGGGTGCTGGGGCCATTGACTTGCCGCCGCCGAGTATGGGAGCCCGAAAGCCATTCGTGCGCGGCAAGACTCTGGGCAAGCTGTTGGTTGTGTTGGTGGCCGTTGCACTGATATCCGCAGCGGTCTGGTATTATGTCATGAAGATCCTATACGCGAAGGGCGGGAAGCGGGCAACAAAATACGCGACAATCGAATGGCTGACGCAGATGCCCGGGAAGCCCGATGATGCAACCCTCAAGAGTGTGACTGATGAGACAGCGGGGGATACTACATCGGCCGCCGCGAGGGATGCCTTCTACGTATGGTTGAGCGAACAGCCGATTGGGTGGCCCTCAATGGGCCGCTCGGGTCTGGCCTTCGCTTGGCGTCTCTACAGCGGCGACGCTGCAAACATGGCGATGAAGGACTGGTTGGCCAAGAAACCAGCAGCACCTTCGCTGTTGGCTGCCCCTGCCCTTCCTGAGACAGACACAGAGGCCAAGAAGAGTGCGCGGGCATGGTGGGCATGGTTTGGGCGCATGAATGAGAAGGGAGCCCTTACCCCGATAGCTTATGGGCGGTACAGAGGTCGGCGGTGAAGATTTAATATCCGCGTGTTGGCCATAAGTAGGACGGGCACCCGTGCTGTAGCATCTGGCGTACCTGTCCGTGGTGGCGACGGTGGTGTGCGATCCAGCAACCCTCAACCCCCTTAATCGCGGTGTAGGTGGACGGGCGGCTTTGTACGTGCCTGTTGTTGTTGCTATTGTCGTTGTCGTTGCCGTCGGTGGCGGCATCTATCGGTAACTCTGTATTTGAGTGAGTGGTGGGTCGGTGGTGGGTACACGTCGGGAAACACAGCCGCCACTGGTTGGCGCCGCAATGGCAACTGGGCGGCCCCGTTCTTGGCGTCGGCCTCAGTCGCGCCGTCGAGGCACTGCCTCTTCCTCACCACCGGGCAGTAGGCGGCGGCGGCGGCCAGCGAAAGCACACAGCAGAGCAGGTGCCACCGCGCCGCCTATCCACTTGCCACCACCGCCACCACCGCCGCCGCCGCCGCCGCTTACACCTCCATTAGATCGGGCACTATTATTGGCCACAGAAGAAGAAGATGAAGGACCCGGCGCTTTTCCCGGCGCAAGGCCTTCTCTGGGCAGCGTACTTGCCATCTTCACGCTCTTTCTTATCTTAGTTGGCTTTGTCTATCGTAGGGCAACTCGGGAAACGAGGGTAAAGCGGGCGTGGGACGATTGGCGTGAGCAGGGAGGCTATTTTCTCAAGGGCTCGACCATGGACAACCCCCTCAACGAATGGAACCTCCTCGGCGGCGATACCCCAGGTTCGGCCGAATGGCGCGGCTGGTGGGTTGGAAGGCCCAAGGAGGCAACCTCTGCCGATCTGAGGGAGGGCGACGCATATGAGACATGGTATGCGTGGTTGAATGATCAGCCGCACCAGGGTGCACCAACTGAGGCGGCCTGGAGGGGCCGCTTGTACGGTTTCTTTCGGACCGACTGGTGGACATGGTGGCTGAGCAAGCCGACGACCGCTCCCCCTACACCGAAGCCGCTAGTCGACTCGGACATTCCGCCATTGACTGCGGCTGAGGAAACAAAGCGCAAGTGGACCGACTGGGCGGCCAGGCCACACGTCATAGCCGGGAAGGAAACCCCGCTGACATGGACAGAGTGGTTCTATGCACTGCGCCTAAGCGATGAGTGGGCGGGTCGGCCATACGCTGCCTGGTATGCGAGATGGATGGGCCGGCCAACGGAAGGCGTTCCGTCATTCGTGTATGCCAAGGAGGACAACACGGGCACTTGGGGTGATTGGTGGGCAGAAAAGCCCGACGAGGAACCCCCAGACCCGGAAACTTTGCCTAAACTCTTTTCTAGTCTGCCTGCAAATTACCTAGCCGCGCCTCCATATGCAAACAGGGGAACACTCAGCCCGCCTGCCGAGCAACAGTCCTTGCGTCCGGCGTATGAGAGTACGACCGACGCCACCGACAAGGCAAAGAGGGCCGCATTGGTAGCTTGGTGGACATCGGCGTTAAGCGATCCGAAAGCAGTAGACGAGCCGGCGGCCGGGGACACTTCTGCCGCGAGTCTGGCTTGGTGGCGGGAAAAACCCATCACCCCCCACAAGAAGGAGGCGCTTGATTTGATGGACGACTACCGCCAGTTGATGGAGTGGTGGAAGGACTCACGGCGCATCGCTGCCGAGCCGCTAGTTGTCCCACAGCGGAATGCCATATGGTGGGATTGGTGGCGAGCCCAGCCGGGGTGGCGTCTCCAAGCGGCGGTGTGGCGACTCCCTCTTGTCCCGACATTCCGCGTCTTCGGAGTCCCGGCGTCCGTAGTGGGGGGGCTCCTGTTGTTGGGGCTTGGGGTTTCGCTTATTATAATTTTGACCTCGCCTCCTGATGTTGAACAGGCAGCGCGTACGGAACGGGAGCGCCCGGCCGACCCGCAGCAAGGGCTGCCTATCCGGATTTGGTTCGGTAGGCCGGGAGCGCCTGTTCGGTTTGCGGCCCAAGAAACTTAGACGGTTCTAGTCGTCGAACAGGTGTAGCAACGCCGATACCTGACTTGTTCTGTGGACCGCAGGATGTCGCCTCAATTGTTGTTGTTGTTCATGTACCGCCGACTGTGATGTTGGGGCGTGGCGTTGCCGCTCCTCTGCCGCCGACCATGGTGCACAGAGTTCGGGTTCAACATCTGCCGCCGCCGGTGAACATCGGCGCCGCACTGCTACTGCTGCCGTTGCCGCTCCTGTGTTCGCAGACGACGCCGACGCAACCGCTGCCGCCGCCGCCGCCGCCGTGTGTGCCTTTTTTGCCAGTCGCATCGATTGCCGCAAAGACATAGGCCTTTCGCTGCCGCCGCTGCCTGCACGTTCGCGGTCGCGCAACTCGATAAACGGCCGCATGACCGCCAACTCTTGCATCACAGCCGTGTAGCGCCGACTGTTGTCGTGGTGGTTCTGGTAGATCTCGTACACCAACTTCACTACCTGTGTAGCCAGGCCAATGGACGCGACCACAACAGCGTCGGCCATTCGCTCGGTCGCGCCCAACAAACCGACCGACCGACCAGCCACGGAGCGCTGCTGCTGGTCAAGGGGCCACAACAACCGAGCGTCACTGCCGATGTTGGCGGCACCGACAACGACAACACACATCTGCGCCCCATGGATAATATATGTGGCCTGTGTTTATAGTGCGCGTTGTTTGCCAGCCTGCCTGTCGTCGGCAGTTGTTGTTGTTGACCGGAACCCAAGCATGCCGCCCGCCGCAAAGCGCATGACGGGTGCAAACAAGGCGATCTGGATAGCCATCGCCCAAAGTCGGGGCTATCTGCAACCGGGGGCGGCTTTTGTGCCACTGCCCAAGCGCGGCACCCAAGCGTACACACAGCTGAAGGCCGCGTATATGGTGGCACGTGTTCCGCCCAAGAAGCGCCAACTTAGGAAGGGAAAGAAGGCCGCCAGCGCCGCCGCCGCCGCCAAACCCCCGGCGGCCGTTGCTCGTATGGCGGCCCTTGAGCGCGCTCACACACGCATCCCGGCCACGACAGAAGAGGACGAGATCTACTGAGTAGAGGGGGGGGGGGGCCAGCCAGCCGCGGGCCGCCACAGGCAGACGCGTCACAAATATGTGTGTGTGCCCACAGCCAGACAGACAGACTGACAGTTGTTGCCACGGGAGTCAGTACGGTCGGTCGGTCGGTCGGCCGGCCAACTGGCAACCCGCCGCACTTGCTTGCCTGACCGAGGCTTGCTGGCAATCGGGGTTGCACACGATGGCAAGTGCCTCGAGCACTCTGGGGCACGTCGATAGTGCCCAAAAGCGACAGCATCCGCTGGCCTATGTGTTACGGGACTTTCTCGCGGTGGACGAGTGGCAACGCATTATCGATGTAGTGGTGACAAAGCTGTCGCGGGCCGATCCCTTTTACCCACAACACGTACAACAGGCGAACGCCGCACGCCGCACGCCCGACCAGGGCCTACGCTATGAAGTGTACCAGATTGCGGTGCGCCAGTACTCGATGGGCGAAACGCGGGGCCTGCCTGTTGCCCCAACAAGCCCTAGTCCCGAACAGTGGCTACTGGTGCTGCGCGAATTGGCAGCGCGTCGATTTGTTGCACACCTGGTAAATCGAGCAGCACTGGCACGCAGTCGGGCAATCGGGGTGGCCGCAACCCTGACTCCCGGACTTGTGCAACCACGCACCCAGTCGCTCATCCGCCGACGGTTTGGCAACCTACAGGCCACAGAGGGTTGGAGCGCACGTGGTTCGCTATTCTGGAGCTAGCTAGTCGTTGTTGGGGTGTGCGCGCGCGCGTCGCGATAAGCATGGCCGCACCCCCTTTCCCCGTCCATAGTCACACAGCTGGCGGGAATTTTCTGCCCTTCGCGGCGCATGCTTGGTTTGTTGGCGGCGGCTGGAAGAAAGTTGTAGAGGACGAAGAAGAGGAAAAAGGACAAAGCGTCGCTTGTCAGCCCCAACTCTCCCTCGCCCCCCTTCTCACGGCTGCCGCCATTTGTGCATCGGGATGGCCCAACAACAAGAACCACAAATGATGTCAGGGCGTCAGGAGCGCCGGCAACCGGTGTGTGATTTTTGTGCAACTGCTACGGCCACAAACCGGTTTGCCGTACGATCGCGCACATATCTGTACGCCTGTGATGGGCAAAGTTGTCTGGGCACCCTAGAGGGCGTTGCAGTGGCCATAAAATCGGCCCAGAACAAACACCGCCCCCACTTTCCCCACCACAGCAGCAGCAGCAGCAGCAGCAGTAGCAACCCGAGCTTACCGCCTCATGGGCCGCCGGAGGAAGCCGCCACTGCTGCTCTGTCGTACGTCACATCGCACAGTAGCCTGTTGGACGAGTTGTGTGAGAAGTACGGAGTCATGGGGAACCTGGCGCCCAGTCTCGAACGCCCACAAGGCTTCGCCGCCGCTCCCGACTCGATGCCATATCCCCTTATGGCAACGCAACCCCAACCCCAACGTCAACCACAACCAGCGGCGGCGGTATTGGTAGCTCCGTCGTCGTCGTCGTCGTCGTTGGCAACAGTTGTAAGGCTACGTCCTCAGTTGTTGTCGGCATAGCAGGTACCCAAGTGGGGCAAGTGGGCCATCACTGAGTGAGTGAGTGGCCATGAAGTGTGTGCGTCCGAGGCCAACAAATACCTGCGGCCCACTTACTACTGTCCGCGCACGGCCGTGTGCAAGTTTGTGATCGCGCCTAGGGAAAGCGGCTGTTGTTCGGGGGTACCGCCTCGCTCCCAGCCCCCTTGTTCGGGCGCGCGGTCATCGTTGACGCCGCCAACATGAGTCTCGTTGTGCTGCCCACCGCGGCAGGGCAGGCGGCAGCACACATCCCTGTACACACAAGTGCCCGAGATCCCGGGAACCGTGTCCGTGTGGCACCCCGTCCCAACACGGCCACGGGACTTGCGCGCATGCGCGTTATGCCCGCGGCGCATCGGGGCGGGGCGGCCAACAACGGGCAGTCGCAGCAGGGGCTATTTGTGCGCGCACCTCGTGGCTTGGCACCTCGGGCCCCTGGTGGATTGGCCCCTCAGCGCCTGACCATTCCGACTTTGCGACGCCGGTTATATGGTGGCGGCACCAATGCCCCAGAGCGGTGGCGGCACCAGTTTGCCCAACAGCGGCGGCCTTTGGGTCACGATGGGCAGCGGAGTGGCGGAGGCCGCCCGACCACGGCCGGTGGTAACAACCCGACCATTTCGCGTTTGGCCGCAGCGATACCTGCCCGTGCTGCAGAGAGCGACTTGCCCGACATGGATTCGACACTTCCCGAGATCATGGAAGATAGTCGCAAGCGTTCTGTACCCGTGACGACAACGCCCCTGCCCCCAGCAGATGGTTCGCGGCGGCCCGGACACCATCGAGCGGCCGCCGGCAACCACGACGCCTACGACGACGACGACGACGGCGCCTATGATGAGGATGAGTACGACGACGACGACGACGACGACGACGACGGAGAGGATGATGGCTACGATGACGACGACGACGGCTACGATGACGACGACGGCTACGATGACGACGACGACGGCTATGACGACGAGGAGGACGCTGCTGCCGATGCTGGTGATGGGTATGCGGACGACGCCGACGGGGTGCCTAGTGATATCTCGCCAAGTGACTTGCAGCGCCTGGACAATGACATGGCTAGGCAAGCAGGGCGTCGAGACCACCGAGCAGCGGCAGGTCGCATACCTGGCAGCGGCCACCTGCATCGGCGGCACGGCGATCCACGTCACAACGACCAAGGGCCGCCCCACCACCATCGACACCACCATCACGGCCGGCCGCCACAACAGCCGCCATATGCGGGAGCGGGTCCATGGTCGGATGGAGGAGGGAGTGTGCGTAGTGGCGGCGGCGGCGGTGCCGGTGGCAGCTACTCGGGCAGCTCGTACACCCGAGGCTCTTACGATTCGGACACTGAGAGTGCCAAAGAGATCCGTCGGAAGGGTCGCCGGCTAGACATAGTGGAAAGTGCACAGTTGTGCCTCAATGGCACAGACTGGATGCTGGGTCGTTTCACCCAGCGCACTCATCACTACGGCCAGTTCATGGAGCGACGGTTGGCCCAGGGTCGCTATGATCACTTGATCAAGAGACGGGAGCGTGCGCTGGCCCGGGGTGGCAAAGACGCAGAGTGGCCACTGTGGGCCGAAATCCTTTGGGCCTATGGAATTAGCCTGATGTTGTATTTGCAGATGGAGTCCCAGCAGGCAATGGCCCGCGTCAACGTGTACCAGCAGATGTATGAACAGCAGCAGCAGCAGCAGCAACAACAGGCGCAGGGTTGCGGCGGCGGCGGCGGCGGCGATGATGATGCGGCGGCGGCCAGCGCGGAGCCTTCTTCTTCGCAGCAGCAGCAGCAGCCATCACTGTTTCCCAGCGGCGCTGTCCGGGTGGCACCTGTGCCGGCCACAGACCCTGTGTCCATTGGCGGGGCCTCGTTTGCCCGCCCTGTGTCTGTGACAGCAGCCGGCCGGTCCCCTACGTCACTGGCAGCTGCCATGAGCACGGCCTCCCACGCACAGGCTGCCACATTGATGCAGAGCCGGAGGCCCTTTTCGCCACCGCCGCCCGTCCGCACACCACAACAACAGCAGCAGCCGCCGCCACAACAGCAGTCGTCCCTGTTTCAACCCAGGCCAGACAGCATGTTGCGTGGTCGAGGTGCAGGCCCGTTGGCAGATGACATGATGCGCATCGATCCACGCGCGCTACTGGAACAAGACGACCAATCGTCTACACAGTCGGCCGACGAAGCGTCTGATCCGTTGTTCGGTGCCGCAATGCACGCACGCGCGAACGACGACGACGATGAGGGCAGTGTCAGTGGCACCAGTGACGGCGGCGGCGGCGGCGGCGGTGGGCCGGCTGGCACACGGTTGGGCCAAGTACGGCCAGCAGCAACTCTGGGCACACCATTTCCGCGTTTCAAGCTTCCACCGGCACCGCAGACCGGTGTTGGGGGCGGCACGCATGATGCAGGCGTGCGCACCATTCACGTGGTTGACAGTAGCGGCCCCGGCAAAAAATAGCTGTCCGTGGCCATAAGGACGTGCCGGGTTTGCGCGGGCAGTGGCGGCGGCGGCGGCGGCGATGGCAGACGACGCGCACGGCATGGTCGCGGCCACTGGTCACCCCCCCGTTTCGCGGCCCCTCCTATCATTCAATGACCGACCGCTCCCCGAATTTCTGCTGGTGAACTGTCCTCACTGCACACAACCGATCCTTGTGGCCGAGAGCGACATCCATTGTGGGATTTTCCGGCACGCAGTGTACCGCCAAACATACGCGCTTGTGGCACCACATGCCCCGGAAAGCGAATGCGTGGAGCTGTTGCGGCGCGAACAAGTTTGGGGCTGCTGTGGGCCATTTCGCTTGCTGGTTGGTGTAGCCACCCCGACGACGACGGGAGCAGCACCAGCGAGTGATAATGGCCGCCGGACATACACGGCCATAAAGTGTGGGTACATTTGACGTGGGTGTGCGCGCGTGCGTGCGTGCGTGCGTGCAATGCGGCCTCCATCCCTCGTTGGCATATACCAGGAACAACAACAACGTGCAAGCCGCCCGCGCGCTCTCTGGTCCTCACCCCAGCAACAACGCAGCAGGACAGCTTTCCTTGGGCAGGGGGGCGTACGTGTACAGCTGAACCGGGGCGTGGCGCCGTGTGTCGCGGCGGCGGTCTTTGCGAGGCAGGACCTTCCCGGCAGTTGTTGTTGTAGTGGCACTGCTGCCACCGGCGCTGCTGTTGCGCTCCGAAAGCTCCTTGGAGGTGGGGGGAGTGATCGGCCACCCGATCAGTCTGCGCATCTTGAGTGGTGGTGGCGGCGGCGGCGGCGTTGCAGGTGGTGGAGACACAGCGACGGCCGGCAACCCCAACAGCGGCTGCAAGTGGTAAGCACCGTCGTCGTCGTCGTCGTCGCGGACAGCCAATCCGAGGGCTTGGCGGCGGCGGCGGCGGCGGCACATACACCGCACGTTGTCGACGACGCCAATGGTGAGGAGGTTGCTGGCCGGCAAACCACATGTGGAACAGTAGCCACCACGCAGACCACGCTCTTGGGACGTAAGAGTCGTCAATGCCGAGGGTAGTGGTCGTGGCGCTGCCGACACCGACGACGACGACGACGATGACGCCGCATACGCGTCTATCAGGGCTCCAGCTCGCCCCACGGCCGCACGACGGGCGGCCAGCGCATGCCGTGCTTGTGTTGCCTTGCGTCGATGTTGGGCCACCAAGTGTCGCAACTCCTCTTTGTGGTCAAGAATGTACGCGACAATGCCCAGTTGGCTGGCCCACTGTAGAAAGTGCAGTTGCTTAACCACAGTGAACACGCGCACAGAAGGGTCGGCCACACGCCAAAAACAGATGCCAACCCGTGGCGCGCCAGACTCCCGAGCGCGCGCAAACACGTCAAACAGCGTCCGGTGAAAACGCTTGTTCATGGCATCGTACTCTTCGCGAAGAGTACACCGACCAGCACCACTACCGCCGCCGCCGCCGCCACCACTCACATACGGGACGCGCAGTGTCGAGTTGCGCAATGGGTGTCGCACAACCACGAACTCCAAGTCGCGCAAGGACACGGTTGCCGACTGGGCGGCGGTGGCGGAGGAGGAGGTGCCCGACGACGCCGACTTGTTGGAACCTCCTCCTGCAGCCCCCGCCGCCGAACCCAGCAGCATGTGTAGTTCGGCAAAGTGATCAACCGCCTCGTAGTAGCCCAAGAGACTGGCCAGCAGGCGCATCTCCGTGTCCATGAGGTGTGTCCCCCGTGGCGGCATCGTCGTCGTTGCCCCACTGAAGCTGGGGACAAAAGAGGCCGCCGCTGCAGGCACATTGGCGGGCCGAACACTGCCGCTGCCGCCGCCGCCACCCCCCACAATAGGCCCCCCAGGCTCCTTGATGTGTAGGCGAAAGTCCAGGCCGCCACATACCCCAAGCTCGGCCAACATGTCGCGGAGCCGGGCCTCTTGCTGTGCTTGATCGGGAATCACAAGCCCCTCGTAAAGGTGCGGCAGCGATCCATTTGCACGCGCTGCCGTCGCCATTCCCTCCGTGGGCGGGGCGTCGGAATCACTGGTCGGCTGGCCGGCCGTACGTACGTACGGGTAACACGGCAATATGTGGGCGCACGTTCGCCGACGGACGGACGGCCTGCGGCGCCTTATATAGACACGACGGGGCTACCGCGGGCTGCGTCCGTATCGGGGGTGGCAGATGTTTGTTTGCCCAAGACGCTGGCCGGCGGCACAATGGCCACCGGCTTAACAACAACAAGAGGCACAACACTCTTGGCGGTCCCTTTGGTTTTCGCGTCCTGCTGCTGCTGCTGCTGCTCGTCTGCACAGGCGGCGGAAGCACCGTCATCTGCGGAAACGGGGACGGCGTTAGCGTCGTCGTCGTCGTCGTCGTCGTCGGCTGCATCGTCGTCGTGTGGGCGGCGGGGATCCGAGCACGCCGCTTCGCCTGCAGCTGCCGCGGCACACAGGGAGGTCGGCGACGTGGCCCGAGAACGACGCCGGCGTCGTCGGCGATGATGATGGCAACTTGGGGAAAGAGGTGGCGGCGACGGCGCTTCGATGGGTGCCCCTGCTGCTGCTGACGATGGGGAACCCCGGTGGAACGACACTGGTGCGGCCGGTCCTGATCGAGGCCGCTGAGGAGGCATCGGCGGGGGGGTCGGGATGGTTCTGTCTTGTTCTACCTCAAGCCAAAAACGCACTGGGACATCGTTCAGGGCCTCGTCCTCCTCCTCGTCCTTGGTGCCATGATAGGTAGGCAGCGGCGGCACGGGCGCGTCACAGCGCGGTACTCGGGGCGTGAAAACCACAAGGTGCACTAAGACCAACAGGCCAACGAGCAGAAAGTAAAAAGCTGCAGCTTTGGCCGGCGACGCGGACCCCAACCACGATGAGGACAAGGGCGATGATTGTCCACCCCCACCATCCCCACTACTCCCGCGCGGCCACGAAACCCCAGTTGTTGACCGCAGCCCCGAAAACGACATGGCCTGGGAGCGATTCCGGGAGGAGGAGTGGCAAGGATTGGGTGGCGTGACGCGGTGGGGTGCGGAGTGAGATACGGGGGCCCAAACGATCTGCCTGTCGGGAACATATATATATGCGGCGGCTGCATGGTCGGCCGCGTGGTGAGCGGCGATGGACTGTAGGGGCCAACAGCTGGGTGTGGTATTTTCCTGCTGCTCCTCATCCTCCTCGATCCAGTGCTACTACCCCCATCACAGCTGACAACAACACCATGCCACAACTTAGGGGGCGCCCTTACATACACCCCCCGGCGGCGGCAACGCCTGCACCTGCTGGGGGTGGGGAGGGAGACTTTGTTAAGGAGGGCGGTGAGGCTGGGGCTGCAGGCGGTACTCTACTTTCCCCGCAACCCCGAACACAACCAGCCGTCGTCTCAACAACAACAACAACAACAACGCGAAATCTAACAGACGGCACATCGCCGCCTGGCTATGGGGGGGATACCCCTACAGGCGCTTTTGTGTGGCAAGTTATCCGCGATGGTGCTTTGTTGGTGCTGATCTTGTCGGGCTTGTGGCTGGCCAAAACCAGATTTGCGGGGACACCGATGACGACGACGGCAACGGCTGCTGCTGCTGCTGACATTGCCGAGCAGGAGCAGGCCGCAACACTGGGGCGGCGGCGGCGGCAGCACGGCCTGCGGTACTCCTCCTACTAGTGGTAGGGCGGTAGGTTAGCCACCGGCGCCGTCGTCGTCCCTGTTGCCTCGATGATGTCGCGCACAAACGCTGCTCCGTTACTGTATACGAGGAAATTCGCGTCCTGCAACAAGATCTTCAGCTGAAAGCTACGGTCCGCTGTCAAGAAGACGAAAATCGGAGGTCGGCCAACCCGCTCGGGCTCACAGTCATATACCCGTTTGTAGTAGTCTTGGAAACACCAGCCACAGTCCAAAACGTCGTCGTCGTGATTGCGTATAACATAAGGGCGGTGCGGACTCAACCGTTGGTTCGCTGCCTGTATGACAAACGAGTAGCCGATCTCGAGGGGCCGAGGTGGCGCGAGAAACCGTGGGTGAGCATACTGGCCATTCAAAGCCGCGCGCAACTGTGGGCCGTCACCCACGACAGCAGCAGCTGCAGCGGGAGTGGGTGATGCCGCCACTATGCGCTCTGCAAGCAGCGACTGGGTGGGCGGCGGCGGCAAAGCTTCTCTGCTGCTGCTGCTGCTGTGGTGAGCGCTGCTGCGTGTTATTGGGGTTGTAGGACTGCCGCGGAAGCCCATGATTGTGTGGGAACTGCGGTTGCTGAAGGGGAGGACGGCGGTAATAGTAGTATCTGCTGCTGCTGCTGCTGCCATGTAGCCACGGCCGCCGCCGCCGCTGTCGCCAACGCCCTCCCCGCCGCCATCTACAGCGTCATGTTGGCCCGTTGCATACACGCGATACACCCATCGTAGAGCGTCTGTGGCCGCACAGCTCTCGGAACTGTTGCCAGTGCGACTTTTGATGGCTTCCAATTCCTGAAACACCACATATGGCATAACGGCAAACACACGCGCCTGTCCATGAAGGCCTAGACACTGCAGAGCCGTGAGTGTCTCCAGCGGCCGCCGCCCGCTACTGCTGTCACTGCTGCCACTGCTGCTGCTGCTGTTGCTGTCCCTAAAGTCGTCGATGAAACAGTTTGTGTCCACGATCACGATAAACCACGCCGGCAACTGTGAGCCGACAGTAGGGGACGCCGACAACACAGCTGCCGCGACAACAACTCGTGCCTCTGGGCGCAAGGAAGGTGGGCGCAGGGCACTCATTGTAACACACAGAGGGCGGCGGCGGCGGCGGCCACAACCGCCAATGCCGACACCGTTGGCCTACTGGACCCCGCCCAACCCAAGTGCGAGAGAGAGAGAGAGAGAGGCAACCACCGCCTCAAGCCACTCTGACCGTTTGTGTACGCATATAATTTCCCCTGTTTATTGTCGTCAGGACGTAGAGCCAAACAACAAGAGGCGCTCAGTAGTACGCAACACATTGGCAAACGGCGGTCGGAAAAGCCTACAAGGCTTGCCGGTAACTGTGCGCGACAGGGTCGAAGACTGCGAAGCACATCGCTGTTGTATGCCATGTGATGCGACGACAAAGTACACCACCCCGTCGCTGTGGTGCTGCTCGCCTTGCCGCAGATTGGCGCAGAACGGCGTCCTGGCCCACGCGACATACGGGCCGCGACCGGGACTCTGCCGTGCCCTCGTGATGCACAAAAACTCGTCTGGTCGTAACCGGTCAACGGCCCCTTGAATGATATTCAACTGCAGATCGGTTGCGGGCTGCCAGTTGCGGGCCTGTGCCAAATACTCACACTGCTGGCCACCGGCGCTGCTGCTGCTGCTGCCAACTCGCTGACGCTTGGAGGAGGAGGCGGCAGCGTCACCACCACCACGCCGACTAGGCCCCTTGCCACCGCCGCTTGTCGGGGTGGCGGGTGGCTGTCGTCGCCCGCCATTGGCTAGAGAGGCTCCGTGAGCCGCCGCCGCCGCCGCCGCCGCCGCTCCAAACTGGCTGCCACACTCGTCCAAACTCCAGCCACTGTTGGGGAGTGGCAACGGCAGAATGCCGACCACCGAACACGGTGTCTCCTCGATGCCGCCGCCGTGTCCAGCAGCCGCCCAAAAGTCGGCAACAGCGGCAGAGCTGGCGCGGCTGGCGTTATCATTATCGACGTCGGGCATGCCGGCCACCGTTGGGGTTAGCGGCAGCGGCGGCGGCAAGGCCCAGACCGAACTGTGCCACGCCACAAGGTAGTAGTCGCGCTCAACGGCCGCGCTCTCTGCCTCCATGCGCGTGCCCCGCACGTCGTACAGGCCCCTAAACGCGTAGCCGCCGCTGTACGCTCCATGCATGCGCCGACCTTCACACTTCGAGCACTCGGGCGCCGGTATGGCAGTCGCGGCGGCACCCTTCCCGCCTCCGCGGCGTGCCTTGAGGCGGGCATGCTGCCAAACCCTCGTCTCCCGCTCACAGTCGGTACACCGCACCGTTTTGTCGGACCACACGAGACGCAGACCCGTGCCACTGATGCCGTCTGACGCGGGTGTCGTGACTCCCGGATCAACCACGTCCGGCCACGGCTCCATGCCATCGGGGGTGCCCACTTCGGTCACCAGCAGCTCGACCAACCGGCTGCGCAGCATACTCATCACCGCCATGGTGGTGGCGATATGTGGCCACACAACATGCACACCACAACCGAGGCCGCTGTCGTGCACGATTTTGGCGCGCTCTGCCACCAACACAGTAGCCATGTACGCCCGCTCATCGTGCTCACAGCCGCCGCCGCCGCCGCCGCCGCCGCCGCTGGCCACCCGAGGGAAAAACTCGCGCACCAATCGCTGAGCGCGCGGAAGCACCATTTCCTCCAACAGGCTGATGATCCCCGCACGCATGGCCACTTTCTGTTTGTTGCACTCCTGTGTGTACCCCTGAACGCGAGAAAGCGTCATGCCGGCGATGGCGCCGCCGCCGTCTCTAGAGACGGCTTTGTAGTTGCGTACGGCACGGACCTCAAGCCACCGGAAATCAAGGTCTAGACGCGGCCGCGACAGCCGGTCGACAGTGCGGTCAACGTAGTAAAGCGGTTCCTGCCGCTCGGCGGCGGCAGCGTAGAGACGCAAGAACGGCGACAACTTGTCGGCCGGCAAGTGGTAAGAACCACCAGCCAGGCACGACAAGTTGGGTTTGCCAGATGCCCCGTGGTCGGGAGCCACTGCCATGGCCCGCGCGTGCTGCGCCGCCTCAATGGCCGACTCAAACCGCCCACCGCCCATCGCCGCCGTCTGTAGTGCGTATGGCTCGAGAAATCGACGCACGGGGCTGCGCGTGTAGCCGTCGCACAGCCCTGACCAGACGTCGTCGAGGAGCCGCTGCCGCTCCGTCATGGCGCCAGCGTCCGACCGCCCAACCACCTTCCGCCGGTTCCTAGGTACCACCGTGAGGCTTTTAAGGGCCAGGCGCACCCCCGCTGCCGCCCCACCCACCCACTTAAGATACCAGCGCTAACTGGGAGCGACCGGTTGTACTTTTCTGGCGGGAAAAGTGGCGCGCCGTGTACCCCCGATCCATGGGGCACATGGATCGATCCATGTCGCCCCGGTTATTTGGCCCCCCACCGCCGACACTTTTGCACCCCGTCGCTGGCTACACCACTCGTTCGCGTGGCCGCATACTCTTGTTGGTTGTGGGGTGGACAGTCAGTCAGTCGGGCAGTCAGTTTGCGCCCCAAAGTAACGGACTTGGGCCGTTTGGCCGCCGCCGAACGACGGTGCACGGCGGTGGCGTTGTGCGCCGGTTAATATAGCGCGGCCGTAGAACCCATCCTGCTCGACGGGACCGAGCAAGCTCCAAGGAACCAGGAGTGGCATGGAGGTGGCATCGCCGCCAACAACAACTGTGGAAGCTGCAGCAGCGACGGGTCAGCAGGCGGCCGCCTCTGCCACCCCGCCACGGCCACAACCCGCATGGCGTCCGTCTTTGTATCTCAATGAGGAAGACGATGAAGCAGCCGGATCACCACCGGCCGGTGGTGGTGGCAGCAGTGACCCTGGCCATGGGGAGGTACACGCCGACTACGATGATGCCGACGACGACGACGACGACGACGATGTTGTCGCTGTTCGCCCACGCCGTGCTAAGCGCGGTCGCCCGGTTTCCGACGATGAGGAAGACGATCGCGAGACAAGCAACTTGCTGCAGGAGATCGCGGCAGAAGAGGAGTGGCGGCGTGAGGAAGCTTATATAGACGACAGCGTTGAACAGGGTTCGGCGCCACGGCCGGCGGCGGCGGCGGCCATGCGTTTCCTGCATGTGTTGGCAGACGAAGCAGACACGGACGACGACGGCAGCCGCTCGCCTGCATCAGAGGCGGACAGCGAGGGTCATGGCGGCGGTAACTGCTCCCCAGAGTTGGTGAGCGGCGGCCGGCCGCCGACGACGACGACGACGACGACGACCATGACGCAGATGACCCGCGGCGCCCGCACGCCTATACTGTTTGCGCCCCACCAGAACCGCGGCAGCCGCGAAGATCTGACCGTCGATCTGGGGGCCGCGCCACGAGTGCGGCCGCTTGCATACGCGGCCTGGTCGTCGTCGGAGTCGCTTCCTGGACAGCCACGCAACTCGCCTCCTGCTGCCTCAGCGGCCGCCGCATCTACAACAACTGCTGCGACGCGGACAGTGGCGGCGGCCAGGACGCCTTCTCCCCCGGCGTTTTTGGCGGCGGCCAACGACGTGGACGCGTGGGAGCCGCTCACCATAGTAGGCCCGGTCCGCGCCCGGCTGGCGCAGCTGCGACACACCATCGATGTCGCGACCGCGCGCCTCATGACCGCAGGGCAGATCGACAATGAGGAGGTTGGCCTGTTGAGCTCATACTGCGCTGTTGTTGGCGTTGACGAGCGGGCCGTGAGGTCGGGCGGCGCTGGCCAACATGGCGGTGGGATTTCCACGGAAGTTGAAGACGCCCTGGCTCAAGCGGCGCAGAATGAGTTGGCCGTTGTGTATGTGGCGGAGAACCTTGTCATCGACCTGGGCTTCACCCCAGCTGCCGCGCGTGGCACACAGGAGTGGAAACGGGCAGCTGGCAACTACCTGCAGGTCATGCGCATCGGTCAGTATCTGAAGGCCGCCATGTACATGCAGCGCGCGCGTGCAGAAGGTGTGTTTATGGGCGAGACACTGACGCTGGAACCGTCTGTGCGCCCGGCCGTTGTCACGAAGGCCGGCGATGCGTTCCGCTGGCTGTATGAGTTGGCGCTGAGCCACGCGTCGCGCTGCGGCTATCGTCAATGTCGGGGCAAAGTCTATGCCCCTGTGCTGTTGTCCACCGGCGAGTCTACGACCGCCTATGAGGAGATCATGTCGATCGACCGGTTTGTCATGCAGCTGCTGGCTCACGAAGGCGATGTCGATGACCGCATTCGCCTGGCCCTCTCGAAGGCCACGATGCGTGTTGATGTCATCAAGGCACTGAGCCACCCCGAGCTCAACGAGGCCACGTTTCGGCGCACGGAGCCGAATCGGCAGCGGTTTGCCACCCGCAATGGGCTGCTGGACATAGGGCGCCAGACGTTTTCCCCGTACCCTGTGCCGACGACTGAGCGCCAGAGGTGTGGTGATGCGTATCGGTATCTGGATGTGCCCACGGACTTTGTGCCACCGCCCGTGTGGGCCGCCACGCAGGGCCGTTGTGATACACTGGCGGCCGCTGAGCGCACTATCGGGGCCCTGTTGGCGGATCTGGAGCAAGACGCGCTGGCCGAACTGGACAGGGTATGGGCAGCGGCGGCGGCCGGCGGCGCTGCCACGACACGGGCCCAACTGCATGAGTGTTTTGCCACCTATTGCGGCCTGTTGCAATTGGACACGGCATGTGACATGCACCACGACCTACGTATCGCCGGTGGCCACTGGGAACCCGGGGCGGCTGCTGTGACCGGGGCCGCCTGCTCGGACAAACCGGCCTTTGAACGTGCCATGGCCGCTTTGAACACCCGCAACAAACGGCGGATGGGCGCCGCTGGTGCCGGCCTGTCCTGCTGGCTGAGTGACAAGTTGCACGCACTGTGGACCGCCGTCTGTAGGGCTGCGACGACGGCCGCGGCGGCTGCAGCGGCGCCCAACCTGGGAGGCGTAACCCTGCAAGCCCTCCCCGAAGTATGTGCCCAGCTGCAGGAGGTGTTCATGCGCGTCGGCAAGCCAGTGGTGTTTTGCCGCCTACTGGAGGCCGATCGACACGAGTGGGATGCGTGGTGGCGGCAGCATGGCGGCAGTAGCAGTAGTACTTCGGGTGTGCGGCGCGCGACCGCGTCTCGGCAGGCGGCCACCGAAGCTACTGATCGCGAGACGCTGCTGCAGATACAGTTGCGCGCGTACGATCTGGCGCTGTGCAAGTACGAGCCACCGTTGTACCGCCGGCACGATATCCTCGAGCTGTATGCCCAGATGCCGGCGGTGCTGAAGATCTTCCGCGATCAAGACTTGCCCGAAGAGGTGATCTGCTGGGCGCTGGCTGTGGGCTTCGGGCGGCTGTATTTCCGCAAATTGCGCAGCGGCGACACGGCGCACATGGCCGTCGGTCAGGCATACGAGGTGCCGGCCGGTGGCCGTCGGGACGGCGAAGACTGGCAAATCGTGATGTTCTTCCATGGGCCCGGTGGTACGGGCAAGTCGCTGGGCATCCGCATCGCCCTGTACCCCTTTGAGCCGCATCACGTCATGGTGTTGGAGAGCGAGAGTGAGCAACTGTTTGCGCTGGAAAAGTTGCCGGGCAGTGCGTGTTGGGCCATTGTGGAGATGAAGCGCAAATTCACGCTGCCCGAGGGTGCGTACAACTCCCTGGTGGCCAATGAGATGATGAGCAAGCGTGAGAAGTACAAGGGCGCCACCAATATGGCGCCCAACATGCACGGCGTTGTGGCGGGCAACGAGGTGCCCAACTACACTGACGCGTCGCGGAGTTTTGGGCGCCGTCATGCGTTTGTCGAGATGGTCAACTGCATTCCCCTACACGACCAGAACCAGCAGCTGTTTCGGATTGTGGTCACGACGCGGCAGCTCACGGCCTTTCTCCAGGTGACTTCGCGCCTGTACCTTGCGTTGTCATCGCGCCACGACAACTTCTGGCGGGCGTGCCCCGAGTACTTCCGTGTCCAGCAAATGACACGGCAGGCCGACTCCAACCCCGTTGTCAGCTTTCTCCAAACAGGGGACAATGTGGTTCAGGCGCTGGGCCCTTTGGCCTCGCTGTACTACGTCCCTATGGCCGTGTTCAAGGCCGCGCTTACGGCCTTCTGCCGCTCACAACGCAACATGAACAAGGTGCCCAACTGGGGCGAGGAGTCGTTGTTTCAGCCGCTGGTGCGCATGGGGTTCACGGTAACAACCAACCGCACGTTTCGCGAGTATCACGGCCGCCAGATACAGACCACGTGGGTGTGTGGCCTCGACTTTGACAACTCGCCCATCGACAACGACGGCGGCGTCAGCACCGGCTCACGTCCGGGCTACTGGGCGGAACCAGCGCCGCCCACTGTGACAGCACGGCCAACCGATGCCACAGTAGGCGGCGGTGGTGGCTGTGGCGGCGGCGGCGGCGGCGGCCAACACCTTTGGGCGCTTGACAAGCGTACGTCGGGCGGCAAGAATGTGGATGGTTACGTGGCCTTCAGCGTGGACAAGTCAACCAACATGCGCGTACTGGCACTCAAAGGATGGCTTAGCAGCGGCCAGCCGTTGCGGGAGTTCTGCCACCGCATGCAGATCCCGCTGCCCACACAAGCTACTGCCGCCGCGCCTGAGCCTACTTCTGCGGCCGCCGCCGCCGCCGATACAGCGGGCCGTGCGTGAGATAATGTGTCATCAGGAGGCGCGCCGCACATGCCCGCCGCCAACATGTTCGCCCGCCGCCGCCGCCGCCTACCGTGGTGGTCCTGAGCGCACATCGCCCACCACTTGCGCTCGTCCATTCTGGTACATCACATAGAGCCCGCGACGATACACCACAGGCGGCCGCCAGGGCAAGAGGGCGCTGACCGGCGTTCCCCTAAACACGTACACCAACAGGGCCCACAGATACCAGTACATGCCTTCATCGCTCTCCAGGGGGATAACGGCGCGGCCCAACTCCTCGCTAAACAGTGTCCCCTCCATAGCATTGGTCTGCAGAAAACTGGTAGCCGCATCACGGTCCGCGGCCGCGGGAAACACATCAGCCAGGTTCCACACCGCCCGCCGCAACATGTCTACCGCTCGACGTGTAGGCTGGTCGCCGTGGGCAAGGGCCAAACGTGCGAGGTGTTCCCACAGCGCAGGAACCCATGCTTCGGGTGCGCCCTGTAGCGCTATGCCGTGATAGCGCCCGACGGCCCCAAGTGGAAGACCACCTGGGGTGTGTCGTCGGTACACCGTGCTGGAGGCCAAGGTCCCAGGAGGTGGCACAAAACCGCGAGCGCGTCTCCCATCGCGCTCTACACGTTCGGCGGCATTAAGTGCGTGTGCACCATTGAGGGTGTCCAATACGCGTTCCTGCCGCAACACAAACTGATCGTGTGGCGCCAACGATTGAACGGGAGGTATGTGGGACCACCCGGCGGCCGAACGATTGCGCGTCGTGGGCCGTGCTTGGGGCGCCATGCCCCGCGGGTACAAAGACAGCGCGCCCCCTGGCAACACAACGGGGCTGCGCCGCCAACGCCGTTGTTGGAAAGTGGTGGGGGTGGCGGCGGCGGCGGCGGCCATACTGTTGGCTGTGGCCTGGTGGGCCGATTGGTTCCGGAGGAGGGGCAGGTGTATGTGGCCGGCCAAACGTCCGCTGGCCACGTGTCGCTCTTCGGTGGCAGAACACTGTCCACCAGAGCACATTTATTTCGCGCACTACACACCGGCCGCCGCCGCCGCCCCCGTAGCCGGCACCACAATTCGCCGCTTGCGCTTAGGCGGCCCCGAAGACTGACCGCCGCCCGGCTTAGGCTTGGGCGACTTGTACAGTTCCACGGTCTCTTCGGAAACGGCCTTTTCGTTCTGAGTGGCCCGCAGATGTGCCATGAACGACGTTTGCAGACCCTCCATCTCTTGCTTGGCAGTCTGATCTTCCTGGGCGGCAGTCAACATTTTCCACACTTGGTCAATTAGCTCCCACGTGAGGGTTGGCTTGTGTTGCTTGTGCGACAGGTAACACAGGCCCTTGATGCTGTCGATCCCGTGCTCCCGGAGGTACTTGTGCACATGGGCCCGCTCAACATCGATGCGCAGGCCCAAATCCTTGTTGTTCTCCAGCCGCTGGATTTCCAGTTCCCGCCAGTGTTGCATCTGCTCATACACCTGGCTCGGGATGGTCAGCTTCTCGGGGACTCCTGTAACGGCGGTCGTTCCTCCCACTCCTCCAGATGTGGTTGTGTCGTCTGCCATCCTGCTGCCGCTGCTGCTGCTGCTGATCCTGCACCTGTTGTCGTTGTGTTGGGGGCCAATAAAGCCACTGGGCAGGACAAGGACGCCAAGATGCCCACGTGTTTGGGCGCGCGAACAACGGAGATAAACCATAATAGCGACAAAAAACATAGGCAGACGCGCTCTTGTGGGCGGGCCCTTGATGACCCCAAAATATATGCAGTGTGCTCGCCAGTCTGAAGGCTGTTGGGCCGTGCAACCACAAACCACCGGCCAGCGCCAACCGCCTCCCATCATCATGCCCCCATCAGTGGGCGCTACTGAGCCTACGGGTGACGTGTCAGCTCGCAAGTTTCGGCATGCGGCCCGCCGCCGAAATGCCGCTGTAAGCCAGGAAGGAGGGGCCGCCGCACCACCACAGTACGACACATCTGGTCAGCCGCCGCCCCACACAAAAAGGGGGGGGCATAGACAATCCCCCGGCCAGAGAAGCACGGATGGTGGCGGCGGCGGCGGCGGCGGAGCTGTAGGGAAAAGGGCCGCGTGTGCTGTCAACGCAAAGGCGGCCGGTACACCACGCAAGTCGCTGGGAGCCCGAGGCGCGACCTCCCAAATGCCACGAACAACATCCAAACAGGCCATGATACGTTGTCCGGCGGCGCCAACTTCTTGGGCCGGAACAGCGGTGCCGCCGGCATACTCCGCCTCTTCTGCCTTTCGACCACCCCAGTTCGTTGATTTGGGCCAGCTAGCGGGCTGGATCGAAAACCAACCGTGGGCTGGTGGTAGTGGTGGTGGCGGCGGCGGCGACGGCGTCGGGGGGGGTGGCCTGGGTGATTGCAAGGGATTTCTGTGTACGGGGGGCGGTGGTATCCCCGACCCCAAAGATTGGCTGGATCCGGTTGGAAAGTGGTTTCGGGACTTTTGGGCGAACTGGCAGTGGATCTTTTGGGTCATCGTAGGGCTTATCGCTCTTGGCGTGGTGATCAAGATCGTCACAGTTGTAAAGTTCTTCTTCTAGCCACCCACTTTTGGGCACGTGTCGTTCGTCTTCCGCGGCGGCCAAGGTTGTTAAAAATCTGCGTACTTCTTTGCCATTGTTGTTGTCGTAGTTGTGGTGCCTCAGCAGCAGAAGCGCCGTGCCACACAAGTTATGGATAGGCCCCTTTACTCCACTGCTGCTGCTGCTGCTGCTGCTGCTGCTGCTGGGGGTGGTGCTGAGGCGGCCTCGTCCACCGCATCAACAACGGCGGCATCAATGTTCGGGGTGATACCGCGTGCCCAACAACCAGATTTCCCCGGAGCCGTTGGAACCACTGCTGCCTCAGTTGCAGGCACGGTTGCGGGTTGGAGTCCGTTTGATCCGACAACCGCCATGCCATATGTGTGCCCAAGTGTTTCTGCTGCTGCTGCTGCTGCTACTGCTGCTGTTGCTGGTGTGGTATCGCCTGAAAGTGTGCGACTTGGCTGGTTTCGCCCCTTTGTGTACACTGAAGGCCTAACGCTTTTCCGCTTCACGGTTAACGCGGACAGGGCCCGGTTTGTGCAACGTATCCGCATGAATTTCGGTTGGGCAGCCATTGCCGCCGCCGTCACCGCTGCCGCCCCGCCGACCTCACCTTCTTCTTCGTCTGCATCGCCGCCGCACCCGCCGCAACGCCTTCTCCCACGCCGATCTCGGTTGCTGTACACATTTGGCATCTACGACGCTGTGCACGGCTACTTGTTGGCGGCGTTCCATCCCCGACGCACGAGCACTCCAACTGTGGGCCTCGTGGACATCATACTTGCAAGACGCGTATTTCTGCCGGGAGGTCAGTATATGCTGGCGGTGTTGGTGCGCCAACCACTGCCCGAGGCCCCGTGGCGTACACCACCTCCTGGCCACCCACCACAGGGTGCGGCCCCGCCGACATCAAGTACGGCAGCCACAGCCGCTGCCTCTGCCGCTCTCTGTGGCGGCGGCGCCAGTTGGGATTCGTCGGAACCGCCGCCGCCACCGCCGATGCTGGTCAACTGTCCGATCAGTTTCCGCACACTGGAGGCGGAAGTGGCGCGGCAATTGGGCCGTGGTCCCTTGAAGTACACTGTATCAGACAACGAGCTTGCTGTCCTGTTGCATCCACAACAACAACAACAGTTAGCGTCGTCGCCCGCAACAACAACAACGGCGGCGGCTACACCTGATTACCATGAGCGCCAACAACTACAGCAACAGTTGTTGTCGTTGCCGTCGCTTTTGGATGTGAGAGCAGTTGGGCTAAGTGATGAATGTGGAGGTGGGGACGGCAGCAACACAGGCGCTGTGCCGTCGTCCCCTCAAAGTAGTAGGGCGTTTGGGGCGGCGGACAGTGGGGGCGAATGCGATGAGACGACCGATTACTGGGTGCCGCTCATAGAGTTTGCGTGAGCGAGCGAGCGAGCGAGCGGCCGTGCCACGCCAAGAAATATGCCGGCTTCTGGGATTTGTGTGTGTTGTTTGCGGCACCGCCACCGACGGCCCTTCCTGTTGTTGCTTGTGGCGTTTCCCATCTTCTTCCCCACCCAAGGCGGCCACTCAGGCGGCATCAGCGCGCGCGCGCGCGCGCCCGCCCGCCATGAGTCTTACCACTCTAGATCAGGAAGTGCTGATGGGCCAGTATGCAGCCAAGCTGCGCAACACTGGCCGTGACGCGAGACCTCTGTCACATACGGCTATTGCGACACTAAGTGGGCGTGGAAGTGCGCGGGTCGGGAGCCCTGAACGCAGCAGTCTGGACCTCACAAATGCCGTGTTTACCGTTGGGGATTTTGCGCCTGCCCAACGACCGGCGGGCGGGCGCACGGCCAATCCATTAGTTGCACGGTCCGCGGCCGTTGTGCGTACTGCCAACACCCTGCGGCCACCACGAGAAGCGACCCCGTTGGCAGCGCCGGGATATGGACATGGCGGCGGCGGCGGCGGCGGCAGCACCGCCGATGCCGCCCGGGTATCTCAGCGCCGCTCCCACAACATCCGTCGTACTCGCAAACCCATGACGTCTGCGCGCGGTCAAGGGCGCCATTTGGCCATAGGCGAGCAGGGCCCCGACGAAACAGGGCAACGTGACTATGCGGGACAGGGGGTGGCGCCTGTGTACATGGTGCCGGCCACCGGGCGCACTGGCAACACTCTTGTGGGCCGCGATCTGCTGTCACACCTGCCCACCGAGGTGGACACTGATGCCCATTACACGCGTCAGATACACGAGTATCGGCTGCGATTTCGAGGAGGCGGCGCTACTTCTGACCGCGTGCGCAACATGCCGCGTCAATGGCTGGAGGCTCGACGGCCTAATATCTCGAAGTCCGACATTCCGCCGTTTGCGGCCCGCCGCCTGGTGGAGTCGATGCCACTTCGGAAAGACAACATACAGTTCATGAGGCCTCCACAACAGGAGAAGATGCCCGGGATGTATAGGCGACAGGCGCCGCCGCCGCCGCCGCCCAGAAGGCCACAAACGTTTGTGCCTCCACAGTACGGCGGCAGCAGTGATGAGGAGGAGGAGGCGGCGAGTGAGGCGGGTCCAGCAGCAATGGGGGGCCGCCGGGACATGGCATCGTCGTGGGCTCACATGGCCACAGGTCCTCGGCCTGGTGGGTGGCACGATCTTGGCCAGTATCAAGTGGATCCGGCATCGTCGCAGCAGTACCGACAAGCCGCCGGACAGCATATGCGGCAGCAGCAGCAGCAGCAGCAGCAGCAGCCACCGCCGCCGCCGCCTTCATATGGGCCGCTAGAGGGAGAGGTGGCGACTGCGGAGGAAACGCCCATGGTTGCGGCAGCAAAGGCCTCATTGCGGGACCCCTATCACGAAAGGGCCTCCCGGCACTTTGCCCCCACCAGCAGGACGCCGTTTATGCGCACAAGAGTTTCACAGACAGCGCCCATGGCGGTTCGGGGACGCCCAGATGTGGCTCTGTATCACTACACCCGCTATGCGCGAGTGCGCGATGTCGGGCCCATGCGAGAACCCCGTCTAGACCCGGCGAAATTGGTGCGCGAACCCGTGTCCTATCGCATACCGACAGCCCGGGTGATCGATAGAAGGGCCCGCGAACACCTGGGCTTGCTGTACTCGCAAACCGAGTCGGTGCAGCAATTGGTGCCCAGTGGCGGCCGCAAGCCTGGCTACGCGAATCCCACCACCGACGGCAACTTTGTAGCTCGGAGTCGTTCAGAGTGGCTAGTGGGTCATGCACAGACATCGGCGGCCCGTATGAGTTCCATGGGCGCCGTGCACCGCACCAGTGGACCCGACGGAGGTGCGTATACTCGACTGCCCCGCGAGTTTCCCAACACCTTTAAGAAGAGTGCCAAGTTGTTCGGCGACACTCCGACACGGCGCCATGGGGCTGAAACTACCCCCGCTGGTAGCATGACAAACCCATACAGGGCGCGGCCGTTGTCCACCAGTGATCCGCGAGCACGGCGCCGCTACGATACGGTAGGTCGGCACGAACGACAGCAGCAGCAGGAGGAGGAGGACCCCAGTAGGGCATCGGTGCTACAGGCCTCTGTGTACCCTGCTCGCCGGTAGAAATTTCGGGGTACTTCCTCCCTACAAAGACAACACAGACGCCGGGGTAGCATGGGCGACGACGACGACGACTAGGTTGCCAGACGACATCAACACAAGGACGCGTCAAGGGGCGGTGGTGGTGGTGCCGCCGGCCATGGCGCCCGTTAAACAACGACGACGGGCAGTGAGCCGCGACATGGCCGCGTGGATACTTGTCGCGCAACGCAGTGGCTACCTGCTCCCGGGCGCTTTTGTGCCCTTGCCCAAGCGAGGAACACTTGCGCATGCACAACTCAAAGCCTTGTATGTGGCGGAAAAGGTCCCGAGTGCCAAAGCTCGAGCTGCCGTGCCCAGCTTGCGCGCACGACGCGGGCGGCCATCGATTGCCCCTCTTGTGGTCCCGGAGTTTTACGCGACTGCTGGGGCATTTAAAGTGCGCATTCAGCAGCGGAAACCCGAAACCCGAGATGAAACTGTACAGGCGATGATGCGAGCAGTTGACCGCCCAACATTTCCTGCGTGGAAAGGAAAGGGAAAAGTATCTGGTCTTTAGGACATGATGTGTTGGCAGGCACGCGTGTTGTTGGCTTTGCGGCGAGCACGTGTCGGCGTCGTCGTCGTCGCACACCCCTTCCCCCGGTCGCTGCCGCCACTACCCTCACCATGGGGGACATCAAATTGGCTGGCCCAAAGATAAGCGCTTGGGAGCTGGGCGGTTTCGTGATTGAGCTGGCTATCGTAGGCGTTGTATGGGCGCAGAAGGGCACAGACGCCTGGACCTTGCGGCTGGCCGGACTATGGGCGTTTGCGTTCTTCCTGTTGTTGTACATAATGTACTCTAATTATTGGCAGGAGTTTCATCCGCTCTCTCTGGTCGCCGCGATTTTGATCCCCTTCATGGCTTTCATGATGGCACGGGGCAGAGACGGGCCAACACGGGAGGACCTCTTGCAGGCCCAGCGCGCAAAGGATGAATGCCAAGCGTCTCTGCGAGAAGATCAAGTGCGCTTGGGCCTCATCGATGCAGAGTTGATTCGGCTCGTCGATCAGAAGGATTATATTCAGCGCGGTCTTATCATTAAGGAGAATGCATGCGGGCAAGCGGCGGCGGCTGTGGCGGCGGCAACCGCTCGCCCTACCTTCCCAGCGGCCTTTGCGAGAAGCCTTCTAACCCGTGCCGCGCCGCCGGTTTCCCCGGCGGCAACCTCAGCTGCAGCCCCACTGCCCCCACCACCACCACCACGGGCAGCGGCGGCAGCGGCACAGCAGCCAGTGACAGGGGGGCCGGCGTCTGTGGAAGGATCGACACAGACGACGTTCGCCGAAGAAAGGCGTCGGCGGAGCACAAGGAGGAGGCTGAGAGCGGGTGTAGAGACTGCAACAGGCGCATTCGGGCGAGGGCGAAGTGTAGAGCGAAGGCAAAGAGGTACGTAGCGCACATCGCCGCGTGTGCCGGCCCGAACCCACATGGCGGCCATTGGCACAGTTGTTGTGGGCTGCTGCCCGTGGGAGACCTGGACTACACAAATGCGGACAAACGGCATATCAACGCCTTTCCGCTTCATTACGGGTGGGGGCCACCACACCACCGCTCGGCGACCTCTATGGGCTCCGAACTATGCGAAGCGGCCGGTGTGCCTCGGGCTGTTGTTGTCGTTGTTGCGGAGGCACAGTTGCCGCCGCCGCCGCCGCCGTTGTTGTTGTTGCTCCCTCCTCTTGCGCAAATCGTACGAGGCACATGCCGCGACCAAAGCGCGCTTCGGCCGTAAACGTAGCCGCCGTGTCCAGCAATGGGTGGCCACAATTACGACAGTGGGTTCCCACAAGTGTAGGGTCGGCCAGGAGATCGGTATTGCACGCCGCAATAGCGTCATCGATTGTCCAACCGCGGGCAATGTCCACGGCCCATGGTTTACGCACATATGGCTCCTCCTGCTCACACACACTTCGCCCAGCGGCGATGGCGCGTTGTTGTGGTGTTCCACATTGGCAATCTAGCAACGCCAGCTCATATGCCCCAAGGTACACATGTGTCCGATGCAGTGGATAGTTGGCGCCGCCCTCTGTGTCGACTGGAAGCAGTACCGCGGAATGATGATGATGTCGGCTGCTGCTGCTGCTGCTGCTGCTGCTGTCACTGCCCGCCAATGATGGCCAACTGGCGCTGTCAATGCACACTCGTGACGACGCTGTACTGGGCGTTGTCGGGGGATTGGCGGCCCCAACACGCTGTGCCTCTATGATGTCCATGGGTCACTGATCGCCGTTCAGGGGGAAGAGATTGGCGGGGGTGGGCATTCGTCCTGCGCAGTCAACTGGCCCAGTTGTGCCACATGTACGCATAATAAACCCATACCGGCGCACGCGCACACTGACCGGCTAATCGTGACTGCTGCAAGTTGGGGCTGCAGCAGCAGCCGCCAACACAGTCTATCTCCTTCCACCCACCTTCTTCCCGCGCATGTCCCACCTCACTTCCAGGGAAATCCCGCCCCTCTCCCGGTGGCATCCCGCCCCTCTCCCGGTGAAATCCCGCCTCTCTCCCGGTGAAATCCCGCCTCTTTCCCGGGCGGCTTCTGGCCCAGAGCAGATAGGCGTCACCACCACCACAAAGCCCTGCACACCTGCCCCAGAAACCACATCGAGCAGCCACAGCGCCCAAACATCATATATACGAACGACGTGCTTTATGCCCCACTTTAGGGGGTGTGGCGTGGCCCCGCCCGGTACCCGGCGGCGACAGCAGCACAAGGAGCACAATGCCGGCCGGGACTTTGAGGGGCCCATGCGACCCAACGTATGGGCCCCGAGCGCCCCCACTCCTCCCGACATGCTTAGAATTGTCGAGTGCATACAGCGCCCCTATGCTGGTGGACCGGTGGCCCAAAAACGCATGTCCCAATTAGGCGATGCACGAGATGCATCGCGATGCATTCGTCATGGGCGGAAAACGCGCCCTTCGGTGCCCTGTACGCCCGCCCCATTGCCCCTGCGGACAAACTGACCCCACCACTGAGCTTACACTAAAAATCCGGTAATTTTCCCCCCCTAACATTGGGTGAGGCGGCAATATCTGGTTTCCAGTGAACATGGGATGCAGGAATGCACGATTTTTGGGGAAAAAGTCGTACTACACGAGGGGGTGACAGTGAGTGTACCTCTTTTATAATACTTTCTAGGTAAAAAAAATGCATTCTTGCATGCGCTGCATGCCCCATCTTCCCCGTTGGACTTCCTATCCATGTTAAGGTTGGAAAGTTACTAGATTTATAGTGTATGGTATGGCAAGGGGTCCGTTTCCCCACAGGGGCAACGGTTGAGGAGCGGTGAGGGCGCAAACGCGCAATGCCCGAATTTTGCGAGTGCATCGCTATGCATCCCTGTGCATTCTAGTTCCCGCCATTGGGAAGTGGTTGTGGGAAACGACCGCCGATCCCTCTGCCGTGGGGCGCTGCATGCGCACGACAATTCTAAGATGTGGGATGGTGTCGGGGCGCCCCGGGGCCCACTATGTGGCCCACACGGGGGGCCCAAAGGCGCCGTGGGCATTGCGCGCATGCCACCCATGGCCGTTACCCCGACTTTGTCGCCCGCCTTCCAGGGTTGGTGCGTTGCATGCGCCCTTCAAATATAGGTGGGGCGGGCGGCATGCCCCGTCCCCAATGGCTGGCCCGGAGGCACACGAGCCCCCCAAAGTACGCCGAAACGACGCTGGCATCGTGTATGTGCGACGGGCAAGGGCGCGCCGTGGGTATGTGCATGCGGGCTGTGGGGCAAAAGCCGGGTCTGCGTCCTGTGCGTATTTTCCAGTACAGTGAGGCCACCGGGGCCCACCGGTGTGGCTACCAGAGGCTCGCAAAGTCTGTGGCCCGGCCGTCATACTACAGCGAGCGCCACCATGACGACAACGCCGCCGAGGAGGCAGGCGGCGGCGGCCACCGACATTTCGACGCCGCCGCCGCCACCACCCGTCCTGACAACAGTCGTTACTTCTGTTGATTGCTTCTTCACTGTTTCGACAACAACGCGAACACGCGCACAAACGACCCACGTGGCTAACAGCGTTCATGGCCGCCGCCGCCCTTGTGCTTTCCGCAAACTCCACACATGCAAGCGTCACAGGGCTCACATTGGGCGTCGCAGTCCGCGGGGTCTCGGGTATCCAGTGCCGTGCACCCCTGGAAATGGATATCTGTGGGGCACGTACACGTTCCTTCCCGTGGACAACCGGCTTTGTGGTCGGGATCACAGATGCAGTAGTGGCCCGAAACGATGGCAGGACACGGCTCCATGTGCCAGGCACACTCGCCGCCGTCCGTCCCAGGGCACAGTTGACAGGACGTGCAGCGCTCTTGGTGCGTCGACTTGGGCTTGCGAGCGTCGCGCATTCCAAGGTACGCCGCCCAAAGAAGCGTCATGTCGGCAAGATTCAAATGATATCTGTCCCGGCCGAGGCGGCACATGGGGCAGTTATGATGCCGACAGGACTCCTCGCCGATGCAGTGGCACGCGGGGCAGCTCGGACGGCTGGCGTCCATGTCGGCCAGCATGTCAGCGGCATCGCGTCGGGGGTCCCACAGTTCCATAGTCGATGTTCGGTGATAAACGCGCCAGAAGTAGTGGAGGGGCCAAAGTGGCGAAAGTGGCACCGGGGGAGGAGTGGTTTTGAGGTTTTGTACATGGATCGATCCATCTCGGTGCTGGTCACTTCTGCCCCCTAGTCCCGATCCGTGTGCCTGGTTCGAGGAGCGGCGGAAAAGCTTGCCCGCAAATGTGCCGCCGGTGTGACGGGAGTGTCGCGGTGCCGCCATGTGCACGATGCCGGCCGGGACTTTGAGGCGTCCCTGCGACCCAACGCAGGGGCCCCGAGCGCCCCCGCACCTCCCGACATACTTAGAATTGTCGGGTGTATACAGCGCCCCTATACTGGTGGGCCTGTGGCCCAAAAACGCATGTCCCAATTAGGCGATGCACGAGATGCATCGCGATGCATTCGTCATGGGCGGAAAACGTGCCTTTCGATGCCCCGTACGCCCGCCCCATTGCCCCCGCGGACAAACTGACCCCACCACTGAGCTTACACTATAAATCCGGTAATTTCCCCCCCCTAACATTGGGCAAGGCGGCAATATCTGGTTTCCAGTGAACATGGGATGCAAGAATGCACGATTTTTGGGGAAAAAGTCGTACTACACGAGGGGGTGACAGTGAGTGTACCTCTTCTATAATACTTTCTAGGTAAAAAAAATGCATTCTTGCATGCGCTGCATGCCCCATCTTCCCCATTGGACTTCCTAACCATGTTAAGGTTGGAAAGTTACTAGATTTATAGTGTATGGTATGGCAAGGGGTCCGTTTCCCCACAGGGCCAGCGGTTGGGGAGTGGTGAGGGCGCAAACGCGCAATGCCCGAATTTTGCGAGTGCATCGCACTGCATCCCTGTGCATTCTAGTTCCCGCCATTGGGACGTGGTTGTGGGAAACGACCGCCGACCCCTCTGCCGTGGGGCGCTGCATGCGCACACACATTCTAAGATGTGGGGTGGTGTCGGGGCGCCACGGGACCCACTGGGTGGCCCGCACGGGGGGCCGAAAGGCGCCATGGGCATTGCGCGCATGCCACCCATGGCCGTTACCCCGACTTTGTCGCCCGCCTTCCAGGGCTGGTGCGTTGCATGCGCCCTTCAAATATAGGCGGGGCGGGCGGCATGCCCCGTCCCCAATGGCTGGCCCGGAGGCACACGAGCCCCCCAAAGTACGCCAAAACGTCACTGGCATCGTGTATGTGCGACGGGCAAGGGTGCGCCATAGGTATGTGCATGCGGTCTGTGGGGCAAAAGCCGTGTCTGCGTCCTGCGCGGATTTCCATGTATAGGGAGGCCACTGGGGCTCACCGGTGCGGCTACCAGAGGCTCGGGAACGCTGTGGCCCTACAGCGAGCGCCGCCATGACAACGACGTCGGCCACGCCAACTCCGCCCATCCTAACACCAACTACGGCCGCCATTGGGTTCAGTGATGGGGCGTGTATCAGTCAGTATGGCGGCGGCGGCAACGGTATGCCCAGTATTATGGGCAAAGCGGTGGCAGCAGAGGCTGGCAGTGGGGGCGTGATCTACACCGATGCCAGTCTACACGACAGGGTTTTGTGGTTTGCCCATTACATTGCCGCCATTGGGAAAGAGGACGTCGCGGACGCGGGCGCCGACGACGCCGACGCCGCTGCCCAAGTCAAACTGCCCACAAACAATGTGGCAGAATACGATGGAGCCATACTGGCGTGCCAATACGCCCTGCAGGTGGGCATACGGCGCTTCGAGTTGCGTATGGATTCCCAATTGGCAGTACGTCAGTTCGCGGGGCAATACAAGTGTAAGAACGCGCGGTTGCAAGCGCTTCTTGGGCAACTGCGGGCGGTTGTTAAGGGCTTTGAGGCTTTCACTCTGGTGTGGATAAAGCGCGACGAAAACCAAGAGGCCGACTGGCTTTCGAAGCTTGCAGTGAAAGAGCGTAGGTCATTTGCCACCACCACCTGTCAGCCCCACTTTTTTCCACAACACTTTCCGGCGGCGGCGGCGGCGGCGGCGGCGCCCCAATAAAAGAGGAAGCTCCCCGGTTGTGGCACTTTTCGCTCACAGTAGTGGACCCGCGCCGCCCGCTGCCTGCCTGCCTGCCGACAACATCATCATCATCGGGTTGTTCTACCAGGGCACACGCTCACTCACTCACTGGCGGTGCACACGCGGCGCACGAACAACCGCTCCCGGACAGCCACAATCGTTGTTGCCCACGATCGCCGGATCATGAGCCTCACAGTACGCACGACACGACGAGGCCGCATCGCGGGTAGTCTGTGCGTGCCACGGAGCGCAGATCTGGTGTGCTGCCTTCAGACAACACAACTGGCCGGCCATCGCAGCCGTCCATGTCGTCGCAGGGTGCCACGGGGCCCCTGCGCGCACAGCCGCCAGCATGCTATCAACGTGGCCATTGTGTGCAGCCATCATTGTCGTCTCCGGGTGCCAGTGGGCCCCAGCGCGTACGGCCTCGAGCATGCAAAGTGTATGGCCATTGGCTGCTGCGACCCGCGTCGTGTCAGGGTGCCAGGGGGCACCAGCGCGCACGGCCTCGAGCATGCAGCGAGTGTGGCCATACGTCGCTGCCGCCAACGTTGTCTCGGGGTTCCATGCTGCCGCCCCTTTGCGCACGGCAGCGAGCATGCACTCAGCGTGGCCGTAATACGCACATTCCCGGGTGGCTATGGCAGGGCGCAGATCATGTAGATATGGGCAGCAGTCAGGTGCCGCCGGGCTCGGGTTGGTCATGGTGGTGTTCCGTCGTCGACACCACCCTGCCCTGTCGTCTCACACGCCGGACTGGTGGCGGCGGCGGCAGTCGTCGCGAACACACATACATTCCGAACAAACGCACGCTCTACTCGAAGCATCCACAATCACGCACGAGGGCTGGGTCGTGTGCCGCGCAGTACGCCAGACACGATGCGGCCGCTTCTGCAGTTGTATCCGGCTGCCATGGGGCCCCGTGCTCGTGTGCTGCTCGCAGGCAATCTAGGTTGCCACCCCATGCGGCCACCCGCGTCGTCCCCGGGTGCCACTGGGCTCCAGCGCGCACGGCCGCCAGCATGCACTCGGTGTGGCCACCCAGTGCGGCCGCATACGTCGTCTTCTCGTCCCATGGGGCTCCAGCGCGCACGGCCGCCAGCATGCACTCGGTGTGGCCACCCCACGCAGCCGCATACGTCGTCTCCTCGTGCCACTGGGCTCCAGCGCGCGTGGCCGCCAGTATGCACTCGGTGTGGCCACCGTATGCGGCCATCCACGTCGTCTCTGGGTGCCACTGGGCCCCAGCACGCACGGCCGCCAGCATGCACTCGGTATGGCCACCCACTGCGCCCGTCCACGTCGTCCACGGGTCCCATGGGGCCCCAGCGCGCACGGCCGCCAGCATGCACTCGGTGTGGCCACCCCATGCGGCCGCAGACGTCGTCGCCTCGTGCCACTGGGCCCCAGCACGCACGGCCGCCAGCATGCACTCGGTATGGCCACCCCTTGCGGCCGCATACGTCGTCCACGGGTGCCACGTGGCCCCAGCACGCACGGCCGCCAGCATGCACTCAGTGTGGCCACTCGCTGCGGCCACCCAAGTCGTCACCGGATGCCACTGGGCTCCAGCGCGCACGGCCGCCAGCATGCACTCGGTATGGCCACCCAGTGCGGCCGACCGCGTCGTCCCCGGGTGCCACTGGGCTCCAGCGCGCACGGCCTCCAGCAGGCAATCGGTGTGGCCTAGCCGAGCAATGCGGCAGGTCGTCTGGGCGTCGTAGACGCCGGTGTCATGTCCGAAGCGACACCGCGGACAATCCTTGTCGCCGTTGTGGGCTACGCGGTGTGCACAGGGGGGGCAGTGTGTCGCCGTTGCGGCCGCCTGGTACTCGACGAGCTTCATGGGCACGGCACCGGGCTTGCTCACCTCCGCCTCACGGCCCACAAGCGCGCACGCAGCGAGGTTTAGTAGTGGTGGAACGCACACTTCTTCCTCCGAAGCCATGATGCTGTTGTAGAGCAGTGTGTGGGTGCGGGCGGGCAGAGCGGCAGCGGTGGCAGGGAACATGAGGGCCCGTGACACATACATTCCGAACGAGCGCACTGCCACTACGCCGCGAAGCATCCACAAGGCCGTACAAGTGCAGGATCATGTGCCTCGCAGTACGCCCGACACGATGCGGCCGCTTCTGCAGTTGTATCCGGCTGCCATGGGGCCCCGTGCTCGTGTGCTGCTCGCAGGCACTCTAGGTGGCCACCCCATGCGGCCGCCCGCGTCGTCTCCTCGTGCCATGGGACCCCAGCGCGCACGGCCGCCAGCATACACTCGGTATGGCCACCCCGCGCGGCCGGCCACGTCGTCGCCTCGTGCCATGGGGCCCCAGCGCGCACGGCCGCCAGCATGCACTCGGTGTGGCCACCCAGTGCGGCCGTCCATGTCGTCCTCGGGTCCCACAGGGCCCCAGCGCGCACGGCCGCCAGCATGCACTCGGTGTGGCCACCCGCTGCGGCCACCCGCGTCGTCTCCTCGTGCCATGGGACCCCAGCGCGCACGGCCGCCAGCATACACTCGGTATGGCCACCCCGCGCGGCCGCCCATGTCGTGTCCGGGTGCCACCGGGCTCCAGCGCGCACGGCCGCCAGCATGCACTCGGTGTGGCCACCCCGTGCGGCCTCCCATGTCGTCGCCGGGTGCCACCGGGCCCCAGCGCGCACGGCCTCCAGCATGCACTCCGTGTGGCCGTATTCCGCAGCCGCCCATGTTGTCCCCGGGTGCCACTGGGCTCCAGCGCGCACGGCCGCCAGCATGCACTCTGTATGGCCCTCACTCGCGCAAGCCCATGTTGTGCTCTCAGCGCGAGCATCATGGCCAAATCGACAGCCGGCGGCGACCTGGACAGTCGACACTCCCCGGATGTTGTGGACGATGCGATAGCAGTTGGGGCACGCGACAGCCGTCACCTCCACGTGGTAAGCGACCAGCTCCTGTGGGACGGCTCCTGGCGCCCGCACTTCATCGTCGCGATCCATAAGCGCGTACGCAGCGAGCTTTAGTAGTGGTGGAACGCGCACTTCTTCCTCCGAAGCCATGATGCTGTTGTAGAGTCGTGTGTGGGTGCGGGCGGGTAGAGCGGCAGCGGTGGCAGGGAACACAACGACCCGCAACACATATATTCCGAACGAGCGCACTGCCACTACGCCGCGAAGCAACCACAAGGCCGTACAAGTGCAGGATCATGTGCCAGACAGTACGCCCGACACGATGCGGCCGCTTCTGAAGTTGTATCCGGATGCCATGGGGCCCCGTGCTCGTGTGCTGCTCGCAGGCAATTTAGGTGGCCAGCCCATGCGGCCGCCCGCGTCGTCCACGGGTGCCACCGTGCTCCAGCGCGCACGGCCGCCAGCATACACTCGGCGTGGCCACTATCTGCGGTCGCCCATGTTGTCCCCGGGTGCCACTGGGCTCCAGCGCGCACGGCCGCCAGCATGCAATCTGTATGGCCCTTCTGCGCGCAAGCCCATATTGTGCCTTTAGCGCGAGCATTATGCCAAAATCGACAGTCGGCGGCGACCTGGACAGTCGACACTCGGATGTAGTGGACGATGCGGTAGCAGTTCGGGCACGCGGTAGCCGTCACCTCCGCGTGGTAAGCGACCAGCTCCTGTGGGACGGCTCCTGGCGCCCGCACTTCATCGTCACGATCCACAAGCGCGTACGCAGCGAGCTTTAGTAGTGGTGGAACGCGCACTTCTTCCTCCGAAGCCATGATGCTGTTGTAGAGTAGTGTGCGTGCGCGGGCGGGTAGAGCGGCAGCGGCGGCCGGGAACACGAGGGCCCGTGACACATACATTCCGAACGAGCGCGCTGCCACTACGCCGCGAAGCATCCACAATCCCGTACAAGTGCAGGATCATGTGCCTCGCAGTACGCCCGACACGATGCGGCCGCTTCTGCAGTTGTATCCGGATGCCATGGGGCCCCGTGCTCGTGTGCTGCTCGCAGGCACTCTAGATGGCCATCCCGTGCGGCCGCCGACGTCGTCCTTGGGTGCCACGGGGCTCCAGCGCGCACGGCCGCCAACATGCACTCGGTGTGGCCACCGTACGCGGCCGTCCGCGTCGTTTGCGGGTCCCACTGGGCTCCAGCACGCACGGCCTCCAGCATGCACTCGGTG
>Ga0209210_1000312_pt1 | contig 53461 bp, 59 predicted proteins | sample RifGroA1_FD_183991 | JGI IMG/M metagenome (GOLD analysis project Ga0209210, IMG submission 183991) | Contaminated groundwater microbial communities from Rifle, Colorado, USA - Rifle Groundwater A1 (SPAdes) (version 2) | ecosystem: Environmental > Aquatic > Deep subsurface > Groundwater >...
TTTTTTGCTAAAGAAGATGAAGAAAATCCAAATAAATGCATGGAATGTAAAGAAAACGATCCAACATACTGTGAGTTCTCTGATATATGCAATAGATATGGTTATATTTCGATTAATACAGAGAAGGGAGATATGTTAGAGGATTTGTTTGATACTATTGAATATTTGGATAAGTTACTTAGAGAAGGGAGGTAAAGCAATAAACTATAAAGTAATAAATAATTATTTGACATGTTGTGAAAATAATGTTATAATAATTAAGTAGGAAGGAGGTGAAATAAATGAATATAGATTTTCATATTGAGTGTAAAAATTGTCACAGCAATTCTAGTTCAAAACATAAAAACATATTGAAAAATTTAATGATTATGGAGATGATAGTTTTACAGAGCATTGGGTATATTTAGTTTGTGAAGAATGTGATAATAAGAAGTTAATGTACAGTTACAATACATATTGAATTTTATAAATACTAAAATAAATATTTATGTAAGGAGGTGAAAAGAAATTTTAGACTATATTGGGACATATACAGTTTTTCATACTTTGAACACAGACGGATCTATCAGCAAGAACAAAAATGACAACTATTTGAAATGTCGCTACAACGGTCAAGTTTATAAATATTCAGATTCAACTCTAGCACTTTATCTACCCTCTGGTGCAAGTTCAGTAAATACTTTAATGCCAAAGTTTGAAGCAGAAAATATAAAGGTATGGACTTACATAAGTGGTGAGGTATGCGAAGAAGCTGTGTTGATTTTTAACACTGAAGACATTCATAGAATACATAAAATAATCAAGATAATGACAATGGGGAGTAATCAACAACTAAAAGACTTAAAACTTAAACAAAAACAAGATAAATTAAAGGCAAAGTTAAAAGAAGAATCTAATAAAAATAAATAATTAAATAATTTAAATTTAGAGCTTATTTAAGCAGTCGGTTTTACAATTTGACACAATCTTACCAATAAATTATTACAATAGATTCTAGCTAATTTTTTATGAAATATGTAATGATTATAAATAACATGTATCCTTACTCTCGCAAGGGTTACAGGGATTTATTAAAATAATTATGAAAAGTCAAGAATTGTCATATCAACCCTCGGTTATAAACATAAAATAAAAAATAAAATCTATAAATAAGAAAGAGGTAATTAAAATGAAATCATATTATCTAAATGGTCTTCTCACTCTAAATGAAAATAACTTATCAAAAATGGATTATATAATCACAGATAAAATAACTCAAGAACAAACATCTATAACATCAATCTTAGAAGAAATATTCAATAGAGATTCATCAGTTAGTAAATTAATTCGAGTGGTAGGCAGAGTTTACAATTCTACTAATACATTTAATGGTATGGGTAATTTACATATGTGTAGGGATAAATCTCATAGTATAGAGGGATATTGTATTGGATCATTTCAATTAGAAAATGAATTATTTAAGAATGTAGAAAATGAACTCGAATTAGTGCTTGAAGATTATACTAGTTTTGAAATTGCGGAGGTTTTAATTCGCAATGATAAAGCAAAAAGTATTATCTCATAAGGAGTTAGAGGATGATTTAGTGAGCGAATATTGTTCATTTTGTAAAGAAGAAATGATAAATGTAGAAGATATATGGACAGATTTAGATAGTGGAAATTATTGTTGCGAAGATTGTGCTAAATATAATAAGTTGAATGCTGTACCTTGTAGGGAAATGTAATAATACATAAACATTAATACAACAAAAGGTGAGTTTTATACTATAAATATTATATAGAAAGAAGGAGAAATAAACAATGTATAAATATAAAAAGGGTGTATCATATCAATTTGACGTTGAAGGTTTAGGAGAATTTAGATTTATATTTTCTAGAAATTCAGATATTACTCCAAACAACGGAAAAGATAAATATTATCTAGAATCATATTGGAATCCTGCAAATTATGGATTAGTAGATTTTATTGTTGGATATTATGTTGATGATATTGAAGATGCCGTAAAAAGATTTAGTTATGATTTGGATTACTTTATTGATGGTGCAAGAATTTCTTGTTTGTGTAGAATTGAAGCAGGGCATGATGATGAGGGAGTATATGAGGGAATATTGAATGATTATTTTGATGAGGAGTATGAGTGTAAGGAAGATTAGATTTAGAATGTAGATAGTGGTATAGGGAGAGTTTTATACTCTCCTATCCTCTATTATAATAATCAAAGATTGGAAGTGATAAATTTGAATGGTATGAATAATAAAATTGTAAGTCCTAAAGATTGGTATATTTATAGTAGATTAGATTATTTTAATAAAATTGTCAAGAATACGGGAGAATGTATTACTAGGAAGATGACCGATGAAGAAAAGATTAAGTATTGTTGTAAGTGATAAAATTTGATATTAAATGAAAGATGGGGGAATAATTAATTGGGAGTAACAAAACAAGAAATGGAAAGACAAAAAATAAATAGGGTTGGTGAAGTTAGGTATAATAAATTTGGAACAAAACTAACAATAATAGAGTACAACTGTGAGAAAGATATCAGAGTGCAAATGAATGATACCACATTTTTTGTAACATCTAGTTATAGAGAATTTAGAAAAGATAAATTAACTTCACCTTATGATAAATCAATTTGTGGAATCGGATATTTTGGTGAAGGAAATTATAAGGCTTTTGATGTAGAAACTAAAAAACCAACTAAAGAATATGATGCTTGGAGATCAATGATTAGAAGATGTTATGATAATACAGTGTCTAATCATTCTTCATATGAGGATTGTACAGTATGTGAAGAATGGCATAATTTTCAAGTCTTTGCCAAATGGTTTGATAAGAATTATTATGAAGTTAATAAAGAAAGTATGCAAGTTGATAAGGATATTTTAGTAAAAGGTAATAAAATATATTCACCTAACACTTGTTTAATTGTTCCAAACACTATTAATACTATTTTTATAAAAGCATTTGGTGCAAGAAATGGATTACCTATAGGAGTTTACTCAAGAGAAAAACGACAACCTTTAAAGCCATATGTTGCACAATGTGGAGATATAGATTTAGGTAAACAAAAGACACTGGGAAGTTTTAAAACACCAAAAGAAGCGTTTTTAGTGTATAAAGAGTATAAAGAGGAATACATAAAAAGAATTGCCAATAGATATATAAATAATATTCCTAATATTTTGTATAAAGCAATGTATAAATATAAAGTTGAAATTACTGATTAAAAATGAAATGTGTTGGAATTGGTAGAGGGATTGGAAGAAATATAAAGAAGTGGGAGAGGATATACTTGTTAACTTGCAAAGTTGGAGAAAATATTATTAATTGCTTTGATAATACATATGATAAATATCAATTGAAAAAGTGGTCTGATAAAAATATGTTAATATGTCCTGATTGTAATAAACCTTATGAATATTGTCATGGTGAAATTATAACACCTTATTTTAGACACAAGGAAAAAAGTTTTGAGTGTGATCAAATCTTTTCTGAACCAGAAACGGAAGAACATATTAAAGGAAAGCAAATTCTTTATAAATGGTTAATGAATTTGCAGAACAAAATGGTAGTATCTGATGTTAAGTTGGAATCTTATATCCCTGAAACAAAACAAAGACCTGATTTGTCTTTTACTAGTAATGGTAATAAATTTGTTTTTGAATTCCAATGTAGTCCTATAGCAACAGAATATATTGAAAGACATAGATTATATGAATTAGCTGGTATACATGATATTTGGATTTTAGGCACAGACAAGTATATTGAAAAATCGGAGGTAGGTAAAAATTATAAAGGAAAGGCGATTGAGGGATTTACTAATTTTTACTTTGATTCTGAATATAAAATATTTATGTTTGGCGACATAGAGCAAATAAATTTAGAAGATAATTATAGAATTAAACCTACATATGATTATTATTCTAAAGATAAAAGAAATGCGATATTAAGTAATATATTAGTATTTGATAATAGTGCTAAAAAATACATGATAGATATGAATGGAATTTGTTTTAATGAATATAAAATTGTTTTGACTTCTGAAGCAATTAATAATATCAAAGATTATTCTGAAATAATAATAGCAGAAGAGATTAAATTAAAAAAATTAAAAGATAAGTTACAGGAAAATATTAATAAATGTGAATTATTTTTAAAAAATGTTTTTAAATTATTTAAAAAAGATTATTTCACTGAATTTGATTGGATGAGATGTACATGTGGTTTTAAATGTTCAAAGCATTATTATCAGTTTATGAATATTGAGAATTATCCAATTATTGATTTTTGTAAATTAGATTATACTAACAACACTCCAGTCCCAAATCTTATTTTTCAAATAGATATTGAAAATGATAAATATATAAAAATAATTGAATATTTGAAAACTGATTTGAAAAATAGAATAGAATTAAACATTGAATTTAATGATATAAAGATTAAGCAAGAAGAAAGGGATAGAAATGAATTAATTAGATTGAAGCAAAAGTTATCACAATTTAATAATGTACATTTATTGTTTTCAGAAGATGATAAAAAGGTGGATATTAGATTCAAAATGATTCATGATTATCCAGATAATATTATTGATCTTGGTAAAATAGTATTGAATAATTTAGAATTTCTTAAATCTAAAGGTGTTAAAGAATATGTTTTAATGATACCTAAAAAGAAAATTAGAGAAAGTAAAAGTGGTTCTATGCTATATCCTTATTATAAAGTTCGTAATTATAAGTATAGTGTAAGAGAAGAATTTAAAGAACTGGGTATTAATTTTTCAGAAATTTAAGGAGGAATAAATATTGGTTAACCGACAATTCTACACAATGAAATTCAAAAGTTCTCGTCTAAAAGAATATGAATACAACTTTGATTTAACATTTGAAGAAGCACAAGAAAATGGTGAAATTATAGCTTTAGCAGATAATCAAATCCTTAGAAGTATTAGAGATATTCAAAATAAACAAGTAGACTTAGTAAAACTTGAAGAGTGGTATGCTGAGAGAGATAAATTAAAAAAGGCAAAATCATCTAAAGAAAACTCAGATAGAATAATTGAGTTGAAGAAATTAATTTATGATATGATGTTTATTCCAGAATACATAACTGTAGTGATGGAACATAAAGCACATTATAATTATTTATTTGAAAATGGATTGCAATTGAATGGGAAGACATATTTTCGTTTGTCTTCCTCTGCCTCCCAATCTAGAGTATCAACTGTTGTCCTATGTGATGAATCAATAATCAATAAATTAGAAGATATTTTAGACAATGGAAGAAGTAAAGATAAACTTCATGCCCCTTCAAAATTTAATGCATATCGAGGACTCGCTGGATCAGCAACTAAGGTTGTTAGTACACCAAGATTTTGTGTAGTTCCAGACGCAAAGAAAACTAGAGAAGTAACTGTAAATTTTGTAACAGAAACATCGTATGAAGAAGATGATAAAATTGAAGAAAAGACTATTAATCAAGAATTTAATTTATTTGATGGACAGGGGCTTATTAGTTATGAAATGGCTCTAATATGGAGTAAAGAATTAGGATTAGACTACGTTCCTGCTCAGTGGTGTGTACGTCAAAATTTTTTGAAAGGGATGCTCTGTACATTTCCTATACAAGAGTTTTGTAAAAAAGAGAATGATGAAAATTATAATATAAAAACTATATATAAAGATAAAAACGGAAACAATATATTGGCTGACCTAAGAAATATAGACGTTATTGTTTCTGAAAGTCAATTTAAACTTTGGGACTCATTTGATAGTGTTGAGGCATATAAAGAAAATTGTATCGAGAATAAACTTCAGTGGGGTATATCTATATATACTCCTAAAGAAACAAAGGATATTCTTTCAATGAATTATCAGTTTAATCAGACATTAAATTGGGACAAAAAGGACATAGAGAGAGTTTGTAAAAAAACAGTAGATTGGATCAATGGAGTAACTACTGACAATATTTATTATACACTCTTGTTTTTAATAGGGGAAAATATCACTAAAGAGTCGTTAATTAAATTTATTAATAGTCCACAAAATTATTGGGTAAAAAGTTTAATAGTTAATCATGATTTGATAAAAGATAAATACATTAAAAATAAGATATATAATCTGATTAAGAAAAAGATTAGAAGGGCATGTCTCGGGGATATTTTACTCGATGGAAATTACCAAGTGATTGTGAGTTGTCCGTTTGCACAAATGCAACATGTTTGTGGAAGAGAAATTACAGGATTGTTGCAGAAGAATGAATATTATTCAAATTATTGGAACAGAAAAGGAGTGGAAGTTGTTGATTCAATGAGAGCGCCATTAACATTTAGAAGTGAACATTTGAAACTTAATTTAGTAGATACATATTGTACTGAAGATTGGTATAGATATTGCACTACAGGAATCATAGTTAATACACATGGCATGGAAACAATGCACTGGGCAGGTTCAGACTTCGATATGGATATTTTGGCTACCACATCAGATATTACAGTTATCAAAGGTGTTTATTCTGATGAGTTGCCAGTTGTCTATGATGCACCTAAACCCAAACCAATTGAATTAACTCCAGAGGCTTTATTTACAGCAGATTTATTTGCTTTTGGATCTATTATAGGTTCAATTACTAATAAAAGTACAAGTGCGTATGCCTTGCTTCCTTTATTTAAAAAGGAAAGTGAAGAATACAAACAAACAATGAATAGAATTAAAATGTGTACAAAACTTCAATCTGCACAGATTGATAAGGCGAAGATAGGAAAGGAAGTTAAGGGAATACCTAGAAAATGGGTAGAAAGACAGGTGATATATAGGGAAGATACTAAAGATATTAAAAAAGATTCTGTTAAAACTATTGAAAAAAAAGAAATACTTAACAACATGCTCCTAGATAGACATCCATATTTCTTTAAATATCTTTACAAAGATACTAAAAGAAAATATATGAAACATATTAGTGGTTACGATTTGTCTAGTAAGCAAAAATTTGGAATGTCTTTGAATGACTTAATTAATAAACAAAGAAAAAAACCCGAAGAAGAAAAATTGCTTAAAGCTTATTATCAATATATGCCAGTGATTGATAGTGATTGTGTAATGAATTTATTGTGTAAACATATCGAAGGGATTGACTTCAATCTTAAAGAAAAATTAAAAGTAGAAAATGATTTAGATTTTTACAAACAATATCTAAGAAAAGGACAAATAGATAATAGAGATACATATGATAAAGTTTTAAATGGATATAATGAATTTAGAACTGAGATTAAAGACCTTGGTAATATGGGTATAAGTAGTAAATCTAATGATGATAAACATGATGACAGCTTAGAAGCACAAACCAAAGGAATATATGAAGGGTTTAAAAAGAAAATGGTTGAAATATGTCCTAATATTTACGAATTAGTAAATTACTTAGTGGAAATATTTTATGTTAAATATCCAAAATTCAATAAAGATTTTTTATGGAATATTTATGGAAAATATTTGTTTTCAAATGTTAAATTGCATAATAAAACTAACAAAGGACAAATATTATTCCCTATGCCAGATCAAAATGGAGAAATTGAGTATCTAAATAAGAAATTCAAATTACAAGAGGTGAAGATATGATTCAGTTTAGATATAATGAAAAGAAATATGCAGAAGAGATATTAAAAAAGGGTTTTTTAACTCAATATCACAGATATGAACTAAAAATACTAGTTAAATATTATAAAGAAGTGCTAGGAGAGAAAGCAAGTGAAAGAAAAAAACTAGTTTATGAGTTTTGCGAAAACAATATAGTAAAATTCAATAGGGTAAAATATTTCAAAATAATTAATTCAGCTTTAGCGTATGGTAGTAAGAGAATTAATAAATTAATTTTAATAAAAAGTATTCCAGTTACAAAAAATGAGATTGAATATATTAATGGATTAGAACTTGATAGTGCACATAAAAAAATATTATTCACCTTTATTGTAAAAAATAAATTGAATAAAGAAATGTCTAAACAGATATACGGTAAAGTTTCTGATTATAATATATTTGGTGGGAAAACAGAATCGTACAAAGAAGTATTTGAAATGTCTAGATTGTCTGGAGAATATGATATTAATAAATTAGTAAATGGTTTATCAAATTTAGGTTATGTTGATGTGAGGACTAGGGGTAAAATTAATTTATCTTTTATAGATGATATTGTGGTTGACAAAGATGACAAAGGCAATAAAATTGATAATATTGTTTTTGAGATAACTAACTTTGATAATGTTGGATATTACTTTGATTGGTATAATGGAGATGAAAAATTTATGAAATGCGAGAACGAAGGTTGTGAAGAGGTTATTAAAAGAGTCAATGGTAAAACTAAATATTGCTCTGAATGTGCGAGGATAATAAAAAATGAACAGAATAAAAAATATTATCATTTAGGAAAATAGAAAAACACTATAACCCTACTCCCATAAGGATTTCAGAAATATTATAAACAATGCTTGTAATGATAGGGTATAGTAATATAATCCCTATCTTATAAGCGTTTGGTCGATACGTTTATATATTTATACACAAAATAAAAACAACAGATAAAAACTCCAAACTAAAAGGAGCATCAAATAACAAACATTGGAAAAAATCACAAAAGAAGAAACACAATACCTAATCAATCTAAAAATTCTCAAGCAATTCCACGGTTCATTCGGAGATAATCTAGTAGTAATAGGTAAATTTAGTAGCAAATCTCGCAAACAACGCTACGTAACAGACCCATACTATAATTATCTTTTAAGATTAAAACAAAATGATAAAAATAAACAGACTATTGATGATGTAAAAGATAATCAGAAGTATTTGTTTATGGATAGTGTGGATAGTGGTAGTATAATCACTAGTAATAGTGAATGTGTCTCATGATAAATCACAGTAAAATAAATAGCAAAGGATCTGGTTTATATTGCCCGATAAACCATATATAAATTTAACTAAATCAAAACCATGCTTAGATACAAATATATTATTGCCATATTCTGAAGAAGTATTTACAACACTTGATAATATTCATTTATTTGGATATGTCCTTGGTGAATTAGATAATTTAAAGAAGAATGGTAAAACAGAAGAAGTAAAATTCCAAGCTAGGAGAGCAACCCGTGATATCGAGAAATACAGAGACAAAATTACTTACATAATTGATGAAACCGATTATAGTCTTCCATCATGTTACGATAAGGAAACAATGGACAATAAAATCATTGCACTTGTAAAGGAATTACATGATAAGGATGATAGTTTTTATTGTTTAAGTAATGATCTACTGTTCAGAGCAAAGTGTAAATCCCTTGATATTCCTTGTGAGAAGTTTGAACCTACAGAATTTGATGGTGAAAAATATACTGGCTACAAAGTATTAGAAATGTCAGAATATGAATTAGCTAATTGGTATGAATCAGAAACAAAAGCAAACCTATGGAATTTAAATATCAATGAATATTTATTGCTTAAAGTTAATGATCTAATTGTAGACAAACAAAGATGGACACAACAAGGATTTAAAAGCATTGTGAAAAAAGACTTTAAGAGTATGATGTTTGGAAATCTAAAACCAAAAGATATATACCAAGAACTATGTATTGATAGTTTACATAATAATCAATTTACTGCTATTACCGGAAAACCAGGAAGTGGCAAATCGTTAAGTAGTTTAATGTATATTATGTGGGCATTACAATATCAAAAATATGATACTTGCGTAGTAATGTATAATCCTACAAAAGTACGTGGTGCAGTTGATATGGGATATTATAGTGGCAATTCCATCGAGAAGGGGCTTCAAAATTTTATAGGGAATATGCTCATTACTAAGTTTGGTGATAAAAGCATTGTAGATAATCTAATTACACAAGATAAAATTAGATTAATACCTATGGCAGATAGTCGTGGAATGGAAATAACTGATAACCAAATTCTATATATCACTGAAGCACAGAATACCACACCAGATTTAATGAAACTTGCTTTATCAAGATGTAGTAAAGATGCAAAAATCATAATTGAGGGAGATCCTTATCAGCAAGTTGACAAGGTTGAATATGTTGGTAAAAATAATGGACTACTCAGAGCAATAGATGTTTTCAAAAATGAAGATATGTTTGGTTGTGTTCACCTTCCCAATGTTTGGAGAAGTAGAATGGCAGATATATCTGATAAGATGTAAATAAAATTAAATTTTTCCGTACTACCTAATTTGAGTAGATACGCTAGTGGATACAAATTACTCCTTGGTAGTTAGAGAGGAAATTAACCTCCTCTCTATTTATAAAATGAAGGAGGATAGATGGGTAAATACAATCATAAAGAAGTATATGAATTTTTCAAATTATACGCATTTATATTAATAACACAAGAATATTTTAATGTCAAACAAAAGTTGACTTTTAAAGATTCAGACGGATATTATTATGAAAACACATTTGATGGGTTTAGGATTAATATTAAACGTAATATAAAATTTGCAAAATTTCATGTGCATAATCCATATACTATACAAAATATTAAATTATGGTTAAAATTAAATAATAAACCATTTGAATTGGTAAGCGTTATTTATGAGGATGCAAATAAAAATCTTCAATGGAGATGTCTGAAAAAAGACTGTGGTGAGATTTTTGAAATGACATGGGGAAATCTTTATTTTGGCCAAAATTGTTCATTTTGTTCTGGTGTTAAAGTTGGTTTATCTAATTGCCTTGCTACCCTTAATCAAGAACTAGCAAAAGAATGGCATCCAACCAAGAATGGGGATTTAACTCCTTTTGACATTACTTTGGGAAGTAATAAAGATGTTTGGTGGTAATGTTTAGAAAATCCTAAACACGAAAGTTATTCTACAATCTCTAAAAGAATTAGAAGTAAGGGATGCTCTTATTGTAATAAAACAAAAATAAGTGAAGATTATAATCTTACAATAGATAATATTGATATTTGTGAATATTGGAATTATAATAAGAATGCTAAATTACCTGAACAATACGCTCCTACTAGTAATGAAGAAGTTTGGTGGTTATGCAAAGAATGTGGAAATGACTGGAATGAAATGATATATACTGTAAACAAAAGAAATAATGTTTGTTTACAATGCAATAAACCAACAAATGAAAAATTAGATGGAAATTTTGTAATCGGTGAGTTTATTAAACATGGTTTTATTCCATTATTTAAAGAAAATGAATATGTTAATAATAGTCAAGGATTACCATGTATATGTATTCGTCATAAAGACAAAGAAGTTCAATATATTGCATATGGAAATATTCAACAGGGAGGCGGTTGTAAGTTTTGTTTTTATGATAAAATAGGAGATTTAAAAAGGAAAGATGCAAATATAGTTATGAAAGACTTCGTTGACAAAGGTTATACACCATTGTTTTCTCTAGAAGAATATAAAAATAATTTTACACCACTTCCATATATTTGTGAGTTACATAAAGATAAAGGAACTCAATATATTAAATATGGAAATTTAAGTAGTAGTAATGGAGGTTGTAAATATTGTGATTTGGAAAATAGAAGTGGAGAAAATTCACATTTGTGGCAGGGTGGTATAACTAGCGAAAATAAAAAAGCAAGAAATAATATAGAATACAAGGATTGGCGTAAAGAGGTATTTAAGAGAGATGATTATACGTGCCAAGTTTGTGGAGCAAGAGGTGGAAGTCTTCACGCTCACCATATTAATAATTTTGCTGATAATCCAGAATTAAGATTAGATTTAGATAATGGTATTACAATTTGTAAAGATCATCATTCTCCTTATGTGTTAGCATCTTTCCATAATTTATATGGTAAAAATAATAATACATATGAACAATTAGAGGAATATATTAAACGTTATCAAATGGGTGAATTAAAAAATAAAAATAAAAGGGGATAAAATAATAATGAATAAAAATGAATTAATTTCCGCAATTTCTGAGGCAACAAATCAATCTAAAAAAGACACTGAGGCATTTCTAACAGCATTTACATCCACTGTCATTGCAGAAGTAGCAATAGGATCAAAGGTGCAATTAGTGGGATTCGGCAACTGGGAAAAACAAGCTACTAAAGGTAAAGAGGGTACAATTCAATTTGGTGATCGTAAGGGTCAAAAATGGGTTTCTGAAGATTCTTATCGAGTATCGTTCTCCGCAGGAAAACAATTTAAGGATGCTGTGAAGGGCGTAGTAGCAGAATAATAATCCAACATAATAAATATTTGTGCTACTACAGTAAGTCCTTATATTTAATTGATATCGTTAAATATAAGGCAAAAGTAGCACAATACATATAATTAGCGTAAGGCAATTTAATTAATAATAAAATTTAAAATAAAATAAAATAAAAGGTGGAATAACCAACAATGGCAAAATCTAAACTCACTGAAACAAAGAAAATTACACATAAACTTGCATCTGAAGGTGAATTAACAATTGACGGACAAATTGCAGTAGTCAACATTCCAGATGAAGGCGTTAAGAATTTAATTGAGTTACTTAAAAATTTCTCAGGAAAATATGTTAAATTTTCTTTTACAGAAGAAGAAGTTGAAGATGTAATTGAAGAGGATGTTGAAGATCAGGAAGATGAAGATTAATCATTTCAATTAAATGTCTAAAATGAAATAACAATGCTCTTAAATGTGTCTGTATTTCAATAATACCACAATTATATCTTAAACCACAATAAGGTGAGAACGGGCATCTCACGTCTTATTATATGTTTTATATGATAGGTTAAAGATGTAGGAACTATATCAATAAGGATATAGAGTTTAGAAATAAACTGAGCGTCGCCCTACTATTGTGGTTTGATATTATATTAATTACATGCTCATGAGAGCAATCTTTTACTTTCCTCTATAAATTGTTGTGGTGATGATTTTTTGGAAATTGCATAAGCCAAACAGCAACAATAAAAACTTATTTTAGGGTTTGATAAAATTGGGTCAATGTTAGTGCAATTACAAACCCTCCCTAAAATCATGTGCATAAGTTAGTAAGACCTTGAAAGACAGGCATTGCTCTGACAAGAGTATGAGGTTTTTAGATGCACAAATTATTAGATTCCCCCTCATCACTCATTGTTTGTTCTCTATAGCGTTGATCACAGTTTTATTTAAACTTAGTAATAGAGACAAATGGCATACTCCAATGAGATTGATGAAAATAAGAGTATGCCAAAAGAGAGAAGGAAACTGTATAGGGGTATCGGTTTCCTTCATGATAAAGACTTAATAAGATGATTACACATCTTATCGACATGAGAATAAAGATTATATTAGACTTAAATGTTAATAATGTAATCTCTCATGGATACTTAATGGGTGGCTCTGGCTGTTAACACGTAAGTCCAACAAATTGAATTGAGTTGGGATGACTCAGTTGGGAGATATATTTTGGATTGTATTTATACTGAATATATCTCTCTAAACATAATAATAAATTTATAAGACACTAACTACAATTAAATTTAAGTGGCTAACTTTAAAATGTGTCTAGAAAATTTAAAAGACGTATTCAGCAATTTTCAAATAATAATTATGATTTATTTAAAAATGCGTCTTGATATAATCATGGGAATGACAAAACAAACTGTGTCTTGAAAAGATGTTTACTGCAACAAAATATTAAAAGATATTTTAGATTCAAAAACAAAACTAACTAAATCTGTATCTTGAAAAAGATATACACAGCAATAAAATACATATGATAATACAAAAAAACAAGAATTTAACAAACAATATCACAAAACTATTAAACACTAAATTAAAACATCTTGATAAAAGACATTTTACAGCAAATTAAAACAAGCAGGTTATTTGTTCAATCAAAATCTAATTCATCCCAATCCCATAATCCTCTTAGATGCTTACAGCAAATAACTATATAAAATTAATACTTATATCAAATTTTAAAATATTTTTGCATCTAGAGATTTATCAAAGATACTAACAGCTATCTATAAACATTTGAAGAATTAAATATTAATGTATCTTGTAAACAATAAATTTAAAATAAAGAGGAGTTAATTTAATTGAGTAAAAATTTTGTAAATGCATTAAAACAAGAAGATAATCTAACATTAACCGAGAATGGTGCAACCGCTTTAAAGAGTACATATAGTTCATTAGTAGATTTATTTGGACAAATTGGATCTTTCAGAACAAGATCAAACGAAGAAATAGAACTTGCGTTTAGTAAGGCGTTTGCTGAAGATAAACTTTTGGCAATGAAAATTGCTTACTATGCAAGAGATATTAGATTTGGTGGTCTTGGGGAACGCAGAGTTGCAAAAGTAATTTATAAATTTCTTGCAAAATCGTACCCTAAAATCATAGAAAAGAATATATTAAATATTAGCAAATTTGGTCGAGAAGACGATATATTTTGTTTACTTGGAACAGATTGCGAAGATGAAATATTAAAATATATTAAAGAGAAACTTGAACGTGATTGTGAGGAGATAGGATATGCTATTCCTTGGCGAAAAAGTTAATAATGAAATAGAAGCTTATATATTGGGACTTATTTATGCGGATGGTACGATAGTTGCCAATGGACAATATAAAGCATACAGAACTATGAATATTCTTCTTCAAAAACGTGATGAACCATTACTTTTTGAATTAAATAAATATTTAAAAGGGAATATTAAATATTACATACAAAAATTAAATGAAAAAGAATATCCTTGTGTTAGGTTATCAAAATATAGTATTGATTTTGTTAATAAAATTAGAAGATTGGGAATTGAACCAAATAAAACGTATTCAGATAATACTTTTATATTTGATAATATTCCATTAGAATTAAAATGGCACTTTATAAGAGGTTATTTTGATGGAGATGGTTGTATTACTACAGTTAATTCTGGAACATCATATATCGTTGAATTTGCATGTCATAGTAAGATATTTCTTGAAAATTTACATAGTTTTATTAAATCTCAATTATTTACTTTATCAAATGTCACAAAAGGGGATGGAGTATATAGAATAAGATATGGAGGAAATATAATTGTAAATAAATTAAAGCAAATGATGTATAATCAAGCAAATATATATTTAAAAAGAAAATATGATATCTTCAATCAGGTAATTCATCGAAAAGAAAAAAGCAAATATAAATATATATCTTTTGCTTCAAAAAATACAATTTCTCCTTGGGTTATTCGTATAAATGACAAAAGGTATGGATGTTTTGAAACAGAAAAGAAAGCGGTAGATTATTATAATAATATAATAGTAGTTGACTTGGATTTACCAATTCAAAAATGGGAAGGAGAATCCAATAGTGAGCATATCCTTGTTAGCTAAATGGATGCCTAGTATTAACACTTCGTCAAAAGAAACTAAAGAAAAGGCAAAGAAAGTTATTAAATATTTAGGTATTTCTGAAAAAGATTATAGAAAAATGCTATCTGCATTACGTTCTCATCTTGATGTTGTAGAAGTTAAAATGTCAGGTAAACAATGGGATGAGATTAAATATTCTGCTGTTCCTTCAAGAGCAATGAATATTTATAGAAAATCATTTGAGAAACATGATGAGGAAGGATTTAATACCTATATTGAGAAAGTATCTAATGGTGAAGAGAAAATAAATGCAAGCACATTATTTCCATATGATATTCTTGAGAAAATGGAAATAGACGATTATGGAAGTAATTTATCTTTCAATAATTATGATAAAGTTCTTGAAGAACAATGGAAAGCATTACCTAATTACATTGAAGGTGAAAATAATGTTCTTATTATGGCAGATACTTCAGGTAGTATGTCAGGAAGACCAATGGCAACTTCAGTAGGATTAGCAATGTATTTTGCAGAAAGAAATCATGGAATATTTAAAGATATATTTATGACTTTTTCATCCAAACCATCATTTGTACAATTAAAGGGCGATACTTTGTACGAGAGAATTAAATGTGTACCTGCAATTGTAGAAAATACAAATCTTCAATCAGCATTTGAGTTAATTTTAAATACTGCTGTGAAGAATAATCTTATTGCTGAAGATATGCCAAAATCACTTGTAATAATCAGTGATCTTGAATTTGATAGTTGTCAAGATGGGTGGGGAAGCACAGATTGGACTTTTTATGAATCAATGAAAAAAATGTATTCTGATTCAGGATATGAAATACCCAATATAGTTTTCTGGAATGTTGATAGTAGACATGACGCATTTCAAGTAACTTCTGATTATAAGGGAGTTCAACTTGCAAGTGGACAATCAGCATCAGTGTTTAAATCTATATTGAAGAACATGGGTTGTACGCCTTATGAAGCAATGATAGATACATTAAATGATCCAGTGTATGATTGTATTACTGTTTAATTTTCTAAGTTGGAAGTAGTCTTAAAAACTGACTTCATTGAGGTATTTATTTTTTGGTAAATATCCTCTAATAATCTAAACTAAATAGGTTTGGCAATTCAACCTAGATAAAAATTGTCACTTACTAATATGGAGAGTAGGCGAGTGGTTAGCAAACTGTCTTGAAAACAGTCGTGGGTTTTGCCCTGTGGAGTTCGATTCTCCAACTCTCTTCCAAAAAAGTTTACTAAATAAGGATAGTTGTCAGAGTGGTCTATTGAGATTGTTAATACATAAAAGGAAGTATAATATGAGTTTTGATAATCCAAATCAAAAAGGTAACTTTGGTTTAGGGGCAGCAATAAATTACTATACCAGTAAAGGATATATAGTATCTTTACCATTAAATGATAATCAAGATTATGATTTAATTGTGGACATTGAAGGAGAATTAAAAAAGGTTCAAGTTAAAACAGCTTTTACAAAAAAGAATAATAACTATAAGGTATTTCTTAGAACTATTACAAGTAGTACGACAGGCGTTAAAAATATAAAAAAGTTTTCAGAAGTTAAATGTGATTATTTATTTATTTTAACATCAGACGGAACTATGTATGAAATTATTAAATCAGAAATTTTACAAAATGCTGGATTAACTTTAAATAGCGATAAAGATAAATTTATTGTTGGTAAAGTTAATATTTATTAAATAACACTATAATTAAAAAATAAATTTATTCTAATTTAAAATGCAAGTGTGATGGAATGGAATACATGACAGACTTAAAATCTGTTGCTCGTAAGAGATTGTGGGTTCAAATCCCACCACTTGTACCATATGCCGAAATAGTTTAATGGTAAAACTTCTGTTTTGTAATCAGAGATTCACAGTTTGATTCTGTGTTCAGTCTCCATATTTAGTTTATTCTCTAACAAGGAGATGATTTTTATCAATGAAACTAAACATAGGAACTCAAGTACAAATCCTAGACAACTCGACTTGGCATGGTTTATTTGCAATTGTTGATGATTTTGTAAATATTGATGATAATTATAATAATAATATTCCAGTGCTATATTGTGTTTGTAGACCAACTGAGAAATATTATGTTTATCCTGATTTGGAAGATATGATTAGAGTTGTTGGTGGTGAGATGGATATTAGAAAGAGTAATAAGAATAATATAAATAATAATTATGACATAGAAAATGCTGATACTACTTGCCCTATTTGTAAAAATGATAATAAGAGATACTGGTTGGCATTCTTTTATGATAAGAGTTATTTGGTTTGTAGGGATTGTTGGTATAGTGAACTGATTTAGTTTAAGAAAGTAGGGATATGAAGTGATTACTAAGGAAAAGGAATTCGTTTATATTTACAATCAATTTCAGTCGCAATTCTATTTTTCTAAAGGAATTTTACCTTTAAAAGTAGGAAATGGAAGTAAAGGCGATACATATACAATGTTCAAAAATACAGAAGAAGTAAAACAAGCATTCACAGATTGGTGTTCTCGAAAGAAATAATAATTCTTTCACGATATGAAGAGATATGAAGGGAAGCGTGAATTAATGCGTGTCAGAGGAAATAAAACCTAATAACAATGCAAAAAGTCGTAAAGTTTATGTTGAGAATGGTATAGAAATAGCACAGAAAATTGGCAAACTTTATGTTACATATAGAAAAAGTTATCTTGAACAATATTTAAAAAAGAAAGAAAATAATGATGGAAGTATATCATATATTCCTACGTATTCAGAACAAAAACACACATTAAATGATTCAATAATATTGAAACATCTAACACAACAGAAAACAATAGGCATATTCTCAGGAAGTATTATTACTTCCTTTATGTGTTTTGATGTAGATATTAAAGATCCCTCATTATGCAAGTGGGTAGTAGATAAAATTGTTGATGCTTTACAAAACATAGGTATAGCAGGAAAATACATTCACATTAGTTTAAGTGGATCAAAAGGTTATCATATTGAAGTCTTCTTCGATGAACCAGTATATAATAGTGATATACATAAAATATATCTTATGATTCTTAATGAAACTGATTTACTTAATATTGATTACGGAGAAGTAGAATTAAGACCATGTATAACAAAAACAGGTAAAACATTAGGAGTTAAATTACCTTTAGGTGTAAATCTTAAAACTAATAATACTTGTTGGTTTTGTGATTATGATAAAGGATTAAAACCTATTAAGGATTATAATTATGTTTTATCTATTGAAACAATGCCAAAACAAATATTATTGGATATATTAGAAAAAGAAGCAGATATACTAATAACTCCTGAACAACAAGATAAAATTGAAGCAATTACAGAAAAACACAAACCATTGCCAGAATACAAAAATAATATTGATGAAAAGTATACTCAAGAACAAGTTGAAAATGTAATAACTAATGGATTACAAATTACAGGATCTAGACACAATGCTTTATTCAATATTATTAAGTATTATAAGCATTTAGGCTTATCTAAAGATGATAATAGAGATTTTATCATACAGTGGATGGAACAACAAGATAAGACAACTTATACAACTAAATGGGATGCTATATTATTAGATATTGATGAAATGATAGAGTATATTTATAGTCATAATTGTAGTTTTGTATTAAAGAATGTAGATATTGACGTTAACATAGAAGAAATAATGGAGATTATTAAAATCAAAGGTAAAAATGACAGATTAGTATTATACTCTTTGCTTATACACAGTAAGAGGTATGCTGTTAAATCTGGAGTATTTTATATGTCTTATGCTCAGATGACACAGGTAACAGGAATTAAATCTAGAACAACATTAGTAAAAATAATTAAACAATTAGAAGAATCAAAACTAATTACTGTAACTAGAGGTGAGACTCCTACATTTAATAGTAAATTAAACAAACCTGTTTCTGAGACAAATAGATATATAGTAAACCTATTGTGTTCAAATGTAGAAAAAGAAAATAATAAGTTATTTGGAATATGTGATAAAAATTGTATAGGATGTTTTAATTCATGTATGTGCTATATGTTTACCAATAAAGAATTAAAAGTAATGTTAACTGATTGGGATTATAGAGAAGTAACAAAGTATAGAGATTATTGTACTAATATTGTGGTTAATGTTTAATACTTATCTCTTATATTATTATAATAGTAATCTAATAGTAAAGTATTAAGACCTATGGTAACGAGGTTACGAAGAACCCAACGGGAGTTCTATATAATAACCTCTTGTGTCCAATTCCCAACGCGTTTTCGGAAAATGCTTGTGTAGCAAGGGTTACAGGGTTTTAGGTTATTATAGTAAAATAAAATAAAAGGTGGTATCATTTCTTATTGGAATACATTAGAAAAGATAATGAAAATTTAAAATCTTATAAAATCAGATTGTTTCAAAATAAAGATTTGTATAATCTTAAATCTCAAGAGATTGCTGATTTGATTAATAAAGAATCAGGAGAAAATCTTGGTGAGTCAAGTTTTAGAAAATGGTATCGTGCTTATGCAGAAGGCGTAGAAGATACAAAAAAAGAATTTGTTTCTGGTGATAAGATATTGAAGGAATATGAGTTAAAAAGAGTAGAATTTGAGAAAGAAAAGATTAGATTCTTTGATCAGCGTACTGCTTATACAAAAGAAATCAGAACAGATGCCCGAAAAGATGAATTGTTTTCCATTATAGAGAGAACAATTAAGAATACAAAAACTCCATTGCAATATAAGCATAATGAAATTGTTGCTTCTGATAATGATCTTATGATTTCTCTATGTGATATTCATTACGGTATGAATATTGATAATCATTGGAATAAATACAATTCAGATATATTAATTGATAGATTGAAAAAGTATCTTGATAAAATATTCTCTGTTCAAAAACTACATAAGTCTGAAAATTGCTATGTATCAGCAAACGGAGATTTGATAAGTGGGTCAATACATCCACAAGTTCAAATAGCAAATAAAGAAAATGTAATAGAACAAATAATGGGAGTTTCTGAAGTAATTGCTTGGTTTCTTAATGAGTTGAGTAGTAATTTTAATAATGTCTACTTTAATGTTGTCGCAGGAAATCATTCAAGATTGGGAAATAAGGATGATAGTCTCAAAGGAGAGAGATTAGATGATTTAATACCTTGGTATATCAAAGCAAGATTACAAGCAAAAAGTAATATTGTGATACTAGATAATACAATTGATAATACTATGTCTCTTGTAAATATTAGAGGAAAGAATTACCTTAATGCACATGGAGATTACGATTTTAGTAAATCAATGATTGGTAATATTACTATGATGATTGATGAAAAGCCATATGCAATTTGTACTGGTCATTTACATCATAATTCTACTAATAATATTCAGGGAATTAAATTAATTATGGCAGGAACACTTATGGGAGTAGATGATTACTGCATTCAGAAAAGGATATTTGGTAATCCATCACAAATGATTTGCGTTTGTAATGAAAATGGTGTGGATTGTTTTTATGATTTTGAGTTTAATTAAATAAAATAATTGAAAGAAAATGAGGAATATATTATGTCTATTAAAAACTTTGAAGTTGATGATTTGTATGAAGATGAGGAAGTTAAAGAATTAGCAAAATTAGTATTACCAGATCCAACATTACTTGATTTTTATAATAGATTATCTAGACGAGAAATTTGGATAAATACTTTTATTGATGATGCATGTGTTGAACATGCTAAACAAATCATAGATTGGAATTTTAAAGATAAAGATATTCCAATAGAACAAAGAGTAAAAATTAAAATATTCCTTCATACAGATGGGGGAGATGTAACTGCTATGAACGCATTAATAGATGCTATTACCCTATCTAAAACTCCATGTGCTACAATTGCTATGGGCAAAATATTTAGTGCTGGTGCCATGATTTTTCTATCAGCAAAAGAGAGATTACTATTTCCTACTTCAAGAGTAATGATTCATAAAGGATCAAGTGGAATTATTTCTGATGTAAATAAGATAATTGACTATTCTAAATTCCTTGAGAAAGATAATGAAGTAACAAAAGAATTTATTCTTAAAAATACTAAAATTACTCCTAAAAAATACAAAGAAGTTGAGGATAAGGATTTATATTTATTCCCAAATGAATGTATTGATATGGGTATTGCTACAAGAATTGTTCAGGATATTGAAGAGTTATTTTAGATAATTTTAAACCGTAAAATAAATCTATAACAATCACAACAATAAAAATAAAATATAAAGGCAGGAATAAAACCATATGCAAATTAATAAACAAAAATATACATTATCTCAAGTTGAAGAAATTATTGATTCTCATATTGAATCTGACACAAATTTTACTTTTGTGTGTAATTTTGAATTAGCTCATTATATTTATGATTATTTAGGAAATGAATATGATGTGGAAGCAGATTCAATTGAACTTTCTTCAGAAGTGGATGAATATTATGTCTCTTTAAATTTTTATAAAAATGATATTACTTTTGTTTGTGAATATGCAAAATGGGATCAAGCAGGAACATATAAATATGATGATGGAGATAAAATTGATTATTTTGTATTTAGCAATATGAGTTTCGGAGATATTAGGGAATATTTATCTAGAGATGGATGCATAAGATTTTGTGAATTAGTTGATGAAGATTGTGTTGATGGTTTAGATGTTGAAAATGAAAATGTTGATGAACTATTAGATGGAGAAGAACATTATCAAGACTGTCCTTGTGTTTCATGCAAACAAGCAAGAGGTGAATTCACAGAGGATGAAGAATATGAAATTGGATTAGTAGAACATTATGCTGGATATATCGAGAATAGTGAATGTGAGTGTGGATCAGAACTTAGGAATATTCTTTATAGTATGTTGCAGGAATGTATATCTATGGGGTATGAAAATGCAAAAGATGAGATGAGGGAATTTCTGGAGGATTAGAATTATAAAATAAAATCTAAGTTTTATTTTGTAGGTGGTATTTTATAACTAGATTAGCAAATAAATTATGGTGTGTCTATTTATGTCAAAATATATAAATAATATGGAATTTGCTTTAACTAACTTTAAAAATTGAGTGCTTAGTTGGTGTACTGTTACAAAAAGCATTTATACAAAAAGGAGATTGATGTATAAATGTATTGTAATGTATTAGGGGTAACTTATGAATTGCCGAAAGGTTATTATGTATATGTATATTTAGATACTCGTAAACCAGGAAAGTATGCATATGATAATAATCAAATAATATTTAATTACGAACCTATTTATGTAGGGAAAGGGAAAGATAGAAGAGCATATATTCATATATATTATGCATTAACTAATAAAGATAAGAGGAATATTTATTTCAAAAATAAAATTAAAGCAATATATAGCAAAACAGAAAAATTCCCTCAAGTTATTATTTACAAAGAAAATTTAAGTAACGAGGATTCATTAAAAGAAGAAAAAAGATTAATCGAATTAATTGGTAGAAATGATAAAAAATTAGGTACTTTAATGAATCTAACCGATGGTGGAGAAACCACTATTGGTTATGTAATGCCAGAATCAAGAAAAAAGAAATTAGCAGAACTAAATAGTGGAGATAATAACCCTGTAAGAAAAAAAGGTGGACATAGTGAAGAAACTAAAATAATAATGAGTTTATCACAAAAGGGAGAAAAGAATCATCGTTTTGGGAAGAAAAATTCTAAAGAACATAAAGAAACAATAGCAAATTCAAATAGTAAAAATTATTTGATTATTACTCCAGAAAATATAGAAATAAAAATTACAAATTTAAAAGAATATTGCAGAGTAAATAATTTATCGTATAGTTCAATGTGCCATGTTGGAAGTGGTAGGAGAAAACAATATAAAGGATATAGTGTTATAAAATTAGAGAATTAATTATTTTGAAATTAGTTGGTTTTAATGATATTGGAGATAAAGTTGAGAAAATTGTTACTGTGAATGATAAATTACAGTGTAAGATTTGTGGTAAAGTTAGTGGATCTAGTAGTAAATTTTGTGATAGATGTGGGAGTTATTTGGAGTAATATAATTTATATAATTAAATAATATTTTTACAGTAGATAAGGCACATCATTAATTTGGTGTGTCTGGATGTGTTGTAAAGGTACAATACAAATTTATGATTGAAATGAGGTGAAATAAAAATGACAGAACAAAATACACAAGAATATAAGGATGAAGAAAGATACGTTTATATTTATAATCCTGAACAAGCATCATTCTATATGGGAAATGGGGTTATGGCAAAATCAACGGGAATTCATCCTAAAACAAAGAGAGTTTGGTTTAAATTTGGGTTTAATGATAGCTCAGATGTGTACGGCCAGTGGTGCGTTAGGGGTAAATAATTTATGAGTGACAAAATAAAAATGAAAGTGGGAATTTAGAGTGGAAAACAATTTAATAACAGTAAACTACAATGGAGAAAATCAAACAGTTTTAGGAAGAGAGTTACATGAATTTTTAGAGGTTGGTACTCAATATACAAAGTGGTTTGATAGAATGACTGAGTATGGTTTTACTGAAATTACTGATTATATAGCTATTAGTCAAAAAAGACTAACAGCTCAAGGCAATGAAACTACCTATAATGATCATCAAATGACGGTTGAAATGGCAAAAGAAATATCTATGCTTCAAAGAAGTGATAAAGGCAAATTAGCTAGGCAATATTTCATAGAGTTAGAAAAGAAATGGAATTCTCCAGAAGCAATTATGGCTAGAGCATTAACTATGGCAAATAAAACAATTGATAATTTGAAATTACATAATTCTATATTAGAAGATAAAATAGAAGAACAAAAACCATTGGTTGAAATGGCAGATAGATTATTTATTTGTGAGGGATTAAAAAATGTTGGAGAAGTCGCTAAATTGTTTAATGAGAGAATAAGAAAAGGGAAATCTATTGGTCGTGATAGATTTTATGAAATTCTTAGGACAGAGCATATTCTCATGACATATGGAGCAGAAAAGAATAATCCTCAACAAAAGTATATTGATAATGGATGTATGGTTTTGAAGACTAATACATTTGATAATGGTCATGGAAAAACAAAATTATCATCTACAACTAAAGTAACACCAAAGGGGATAAATTGGTTGTGGAATTTCTTGATTAAGAAAGGTTACATAATGATTGATGATGTTTTGGTTAGTGGCGATGAGGATTAGATAATAATAGTTAAATTCACTAGTTAACATAATAAATAAAATTTCTTACATCATAAGACGCTTGAGCAATAAGGCGTTTTCTATGTGGATGGAAATAATAGAGGAGAATGTAAAAATGTCTATAAAAATATCTATAATTGATTTTTATTACGATAGATTAATGGATATAGAAGATATTATAAGTAAAGTAAAGAAGCAAAGATGTTTACTATTACATAAAAAATATCATATTTATAAAGCTCCAGAACCGTTTTTCTGTACGGATGAGAATTGGAAAGCTCCAGATGTAAAAGATATGCCGAAAAGATTAGAGTGTACAAAATGTTCATATCCTTTTTGGCATGATGGATTCGTACAGATAGTAAGAGATGGGTATAAGTAAGAATTAAAGTATATCTTATTGTGTTTAGATTATGCCTCACAAATTAATGTGGGGTTTTTATGTGAGCATAATTTGTTCATATGAGTAAGGAAGTAAATTGTGAGGAGTAGCTACCTCATTCTGTGCGGCTTTCTTACTCTATTTATTTTGTATCGCACAGAAATAATATTACGCATAGAAAGAAGGATGATTAGAAGAATGTTAGTAGAAAATCAAGAACAAGAAGTTAAAATTGTAATATGTAGGCAATGTGGCAAAGAATTATATCATACTTTAGAATTTTTTTATAAAAGTGGTGATTATCTTAGACGCGAATGTAAGGAATGTACTAAAAAAAATAATAGAAAAATAAAGGATAATGAGCAATGGACAAAAGATGAAGTTGATTTTCTGTTAAAGAATTATCCAGATATGGATAAAGAAAATATTATGGAATATATAAAAAATAAATCTTGGAAAGCAATAATTGCTAAAGCACAAAGATTGAAAATAAAAAGAAGCGAAGACATGATGCATAAAATCAAAAAACAATCACAATCTAATAAGAAAATGAAATTAAAAGGAAGATCAACTTCTTGGTATTTGTATTTTAGAGGAATAATAAATCAATGGAAAATAGATAGTTTTGAAAGTTATAATTACAAATGTGCATTAACTAAATTAAATAATAAAGATTTAGTGATACATCATGTCAATGAAAATTTTAGTAATATTGTTAAAGAGACTTTTTTGAATGTTAATTTGCCCATATATGAAAATATAATTAATTATACAGAACAAGAATTAATACAAATAAATAAGGAATTTATCTGTTTACATTATAAATATGGACTTGGGATTCCTTTATCAAAAAGAATTCACGATCTTTATCATAGACTATATGGTAAATTTAATAATGACTTAATTCAATTTGAAGAGTTTACAAGCAGATATAATAATGGTGAATTTGATGATTTTCTTTCGATTAACACACAACAAAATATAATAACAAAAAAGAAACATAAACGCTTAAAGATTGACAATGTTTATAAAATTAAAGAATTATTAAATAAAGGATTCCCTACGTTATATATTGCAAAAATGTTTAGCGTAAGCGAAGGGGCAATATATAATATTAAAATAAATAAATCTTGGAAAAATATTGTTTGAATATAAGGAAGTGAAACTTAGTGGCAAGAGAAAAGAAATCAGTGGCAAATAATTCAATTGTGCCACAAGTTAAAATTGAAAATAATACAATCATATGCCCTATGTGTACTGGCGGCCCAAAAGCACGTTCAAATTTCTATAGGAGCCTTTCTCCTTTATATGTAGGAGTAAATATTGATCATCCTAATGATTCAAGAATGGTTTTTTGCAAGGAATGTATTATCAACACCTATTCAACCTATTATGGTATTTTAAAAGACATTAAAAAATCAATTCTTATAACTTGTATGAAATTTGATATTCCATTTAATGAAGGTGATTTTGATGGGGCAATGAAACAATGCACGAATAAACCAACAGCACATCCATTAAAAATTTATATGACAAAATTAAATTCATTAGGTAATTTTAATAATACTTTAGCTGGTTTTGATCCTAAATTTTTATTTGATAAAGAAACTGGAAAAGACCTTATAACTAACGCTCTTGAATTAGAGGTAAAGGATTTAGATTATAATATTCAACTTACAGAGAAAGATTTGCAAGTTAAAGATGATGTAATTAGACTTATTGGATATGACCCGTTTGCTGGATATTCTAATTTTGACCAGAAGTTTTTATACAATGAGTTAATTACTTATCTTGATGAAGATTTATTAGATGATGCATTTAAGTTATCACAAATATTACAATTAGTTAATAATAATAACCAAATAAGAAAAATAGATTTGGTAATTGCTACTTTAAGTAATGATACCAAAACATTAATTTCAAATCAAGGAGAAATAAAATCTCTGTCTTCCACAAAAAGTCAAATAGTTGGAAGTACAGATAAAATTGCTAAAGAAAACTCTATTTCTGTAAAAAATCGAGGAGATAAAAAAACAGGAAAAAGTACATTAGGTAATATGATGAAAGATTTAAGAGAGTTGAAGTTTGATAAAGCAGAACAAGATTATTACGACATGTCAAAAGCATATGGAATGAAACAGGCAGCAGACATTAGCAATCAAAGTACACTTGATATTTTAAAATTTGATGATAATGACTTAGATCATATGTTAAAGTTGCAAAGAGAATTAATACAGGATTTACAGCAAAAAGAATTGGATTTAAACGAAAAAATAAGATTATTGAGTGTGGAAAATATAGAATTAAGAAATAAAAACGAACAATTGTAAAATATACGTGTGGAAAGAGGGTGATTTAGAATGGCACAAAAACGCTCAAAAGAATTATTATCAAGTAGAAAAATAGAAATATATGATAAGAATGCAGAAATCATTCAGTTTTGGAGACGAAATCCGGTAATTGCTTGTGAACAAATTTTGGGAATAAAACTGCTAGATGCACAAAAATACATGTTACAAATGACATGGACTGTACAATATTCTTCTTGGATGTGTAGTCGAAACTTTGGTAAAAGTTTTTTAGCAGGAATAATAATTATATTAAAGTTTTTATTATTTGAAAATCAACAAATATATATTATCGGATCGACGGGAAGCCAATCGCAAGAGGCGTTCAGGAAGATAGAAAATATTGCATTACAAAGAATAGCAAGTATTAAATCGTTGAAAGATATTTTTGCGAATGAAACTGTAAAAAGTCCTGCTTGTCAAACAGGGTTTTCTCATAATCCAGTATCTTTTACAGTATCTAGTTATAATGATAGTGCAATATATACCCTAAACAGTAAACCAGATAATAATAGAAGTAAAAGAGCGACTTTTGTGCTATTCTGAATAAATTTGATGAAAGTGCATTCTCAGATTCAGAATTATTGACATCTGCAATAGCATTTGCTACTCAGGATACAGATTTTGCTACATCTATAGATGAAGATTTTACTATGGATACTCAGAAAAAGAATTGTCCAACTCAATTATTGTTCGCTTCATCTGCAAATGATACTGAATGTTTATTCCATCAAAAGTTTAAAGATTATTCAATGAAAATGTTTATGGGAGCTAAAGACTATTTTACTGTTTCTATGCCTTGTGAAATTCCTCTTAATCCATTAATGAGTGGTAAACCACATCCACCACTACTTAAGAAGTCGCAAGTCGATGATGAATTAGCAGTTAATCGCGAAAAAGCCCTCAGAGAGTATTTTAATCAACCATCAAAAGATGGTGGTGATGAGCAAATGATTAAGAGAAGTCAAATAATTAGAAACTCCAATTTCCTTCTTCCTGAGTTGGGTAATACAACAAACAAAGATAAATATATTATTGGAATTGATACTGCCAGATCATTTGATAATAGTATTGCTACAGTAATGAAATTGTGTTTTGACGAAAACATTGGATATTATGGAGAAATAGTAAATTGCGTTAATTTAATAGATGTTGGTAAGAAGAAAAAAACTCCTATGAAAAGTCCAGATCAAATAAAATATATAAAACAAATGATTATTGATTATAATGGAATCGGTAATCCAGATTATGAAAATATTGTCGGAATTTTGTTTGATGCAGGAGCAGGTGGAGGAGGCGTTTCAGCTTTTGCAGATAATTTATTAGATGACTGGTATGATAATAAAGGTATCTTGCATAAAGGATTCATTGACAAAATTCATGAAATTTATAAAGAAGAGGTTATAAAATATCCAAACGCAAGTAGTATTTTAGAGCTAATTAATCCTAAAAAATACAGAAATATTATGTGCGAAGAATTATTAAAACTAATGGAATTAGATTTAATAAAATTTCCTAAAGAATATAATGGAAAAGGATATATAACTCTATCAAATGAAGACAAAAATGGAGAAATTGAATTTAGTAATAGAAACCTAAGTATAGATGAAGAAATTTCTTTGATTAATCTTGATATATTAAAAACCGAAACAACTGCTATTCATAGAATCAAAGATGATCAAGGTAATGTTTCTAAATACATTCTACCTCCAGATAAAGAAAGAATTATGCACGATGATAGGTTTTACACATTGATTTTAGTTGCTCATAAATTATTCGAATTAAGAAGAGAAAATATTACTAATAAAAGAGTAGTACAACAAGATATATCAACCCTCTCTTGTGTCTCCTCAGTATCATTTTAACAAACACAAACCAAATCACAAATAAGAATCGAGGTGAAACCAAAAACAATGACAAAAAAAACAACTCCTTACCCTCAACCCCCTCAAATATCCCCAACAGATGATATAGAAGTAATTCTATCCCAACCTGACCCCAACACAACAATAATCACAACATCATCTTCAATGTCTCAATCATCCTCAACCCTCTCATCCCTAATAGAAAAAGCAACATATGATTTCCAAAATAAAGATCATATCTATTCTCGTCTCCTCTCAACCTTAGATTCAGGAAATCAAATTCTTTCTCAAAAAGATTTAGATTATTTAGCATTAAATCCTCAAGACAATCTTGAAAAAATACTTAGAATTAATCAACTTGCAAAATTTTACATAAATAAAGATGATTTAATTGGTAAAGTATACGAAACAATTGAAAGTAATGTTAATACTGATATTAAAATTAATTTCCAAGAATTACCTAAAGCAAAGAGGAATAAAAATAAAGAACGTCATCGTGCAGAAGAATTAATTGAAAATTTTAATACTCAAATAAATATTAAAAATTTATTGAGAAAATCAATTCCTATGACTTACATTGAAGGAAATTACATTATGTATTTAAGAAACAATAATGGAACATATGTTGTTGATTATTTTCCTTTAGGAGTAGCTGAAATTTCACCATATGAAATTGATGGAGAGCCGATTGTTATAATTAATATGAGTGAATTAAAATCAAGATTAGTTGCGGCAGGATATACAAATAGAAAAGGCAAATCTTTATTTATGGGAACAATTGAAGATGAAATTAAAGCAAATTATCCAGATGAGGTTTATCAAGCTTATATTAATAAAGAGAAGTATGCTAAGTTGAATCCTGAGAATACTGGGGTATCACGCCAAGGGAATTTAAATGGAAGATATGGGTTGACACCGACATATCGGGCCTTGAGTCCACAGTTAATGCTTGACGTATTAAGCAATACTGATAAGAATAATGCTGCTGCCAAAGGGAAAAAGATTATCGTGCAAATAATGAGAAAAGAAATGATAAAAGACGATGGAGATTCCTTTGCGTCTGATAAATGGATGTTAGCGCATAGTGAACTTATGAAGGCGTGGAAAAATCCAGTGGTAGTATATACTGCTCTGCCTTTTGTAGAAGACATGAAATATGTTGAAAGCAAAACAGATCAAATTCCTATTGAAACTATAAACTATTATAAGAATAAAGTTTTAATGGCTTTAGGCATAAGTTTTTTATCTGTAGAAAATAAAACCTCTTATGTAATATCTGAAATTAATATCAAAGAACTTATGAAGACGATTAACAAAATAAGTTCCCAAATTGAAGATGTGCTTGTCAAATTCTATCGAGTTTTATTAAGAGATAATGGCATTGATACAGTTTTTACGCCTAGTGTATCTATTTCAAATTCAGAATTATTAGAAATGGAAATCAAACTCTCTCTTATCGACACATTATTTAGTAAGCTTGGTGCTAGTTTTAAGACGGTTTATCAAATTGCAGGATATGATTTTGAGGCAGAAGTTCTTCGCAGACAAGAAGAAAATGAATTTGAATATAAAGATCCAGAAACTGGTGAAACAATGTATGGAATGCAGAATATCTTCAGTCCTCGCCTAAGTGCCTTTACTGTTTCTGGAAAAGATTTAACCGACGACAAAGACAAATTCGAAAAAGATAAGCCGAATAAAAACAAAGACAAGAAAATTGCAGACAAGAATCGTTCAGATAGTAATTTAAGTGACATTTAAGGTGGTTAACAATGAAAACAACACAAGAAATTCAAGACAGAATTTTTGAGTTACAAACTCAATCAAACAAAAAGAATAAAAAATGGATAGAACTTCAAATACATACCTTGAACTGGGTGTTAGATGGAGACAATGCTTATTTTATAACCGTTGAAGAATTGCAAAAAGATGGTATCAATATTGAATTTGGTTGATTTAATCAATCACTAACATATTATCATATTTAAAGGAGGTGAAAAATGAATAAGGTAAATTTTAATGCAAATATAATAGCATTATCTGAAAGTGAAGATGGAACAAAATTATTTGGAAAAGTGTTAGTATGCCCTCTTGATGAAGGTAATTTAAATGGCAAAGGAATAAAAAGCACTGATTTAAGTGAAGATGAGTTAAAAACTCTTATTGAACAACCTGCCGTTTGTAAAGTAATTAAAAACTTCGATGGGTCTCTAAATCTATCTGGACATGGTATGAAGAAGGTACAAGAGTATAATTCCGAAACAAATAAATTAGAAACAAAAGTATATTTCGATACTAATCCTATTGGGTTTTTCAATACAAGTACAATTGAGGATATTGAAATAGATGGAGTAACTAAAAAATGTATTGTAGCAAATGTTACTTTTTGGAAACGCTACTCTAATGCGATTTCTGTAATTCAAAAGTTGTACGATGAAGGAAACCTGCATGTAAGTTATGAATTAACATTTTCAGAAACATATGATGAAAATGATGTTACTTGGATGAAAGGAATTTGCTTTTTTGGTGTTGCAGTTTTAGGAACAGGGGTGCAATCAGCATATCCTATGGCTTCTGTAATTGAATTATCTGAATTAGATAGTACAGATATTGATTTTGAATTAGCACAAGCATTCACACAAGATTTAATAGATGAGAGAAATAAAGATACTCATGATATCCAATCTTCGTCTACTGATGAAGTTAAAGATATAATAATTACCCCAGAAATATCAGAAATTAATGAACAAGGAGGAGAAAAAATGGACAAAACCACAAACGAAGTAGCATCTTTAACTGATAATGACCTGTATAGAAAAGTGAGACAGGCGATCAATGCGGCAAATCCAAATGACTGGTTCTATATTAGTTATTTATTTCCTATGGAGTATCGTGCCGTTGCTCACAATTGGGAGTCAACAGATACTCAATTTGTCGAATTTAAGTACAGTGTGAATTCTGACGAAACTGTATCTATTACATCTCAAACCAATGTGGAAATGCAATTCGTACTAGTGTCAGAAATTGAAACAATGGTTGCAGAAAAAGATGCTAAAGACACACAGATTACAGAATTGACCACAATTATCTCTGAAAAAGAAGCAGAACTGTCTTCTAAAATTGAAGCAATCACAAAGTTAGGTGAAGACCTCACCACCAAAGAATCAGAAATTGCTGAACTTATTCCATTTAAAGAAGCAATTGAAAAAGCAGAGGCAGAAAAAGTAGAAGCAGAATTGGCACAAAAGAAAGAAGATTTAAAAGTATTAGCTCAAAAAGGAAACTTCTTGACACAAGAAGACCTTGATACTCCTGAAATCGCTGAAATGATTGAAAATCTTAATACACAGGGAATTAAAGCCCTCATAGCTGAAAAAGTAATTGCTAAATTTGAAATTAGTGAAGCAGAAAAGAAAGCATCTGAGGAATTAGTAACAAAAGAATCTGCCACAAAAGAAGTAGATGTCGCAGAGGTAACTAAAGACAAAACACCAAAAACCAATATTAATACTTCTACAAAAGATGATATCACAAGTCCATTATCCATCATGGATAAATTTCTAAGTAAGTAAAAACAATAATTAAGTAAAACACAATTAAAAGGAGGAAATAATAATGTTAAGAGTTTTACAAATCGTTAATGGTAAAAATGTTGATGCACAATATAAGGCAAAAGTTGCACTTGTAAGGGGTATGTTTGTCAATAAGAAGTATGATACAAAGGAAGTTATTCTTCCTGTAACAGCAAGTATTGCTGAAATTTATTTAGTAGATCGTGGACTTATTGCTGAAACGGCTGCCACTGCAGGAGGTGCAATTCAAACCGATTACGATACTGCTTTGGAAACTATTGCAATTGGTGAGTTTGTTGATTTAGTTGCTATGTTTGCAGGTGAAAGATATGCAACTAGTGCTTATTCTGGAGAAGATGCTGATTTAGTAGCAGGGAAATATTTGATGGTTTCAGTAGCAGAAGATGCCACCCAAGGGAAATTAGTTGCTAGTACAGCAAATGCAAAAAGTAATTTCCGTTCACTTGGTTATTATCAAGATAATTTCAACAAGCTTTTGGCCTTCGAATTTGTAGTGTAATTTAAATTATACCACTGAAAGTGAGGTTGGTCGAAATGACTAATAAATGTTTAGTATACAATAATAATTTAAACTTATTAAGTATAACAAGCATAAATAAAGGTTGGTTTTTAATAAGACAAAATCGTGCAGAATTGTTGAATAAAAATCCAATGGTGATAAAGTTAGTAAAGAGGATAATCATTGAATAAAAAATTCGATAAAGATAAAGACTGGTTGTACAATGAGTATATTATTCTTGGTAAATCTGCACAAATAATTGCTAATGAATTATTTATCAGTGTAACAACTATTTACGATTGGCTTAAAAGATTTAATATTAAAACTGATAAGTATACTAAAATACCACCATATGAAAAATTATATGACTTATATATTACAAAAGAATTAACATCTTACGACATCATGAAGATATTTGATGTTTCTAGTCCAACTGTATTAAACTGGTTGTATAAATATAATATTAAAACTAGAGATAATTCGGAGTCTCGATTTTTATATTATAGAAAAAATAGTAATGTAAAAGAATATATAAGTGAGAGATTGAAATTGTTATGGTCAAATGAAAAGTATGCAAAGCAGCAAAGTAAAACAAAGATAGAATTGTATAAATATCATCCAGAACTGAGAATTCAAATGTCGGCCACTAGACAAAATATTCCTCTTAATGAATGGGTTGGATTTAGATCAAGTGATTCAGATATTAGGCACTCATATGAATATAAACAATGGAGATCAAAAGTTTTTGAAAGAGACAATTATACTTGCCAATGTTGCTTAAAAAGAGGCGGTCACAATTTACAAGCACATCATAAAGAAAATTTCAGTTCTAACAAGGATTTAAGATTTGATATTGATAATGGAGTAACATTATGTAGTAATTGTCATTCATTATCATTCAAAGGAAGTTTTCATAGTATGTATGGAATTTTAAGCAACACTAAAGAACAACTTGAGGAATATATCACAAATAAACGTAAAGAATTAAATATCACTGAAGACTCTCGAAATGAGAGTCTTTTATATTGTACAAACACAAATTAAAAGGAGGAATTGTAAAAATGTTAAATATTGAAGTTGCAGAATTAATGGAAACAGAAGGGAAACTCATGGAGTTTTCCCAAAAAGTAAAACATAATATTGCTCTAAACGCAGAAGAAAAAGAAATTGCATCAGTTGTGGATGCTTGGGCTAAAGAAATTGGAAGTGGTAAGAAGGATGCTTATGAATTAGCTCAATATATCACCAAAGTTGTAGAACCAGAGGTCTATAATGCTCCTGACGAAATTCTTGATGCCTTATTCGAGAGAGGTAGTATTGGAGAATTTGACAACGAGCAAATTGTAACAAATGCTAAAAACACTTTAAATGCAATTGAATCTGCTAAAAATGGTAATGTAGATAAATCATATATTGATTATACTGCATTGGCTCCTACTTGGAGACATATCCAAATTGAAACTGAAGTATCTATGGAAAAACTTCGCAAAGGTGGATATAAAACAGTTGCAGAGTTGACAACTTTTGCAGAAGAGGCATTTAAAAATAAAATGTTCTATATGGTGTTTACTGCCATTGACACTGCAATAACTGCTCCTTCAACTCAAGGTTTTACCTGTGCTACAGCAGTAACGGTTTTAGCTGCAGATGATGCATCTGGTTACATGCTTGATCGAGGTCAATCCCCTACTCTTATTGGTCTTTCTACTTTGATTCGCCCTATGTATAAAATGACTGGTTATTCTACATATCAAAGCGAGGCTATGAAGGATGAGTTAAATAAATATGGAATTCTTGGTATGTACAATGGTGTAAAACTTGTTCCTATTTCTGCTGCTAAGAAACTAGCAGATGGTACTACACCATTGTTGCCAGTAAACCGTCTAATCGGAATTTCCGACAAGGTGGGAATTTTAGATATGAAGGGATCTATGAGAGCACTTCAAACTCCAGATAATAATCGTGAAGTAATTAATCTTAAATTAACTGGTTTTGAGTTTGGTTATGCATTTAACAAAATTGAAAATGCTTGTAAGATTGCTATCACATAATCTTAATTATATTATATCTTAATATAAATATAATTTATTGTCAAGAGATGGTTGGAACATACTCTCTCTTGACAATAAAAATAAAACAATAAGAGAGGAATTTTTATGCTTACCAATGAAAGTTTAATAACTGTTTATAACGAAAATAAAGGCGCAGTTTATGCAGAGGGATTATCAGAACGTCAATATAAATTTGAAGCAATTGATGATGATATTCCTTCAGAAACGTTAATGTTACTATCAGAAATTAGATATATTAATAATAAATCTTCTGTTTTTAGAGATGGAATATTAAGAATTGAAGCTGACAAAGAAGATGAAGTACTTAAATTATGTGGAACGAATAAAAAACCAGAAAATTACATTTCTATTGAAGAAATTACTGACATAATTCTTACGCCAAACGCAGAGAAATTACAAAGGTTTCTAGAGGTTACTAGTCCAGTAACTATGGATAAAATTAGAAATACTTTAACCGAACTTAATAATACAGACGAATACGATATTTCTGTTCGCGTATTTGATGTAGTCAATGGTCGTATGAAGGAATTGAATGTTGGTAAACGGAAATCTGAAATAATTATCAAGAAAAAGAAAAATGAAGTTTCTGTACCAGAAATTAAGGAAAAGAAAGTAACCACTAAGAAATCTGCCGAATAAGGAAGTGAAAATAAATGACTCTTTTTGAGGATATCTACAAGTTATTTTTCGATAAGATAGTTCAAGATATAGATTTCTTTGAATACGGTACGACTGAAGAAGATGCTTTAGATATCGCAAAAAAGAGGTCAAAAGCATACTTGTTGAAATCCATTGATAGATTAACTAATCAATGTAATGTTGATGTAGATTTCTATAATAAGGATGATATATTGGAGACATTTAATTTTGATTTAGTTAGTAGAGAAAAGTCTTTATATGTAGATTTAATGTATGAGATTTACTTTGAACAAGATTTAGTTAAATTGAGATTATTTGAAGAATGGTTTTCTGAGAAGGATTTAAAAAGTTGGGATAAAAATGCTACAAAAAAAATATATCTTGAAACTCTCAATATAATAAAATCAGATAATATTAAACAGATTAAAAATTATGAAAGCAGAGATAGAATTACCGGACAATTAAAAGGACTTGATTATTCAGGGTGGGATGATTAAGTATGACTATTGATATGGATTATTATAGAAAAATAAATGGATTGTTTGGTACTAGTAGTAAAATAGATTATTTACAAAAACAAGCAACGAAAAGTGTTAATAAAGCTCATAGTCATGTTTTATCTACATTTATGGTTCTTATTAATTCAGATATTGCAGAAGATATTGTTGTTGATGATACCATAAATACAAAGTGTATTTTTGATTACAGCAAAACAAGTAAAGATACCAAAACTGAATTATCGTCTTATACTAAGGAAATGTGGATTGAAGTTGGAATTATTAGTGTTGGAAGTGTTGTAAAACACACTGATAAAGTTAGTTTAATAGAAAATACATATATTGTTGTTTCTAAGCAAGAAGACTCAAAGGGATATGATTTATGCTATATCCAAAGATGTAATAACACCCTTCAATTCTACGACTCCACATCAATTCTACACTCTATCCCCTGCATAATCTCAAAAGGCTCAATAAGTCTAGATGAACAAAAAATAATCTCAACTTTAGATTCAGAAATTGCAATACAAATAAGTAATACTTCAATTACCAGACAAATTGAGATGAATAATGTGTTTAGAATTGGATTGAGGTCGTGGCAAGTTACAAATATTGATGATATTACTGTGAATGGTTTGCTGATTTTGAGAATGGTGTATAGCGAAGTTGAGCAACAATTTCCATCATATTCTCTTACTATTTTAAATGGATCAACAATTCAAGCAGATATTAACACTCCTGTACAATTAAATATTCAAGTAAAAGACAGAGAAACTATAATTGCATCTCCTTTGCTTAATTTTACTTCGAGCAATAATCTGATTGCTACTGTATCAAATACAGGATTAGTAAGTTTCTTATCTGTAGGAAATGTAAATATTAGTTGTAAATTAGATAATGATAATTTGATTCAGGATAGTATTGGAATTGAAGTTATTGCTGAAGAAAAGCATAATTATACAGCAGTAATTGATTTGGGTAGCATTTCAATAATTAAAACTTACTCTTCTACTTATACTTGTGCATTTAAGGATAATGGAATTGCAATTGAAGATAGTTCTGTTTTCTATTTGACTGGTGATGATGGAGTTAGCGAGACTAGTTTGGCAGGTATTATTAGTCAGGATAGTATTGGGAATAGCTGTGTTGTTAAGGGATTGAATTTGGGGTATGTTAGGCTGTTTGCTAGAAATTTGGATGGGAATATTGTGAGTAGTGGATTTAGGATTCAAGTAAAGAGTTTGTTTTAAGTAAAATTCTAAAGGGTTGTGATAACTTTGTCAATAAATAATGAACTAATTAAATTAGATGGAATTCAAAACTTACTATCAAATATAGGAAATAAAATAATTGAGAATAAAACACTAATGAAATGTTTGCAGTATGATTCGGCAGATGCTTTATCACAGCCTGAAATTACAATAGAACAAATTATAGATATGGTTGGTAAAGGGTCTGATCCTGCAAATCAACAAAAACTTTTCAAGATGCCATTTTATGATTCAGTTGTTTCTGATCCTCGTACAGAGATTAGATTTTTTATTCCGATATTTGAACCAAATAATATATATTTAACAAATGTAGATATATGTTTTCAAATTGTAATTCATAATGCTAAATGGGATTTGGATGACAATCTAATAAAACCATTAGTTATGGTTAATGAATTGTTAAAAGATTTTAATGGTCAAGATTTAGGCGGCATAGGTGTTTTACAATTAAAGTCTTCGATTAAGGTTGCTAATTGGAATTCTAGTTTTTCTGGTTATTTCTTTTATTTAAGTACGAGGTCTGTGTAAAATATGGATATATCACAATATGAACAATACTTTATATACGATAAACCAGTACCATATTTAACACAGAAATCTTTAATTAGAAAACAAGAAATTGAGAATGAATTTAATAAAATTGAATTAGAAGATTTAAATGAAAGTACAGAATTAATAATATCTAAACTTGTAAAAGAATATGAGAATCTGCCAATATTAATTTATCCTGTCAGAATGCAAGAATATCTAAATTTTCATATGATAGCAAATTGCTTATTAATAGAAAAGAATAAAATACCAGATCCTAAAGTAATCAGCATGAGTTATTTGGATTTTTTATTTTATTTAATTGAAAATGATCAAAATGGTAATATTTATGGTCAGATGCTAACTGGCATTTTTAGTTTATGTCTAGGTATCGAAAGTAATAATATTAGATATATAAAGGATGAACAAGAAAAAATAAACCTTAATCTAAATATTAAATGTATATGTAGAGAAAATGGAGAAGAAGTAATCAGATATAGGGAAGAAATACTTGATAAAACAGATTTTGATGAAATTAAAAATATAATTATTTATCAAAACATTCCAGATCATGATAATACCTATATAGATCCTAAAATGGAAAAAGCATTAAAAGAGGCACAAGAATTTGTAAATAAAAACAAAAAGAAAATGGCTTCTTTGGAAGATCAACTTATTTGTGTTTTAATAAGCACTTCTTTAAGTATGGAAGATATTTATAATTTAACAATTAGAAAATTTTCTAAGATACTTCAAAGAGTTGATTATAAATTACATTATGAAATTTATAAAACTGCTTCTATGAGTGGTTTTGTAAAATTTGAACAAGGAATTGATCATTGGATGAGTGATTTATCGGTTGACGATAAATATGCTGATGTGAAGGTTGATTTTGAAGAGTTCAGAAATAAAGTAAACGGCAAAGGCAATGCTCAAAAATAATTTACATTATAAAGGAGGAAATAAGTAATGGCAAAGAAATTTTTAGTCGGTGTGGGTTCAGTTACGGCTTTCAATATTTCAACAGGGGATATTTTGTTTAGGTCACGCACAATTTTGGATGACTCCATCGACATTACAACTGCAAGTGAAGAAATTTCCGCTGGACAAGGAAATGCGCTTCAGTATATTTATTATCATAGCGGTAGGTTTAGTGCGAAACTTACAGAAACACAATTCTCTCTAAATATGATTGGACAAAATGTTGGTTCTTCTATTCTTACTGGTAAAAATGTATGGACTGAAGAAAATGTTACATTGGGTGTAGACGGAGCAGGAACAGTAGTAGGAACTCCAATTTTAACACCAGATGTTAGTGGGGCAGATGTCTATGGATATGTTACAAATGCAGCAGGAACTACGACAAAAGTTACTTTTAGCACCAAAGATTTTACTTTGGTTGGTGGATTAGAAAACGATATCGTATGTGTTCAGTATTTCACTCTTGATTCTGCTGCTAGATATGTTACTGTAAATTCCAACTTCTTGCCTTCTGTTGTAAGATTGGTAATCGATACACAATTAGCAAGTTCTGATGAATCAAGTGCAGCAGGTTCTAGTATTATTGGTAAAGTACAAGTAGAGGTTCCAAGATTCCAGATAGCAGGAAGTCAATCTATTTCAATGACTGCATCTGGAGTTGCCCAAACACCATTAGAAGGGATGGCATTAAGTTTCGCTGGAACTGGAGGATGTAACGGTTCAGGTTATTATGCTACAATTGCTGAAGTGATTGATGCTAACAATTGGTATGATAATGTAGGATTTTTAGCCGTAGCAGATGATACTATTGCTTTGTCTGCAGGAAGCCCAACTCTTACTTTAAAAGTATATGCTGTTCCTACTAATGGAGACTCTGCATTTGTCGCTCCTGTTGGTGATCTCACTTTTACTAGTGGAACTCCTGCAAATATTACAGCAGGTCTTCATACTGGACTTTTAACAAGAATTCAGGCTGGAGCTTCAATTATTAGTGTGTCTATTACAAATAAAAATACTATAACTGCCCAAGTTACAGCAACAGCAAGCTAAAATATAATAACGCAAAAGGAAAATATATTTACTCAATATTTTCCTTTTGGCAAATAATCATATAGGAGTAATTAATAGTGAGCAATTCTGATTTATGCCAAAAAGGTATTCTATTTCAAAATAGTTTAGAGGCATCTTTTAAATGCTCTATAGACAATCTATCATGTTGTTTTGTAAGATTTTGTGTACAGGATAGATGTTTTAAAATGTTGAGTAGTTATGTAAGATGCAAAAACAATCAAGAGGTGGATATATGTCAAAAGTAATAAAAGAAGACAACATTGATGAAGATACAGAAAATGATAAAAAAGAAGAAATAATCGCATTTAAGCAAGAAATTAAAGAAGAAAATTGTAAAGTCATATGGATCAAACAAAATTCTTTTTCCATTGATTTTAAAGGTTATGGTATTTCTTTTGATTTAGATGTAGGTGAAAAAGTTAGTGAATATATTAAAATTCAATATGAATCTGAAATTGGAAAACCAGATTTTAAAGCATATCCAATTTATGAATAAGTAATCCATAAGAGACTATAATATCTAATTATAGTCTCTTATCAAGACGTACAACTTAAAATAAATAAAAGGAGAATCGCCCATTAATGAGCAATAACCTATCAACAATAAAAAGAAAACTACACACTAAAAAACACTCCAATCTTTTAAAAAACATCACAAAACATGTTGGCAATTTAACCTCAGATGATATGGAAGAAGTATTAGATATTTTTGGTGATAATTTTATGCTTGGCATTAAATATTGGTCAGGTAGAAAACCTTGTAGTTTAAAAAAGTATTTTGACATGAAAGATGAATATTTATTATCAGAGAAAAAAGAAATAGTTAAGTTTGAAGATGATTTCAAAGACAATTATCTAAACATAAGAGAAGTATATATTTGTGCTAGTGATTATGATTATTTGATAAATAGTGAAGATGAGCAGAAATATAAATATAGCGAAGAAGAGAAAGAGGAACTTAGCAGACTATATTTAGTCAAGTAATTATAGGAAATTGCAAATCCTATAATTAATTAAATCCCTATCCAACAAACATCAAAATAGAGGAAAGGCAGACAAAACCAAATTGTCTTTCTTTCCTCTATTTTTTTACTAATTCCAAACCAACAATCCCAATCCAAATAAATCACTGATTTTATACTAATTCTCAACATTTATGTCTTCTAAACTCCTTGATACACAAGGGTTTTATAAACCAAAAATATAAATAAACCCCAAAAAAGAAAGGAATGATAACTATGCCAGTAGGGAATCTCGCACACTCAGGATTTATCAGCTCAATTCACAAAGATAATTTAGTAGAATTCTATACAACAACAGCAAATAATCAAATCATAACATTCACAGACACAAATGGGAATTTAAATCATCTCAACTCATTAACAATTGAAGCAGATGCAACAGATTTATTTATTCAGATTTTACCATCAGAATATTGTGTATGCATAACTGCTGGAAACTCTACCACTATCGACTATTGTAATATTCAACAAATAAAAGTATTAGGAAACTTGGGCCAAAATTTAAAATGGTATGGATTATATTTCTAAAAGAAAGTAGAGGTGAGTTAACAATATGCCTATAAGTAGTAGTAATAAGGGAAGTACGATTTCCAACAATCCATCCGGGACTACATATATAAAAGGTGATGCTAATACAGATGGTAGTATTAGGATTATTGAGGAAAATGGTATTCCAGTAATTGAAAAACGTGAAAATGGTGTATGGAATGATTCTGATCTTCGTATAAGTGGTGATTCTCTTTATATTGGTCGTGATTTACGTATTTCTGCTGCAGGACATATTTTAATGGTAAGGTCTGTATCAGATGATTCTAAAACATTGGTAATTCATTCGCATTTTAATGATTCAGGCAGTATAGAACCAGAAGTGCCACTATTGGCAACAAAAGAACTTAGAACTATTACTCAATCCGATAATACTGATACTTTCTCTGGGACTTCGTTTGGTTATACTGTAACACCTACTGAAAATCAATTAATTTCTAAAGTATATTATCAAACTGGCTCAACACCTGCCGAAGATTATATAATTATTCGTTTTTATGTTGGAACTGATAATACAGGTGTTCTATATTTTCAAAAAATAATTCCATCTACTGAGTGGATTGCTGACAGCGAAATTCAAATTGATGTTCCAGGATTGCTTGGTTATGTACCAAGTAAAACAGTTTACGGAGAATTAACAAGTTCTTCTTCTTTTTCTATTAAAACAAATGAGTTAGGGACACAACCTTGGAGAGCTGTTGATAGGTGGGCTTTTACAAGAGAACGTATTGCCTACTCTTCTCCTTGGAGTGAAAAGACATGGAACATAGGGGATCAAATTATTAATAATGGACTTATATACATTTGTCAACAGGATGGTTCACAAGTAGGTTCTTTTGCTACTAATATTACAAAATGGAAATTACTTAAAGATATCCTAAATAGGGTTTATAATCAAAAAGGCGGTATAACTGTTGTCGATTTTAATGCGTTAACTAGTGGAGAAAATGGTGATTATTATAAATTACTTGATTCTGGAACACTCGTTAATGATATTTCGGCAAATGCTAATGATATTGTAATTATTAAAACTAATTTTACTGGTAGAAATATTATACAATCCGACTATGATTATTTTGCAGAACCATCTGATGTTGTGCTACAAAGTGGTCGTGCAGGAGGGCAACAAGTTTCGGGTGGAGCTTTAAGTGGGGAATCACTTATTCTTAAAAGTACAGAACACATTGCAAAAGGTAAAATTTTGTTTGGTAATTCAGCTTTTGATGAGGTTAATAATAATTTAGGAGTTGGTACTGATAGTCCTAACTCTTCTAGTGTTTTAGATTTAAACTCGACAAACAAAGGTTTTCTCCTACCAAGAATGACATCTCTCCAAAGAAATAGTATCAGTAGCCCATCTATAGGTTTGATGGTTTATGACACAGATACACAATGTGTGATGGTTAATGATTCAGCAGTGTGGTATCAACAATAAAATAATATTAAAGGATTGTAGATATGAGAGCAAAATTTGATAAAGAGTATTCAACTCAATGGAAATTAGAAGTTGAATATCTCGAAAAAGTAGGAATCAGATATGTTTTTGTAAAAGAGATAAATGGTATAAGTACATATAAATACACGAAAACCTTAGAGTTATTTAATGCTTTGGGGTTTTTTTATATGTCAAAATAAATGATTGGAAGGAAAGTGACTGGATATGAGAAAAGTATTTTTAGAAGATTTGCCAAGAAAATATGGAATAGGAAATAATAAAAATAAAATAGTGATCGATTGGATAAATTGCGTCAATAAATATGTTGAATTTATATATGACGATATTGAAGGAGAAATCCAAATTGTAAGTTATAAAAACAGCTATTTATTCCTAAAATATTTAGATAAAGAAGTTTATAGGATGGGAATTGAAAATTTTAAGAAGTGTAATTTCGCAGAATTGTTAAATAAAAAAACAAAAGAATTTAAAATAAGCATAGGAGTGATATTTAAAGATAAGAAGAGAGATTTAAAAATAACTAATACGAAATATAAAAAGAATAATTATAATAGAGAATATAAATGGTATGAATATTATTGTAATAAATGCGGATATAATGGTGAAATGGTTGAAAGTTCTCTATTAAACGGAATAGGATGTCCTTGCTGTAGTGCTAATCCACTTGTAGTGGTTGAAGGTATAAATGATATTCCAACTACTGCCCCTTGGATGGTTAAATACTTTCAAGATGGATATAATGAAGCTAATAAATATACAGCTCAAAGTGGCAAAACAATATATCCTATTTGTTCAGATTGTGGGAAAATTAAAGATAAACCTATGAGAATAAGTGACATACATAATAGTAAATCAATTGGATGTACATGTTCGGATGGTAAGTCATACCCAAATAAATTTATGTATAGTTTTTTAGAGCAATTAAATAAACTCTATAGTTTCAATTGTCTAGAATATGAATATTCTCCAGAATGGATGAGGCCTAAGCGATATGATAATTATTTTGAATATGATGATAAAAAATATATAGTTGAAATGGATGGAGGTTGGCATACAATTGACAATCTCATGAGTGGCATTACTGCTGAAGAAAATAAGAAAATTGATGATTATAAAGATTCTAAGGCAGATGAGTACAGTATTGAAATGATAAGAATTGATTGTAATAAGTCTGAATTAGATTATATAAAAAATAATATAATTAAAAGCAAATTGAGTAATATGTTTGATTTGTCTAAAATTGATTGGTTGAAGTGTCATGAATATGGGTTGCGAAATATAGTGAAAATTGTTTGTGAATATAAAATGAATAATCCTGATAAAACTACTTCAAATATTGGGAATATAATGAAATTGAGTGAAAACACAATAAGAAGATATTTAAAACGAGGCACAATATTAGGATGGTGTAATTATAACCCAAAATTAGAATCATTTAAAGGAACCAGTAAATCAGGCAAATTGCGTGAAAAATCATTGGAAATATTTAAGAATGGAATTAGTTTAGGAATATTTAGTTCTATTTGTAAATTAGAAAGACAATCTGAAAAATTATTTGGTGTTAAATTATGTCATAGTAGTTTATCAAAAGCTTGTAATAATAAATCAAATTCTTATAAAGGTTTTACATTCTCATATATAAATAAAGAGCTAAATAATCCAACAATCACCCAAGAAGCAACTCATTTAATTGCTTCTTTTTCTATTTAATAACAAAATAAAAATCAAAAGGAAGTGATTAAATGGCCTTTCCCTCAACTCCCAATGACGGAGATAAACACGCTGAAAAAGGAGTTACTTATCAATATTCATCAGCTAGCGGAGCATGGTTAAAATCTACAGATACAATATATGTTGATAACGTAAAATCTGAATTAAACGATTTGATTTTAGATGCGTATACTGGCAAAAATATAATAAATAAAAAGAGTATTTTACCAGATATTACCAATACTCACACTTTAGGTTCTCTTTTAAAAGTATTTTTAAATTTATTCACCAGAAAAGTAGAATCAGATGACACTTTAGATTTATCAGCAGGAGGAACGGATAAAAACATTACATTGACCGCCACTGGTATTGGTACAATTATTCCTGCTTCTGATATAGTTCCTAGTACAAATAACACTCGTTCAATTGGTTCAATAACTAAAGTATTTAAAGAAGTATTCGTTCGAAAAGTAACTTCGGATGATGCTCTAATGATTATGGGTGCAGCTAATAAGACCGTTGATCTTATGTCTAGTGGCGCAGGGGCAGTAAATGTTAGTAGTGAAGGATCTGGAGCAGTAAACATAGGAGCAGATGCTCGTTCCAAGATTGTAACAGTTGGTAATCTGACAGGAACGACAACAGTTAATATAAAAAGCGGTACAGGTGGAATTAATTTAAATACAACAACTACCGGAGCAGTAATTATTGATTCTGGAACAACTGGTGCGGTTAATATTGGTAATAATACCAATGAAAAAACAGTAACTATTGGTAATACTACAGGAGCTACCACTGTCAATATAAATGCTGGCACAGGCAATGTAAATATTGAAGGAAATGTTGACTTAAATAATAAAACATTACGCTTAAATACACCAAATCTTACTGATATTGGAGATACAAATGGAATTAGTTTTTATGAAGGTAATGACAACTATAAAATTGGTTATGATTCAGTTGGTGGAACAAAAGGATATTTGAGGCATAATGTTGATTTGGTTGATGTAGGACATGGACATGTATTTTCTGCTGGAGATTTAGCATCTGGAGAAACTGATTTGATGTTAATTAGAGCAGATGGGAACGTGGGAATCAACGTGTCCAATCCTTCTCATAAATTAGAAGTTAAAGGTACTGCTACATATGGTATTCAACAAATCATTGGGGATGGAACAAATGTAGAATCTTCAATAGGTTTTAAAGACACATCAGATGTTGATGCTTCTACATGGGTTGTTGGTAAAAACATTGGTGTCGGAAATACAACAGATAGATTTGGAATTTTTTATAACGATGGAGAAAAAGTTGTTGTTACAACTGATGGGAAAATTGGTGCAGGAACAGCAATTCCTGTTGGTAAATTACAGATAAATAGGAATAGTTTATATTCAGATACCGAATATAATCAACATGGGGTGATAATAGCATCAGGTGATGCATTTGACGGTAATGTTGAATTATATATGGGTGCGGATAATACTAATAATGTGGGATATATTCAAACTACTGGTGGCGGGAGTTTTAAACCGCTTATATTACAAGGTCGAGGCGGATCTATTGGCATTGGAACGAATTCTCCATCTACAAGTGCAATCCTCGATTTATCAAGTACGACTAAAGGGTTTCTTTGTCCTAGGATGACACAAGCACAGAGACTTGCCTTAACTCCAGTTGAAGGATTAGAGGTTTTTGATACCACTAATAATAGTTTATACTGTTATTCCAATAGTATTTGGATAAATTTAACGGCAAAAAAATACTTAATTCTAACCAAATCAACAGACCAGACTGGAGTTGCGAGCAATACAGATATCTCATTCCAAAATCAAGTGGGGTCTGGTATTACATTTGCCAATCCATATATAACTTTACCTGCTGGTACGTGGAAAATTGTATCAACTCTGGGCGTTACATTCTCTTCGACTACAGATACAACCTTTGTTATTGTTGATAACACCAATACTGCCATTGGTGCTGGAATATCTGCCAAAGTCGTGTCTGTAGTTCATGCTACCGACTATGCGTTACCGGGATATGGTTGTGTTATTGTGACTTGTACAAGTGATACACAAGTTAAACTGCGTTGCACATATGTTGGCTCGGGGACGTTAACGGCGAGAAAAGATTCTCTTTCTGTCTTTGTTGAGCAATTAGCGTAGAAATAAAATAATAATTAAATATGGTTCTATAATCAGGTTCGAAACTAATTATAGGTAAAACAAAGAGATTGTACTGCTATACAGTCTCTTTTCCCATTTCATAAAACTTTTAGCAGAAAGGATGATAATAATGAGAAAAATATTTTTAAATGATTTGCCTAAATGGGGTAAAAATAATAATGGAAACGAAGGTACAATTAATTGGCGTGCATCAATAGGGTGTTGTGTTAAGTTTCAATATAATGATATTAAAGGAGAAATTGTAATCGTAGATTACAAATCAAAAGAACAGCGTTTATATATTCAATATCAAGATAAAGATATTTTTAAAATACATCCGAGTTCTTTTACAAGATGTGCATTGGGTAGATTATTAGGAATAGTAACTGATGAATTCAAAGTAAAAATTGGCACACATTTTAAAAACGACAAACGAGATTTAATCATAATAAGTAGAGAATATAGAATAAATAATAGAAAATGGTATCAATACAGATGTAATATATGCAATTGGGATGAAGGATGGGTAGAAGAGAATAGTTTATTAGGCAAAAGAAAACAAGGATGTTCTTGTTGTAGAGGATTAACAGTTGTTGAAGGAATAAAATAAATGACATACCAACTACTGCTCCTTAGATGGTGAAGTATTTTCAAAACCATAATGATGCGAAGTTATACACCAAAAGAAGTAATAAAACAATATATCCTATATGTCCAGATTGTGGAAAAATAAAATCTAAGGTAATGAAAATCAATAAAATACTCAAATAAAAGTATAGCTTGTTCATGTGGAGATTCTATCTCATACCCAAATAAATTTGCTTATGCTTTGTTAGATCAGTTAAATAATATTTACAGTTTTGATTATGTGGAACGTGAATACTCTCCAAATTGGATTAAACCACTGAAGTATGATAACTATTTTGAATTTAACGGTGGTAAATATATTTTAGAAATGGATGGATCTTTTCATAAAAAAGATAATACTATGAGTGGTCAAACTAAAGAACAATCAAAAGAAATTGATGATAATAAGGACTTAAAAGCTGAAGAAAAAGGAATAAAAATTATTAGAATAGACTGTATGGAATCAGACATTGATTATATAAAAGAAAACATATTAGATAGTGAATTAAATATATTATTCGATTTATCGTTAATCGATTGGTTTAAATGTGAAGAATTTGCATTAAGTAATATATGCAAATTGTCATGTGGAATTAAGAAAAATAATCCAAAAATGACAGCTACAAATATAAGTAAAATGATAAATATGGGTAAATCTACAATTATAAAATATCTTAAAAAGGGAGCAAAATTAGGATGGTGTGATTACGATCCAAAGGAAGAAAATTTAAAGGCGTATAAAACAAATGTTGAAAGAAAAAGTAAATGTGTAGAAATATCTAAAAATAATATATTTTTGGGCATATTTGAGTCTACAAAAGAACTAGAAAGACAGTCAAATTTATTATTTGGAACTAAATTATCTTCTAGTAATATATCTATGGTATGTTTAAATAAAAAGGAAACATACAAAGGTTTCACATTTCAATACATATAAACACCGAAATGAAACCCAAATAAATCAACAGTTTTATTTTAATATCAATACAAAACCATTGAAAATCAACTTTTATGGGATATTTGGGTTTATGAAAATGGCTTGTAGCAAGGGTTTTTAGATTTAGGGAATTTGATATTTTGCAAAAGATTGAATCTCATTCTTTAATTAGAATGGGATTTTATGTATTGCAAAGTGTAATACAAATTTAAAATGAAAGGAAGTGAAAACTAAAATGACAGAAAAAGAGTCAGATGGATTTATTTACGTTTACAACCCACTTCAAGCCAATTTCTATGCCTACAAAGGTGTTGTAATAAAGGCCACTGGTGTACATCCAGAAACAAAAAAAGTGTGGTATAAGTTCAGTCGAAAGGAATCCTATGAAGCATACTGCGAATGGTGTGATAGGGCAAGGAAGAAATAATATTTTATATGTGATTAAAATTAAATTATGAAAGAAGGAATTTAAAATGATGGAAAATAATAAAAATGAGTTAGTAGTCAAAGGTAAAACTAAGATTAGTGGAATTGAAGTTCCTAATATTTATGGTGGATTTAGTGGGAATCAAAAAGTTATGTTGGTAAAAACTATTTCAGAATTACACAAAAGACCTCTTGGAGATATAAATAAATTAATCAATGATAATATTAAAGATTTTGAGATAGGAATTGATATTTTAGACTTGAAAGGTGATAAAGATTTCGCTATGGTTTTGATTCAGAGCGAAATTTATACTAAGAATGCATTAAATGCTAGTAAGAGTTTATTTTTATTGTCTCAACAAGGATACACTATTTTGCTAAAACTACTTGAATCAGAATTAGCTATGAAACAATACAAGATAGTAATTAGAGATTATTTTAAGTTAAAGGAAGAAAAAGAATCAATAATATATCTTACTCAAGAAGAGGTAGAACAATTAGTAACTAGGAAAGATGGAACTATTAGAAGGAACAGAGAGGTTTCTTCTATATCAACATTCATTCATAGGGGTGAGTTGCCAGAAGGTAGGCGTACATATGCGTCAGTGACTAATCTTACATATGATATTTTATTTGGCATGTATGCTAAAGAAATAAAAGAGTATTTAGATTTAAGACAACAAGATAATCTCAGAGATTTTCTTTCAATTTCAGACTTATCTTTAATTAGAGAAATTGAAGATGAAATACATTGGATGTGCAAGAAAGGATATACTTGGAGGGAAATTTATAGAGATTTAGTAAAAGAATATCCTGATCAAATTGAACCAGTTAAAGCTGAGAAATCTATTAAAGAGTTAAAGAAAGCAAAAAGATTTGCTATAGATAGTAATGAGTTTAAGAAGTTGAAGTAGGTTTGTTGAGGTATGTTTGCTTAAAGACATAAATAATAAATTAAATAAATAAAAATATAACAAAGACATTGCTTTATTGTGATGTCTTTGTTTCGATATTAGGATATTGGAGATGAATTAAAATAACAAAGAAAAAATATAGCAAATTCCATGTTAATTTGTCGGAAGAAGGAAAGTTAAAGCGTACATATAAAGGAATTCAATATGACAGCGAGCTTGAGCTTAAATATTTCAGGGAAATAGTAGAAATTGGATTAGAAGATGGAACAATAAAAGACTACAAAAGACAGGTAAAATATGAGTTACAGCCTAAATGTAAATATAAAGATGAAAATATTCTTTCTATAAAATATGTTGCTGACTATGTTTTGACTTACGCAGATAATTCTGTGATTGTTTGGGATGTTAAGGGTCAGGCTGATGCTACAGCTAAATTAAAGAAAAAGATGTTTCATTATAGATATCCTGAAATTGATTATCGCTGGATTGGGTATTCAAAAATTGATAATGGGTGGCAAGAGTATAAAATTATTGAGCAAGCAAGAGCAAAAAGGAATAAAGAAAAGAAAGCAAAGAAGTTAATTGAAGATAAATTGAAAACAGTTAAATAATAAAAAATAAATAATTTAATCAATTATAGAACTCAGGCACTTCATTTATTTGAGGTGCTTTTTGTTGTGTGATTGATTATGTTGATTATTGCACAGTAAGGGGATAGCGATTGCAACGTGATAAGGGATAATTTGCCTTAATTTATCCTTTCCTCTTAGTTTTCTTTTTGGATTAAGGCAGTAATTAAATAAACGAAAGGCGGTTGTAAAAGATGGCATTAATAAGTACAGAGGTTGAGGTGCAGTTAAATCCAGAAAATATTAAAAGACTAGAATCATTAGGATACAATATACCAAGACAATTGAATAAAAATAAAACTAAGATGAGCTACAAAAGAGGTACTAAAATACTAGTTAAAATTAAAGATTTGGCGAAAACATCTCCTAGTTTGGTAGAGGTTGAATGTGATTATTGTGGAACTCCTAATAGAATAAAATATAAAGATTATAATAACAACCTTTATTCAAATGATATTGTACATAAATATTCTTGTGAGAATTGTCATCATTTTAAAAGAACATTGTATCTAGAATATCTCCAAAAAAATGGTCTTTTAAAAGAAGGAGAAAGTGGATATTGGACTATTGAAGAAAATAGAATAAATGAATTAATAAAATATATTGACAAACATAGTTTTCTAGACCACGTTGATAGTAATCCTGATGGTAAAAAATTAGCTGGGAATATAAGAAAATATGAAAAAGATGGGGTTCGTGGTTTAGCATTAAAAGCAGGTTATGATTTAAAGTCTATTTATAGAATAAAATCAAGAAGAGAATCAGGAAGAACTTTAAAAGAGATTATAGGAATTATCGAGGGTTTTATTAATATAAACAATAGATTTCCAACACAATTTGAATTTAGAAAAACATTAGATGTGCCAACTTCTCAATTAAATTTATATGGTGGAATAGAAAAAATAAAAACTATTATGAATTATAGCGATAAAGATGATTTAATAGATGATAACGGATTCAAAAATAGAAGTCTTTATGAGTTTTATGTTGCTCAATTTTTAATACACAATAATATGAAGTCATATTTAAGAGAGCAATTACCATTTCCGGAAGAAGGATTATACAGAAGTGATTTTACTTTTTTATTAGAAAATAATAAAAGAATAGATTGTGAAGTGTGGGGATACCCTGAAACAGATTATACTACAAGAGGGGTTCAATACAATATAAACAAAATTAATAAATGCAATTTATATAAAAAACATAATATGAGATTAATATCTATAGAATATTCTATATTCCAACAGTCTTATCTAGAAATACAAAATAGTCTTTCTGAAATTTTTAGAGAATATTTAGATTATGAATTTAAAGAAATTGATATAGATAAAATGATTCCTACTTACAAACTAACAAATGATGAATTATTTAATTCTATTATGCAGTATAGTCGAGATGGAATTACATTGCCAAGGACAGAAATTTTAAGAGTTAAAAATTCTAATTTACTATATGAAGTGTCTAAAAGATATAAACATTATTCGATATTTGCCAAAGAATTTTCAGATAGATGTAATTATGATACATTGTCTACGGGAAAGGGTAAAGATAATACTTTTTGGAATTTGGAAAAGGTATTTAATGTGTTTGATAAGATGATAAATATATATGGAAAAATTCTATCAAGAGGAGACATTAAAAAATTAGACATTAATGACATAGAAATAAAACGAATAGAGAGTGGAACTGGAAAACTCGGAGGTATGGTAATTGCAAGATTTTACTACTATATACATTTAATAGATAATAACCTATTAGTTCCAAACAATGAAATTGATTACCTTAAAGAAATCGTTGGATTAAAACAATCAAAAAGAAAAAATATTTCGAAAGAAAGTATTGCAGAGTCATTGCGTATTTTAAAATTATTAAAGGAAGTGAATTGAATACATGGCAAGAGGAAGAGTTTATAATAAAATATATAATGAAGAGGATTGGCAGTTAGTCAATCCTTTAAACAAAGAAATAATGGAAGATTATAAAGCGGAATTAAAACAAAACCAAAAATCTAATGGTACAATTCTTCAATACTACGCAGATTGGAAAATTGTAATGCTCTATATCTATAGAAAGCTAAACAATAAATATATTCTCGAATTGAATAAAAAGGATTTTAGGAGATATAGTTTATGGATTACAGAAGAACTTAAAGTGTCAAACGCTAGACATAATAGACTTATGAGTGCTTTAAGGAGTCTTTTAACATACTGTGAAGAAGATGATGATCTAGATTATGACAATAATACTGCCCGTAAGGTAAAAGGGTTAAGAAAAGATCCAGTTAAAGATATTGTATTTTTATCAAACGAACAAGTGATGAATTTAAAAGATGAATTAATTAAATCAGAAAAATATATGTTAGCTACAATTTTGATGCTTGCTTATGATTCCGCAGGGCGCAAGAATGAGTTATTCCAAACACAAAAAGAATGTTTTTATGATAAAAATAGGAATCATACAAATATAGTGATTGGTAAACGTGCTAAGAAATTTTCATTACTTTATTTTGATGCAACAAAAGAATGTGTTGAATTATATTTAAAACAACGAGGTGAAGATGATTTAAAAGAAATGTGGATTACAGGTAAAGGTGATAATAAAACTCCTGTAACTTTAGGAACAATATATGATTGGTTTGTGGAAATGAGTAATTTATTAAGTAAATTAGAAGGAAAGAAAATTGAATTTAACGTACACAGCCTAAGACATATATCTTTAGAAAATTATTCTACAGGAGATC